>Ga0187892_10000877_pt1 | contig 74839 bp, 58 predicted proteins | sample MA1701073metaG_FD_139345 | JGI IMG/M metagenome (GOLD analysis project Ga0187892, IMG submission 139345) | Bio-ooze microbial communities from a basaltic lava cave in the Kipuka Kanohina Cave System on the Island of Hawaii, USA - MA170107-3 metaG ...
AGGGATTCCGCGAGCCGGTCCCTGCTCCGCGTTCCTTGTGTTCTCTGTGAGAAACCTCTTTGCTCGCAGGGCTCGCAAGGATCGCAGGGATTCCGCGAGCCGGTCCCTGCTCCGCGTTCCTTGCATTCGCTGCGAGAAACCTCTTTGCTCGCGGGGTTCGCGGGGATCGCAGGGATTCCGCGAGCCGGTCCCTGCTCCGCGTTCCTTGCATTCGCTGCGAGAAACCTCTTTGCTCGCGGGGCTCGCGGGGCTCGCGGGGATGGGTGATCGAACAGCCTGCGAGCCGAATGCGAACCTCGGACAGGTACCCTGTTCGGACATGGACGTCGTTCAGGTGATCCCCCTGGGCGGAGCGGGAGAGATCGGAAAGAACTGCACGGTTGTTCGCCAGGGCGAGGACATGGTCGTCCTGGACGTCGGGCTGTCCTTTCCGAACGAAGAGATGCCGGGGGTCGACATCGTTATCCCGGACTTCACGTACCTTATCGAGAACGCCGACAAGATCCGGGGGATTTTCCTGACTCACGCGCACGAGGACCACGTGGGCGCCCTTCCCTATCTCCTGAAGCACGTCCAAGCGCCGGTTTACGCGACGGCGTTCACGGAGGCGTTGGTGCGACGGAAGCTGGAGGAGGAGCTGGAGTCCAAACGCCTTCCGCTGAAAACTGTTTCTTTCGGCGATGTCGTCCAAGCAGGCTCGCTTAGCGTGGAGCCGATCCGAGTGACGCACTCCATACCGGAATGCGCGTCGCTCGCCGTCCGAACCGCGCACGGGATCGTGCTGCTGACCGGCGACTTCAAGCTCGACTTCACGCCCGTAGACGGAAAGCTCTCGAACATCGCCCGGTTCGGCGAGCTGAGCAAAGAGGGAGTGGTGCTGCTCCTAAGCGACTCCACGAACGTGGAGCGGCCTGGATGGGGACCGAGCGAAAGCGTCGTGACCGAGGGTCTGCGCATCGTGTTTCAGGAATCCCAGGGCCGCGTGCTGCTTACGACCTTCGCATCCAATATCCACCGCATGCAGCAGGTCCTGGACGTGGCCACCGAAACAGGAAGAAAGGTCGCGGTCGTCGGCAGGAGGATGGAGTCGAACGTCGAGGTGTGCTCGCGGCTGGGATACCTCGAAATCCCGAAGGGCACTCTGGTACGGCTCGACGAGATCGGAGAATACGAGCCGAACCGGCTCGCGATTCTAACGACGGGCAGCCAGGGCGAGCCGATGTCCGCTTTGGTGCAGATGTCCAAGGGCGAGTACGGCAGGCTCCAGATTCGGGACGGGGACACCGTGATCTACTCAGCGCGGCCCATCCCCGGAAACGAATCGGCGATTTGGCGGACCATCAATCGGCTCTTTCGCCAGGGAGCACGGGTCGTTTACGAGTCCGAAATCCCGGTGCATGTCAGCGGCCACGCATACCAGGAGGAGTTGAAAATGATGATCAACCTATTGCGGCCGTACTACCTGGCGCCCGTGCACGGCGAGCCTCGGCATCAGCACCTTTACTTGGAAATGGCGAAGGAGATGGGCTACCCGGCGCATCGTCTGTTCCTTCTCGAGGACGGACAGGCGTTAGACCTGGAAGAGTCCGACGCACGCCTCGGCGAAAGGGTCCCCTGTGGCCGAGTCCTGGTGGACCGGAGCGGCACGCCGGGTGTCACGGACGACGTGCTTCGCGACCGCTCGAACCTGGCGAGCGACGGTTTGGTGGCCGTTACGGTCGTAATCGACCCCGAGCGCGGCGACGTGGTGGGCGTCCCGATTTTCCAGTCCAAGGGCTTCCACGACCCAAACGGAACTTTGGAGGCTGCCGAGGCTGCGCTGCTGGAGGCCATCGGCCGCTTGAGCCGAGAAGAGATTCGCGACTCCGACCGAATGCGGCACGAGGTTGCGGACACCGTCCGCAGGTTCATTCAGAGGCGCGCCCAGCTACGGCCGCTGGTGCTGCCGTCGATCGTCGAGGTCTGAGGAGCTTGGTTCACAACATCCTAAAATGCAGCGAAAAAGCCTGGCCACTGAACGCACGGTCGCAGATCGGGTACTAAGAAACGGGAACCGCGGCCCGTCGAAACTTGGTCCTTTGGGACGTGGGCGGGCATTGGCCCTTGGGCGCAATCTATGGACGGAGCGCGCGAGCGTTCGAAGGAGACGTAGATGAATCTTGTTTACGAGTGGACTGCGCTACCGGAAGCGATGCTGATTCTCAAGATGTTCGCGATCCTGCTCGCGGGCTGCGCCCTCGTGGACGTGATCGCGATTCGCTTCGCCCGAAAGCCTTTGACGGCAGTGGAGTCGTGGAGCCCGAAGGGAACCAAGCTGCCGCTTGTTGCCGACCGATACTCGGTACACCGAAACTGACGGCTACCCCGTCTCGCCCTTGTCCACGAGCCTTCGCATTGCGGCGAGCGTTTCTTGGCTCACGTGGTGCTCGATCCCCTCGGCGTCGATTTCCGCGACGGCCTCGGAAACTCCGATCGCCAGCAAGAACTCTCGGACCAGCGCGTGCCGCTCCCTGGCGGCTTGCGCCATCCGGCTTCCCTTGGGCGTCAGGAAGATCGCGCGGTAGGGCTGCCTTTGGACGAGACCCTCGCGCTTGAGCCTCTGGATCGTGCGCGAAACGGTCACGTGGCTGATCCCGAGCCGCTCCGCGAGGTCCACGGCGCGCGCCTCGCCGCGCTCGCGAATGAGGGTGTCGATCAGCTCGACGTAATCCTCTGCGTTCTCGCGGCTGTGGCTTCTCCGGGCGCTGGCGAATCGGTTCTGGGCCATCGTTCCTCCCGGCTCGCGCCGTTATAGCACATACGCTCGCCGGGTACGATTAGGTCTACAGCCCTTGGACGAGGGCCGCGCGGCGAGTCCGCGGGAGTCGTGACGGTGGATGGCCATGGAACGGTAACCCCGTATATCGTCTTCGAAAACGTCGAGGTCAAGTTCTCCGATTACGTGAGGGGGCTTAGCGGCGTGTCGCTCGAGTTCGCCCGCGGCGAATTCGCATTCCTCGTGGGCCCGACCGGTGCGGGTAAGAGCACCCTCCTAAAGCTGATCACAAGAGAGGTGCGCGCGACATCCGGCAGAGTGCTGCTGGAGGGGCGCGACCTCGGAAGAGTGCGGGACCGGGACGTCCCCTCGCTGCGCAGGCTGATGGGAATCGTGCCACAGGACTTTGCCCTGCTGCCCAGGAAGCGCGTCTGGGAAAACGTGGGCTATGCGATGCGCGCGGTGGGAGCCTCGAAACGGGAAGTTCGCCAGCGCGTGCCCGAGATCTTAGAAAGAGTTCGCATCGGACATCGCGCGGATGCCTTCCCCCATGAGCTCAGTGGAGGCGAGCAGCAGCGCGTTGCGATCGCGCGGGCCCTGATCAACGACCCGCCACTCTTGCTCGCGGACGAGCCGACCGGCAACCTCGACTTGGGGCACAGCGTCGAGATCATGCAGCTTCTCGCCGACCTCAATTCACGAGGCACAACGGTGCTCGTGGCCAGCCACAACCTGCCCGTTGTCGAGCGCATGGGCCGAAGAATCGTTTCGCTCGAGCAAGGCAAGGTCTCTTCCGAGACTCGCCCGGAGCCAGCCGTTAGCGGGGTCGCCGTCGCGGCGGTTGCGGGCGACGGGGTCCCGGACGAGAACGGTTCCCTGACTCGAAAGCCTGCTCGCGCCCGGCCGGAGGTGCGCGATGCTTGACCGGCTCGAGTTCCTAGTGAGCGAGGCGCTTGTCTCGTTTCGAAGAAACGGCTGGATGACGGTCGCGGCGGTGGGTACCGCGGCGGTCGCGCTGTTCTTGATCGGCGGACTGGGCCACGCCTATGTGGGCCTTCGCGGCTACGCGGACTCTCTGGCGAACCGCTTCACCATGCGCGCGTTCCTTCGGGACGGAGCCAAATACGAGGACATCCATGCGACCGCGCAGCAGATGCGGGCGATCCCCGGCGTCGCGGACGTGGTATGGGTGCCGAAAGACAAGGCGTGGGAGAAGTGGCGGCGCGAGTACCCCGAGTACACGGCTGGGCTCGAGAACCCGTTTCCGGACGCTTTGCGGTTCCGGGTCGCGGACTTGGACAGGGCCCGGGAAGTCGTGGCGCGCGTCGAAGCCCTTCCCAAAGTGGATAGCCAAGAAGGGGTCGCATTTCTCGACGACGAGCGCAGGTTTCTCGCGGAGGGGCTGCGCTTCGTTCGGTGGCTCGGGTTCGCTTTGGGCGGCCTTGGCCTTCTGACGGCGGGAATTCTGATCTACAACGCCATCCGGCTGACCGTTTTGGCGCGTCGCCGCGAGATCCGCGTGATGCAGCTTGTCGGCGCATCGCATTCTACGGTTCAGGTGCCCTTCTTGATCGAAGGGGCGCTGCAGGGCACCCTAGGTGGAGCGCTCGCTGCCGCGCTTCTCTATTCGGCGCATTTGGGGCTTGCCCGCATCACGACGGATTACTCGGCGCTCGGCCAGCTGGGCCCATTCCCGATATGGACGGCGCTACCGGCCCTGGCGGCAGCGGGGGCGGTGTTCGGCGCGGCGTGCTCCGCGCTTGCCGTCCGCTCACCAATGAGCCTGGGGGCGAGGGCGCATTGAACAGAAGGCGCTTTCTCGCATATCCGGTCGCCCTTGCGACGATCGCCGCTGCGTTAGGACTGGCGTCCCAGGATAGTTCGAAGGAACCCGCAAGAGGCGGCCTCCAAGCTCTCCAGAGGCACTTGCAAAAGCTCCAAAGCAAGGAAAGAGCGCTGAGAAAGCAGCTCTCATCCACCCGCAAACAGGTTCGCGAGACCCGGGGCGACCTAAGAACGATCGACGGCCGCCTGGAGGTCCTCGAAGCTTCCCTCGGCCAGACGACTGCTCGTCTTCACGCCGGACGCGAAGAGCAGGCTCGGCTTGCGGACGAGCTGAAGGTCGCGACGCACCGGCTCCAGGAAACGAAGGACCAAGTTCGCATGCGGCTTCGCTGGATGTACACCCACGAGAACACCCGGGTCATGTCCGTGCTGGTTCGATCGCGGGACGCCTCGGACTTCGCCTCTCGCGCTGTGCTTCTGGAGCGCATCGCGAAGGCGGACCGGGCGCTGTTCGACGACTATGCGCGCCGGCAACAGGAAGTCGAGGACAAGAAAGCGCGCCAGGACCGACTCGTCGTCCAGGTCGAAGAGCTCAAACGGACCCAGGAAACGCAGCAGGGAGAGATGAAGTCCGTCCGAGCTGACAAGGCCAGCCTTCTGGGCCAGCTGCGGGTACGAGAGTCCGAGCTCGAGCGGCTGGTCGCTCAGGTGGACGCCGAAGAGCGCGCGCTCGAGGCGAGCATCGCGGCGTACTACCGAAGCGCCGGAAAGGCATCCGGGCTCAAGCCCTTTACCGGGCGATTCTCCCGTCCGGTCAGCGGCCCGATGACGAGCGGATTCGGCATGCGAATGCACCCGATCCTGCGCCGAAGGCGCATGCACAACGGCATTGATTTTGGCGCTCCGCACGGAGCCCCGATTCTCGCGGCCGCGGACGGCGTAGTGATCACGGCGACCTACACGCGAGGGTATGGCAACACGGTGATCCTGGACCACGGGGGCGGGGTTTCGACTCTGTACGCGCATTGCTCCCGGGTGTTGGTTTCGGGAGGACAGCGCGTTAGGCGGGGGCAAACCATCGCGGCGGTCGGCTCGACTGGGCTGTCCACGGGTCCGCACCTTCATTTCGAGGTGCGACTGGGCGGAAAGCCCGTGAACCCGCTTGGCAAGTTTTGAGCGCCGAGGCGGTTGCGAAGAGGGTGCCGCGATTACAATTCTTGCAGTGAGAGCGGATGCTGCCCCAATCGATTGTCCCGAGATTCCGCTTCCGGATGCTCGCTCGCTCCAATTGGTCTGCCGCGCGTTTCGGAGTGCACCCACATGCCCGTTCTCGCAAGCCTGGCTCAGCGCTCTCGAACCGGGTTTCCAGCCTGGATCGGTGCGAGTCGGCCGCTATCGTGGCGTGCTTCATGTGCTGGCGGACATGAGGGACGCGGATGTATTCACGCGAGCCACGGCAAACGGGCAGAGGCTGTGGGAGCTTGGGGACGTTTGTGAAATCTTCCTCCGACAGGCGGGGGAGGAAGGGTACGACGAGTTCCACGTTTCTCCAGACGGGCATACGCTGCTCTTGCGATTCGAGAGCCAAGACTCCGTGGCCCGAGCGCGGAGGACAGCCGACATCGCCCCATTTCAAGTTGAGGACCGTCGGTATCGAGCGTGGGCATGGCCAACCGTTTCCGGTTGGACGGCGTATGTCCGGGTCCGGCTTTTCGCCGACCCCGGCAAGGGCCCGGCACATCGCCAGACGTCGCTCTTCGCTTCGTTCTGCCGCTACGACGCGCACCTCGACGGACGCCCCCCGACGATCTCCTCGACCTCGCCCTTCTCAGAGCCGGACTTCCACCGAGCTCAAGAATGGCGCGAACTGCGGTTCGTTTGAATCGCGTCCTGCTCGGCGCCGCTCGACGAATGGCTAAAGACGCTGCTTGTTCGCCAAAAACTGTTTGGCCCGTTTGGCCGCTTCGAGGGCTTCGTCCCTTTTTCCCACCGAAAGGAGCAGCGAAGTCACTTTCTCCCATGCCGCTTCCAGGTGAAATCTCTTTGCGGCGAGGAAACTGCGTCCCGAATCGCTATCGGGGTTCACGATGACTTTTTCGTGCTGTTGGATTGCGTCCTCCAGCAGTGCGGCAAGCTCGGCGTCCTTCCCCTTGCCTTCGGCCGCCGGCACCACCTCGTAAAGCACGGACATCAGGATCGGCGCCTTGTCGCTGGGCGGCGTAACGAAGGTCTTTCGAGCCGCTTCGATTGCCTCGTCGATCTTGCCGAGGTGGGCGAGCGCCAGGGCCAGCCGCAGAGAATCGTTCACGCGCCGGTCTTCGTTCTTTGCCTTGGCCGCGGTTGCCACGGCAAGCTCGTAGGCCTGCCGAGCTTGTTCCCAACGCTCCGCTGTTTTGAAGAGGTCTCCATATTTCCACGCGTCCACCGCGTTAATCTTGCCGACGTCCACGGAACCCAAGAGCTTGTTCGCGGACTCCGCAAGCAGCTTCTTGCCCTCCTCGTCCGTTATCTCCCCGTTTGCGACGCGCTCGTTGACGGCCTGGGACGCCTGCCGCAGGTTTCTCTGCAGCACGTCGATCTGCAGCACCCCGACATCCTTCGGATCGTTCGGGTCGGGCGGCGGTCGGAGCTTGCAGCCGGGCGCCGCCAGCGCAAGGAGGAGCAGCAACCCCGAAAGGAGCGCATTGGCCGCGCGCTTGGGCTTCGTGCCGTTCATGGATTACATCACCGTGGCGTAGCGCTGGCTGTCGAACAGCGCGTCGCGATAGATCTCGCTGCCGCAAAACGTGAGCACGGGCTTGCCGCGCAGCTTCGAGCCGTGAAACGGGGTGTTCTTGCTCTTGCTGAAAGTCTTGTTCACGTCGAAGACCCAATCCATGTTCGGGTCGATCACCGTTACCTGCGCGACCGGAGTATCCCCTGGTCTGAGCGTCCCCGCGTCGAGCCTGAGAATGCGCGCGGGAGCCGTGCTGAGCTTATCCACAGTCTGTAGCGGCGTCAGCACTCCCTTGTGGGTCAGATGCGTCAGCGTCAAGCCTACTACGGTTTCCAGGCCCACGATTCCGAACGGGGCTTCATCGAACGGGGCCTCGACCTCGTGGCTGGCGTGGGGCGAGTGATCGCTGGCGATGCAATCTATGGTGCCGTCTTGGAGGGCTTGAAGCACGATGTCTATGTCCACCTGAGTGCGCAAAGGGGGAGACACTTTGCACAGCGGATCGAACTCGTCCACGGCTTCATCGGTGAGGATGAAGTGCGGAGGAGTGACCTCGCATGTGATTGCGGCACCGAGGTGCTTGAACTGCCGCACGAGCTCCACCGCTCCCCACGTGCTGATTCGAAGCAGGTGAAGCTGGCATCCCGTGTGCATAGCCAAGATTCCGCACCTCGCCACCGCGATCTCCTCGGCGCTGCGGGCGATTCCCTTAAGGCCCAGCATCGCGCTTACGGCGCCGTCGTTCATGGCGCCGCCGCGCGACATCGCGACGTCGTCGCAGTGCGCCAGGATCGGCAGGTCCAGCTGTACGCAAAACTCCATTGCCTTCATCATCACCCACGAGTCCTGCGTGGGGGAGCCCTCATCGCTGGCTGCGACGATTCCGGCGCGCTTGAGTGCCGCAAGGTCCGAAAGCTCCTGACCATCCATCCCTCTGGTCAAAGCTCCGACGGGCGCGACGAACACTCCGCCCGCCTCGGGCGACGCGGCCCGATCGAGGATAAAGTCTATGAGCGCCGGGTTGTCGAGCGCAGGGTTCGTGTCCGGCATCATGCAGATCGTCGTGAACCCGCCCGCCGCGGCAGCCTGAGTTCCTGACACGATCGTCTCGTTGTGCTCGAATCCGGGCTCGCATAGGTGCACATGCGGGTCCACGAGGCCGGGAGCGATCCAAAGGCCGGTGCAGTCGTAAACCTCGTCCACGTTGTCGGCCTTGACGTCCGGCCCGTAGCCTCGCACCTGATCGTTGTCGATGAGCAGGCTTCCCACCACGTCGAGGTCTTGCGACGGATCGAGGATGCGTCCGTTCTTCAGCAGCGTGCTCATGTTCGCACCTTCGCCTTTCGCTTAGGCTTGGCTTTCTCGGACGCATGCGCCCGCTCGCTCTGCTTTCGCTTGGCGAACGGTGCGCCGCCGAACGCCCAGTACAACCCGGCCATCCGAACGAAAACCCCGTTCTCTACCTGATCGGTGATCAGGGATCGCTCGCCGTCTGCCGAGGAATCGTCCAGCTCGATCCCCCGGTTTAGCGGGCCGGGGTGCATGACCACGCAGTCCTTGCCTGCGTATCGAAGAGTCTCCCTATTGATTTGGTACAGCTTGGCGTACTCGCCGACGCTGCTCATATAGGCGGACCCCATGCGCTCCTTTTGGAGCCTCAGGCAGATGATCACGTCGGCGTCTTCGATTCCCGCAGCCAGATCGAAGTAAGTATCCCCCGGGAGCATCGAGGTGTGGCTCGGCATGAGCGTGCGGGGGCCCACGAAGCGCACCTCCGATCCCATCTTCGAAAAGAGCCAAGCGTTCGAACGGGCGACCCGCGAGTGGAGCACGTCGCCCACTATCGCGACCCGGAGCCCGGAGAGCGTGCCGAGCCGCTCAAGGATCGTGAGCGCGTCGCCCAATGCCTGCGTGGGATGCTCGTGTTGTCCGTCGCCCGCATTCAGCACCGGACCGGCGAAGTAGCGCGCGGCCAGGTAGGGCGCCCCGCTCAGCCGATGGCGCATGACCAGACCGTTGAGCCGTTCATAGCGCAGCGTTAAGATAGTGTCCTTCAGGGTCTCGCCCTTGTCCATCGAACTGCCTGCCTGGGTGAAATTCGCGCACTTCATTTTCAGGTAGTTGGCGGCCTGCTCGAAGCTGACTCTCGTGCGGGTGGAGTTTTCGAAGAAGAGCATTCCAACAACGAGGTGGCTGAGGTCCGGCAGGGAATTCGTGCCCGACAGCACCCGGGACTTCATCTCGCGGCCGAGATCGAGAAGCTCTTCGACTTGGCCCTGGCTCAGGTGGCGGATCGCGAGCAGGTTTCGTGGAGCGCTCATGCGACCTCCTGCGCTGCGGGCTCGAGGATCACGGCATCCTCCCCATCGTACTCGGAGAAGTGGACCCGGATATGGTCCGACCGCTCGGTCGCCAGCGCCCTGCCGCTGTAATCCGGCTGGATGGGCAACTCTCTGTGGCCGCGGTCTACCAGAACGGCCAAGCGAACCGCTTCGGGTCTCCCGAAGGCGAAAAGCGCGTCCAGCGCGGCCCTCGCCGTTCGGCCGGTGTAAATCACCTCGTCCACCAGGATCACGCGCTTTCCGGTCACATCGAAGGGGATTTCGGTTTCGCCCTCGTCGATGCGCGGACGGTCGTCCCGGTGGCCCGCGATGCTCAGCTTGCCGCAGGGAACTGCCGCGCCCTCGATTTGCGTCATTGCGAACGCCAAACGCTTTGCGAGCGGCCAGCCTCTTCGAACCACGCCGACGACGACGAGGTTGTCCGCGCCCTTATTGGCCTCCAGGATCTCGTGCGCCATTCTGCCGAGGGTTCTTCGCATATCTGCGGCATCGAGGAGCAGGCTGCCCATGCAGCAGTCATTATGGCGACTGCAATTCGCTCTGCGCCAGGACGAAACCCGGAACCCATACGGGGCAATCCCCGTAGTCTTTCGGTCGTTTCTCACGCCACGGGGACGGTATCTGGGCAATCGGGACCGACAAGGAATCGTCGCCCACGGCCCAAAGCGGCCAAAGCAGGCGCCGGCAGGGAAGAATCCCGACGCCGGACCGCCCCGAAGCAAACGAATGCGAAAGTTCGCGAACCGAGCGCTCCACCTGAGGTTTCTCGCCCAGCTACCCGATAAAGCTACTGGGATCGAGTCTGCGGAGCGCATTGTATGTACGAACTCCATTGGGGCCTGCAAGAGCCGCCGTTCAGCCTTACGCCCGACCCGCGGTTCCTCTACATGAGCCGAGGACACGAGGAGGCGCTCATGCTGCTGCACTACGCCGTGCAGCGCAACAAGGGCGCAGCGATGCTCGTGGGTGACATCGGCCTTGGAAAGACGACTGTGAGCCGAAAGCTGCTCGAGCTGTTGGATCCGCTGCGGTACCGCGTGGTGCTGATCGTAAACCCGGTTTTGACGCCGACACAGATGCTTCAAGAGATCTTGTGCCAGATAGGCGCCGAAGTGCGCAGCCGGAGCCGGCAGATTCTGGTACAGGAGCTTCACCGCCAGCTCGTCGCGCACTATGAGCGCGGACAGCAGGTCGTGATGTTTCTCGACGAAGCGCACCTGGTTCGCTCCACTCAGACTCTCGAGGAGCTGCGGCTTTTGCTGAATTGCCAGATGAACGACCAGTTCATGCTGTCGCTCGTTCTCTTCGGGCAGCTCGAGATGCGCGAGAAGCTGTCGCGAGTGCCGGCTCTCGAGCAGCGAATGGCGATCCGCTACAACTTGCAGCCGCTCGACGTGCAGGAGACGGGAGAGTTTCTGGTGCATCGGCTCGGAGTCGCCGGATACACGGGTGAGACCAACTTGTTCACCCCGGACGCCGTTTACGAATTGCACAAAGCGACCGGCGGCACCCCGCGCCTCATTTGCCAACTCGCCGACAATGCGCTCATGGTCGGCATGGCGCGCAAGGCGAAGATCGTGGACGGTTTTCTAATGCACAGCGTAATCAATGACTTTCAGGGCAAGGAGCTAGCAGCATGAATTTGGCGGATGCGATTCGAATGGCGGCGCAGCGCGCCGAGGAAAGCGAAACGGAGATCAAACCCATGAACAGTCCAACGCCTAAGCGCGGCCAAAGCTCGAGCGATGCCGCCGAAGGTTCTTCCGCGTTTGCCCAGGGGGACGCTGTTTGCGCCACGAGCCCCGGCCGCACGGCCGAGACCTCCGAAGGCGCCGGAGCATCCGCGGGAAAGAAGCAAGCCAAAACAGCGCCAAAGGCGCGGCTCGCGTTCGATGCTGTGACGTCGGACCCGCTTCACGCTCCGGAACCGCCGTACGCGCACGACCACCACAGCACGGTGGTTCGATTGGAGCTGTTTCTTTCGCCCGAGCAGCTTAGAGGCCTTTTCCACGCGGTGCTCAACACACAGCACAGCATGATGACGCTGCGAGAGGCCGCTCAATACCTGCGCATTCACCCGAAGACTCTCGAGCAGATGGCCAAGGAGGGGGAGATTCCGGCCCTTTTGATCGAGGGCCGATGGCGCCTGCCAAAGGCCAGCATCGACGAGTGGCTAACGCTTCAGACCGCCGGACAAGGAGCTCAGCGCAATGTCGCATAGCCTGTTTAGCCGAAAGCACATCGTCGGCCTCGACGTCGGCCACCGCTGGATTCGCGTCGCCGACGTTCATCCATCCGGCAACGGATGGCACATCAGCCGCTGCGGAAAGATCGAGACCCCGCCGGACTCCGTTAAGGAAGGAGTCGTCGTGGACCCTGCGTCCGTGGGATCCGAGATCAGGCAGCTCTTGCGCGATATGCACATTTCTCCGAGCAGCGCAGCGATGGCGGTGGGCGGTGGAACCGTGATGGTCCGCGTCGTTCGCATGCCCCAAATGTCCGAGACCACGCTTAGAAAGTCGATTCGATTCGAAGCTGGGCGCTACGTCCCGACCTCGGTGGACGACAGCTACATCGAGTTCGAGATCATCGAGGCCGCGGACGAAAACCAGATGGACGTGCTGATGGTCGCCGCGCCGAAGGACGTTGTGGACAGTCGAACGCACGCCTGCGAGCTTGCCGGCTTGGAGTGTGCCGCGGTGGACGTGGAAACGTTTTCCGCGTACCGAACGCTCATCGAATCCAATCCGGACAGCGAGTGGCAGAACCAGACCGTCGCGCTGCTCGACATCGGCGGCGGCAAGACGAATCTGAGTGTGATCCGCGGGGGCGTATTCGTCATGACGCGCTCGCTGCCGCAAGGCGGGCAGCTTCTAACGGAAGCCCTGATGCAGTACTTCAAGCTCTCGGAGGAGGAAGCCGAGCAGGGTAAAGCGCAGCTCGATCTCCGGCTTCTGATCAACGACTCTGGCCCGCAAGAGAATCCGCCGCTGCGAGTCGTACAGCCGCACGTCGACGACCTAGTTCGCGAAGTTCGGCGCTCTCTAAACTACTACCAATCCCAGCTTGCCGAGGGCGAGCATTCGAAAAACGTGGACGCCGTGCTGATCACCGGTGGCGGCGCCAAGCTCGCAGGCTTAGACGAGTACATGGAGCACAAGCTGAAGCTGCCGACGAAGACCCTCGGCCTGTTCTCCAATTCGAGGTTCGTGCACGGCGACGGCGGCGACGAAAGCGACGGCTTGGAGCTGTCGGTCGTTGCCGGGCTCGCTATGCGATCCCATTTCCATCCCCACCGAAACGCGGCTTAGCCAGGAGTGAATCGGAATGCCGTTCATTAACTTAATCGAAGAACAGCGTCAAGCGATGCAGCGCGCGGCCCGCAAGACGCGCATCGCGTTCTTTGGATTCGCCTTCTGCCTGTTCGCACCGCTCCTGGGATTCGCTTCTCTGCTGTTCCTAACGGAGAGCCTGGGAGCGGACATCGTCTCGTTGAAGAACGAGGTCAACAAGCTCGAGCCGATGAACAGCCAGATTCTGACGAACCAGAAGATGCTCAGCCAACTGACTCCCCGCCTTACGAGCCTCGGCGACGCGCAAAAGACGACGGCGCGCTGGTCGAGAATCCTGGAGCACCTGACCGTAAACACGCCGTTCACGATGTGGCTTACTCAAGTTCGCTCCATGACGGGCGGCGACCCCGAGAAGCCAGTAGTCACCAGTTTCCAAGGAATGTGCGACCGGCTCGAGCCAGTGGGCGAGTTCATCCTGCGCTTGCAGGCCAGTACCGACCTCGAGGCCGTCAACCTCAAGTTCGCGAACGAAAAGATCGTGACCGAGGGCCGCGGAATCGAATTCGAAATCTCCGCGTCCATCGTCGGCACTGCCGAAGAGCAGCCCAAGAAGAAGACCGGTAAGGAGGGCGCCTCAGCATGAGAAAGCAGCCTAAACCCACTCCCTGGCTGATTCTCGCCGCTCTCGCCGCGCTTTTGGGCGCCGGCGGCATGTACTGGCAGTACGGCTCGTACAGCTCGAAAAGGGCCGAGCGAGATCAGCTGAAGAAAGTAGTTCGTTCCCGGCGCGACGTGCAGATGGAGCTAGAGAAGTCCCAGCAGGACCTCGTCGAAGCGCGCACCACGCTGGACCACTTGGAAAAGGGCGTTCCGGAGTTCGCCTACATTCCCACGATGCTGAAGGAGCTCGAGCAGTTTGGCCTGCAGCACGGTCTGGAAGTGTTCGGCGTGCGTCCGCTGCCCGTGCCGGACTCCGACAAGGAGAAGAAGAGCAAGAGGAATCAGAAGCCGTACTTCGAGCTTCTGATCGAGGTGAAAGGCCGCGGCCGATACGACGCCATTCGAAGCTTCTGCGAAGCACTAAGGACCTTCCCGAAGATCGTCGCGGTGCGAGCCGTAAGCCTCGAGCCCAAGAATGAGTCGAATGCGGTGGACACATCCAAGCTCGACATGACGATCGAGCTGAAGGCGTTCGTGTTTCCGCCTACCGAGGCGGAGATGGAGGCGCTGACACGGAGCACCGAGCCGGCAGCGACTCCGGGCGCGCAAACGCCCGGTTCCGCAAAGCCGGGCTCTAGCGCCGTGAATCCTCAGGCTCCGAACGCCGGCCCCCCGAATCCATCGCCCGTCGCGGCCGGGCCGGCCGCCGGCGGAGTCCTGCCGGCAGGGAGGAACCCCAATTGAACGCTGAAAAGAAGAAGATGATCGTTATCGGCGTGCTGGGCGCGGTGCTGCTCGGAGTGGGAGTTTTCCAGTTCACGAGCGGCTCGCCGGAAGAGCCCAAGCCCAAGCCGAAGAAGCAGCAGTCCGGCGCCAACCAAGAGACGATCATCGCCGAGTCCTCCGAGACGGCTGAGCAGATCAAGGACCTAATGGCGCGCTCCACGCCCGGCGTCGACAACGCGCTTTCGCAGCTGTATTCGTATCCGCTGTCGCCGCGAGACCCGTTCGCGCGAGGATCGGCGTCCTTGCGGCAGGTCGAAACGCCGCATCAGCCGGCTCCCCAGCCGCCCCGCAGAACTTCGACGCCACGGCCCACCGTTCCGCCTTTCCGAATCGAAGGCGAGCTGCCGGGACCTTTGACGATGGCGCCGCCGGGCGTTTCTCTGCAGCCGGGAGCGGAGATCCGCTCGCCGGACGAGTTCACCTATACGCTTTCAGGCGTCATCCTCGGCACGCGGCCCGCCGCCGTGTTCTCGGATGAGGCCGGAAACCAGCGGCTCGTGCCGCTCGGAAGCTCCTTGGATGGAGACAGCCGGGTCACCGGAGTGTCGGCCGGAAAAGTAACCGTCCGACACCGCGGCAAGACCCTCACGCTTTCCGTGGGAGGGACCCCATAGATGAATACCAAGCTCAGTAAGACATTCGGATTGGGGCTCGCGATCTCCCTTGCGGCGTTTTCCGCCGCGCAGGGCAAGATTACGGGCTTCCAGCCGATTAAGGACGCCGAGAACCCAGCGCTGGACGTGCTGGGTTCCGGCCTAAAGAAGCCCGAGACCACCAAGCTTGCGCATGGCAAGCAACTCAGGCTCACCTTCGACGCTACCCTGCAAGGCAGGGCCGGCACCAAATCTGTGCGGGCCGCCGGGCTGCGCAGCGTAACCTACGGCTGGCGCAGTTCGAAGCCGCCCCGCGTTTGGGTACAGCTCAACTTCGACAAGCCAACCGAAGCTACCGCGATTCCGACCGAAGGCGGTTGGAAGGTCGTCTGGGGCCCCAATGCCGCAGAGACGATCGCGAAGGCGTCCGCTCCCGGACTCGCACCGATCGAGTCGAGCCCGACGAACATCTTCGCGAAAGCCGAGCGCGCGGCGGCATTCCCGGACAAGGTTCCGCCGCTGAAAGTGGTCCGCTCCTTCCGGCCGGCCGAAGCGGCAAAGCCGCCCGCGCCGAGCACGTTGGAAGCGCGGGTGACGCTCGACTTCGTGAACACGGACGTCGTGCAGGTCCTTCGCGCCCTCGCGCTTCAGGCAAACGTGAGCATCGTTACGGCGCCGGAAGTCACCGGCAAAATCTCCGTCGCGCTGCAGGACATCACGGTCAGCCAGGCCCTGGACTTCGTGACGACCCTCGCGCGGCTTCGCTACGCGCAGATCGGGTCGACGTTCGTGGTCACGGCCTCGGACCGCTTCGCTTCGGCGGTGCAGCAGATCAAGGGACTTCTCGACGAGTCGAGCGAGACGCGAGTGGTCACGCTCGCCAGCGGAGAGGGGATCCAGATCAAGACGTCCGTGCTGAAGGCCATTCCGCAGGACACGCTTCTCGGACGATACGAGATCGTGCTGCCGAGCGAGAAGGTCACGATCAAGACCTCCGAGACGGCAACCGTCGCCCAGAACGGCCAGGGTGGCCAGGGAGGCGGCGCCGGAGGCGGCCAAGGCAAGGAAGAGACCGCAATCCAGACCACGACCGGCGACCCCAACTCGCCCGCTCAACTGTTGCAGGAGACCAAGGACCCTTACCTGGTGCTGATCGGCCCCAAGAACCGGTTGAACGAAGTCGAGATGCTCGTCCACGACCTGGACAAGAAGATCATGACGGCAGCGCGGCTGGGCATCGCCGCGGGGATCTCGACGCGAGTGGTGCCCGTCTACAGCGCGCAGGTTGCGCGCATTAGGGACACCGTGAAGGGGCTCATCGACCGCGATCCCAATAAAGGTTCGTATACCGTCAACGACAGCGTCGCGACCGGAGTTGGGCCCGAGAACACGATGACGATGCTGTTGCTTTCGGGTCCAGCCGAATCGATCGACACGCTCGTCACGCTTGCGAAGGGGCTCGACCGAGCGATCTGCGACGCGACAGGCGTGTTCTATCCCGAATCGCAAGAGGAAGCCAACCGCAGCTATGTGGTGGTCGAGCTCCAGTATGTGGAGCCGATCGAAGCCGCCTACGAGCTGCAGAATCGGGTTCGCGGCCTTCAGGCTTCGCTTATGCCCGGACCTGCAGACCCGCTCATGAGCGGCGGCACCTACGAGCGGAAGAAGGACTCCGAGAAGTGGAATAGCCGTCCGCCGAAGGGATCGCGGGTTTTCGGAGAAGTCGGCTCTCAAGGCGCGCAAGCGGGCAACGCGAACATCCAGGCCGCAGGCAGCGGCCAGGCTACCGCAAACGGAAACTCGAACAGCGGCTCCGCCACAATTGGCGGAACCGGCGAAGCGCAGGGCGGCGCGGAGATCCAAGCCTCGATCAAGACCGCCGGCGCGTCCTCGAAGCGCGAGCTCGGCTCCGAGCCGATGAAGCTGCTCCTTTACGGCACGCAGAACCAGATCCAGGCGGGCAAGGACCTGCTGCAGATCCTCGACACGAAGCCGCGCGAGGTCGCGCTCGAAATCCGAGTCGCGTCCCTGACGAAGGAAGACGCCCTGCGCTTGGGCCTCGACTGGAACATCCTCACCGGAGGCGTCGTGGAGGCCTTCCGGATGAACCAGGGCCTCGGAGACACGATCGACATTCCGGGCAACTTCTCTTCCTCAGGAAGGTACAAGTCGACCGAGTTTGACGTTCTCGGAAAGCTCGACAAGCTCGCGGGCTCTCAAAAGCTGATCGCGCGCCCGAATCTCATCGCACTGAACGGCAGGCCAGCCTCCATGTTCGTGGGCGACAAGATCCAGTACATCAAGACGATCCAGGCCTCGCAGAACGGGACCACGATCGAGATCGGTGAGCTGGACGTCGGCGTCGAGCTGATCGTCGTGCCTCGCCTCGGCGCGAACGGCATGATGACGCTCGACCTTTCTCCGAGCCTGACCATTCTCAGGGGCTTCACGCCAGTGCCCGGCGGCGGCAACCTGCCGCAGACGACCGAGCGCTACGTGCAGAGCCAAGTCGTGATGAAGAGCGGCGAGACGATCGCCTTAGGCGGATTGATCCAGGAAGAGGATCGCAGGCAGGTCAACGGCGTGCCGATCCTCAAGGACATCCCGATCGTGGGCCAGTTGTTCTCCCGCACGGACAACAAAAAGGCGCGCGTCGAAGTGGTGTTCTTCGTGACCGCACGGGAAGTCAACGACGACAACCGCGCGAACGCCGCCAACCCGAAGCAGGACGAAAAGGCCGAAGCAAAGCCCCGCAACGGCGGGTAGCTCGGCTTCGGGGTTCCTTTCCGCGTCCCGCTCCGAGACCTCGGAGCGGGACGCTCACTTTTGTCAAACCGAGCGGCGCGCGGGCGCGCCTCTTCGGCTCTTTCTCGCGCAACCGGATGATTCTGGTACCCTCGCGAGCGCTCCGCCAAGGTGGTCTGTCATGGCTGCGAAGCTTCCGGTACTCGTGATCGTCGGCAGGCCGAACGTGGGCAAGAGCACGCTTTTCAACCGGATCGTGCGCCGACGGACCGCGGTGGTCGAGGACACTCCGGGGATTACCCGCGACCGGCTTTACGCCGAAGCGGAGTGGCGCGGCAGGCGCTTTACGGTCGTCGACACGGGCGGCCTGGTTTTCGACGAGCGGGACCCGCTGATCGAGCAGGTTCGCGTGCAAGCCCAGGTGGCGCTGGAGGAGGCCGACGTCGTGCTCTTTCTGACCGAGGCCACGGCGGGCGTAACCCCCGGCGACCGCGAGCTGGCGGACCGTCTTCGCGTCGGGAAGAAGGCGGTGCTGGTGGTCGCGAACAAAGCCGACAACTCCCAGCGCGCGGCGAACGCGGGCGAGTTCTACGAGCTGGGTGTGGGAGAGGTCTTTCCGATCTCTTCGCTGCACGGCAAAGGTATCGGCGAGCTGATGGAGGTGGCCGCGGGACTTCTGCCCCCCGCCGCGGAAGAAACTGCGAACGAATCCGAGGAAACCCGGCTAGCGATTCTCGGGCGCCCGAACGTCGGCAAATCTTCCCTTTTGAACGCCTTCGCGGGCGAAAGGCGAATGATCGTCTCCGAGATTCCGGGCACGACGAGGGATGCCGTGGACACCGTGCTCGAATACAAGGGCAAGCGGTTTCGGCTGATCGACACGGCCGGCCTAAGGAGGCGCGGCAAAATTCAGGGCAGCGTGGAGTACTACATGGCGAACCGAGCGGTCCGGGCGCTCGAGCGCGCCGACTGCGTGCTAGCCGTCGTGGACGGCAAGGACGGCCTTACCGACGGCGACAAACGCGTCGCGAAGCTTGGGCACGATGCCGGCAAGGCCCTCGTGCTTGTTGTCAACAAATGGGACCTGCGCGAGCCGCCGGACGGAATGCCGGGGAGGAAGAGCGAGCCCAAAAAGGAGTTCGAGCGACTCGTGAGGCGCGAGCTGCCCGAGACCTCCTATGCTTCGATCTGTTTCGCGAGCGCGGCCGAGGAAGCGGGCATGGAACGGATCTTAGATACGGTCTCCAAGTCGATCGAATCCTACGGCTTCCAAATTGCAACAGGGCCGCTGAACCGGCTGATTCAAGAAGCGGTGTTCGCGCGCCCGCACAGCTCGAAGGGACGGTCCCTGAAGATCTATTACGCGACGCAAGTCGGCACACGTCCGCCCACGTTTGCGCTGTTCTGCAACGACCCCAAGCTGGCGCACTTTTCGTATCTGCGGTATCTGGAGAACCGATTCCGCGCCAAGCATCCGCTTCCCGGAACTCCGATTCGGTTCAAACTGCGCGGAAGCCACGAGCCGAGAAACTAATAGAGCGCTTCGGCGAGGAAGTAGTTCGCTACGTAAATCAGCACGATCGAAATCACGACGGTGTTGGTTGTCGCCCGGCCGACGCCGACGGCTCCTTGGGTTGTCCTGAGCCCCTGCTGGCACGCGACGATCGCCACGATAAGGCCGAAAAAAGGAGTTTTCAGCAGACCGCCCACGAAGTCCCAAGGCACGACGTATTGCTGCAGCGACTGAAGGAACGCCCCGCTGGAGACCCCGTTCAAAAGCCCCACCACCCAGCCTCCGACGACTCCGGCGTACATACCAACAATCGCAAGCACGGGAAGCATCAGCACGCATGCGGCAACCCGGGGAATCACGAGGTAGTTCGTTGGGTGCACGGAAAGCATTCGGAGCGCGTCGATCTGCTCCGTGACGGCCATGGTTCCGATCTGGGCGGCCATCGCCGAGCCGCAGCGCGCCGCGACCATGATCCCCGCGAGAACGGGCGCCAGCTCGCGGCTGACCGCCAGGCCGATGGTTCCCCCTACGAACTGGGTCGCGTTGTACTTGAGAAGGAACTCGCTGCTGTAGAGAGACAGGACGGCTCCGGAAAAGAACGCGGTTAGCGCGACGATCGGCACCGAGGCCACGCCGATGAAGGCCATTTGATGAATGGCCTCGCGGACCTCGACCGGCCTACGCAGCAGGCGGCGGGCGGCGTCCCAGAGGATAAGCGTCGATTCGCCTACAAAAGTCAGGAACTCCAGCGCGAGGCTGTGCGGCATGTTTAACAGCCGGCGCGAGGCCGAAGCCATGCGGGCACGATACCCGGGCGCGAACCCCTCAAAGGTCCACAGTCGCGGTCGGCAGGAAGCTCGTGTCCTTAAGGAACGTGTCGAGAAAAGGCACGATGTCCGCGCCGTGCTCCTCCGCGACGAAGTGCCCGGTGTGCGGGAGTCGGTGAATCTCCGCCTCCTTCGCGACGATCTCCCAGCGCTCGAGAGCCTCGGCTCCCAAAAGCGGGTCCATCATCCCCCAGATCACAAGCGTGGGAATCCCCGCCAAGACATCGTTTTGATTCCAGAGGCTCTGCAGCCAGTCCGAGCTGCCCAAGTAGGCTCGCGCGTAGTGGAGCGGCGCTTGGCGATGTGCCCTTGTGTCGAACGGCCTCGCGTAATGTTCGCGGATTCTGGGCTTGAAGCCCGCGCGATCCTTCAGCCACGCGCGCATAATCCCCCGAACGGGCCAGTTCAGGTTCAGAAACACGAAGTTTCCGAGCGCCGTACCTGCCAGTCGGTGGACTCGCTCGGCAGTGGCGTTGCCCCTAAGCGGCCAAAGGAACGTGTTCAACATTACGAGATGCCGCATGTTTTCGGGGTGCTTTAGCGCATAGGACAGTCCGATCGGCCCGCCGAACTCGTGAACCACGAGCGTAACGTTCTTCAGTCCAAGGTGCTTGATGAAGGCCTCTAGGATCTCCGCCTGCCGTTCCGGGCGATAGGTAAGCCCGGAAGGCTTCTCCGACAGGCCGAAACCCAGGTTGTCCATGGCGATGCAGCGGAAGCTGCCTTTGAGGCCCTTGATGACGTCCCGGTACATGAAGGACCAGGTTGGCGATCCGTGCACGAACACGACCGGCTCACCGCGGCCCTCGTCCACATAGTGCATCAGCCTCCGGTCGTATTCGAACCACCGCGGCTCGAACGGGAAGATCGAACGATCCACCCACGACGCAACCGACATCGCCAATCCCCTCCGATGCGCCAGTTGGCCCTAGTTTCAGCGCCCTCTGGAACGTTGGGCGACGATCTGCGCGGTTTTGTGCCCGAATCCGCTTTTGAGGCGGACTCGGGGCTCGTTATCTCCGGGGCCGAAACCGGGTGTGGATCCCTTCTTCGTCCTCGGGCCGGTCCCGTCCGGGAAAGCTGGAGGGCACGTCCGGCGCGCGAGTCTCCCGCTCTGCCGCCGGCTCCTCAGACTCCGACTGCTGAGAGGGCTCGCGTCGCTCCTCGGGAGGGGCGCCTCGCCCGCGTCCGCGATCGTAGTCTCGTCCGCCACGGTCGTAATCCCTGCCTCTTCGGTCGTAGTCCCTTCCGCCTCGGTCGTAACCCCTGCCAGAGTCCCTTCCTCGAGGACCGCGTCCACCGCGGTCCCTGGAGCCGTTGCGTCCGCGCCCGCCGCCGCCCGATCCGGGCGGAGGAGGCGTGGCGTTCTCGTTATCGGCCAGGGAAGGGAGCGTTTGGGCGAGGCCGAGCGCCGTAAAGTTCACGCGGCCCAAGCTGTCGATCTCGTGTACACGCACGTTAATCGGGTCGCCCACGCTCACGGCGTCGTCCGGGCGGCGAATGCTCTTCGTAGTGAGCTGCTCGATCGGGACCAGGCCCTCCCTGCCCGAGATGTACTCGACCATCGCGCCTCGACCCATCAGCCGTGTGACCTTGCCGTGGAACTCCATGCCGACGGAGACTTCCTCGGTCAGGGACCGCACCTGGGCGATGACTGCGTCGAGAGCGGACTGATCGGCGCAAGCGATCAGCACGCGGCCATCCTGCTGGACGTCGATCTGCGCCTCGAATTCGGCAGTGATCTTGCGGATCGTGGCCCCTCCCGGACCGATCAGCGCTCCGATCTTCTCCGGGTTGATCGTGATGGACGTAATTCGCGGGGCGCTCGCCGCTAGTTCGGTGCGCGGGGCCGCGATTTCCGCCTCAATGACGTCGAGGATCGCGAGCCGAGCCGACTGGGCTTGGGACAGCGCGTCCGCGAGCACCTTGTCCGGTATTCCGGTCAGCTTGGTATCCAGCTGCAAGGCGGTGATGCCTTCCCGCGTGCCGGCGACCTTGAAGTCCATGTCGCCGCAGAAGTCTTCCATGCCTTGAATGTCCGTCAGCACCTTGAACTTCTTGCCGTCCGACATCAGGCCCATCGCGATCCCCGCGACGGGCGCCTTGATCGGGATTCCGGCATCCATCAGCGCAAGCGTGGAGCCACAAACCGACGCCATCGAAGTGGAACCGTTGGATTCTAGGACTTCGCTGGTTAAGTGGAGCGTGTACGGGAATTCGGGATCTTCGAGCGGGACCACCGCTCGCACGGCTCTCTCGGCGAGAGCGCCGTGCCCGATCTCTCTTCTTCCGGCGCCGCGCAGCGGCCGAACTTCGCCCACGGAGAAGGGCGGGAAGTTGTAATAGTGCATGTACCGCTTGTCGTCGTTCTCGTCGAGCGTGTCCATGATTTGCGCGTCGCTGGGCATGCCGAGCGTTACGACGGTCAAGACCTGGGTTTGGCCCCTCCGAAACAGTCCGGAGCCGTGCGTGCTGGGCAGAATCCCGGCCAAAGCCTCCAGCTCGCGGATGTCTTCGAGTCCCCGTCCGTCGGGCCGCTTGTCCTTCTCCAGGATCAGCCGGCGAACGGACTGCTTTACGACCGTATCCGCCGCCTCGCGAAGCTGCGCGAGCATCTCCGGTTCTTCGGCGTAGTGCTCCGCGTATCGGGCGGCGATCTCTGCGGTCAGCTCGTCCAGGGCGCTCTCGCGAGCCTGCTTGTCCGGGTTGACGAGCGCGCCTTCGATCTCCTTGCGGCACTCTTTGTCGATTCGCGCGATCAGGTCAGGATTTACCTCGTACAGGTTCACTTCCCGCTTCGGCTTGCCGCACTTCTTGGCGAACGCCTCGAACTCCTTGCAAATCGTCTGAATGTGCCCGTGCGCCCACTTGAGCGCTTCGGCCATCTCCTTCTCGGTCACCTCGCTCGCGCCCGCCTCGACCATCGAGATCGCGTCCTTGTGGCCCGCGACGATCAGGTCGAGGTCCGAAGCCTTCTGCTGCTCTAACGAAGGGAACAGAACCAGCTCTCCGTCGATCCTTCCGACACGAACGCACGCGATCGGGGCGTTAAAGGGAATGTCGGAGATCGCGAGCGCGCACCCAGCGGCCGACACCGCCAAGACGTCCGTCGGGCCCTTCGCGTCGAAGGACAGCGGAATAGCGATGACCTGGACTTCGTTTCGAAGTCCCTTTGGGAATTGCGGGCGCACCGGGCGGTCGATCAGCCGCGATACGAGGATCGCTTTGTCGCTGGGCCTGCCTCCGCGCTTGTTGAAGCCGCCGGGAATCTTGCCTACGGCGTACTTTCGCTCCTCGTAGTCGCAAACGAGGGGCATGAAGTCGATCCCCTCGCGGGGCTTTGCGGACATGGTCGCGCATGCGAGCACGACCGAGTCGTCCATTCCGAGAAGGACCGCTCCGCCCGCCTGGCGCGCAACGCGGCCCGTTTCGATGCTGAGGGACTTGCCCCCGACATCGAACGTATGTGTGTGAATCATTTTGCCTCCTAGCGAGGCTTCACTTCTCGAATTCCGAGTCGCTTCATGAGCTCGCGATAGGACACGACGTCCCTTGCGCGCATGTAGCCCTCGAGCCGGCGGCGCTTTCCGACAAGCAGCATGAGCCCGCGCCGAGAATGAAAGTCCTTAGGATTGCGCCGTAAGTGCTCGGTTATCTGACCGATGCGGGCTTGAAGTATCGCGATTTGAACGGCGGTGGAACCGGTGTCCCCGGTTTTCCCCGCGTAGTCCGCGATTATCTGCTGCTTATCTGCTTTTTCCAGCGGCATGCTGCGAGAAATGGGCCTCCCACTTGTCTCAAGGCCGAGGTCGCTCTGCCGCTCTTCGCAAGCCCCCGTGAGGGCCTCCGGACAACGGCACAGGGTCGCTCAGCCTCGCGCCAGTTATACCACATCGCGCGAAATCCGGTTCGAAATCGGGCTTTGTCAGGTGATGCGCGGCGTAAAGTCCGTGCTCGGCTTTACGCAGCGGCAGTAGGCGGCCATAAGCCTCGCGCAGTTCTCGACGTCCTCCAGGGAAAGCACCTCAACCGGGGTGTGCATGTACCGAAGGGCAACGCCGAGAAGCCCCGTGGCCATGCCGCCTCGCGCGATCTGCATCGCCCAGGCGTCCGTTCCCGATGCTCCGGGCGTGGCGTCAACTTGATACGGAATGCCCTCCTTTTCCGCCGACTCGACGATCATCCGATAAACGACCGGGTTCACGTTTGCGCCGCGCGCCACCGAGGGGCCTTTGCCGACGTCCAGCTGGCCGTATCGCGTCTTGCTGACCCCCGGATAGTCCACGGCGTGGTTCACGTCCACGGCAAGGCCCGTCTGGGCGCCGATGCCGTAGGCGGCTGTGTGCGCGCCCCTCAGGCCCACCTCTTCTTGAACCGTCGCGACCGCATAGACGCCCACTCCCTTCGAAAGACCCTTGCTTTCTTTGAGATGCCTCAAAGCCTCCGCGACGATGAACGCGCCCATCTTGTTGTCGAAGCCGCGGGCGGTCGCCCGACCTCCCATAAGAAGCTGAAACTCGTACTGGAAGGTCACGACATCGCCCACGGAGACGACCTTCTCCGCATCCTCCTTGCTCTTTGCGCCGATGTCGATCCATAGGTCCTTGAGCTCGGGCTTCTTCTTGCGCTCGTCGTCCTCCAGGAGATGAATCGCTTTGCGTCCGATGACTCCCGCAATGCGCTTGTGGCCGTGGACCCAAACTCGCTGGCCGACGGGTATCGCGCCGTCGTGGCCGCCGATTCCTCGGAAGTACAGATAGCCCTGCTCGTCCACGTAGTGCACCATGAACCCGATTTCGTCCATGTGCCCGGCGAGCATCACCTTCCTCTTGGCTTCGGGGTTGAGGATCGCCCACACGTTGCCGTGCACGTCGGTGTGAACCTTGTCCGCGAACGGCTTGACGTAGGCCCGATAAGCCTCCGCCGCCCGCTCCTCGTATCCGGACGGCGACGGGATGTTGACGATCTCCTTGAAGAAGGCGAGGGACTCCTTGCGCATGGTGAAGTAGTTTGACCGAAACCATTGGTCCTTCTGAACGCCAACCGTGGCAGCCATGGATGTATTCTTCGAACGGCATGGTTGGCACTGTCGTATTAGCCGCAACGTTGGCGCAGGACCCGCTTTCGGTCCTCGGATCGCTTCGAGACGCCTATCGGAAGCTGGACACGTACTCCGCCACGATCGAGCACCACGACAGCTCCGGGCTCTTTCCCGGCGAGTACACCCAGAGCTTGAAGTGGCGCAGGGGCAACCGCTTCGAGCTCATCGTCATCAAGCCGGTGGCGCAGTCCGGTTCCCCTTCCGGACGGCAAGCACCGAATTTCTTTTCAAACGGGTCTAAGGTGGTTGAGATTCGTGGGAGCGACCGCAGGGAACGCTCGCTCGCTCCCGAGCAGAACTCTTCACCCGGCTGGGAAGTCTCGGGAGGTGTCGTGATGCTCTTCCTGTCGGACTCGCCAAACGCGAAGACGCTCTTCGAGGGCCGGCCGGAGTTCCCGATCGAATGGAAGCAAGTGGATGAGGTCAAGTGGCGCGGCGAAAAGGTGAGCCGCATCTCCGCGATCGTGAACAAGACCTTGCCGATCCGGCTCTACTTCGCGGACAAGCCGCTGCGGCTCGTGGGGCAAGAGTACGAGGAGGGCCGCACGAAGCACTGGATGAGGTACGTGAGCCAGGACTTCAGCCCGCAACTTCCCGCGAATCTAGGGGAGCCGCCTAACCTGTATCCCTCGCTCGGCTTACCGAGTCCCCTTCTGGATCCGGGCAAGCGCCCCGGACCCTTGAATCGCAAGACTAGGGGCGCATCGGTCCCGGCAGGCGGCGTGGGGCGATCAAGGCGGGGCCTGCCATATAGCCCCATAATGGACCGGGATGAGACCGAGCCGGGCGGCCTGCGCGCGCCGTATCCGCCTTAAGACGTCGCGCGCCTTGGGCGCCGTGATTGCCGCAAGCGCCTTGTCCGCCGCTTGTGCGCAGGACTCCGGCTTCGAGCAGCCTCCGCCCGCGATCGACTTTCCGGAATGGCGCCTGGTGAGCAGGGACCCCGTCAGCACGGAGTACGAGCTCGAGTTTCCGAGCGCGGCTTCGAGCGCGCATCCCGCGAACGACATCGTCCCGCTGCGCGTGCTGGTGCCGTCTCACGCTGAGGGCCCGGTTCCCGCCGTGCTGATCCTGCACTACTGGGGCGCGTTGGACCTACGCTCGGAACGGAACCTGGCCGTAGAGCTGAACAGGCGCGGACTTGCGGGTGTGCTGCTGACGCTTCCGTATCACCTTCGGCGGGCGCCCGCGGGAACCCGGTCCGGCGCCTTGGCAATCGTTCCCGATCCCAAATCGTTGATCCGCACGATGGACCAGAGCGTTCTGGACGTGCGTCGGACCGTTGACTGGGTGCAATCCCGTCCCGAATTCGCAGGCACGCCTATCGGTATCACCGGGACCAGCTTGGGCGCGCTTGTCGCTTCGCTGTCCGTGGGCGTGGAGCCACGCATTTCGAAGGCCGCCTTTCTCTTGGGCGGGGCAGACCTTGCGCATATCCTTTGGACTTCTTCGCGTGTCGTGCGCGAGCGGGAGGAGCTGCGCCGGGCGGGATACAACGAAGCGAAGCTTCGCGAGGCTTTGAAGCGGATCGAGCCGCTCGAACACTTGAAGCAGCGGCCCCCAGTGCGCGCGTTCGTGATCGCCGCAAGGAACGACACCGTAATCCCGCCCTCGGCCTCTCGAAAGTTGATCGCCGTGCTTCGCGAGCCCCTCGTGCTTTGGCTCGATTCGGGCCACTACGGCGGCTTCCTGGTTCAAAAGCAAGTTCAGCGTTCGATCTCGGATTACTTCGGGGCGGAGCTGAAAGGCGGAGCTTACGTTCCTCCCAAGCGCATTGCCGCGCCGATACTGCGCGTCGGCCTCCTTGCGGACATGGACGATGGCATGCAGGTTATCGGTGGCGTGGACCTATGGCGCGACAGAGCCGAGGGAGGAGTGTTCGCCGCCTTCGTCGCCGCGCCGAGGGGCTTTCAGCTGTTTGTCGGCACGCAGTCCCGGCGCGGGCTCTCCGTCGGCGTCAACGTAGGCGGCGAAGGGGTTCAACCGTCTCTTATGTGGAGCATGGTGCTGTGACCGCGACGGACCTTCTCAGCAGAGCGGCGGAGAACCTGGAGGAGACTTACGGCGCGATTGGAAGAGCCACCCCGGGCGCTCGAGTCCGCGACTACGGAGCGGCCATTGTATGCCTTTGCGACCTAGACCACCCGGTCGGGAACTTCGCTCTTTGCCGAGTGACGGACGGAAAGCTGTTCTCGCACCTTGCTCGTCTTGCTCGAACCAGGAGCGCCTTCCATGCCTACGTGTCGCCGATTCCCGAGCAAGACCATCTGGAGCAAACGCTGCACGACGCGGGTTTCCAGTGTGTATACCGGCTTTCGCAGCTTGCGGCCGCCGGAAGCGCCTCCGAGTCTCCCATCCAGCTAGTGGAGGCCGTGGACTCGGATTCGCGCAGAAGGATCGCGCAATTCATGGCGGGCCAATTCTTCGCTAGGCACGGCAAGTGCGTGCGAGAAGCCGTCGCCACAGCGACGAGCGAATCCGGCCTGTCCCTATACGAGTTCTCGAGCGACGGTGCAGCGGTCGGCGCGGTGATGCTTTGCCGGACCGAGGGCTTGCTGGGTATCTACAGCCTGTGCATCGAGGCGTCGCGACGGGGAAAGGGTCTGGGATCGGAGGCGGTCCGCGCGCTCATGGACGCAGCGCACCGGGAAGGCCGGGAGGCGGTGCTTCAATGCGATCCCTCCCTTGTGGCTTGGTATGAACGACTGGGATTTCGCGAGTCCGGCTATGTGAGTGTGCTTTCCTTGGAGAATCGAAAGGACGCCCGATAAGAAGTGCTATATAATAGGAGGCGGGGAGACCGTGAAGTCCGCACGTAGCGCATTTACGTTGCCGGAGCTCCTTACGGTGCTCGCGGTCGTCGTCGTCCTTGCGGCGATACTTTTTCCTGTCTTCCGGTCCGCGAAGGCGTCCGCTTACCGAACCACCTGCGCGTCGAACTTTCGCCAAGTTCAAATTGCGACCCTCATGTACCTGAACGACTATGACGACCGGTTCATGCCCGTGAACCATTTTCCCGCCCTTGCCCCGAATCCGAAAATCGATCGAACCTGGGTTCAGCTCTTGCTTCCGTACGTGGCCTCGTTCCCGCTTTTCAAGTGTCCCTCGGATTACGCGCGCAACGCCGACAGCGAGGGAGTGTTCGACGAGTCGCTCGTGCTTGGCGACACGCACATGCGCTACTACTACTCTTCGCTTCGCGTGAACGTGGGCTACAACTACCTTTACTATTCGCCCGTGTTGAACAACGGAGCGGGCTGGGAGGTTCAAACGAGGTCCCTCTCCCAAGTGAACGATGCGGCACGCGCGCTGCTGTTCGTGGACTCGGTCTACGGCCGGACGAAGTCCGGAGCTCCGTACGGAGGCGGCAGCTACGTTGTGATTCCGCCGTGCAGGTTTTACAGACAGGGAAGGTTCCTCATCGACAGCTTCGATCTCCCAAGGGGAGCGGACGTGTTCGTCGCCAACCGCGGTTGGAACGTCGAGGACCCGAACTCGCCGTTTCGGTTCGGCCTTGCCTGGCCCTGGCATGACGGCAGGATGAATATGGCCAGGGTCGGCGGAGGGACGATTTCGATAACCACGGATATCCTCGCCGCGGGGTGCGATCTGAAGCCCAACTGGATGGGGATCATCGACGACAACGGCGTCTACTTCTGGGATTGGAACTGATCGCGAGCGCTTGAACGGCAAAGCCCATACCGCCCGCCCGATTCCGAGACACTTTGCCGCATTGCTTCGATTGAGCACGTCTGTGGCCTGCCTTGCGGCCTTGATCGCCGTCGCCGGCGCTTCCTCATCGGACGACGCCCGGGCGCTACGCGAGTACCGCAGCCTTCTTGCGATCGTCGATCGAGGCGCTCTCGAGGCTCGCCTTCAGCAAATCGCGGGGTTCGGGTCGCGAATCGCAGGGTCCGACGGCGAGCGTCGCGCGCTCGAATTCGCGAAGAAAGAATTCCAGAGGCTAGGGCTCAAAAACGTTCGTGAGGAGCGATTCGAGGTCACCGTGCCTGACCCGGAGGCGAAGGGAACGCTTGCGCTTGCGGGCCGAAAGCCGGTCGAGGTGTATCCCCTTTGGCCGAACCTGGTGCGCACTTCCACGTGCGACGTCGAGGGAACTTTGGTATACGGGGGTAAAGGCTCGCTCGAGGAGCTATCCGGAAAGAGGATCGAAGGATCCCTTGTGGTGCTCGAATTCGATTCGGGAGGCGCCTGGCGAGACGCCGCGAGGCTGGGAGCGAGGGCGGTGCTCTTCCTCGAGCCTCGAACGGCGGACCGTTCCGATGCCGAAGCGAAGTTTGCCGCGACTCCTCTATCTGCGCCTCGGTTTTGGGTGCCGATCCGAAGCGCGGGGCCCTTGCTTGCCGCGGCTTTTCGCGGGGATACAGCTCGTCTGCGCTGCCGACAGGACTGGGTCGAACGCGAGTCCGCGAACGTGCTGGCGGAGCTTCCTGGCACGGACTCCTCTGTAGCATCCCAAATGATCTTGGTATCGGCATATGCGGATTCAATCAGCGCGGTGCCCGGGCTCGCGCCGGGGGCGGAGTCCTCCAGTGGGCTCGCTGCGCTTCTGGAGCTCGCGAGGATCGCGGCTCGGCAGCCCGGCAGGCGGCCGATGATGTTCCTGGCGGGCGGGGCGCACCACATGGGGCTTCAGGGCGCCCGCGAGTTCGTCGCCCGTAGGCTGTCGCAGGACCGGATGCCACTGTTGCTTGCCGTAAGCCTGGATCTGAGCACGGGAAGCGCGTCTCTAGGCAGCTTCTCGCAAGGCTGGTACTACGAGTACCGACAGGAGGCATGGGAGGTCGTTCGCAACGTCTCGCGCGTTTTGCGAAGCCACGCGGAGCGAATGGCGGCGGTGGCGGACGCTCCATCGCCGCGCTTCGTGTTGGCGGACGCCGTGAACGACTCGGACGGACGTACGTGGAAGAACAGCATTCCCAGCAAATTCGCGCACGATTGCGAGCCGTTCCTGCAGGCGCGATACAACGCTCTGACGTTTGCAACCGTGGAGGACGCGCGCTCGCGCTTGGACACCCCATTCGATACGGTCGACAAGGTCGACGCCTCGAATCTCGCGCGGCAGGTCTGGACGATCGCCTGCCTTCTGTGGCACGTTCGCAACGACACTTCCAGAAGAGGGTCGATCTCTCCGCACCGAGTGCCGCTGGAGGTCTCGACGCCCCGCCGCATGTCGCTCGTTGGGGGATTCGCCGCGGTGGAAGGCCGGGTGGTCGAGTTCGATCCATTGCAGAGCTTCCTGCCCGACGTCTCCGTCGAAGGCGCGATCGTGGTCGCGGGCCACGGCCAAAAGACCCTGCGAGGAGTTCGCGGGCCGCTCGTCACGATCGCACGCGGCGGCCAAGCGAGTTATCGCTTCGATGGAATCGCGCCCGCAAACTCTTGGTTCCACGCCCAGCAGAGGCCGCTGAGGCTGTCGGCCTTTCGCCTCGAGCCCGAGTCGGGCAACATTACGGCGGCGCCGAGCCTCGGGCTACTGGAGTCGTGGCTATATACTCCCGAGTTCCTGCTCAAGGAGTCCTTCAAGTCCACGCCTATCGTCGTGTTCCCTTGCGTGGCCACAGACCTGTACGGCCTGACCGACCCACACGATTTAAAGCCTCTATCAACCTTCCGAGTGCTCGACGCCGACACGGACGCGGAGCCAACTTACTTCGGGTTCTATATGGCGGACGAGGACCCGCGGCTCTCAAGCGCCCTTGAGGATTCGGCGGTCCTCTTCGCCAAGTCGGACGCGCGCTGGAAGCTGCTCATGGGATCGCAGGTCGGCGATACCCGGCTACTGCTTTCGAATGCGGACGCGGAAAGGCCATACGGCCGCGGATACGGGGCCACGCGCGGTCCGCCTTCCGGCGCCGGCAAGTCAGCAGGCCCTACTGCGACCGGGCAACTGCGAGGAACGGCGGTGAGCGCCGCAAAGGACTTGATCACGCTGAACGAGCATCGGCATCGCCGATTCGCAAGGTACCGAATCGTTAGCCCCAGCGTGAACGCGATCCTTCGCAAGTCCAGGGAGGAGCTCGAGGCCGCGCAGCGCGCCGAATCACTGCTCGACTGGGCGGCCGCCGAGCGCCATGCCCGCACCGCATGGGGCTACGCGCTTCGAGCGCACCCGTTTCTGAAGGGCACGGCGGACGACGTGGTGCTGGGCGTGCTGTTCTATTTGTTCTTGCTGATCCCCTTCAGCTACTTCTTCGAGCGCCTGCTCTTCGCGAGTCGGTCGTTGGTTCGACAGCTCGCGATCTCGACTTTCGTTTTCTTCGGTGCGTTCCTGGTGTTGCGCCTGATTCATCCGGCGTTCGAGATCGTTTCGAACCCCACGATGATCTTTGTGGCGTTCCTGATGGGCGCTCTGAGCCTGATCGTGACCAGCTTCGTTGTGGGAAAGTTCGAGTCTTCGCTCAAGGCGCTGCAAGCGTTGAAGCGAGGCATAAGAGAAGTGGACATCGGGCGCTTCAGCGTCGCTATGGCGGCGTTCGGGCTCGGGATCAGCAACATGCGCCGCCGCAAGGCCCGCACGTTCCTTACGACGCTGACGCTGGTCGTAATGACCTTCATCGTACTGGGCTTCACCTCGATCGTGCCGGAATTGAAGGTATTCGAGGTTCCCAGTGGTGCGCCCGCCCGTTATCCCGGCATCCTCGTTCGCAACCCGGGCCTCGAGCCGATCCAGGAGACCGGGTACCGGATGCTCCGCAACCACTTCGGAGCCGATGCGGCTGTCGTTTTTCGCGCATGGTACTACGGCTCCGAGATTCGCGAAACGGGCGCGCTCACGCTCCAGAGGGCCGACAAGAGCTTTGAAGTCCGTGCCCTGCTCGGCTTGGAACCGGACGAGCGGCGCGTCGCGGGGGCGCATTCGGCTCTCGATAAAGGAGGAAGGTGGTTCCAAGCGGGCGACGACGCGGTGGCGATCCTTCCGCGATCGCTGGCGGACCAACTGGGCGTCGACGACTCTGAGTTGGGCAACGCGAAGTTCTCCCTTGCGGGCGAGCAATTCACGGTCATCGGCATCGCGGACGACTCCCGTCTGAAGTCCCTAATCGACCTCGACGGCGACGGCATCTTGCCCGCCGATTTCGCCCTTTCGGGCCGCTTTCAAACGGAGACGAGATCGCAAACGGACGCGTTTCGAAAGTTCCTTCGTCTCGATCCTGGGGTCTGCGTGCTGCTTCCCGCGCGAAAGGCGTTGAAGATGGGCGCGGAAATCCACTCGATCGGAATCGGCTTCGGGAACCCGGAACAAGCTAGGAGGGCGCTCGACGAGCTGATGCCCCGCATGCGCTTGAACCTCTATGCGGGACTGCAGGGAGACCGCGGCCTCGAGGTTCGCATGTTCAGCGTGCAACGGGGCTCTAGAAGCGCAGGCATGGCGCTCGTGATCGTGCAGATGCTGATCGCCGGGGTGTTCGTTTTGAACACGATGATCGCAAGCGTGTACGAGCGGACGAAGGAGATTGGGATCTTCAGCGCGGTCGGTCTGGCGCCGAATCACATCGCGGTTCTCTTCTTGGCGGAAGCGGCGGTGTACGGCGTGATTGGGGCCGTGATCGGATACTTCCTTGCCCAGGGCGCGGCAAAGCTGGCGCTGGCTACCGGCGCGCTTCCCGGCCTTTACCTCAACTTCAGCGCGACGTCGGCGGTCTTCGCCGCGCTCGCAGTTATGGCCGTGATCCTGTTCAGCGCGATCTATCCCGCGAAAGTTGCCGCACGGATCGCCGCGCCCGCGCTCGACGAGGAGCTGATGTCCGAGGAGCCGGAAGGAGACCAGTGGGAAGCGACCCTCCCCTTCAGCCTCAGCGAGCCGGAGGCGCTCGCGCTGCTCGGGTTCCTATGCGACTGGATGCGAGCCTACGAGGAATACACGATCGGCGAGTTCGTTACTTCCGGAACTGAGCTCTCCTCGGGCGGGTCGAGTCCGAGTTTGCGGTCGACCGTTTGGCTTGCCCCATACGATCTCGGGGTATCCCAAACGGTGCGTCTGGACGTGTCGGAATCCGGGACTGCCGACGTCTGCAAGATGGTGTTAAACATCGAGCGGCTTTCCGGCGACCCGGCGAATTGGGCGCTCGTGAACCGGCGGTTCCTGGGCCGCCTTCGAAGACAGTTTCTGACGTGGAGGGCGCTCGACGAGCCGGAAAGGATGCGCGTTTCCGACTCCGCGAGGGGCTCGGCGTTGGCGACGCCCTCCGCGCCCGCGGAAGCCGGCCCAGGGCCGGCTGCTCCATAATCTGCTTATGCCGAGGCCGCAGGCGAATACGAACGGGGCGACCATCCGCCTGGTTACTCTCGGCTGCTCCAAGAACGACGTGGACTCGGAAGAGATCGCGGGCGTGCTCGTTGGCGAGGGGCACCGCCTGGACGGCCGGTCTCCGAACCCGGACGTGGTCGTCATCAACACCTGCGGGTTCTTGCAAGAGGCAAAGAAGGAGTCCGTCGCGGCGATCCGCGAGGCCGTGCGGGAGAAGCGCGCGGGCAGGGTGAAGAGGGTGATCGTCGCCGGCTGCCTGTCTCAGCGGATGGGCTCCGAGATCGCGAAGCTGGCGCCAGGCGCGGACGCCTACGTCGGGGTGGGCCAAATGGCGCGGTTCGGCGACATCGTGCGGCGCACGCTCGAGTCCCGTGAGGCTCTAACCGAGGTATCGCCTCCGCAGCACCTGTGGGCGGACATACCGACACGGGCAAGGACCGGAAAGCCGTGGTCCGCTTATCTGAAGCTTAGCGAGGGGTGCGACCACAAGTGCTCGTTCTGCACGATCCCGAGCTTTCGCGGCCCGCACGCGAGCAAGCCGTTGGAGCGGGTCGTCGCGGAGGCGAGGCACCTGGCGCGCACCGGCGCGAAAGAACTGAACCTGATCGCGCAGGACGTCACGCAATACGGCTTCGATCTGTATCGAAAGTTCACACTTCCTCAGCTCTTGCTCGAGCTGAACGAGGTGGAAGGGATCGAGTGGATTCGGCTGCTCTATTTCTATCCGAGCCGCTTAACCTCGGAGGTCATCGAGGCGATGGCGGAGTTGCCCAAGGTGCTCCCTTACATCGACATGCCGCTACAGCACGCCCATCCGGACACGCTGAGGCGCATGAAGCGGCCCTGGGACGGCGAGCGGTACTTGCGGCTTTTCGAGAAGCTGCGGTCCGCGATGCCGCGAAGCGCGATCCGGACAACTTTTATTGTCGGATTTCCAGGCGAAACCGAGGAGGAGTTCGGATACCTGCTCGAGTTCGTGGAGAGCGCGAGACTCGACCGCGTGGGAGCGTTCCGATTCAGCAGGGAGCCGGGGACGCCGAGCCACGGAATGCCAGGGCAGGTTCCGGAAGAGGTCAAGCGTGAGCGCTTCGGGCGGCTGATGGAGCTTCAGCAAGGGATCTCGCTCGATATCAACCGTTCCTGGGTCGGCGAGCGTCTCGAGGTTTTGGCCGAGGAGACGCGCGACGGCTGGACGGTGGGTCGCTCGTTTCGCGACGCGCCGGAGATCGACGGCCTGGTGTATGCGGAGGGAGTGGCCGACCCAGGGGCTCTCGTTCAGGCGGAGATAACGGGCGCCGCCGAATACGACTTATACGCACGATTGGGCGCGCATCGAAGCTCCAGCCGCAGGGAGCTGACCCCGCTGCGACAGTCTTCGCCCGCACAGCCCCGGTAGGCCCGTGACGGGGGAGGCCTAGAGCTTTCGGATTCGAATGCTCCGATACCAGACCCGGGAGCCGTGATCCTGCAAGACGATGAAGCCGCTGTTTCGCTTGCCGTAATCGGTCATGTTCCGGTACTTGCTCCTTTGAAAGCGATCGAGCCAATCCGGCGAACCTAGGTCGTAGTCCACGATCTTCACGCCGTTCAGCCAGTGCTCGACGTGGGCGCCCTTTGCGACGATTCGGGAGCGATTCCATTCGCCCGGTGGGCGCGAGACCTGCGCGATGGGCGCGTGCATGTCGTAGTTCGCGCCCGCAGTGTATTGGGAGACCTTGCCGCCGTCCTTCCAGTCGTCCAGAACCTGGTACTCGGGCGCCGTATACCAGGGGACCTGGTGGTCTTCGCTAGCGCGGAAAAACACCCCGCTGTTTCCTCCTGGCTGAATCTTCCAGTCGAACCGAAGGTCGAAGTCCGCGAAGGCGTCCATGTACCGTATGTCGCCGGGGCCGCCTTGGGGGACGCAGGCGATCGAGGAATCCTCCACCCTCCAGTTTGCGGGAACGTCGCGCCGCCTCCAGCCGACCCAGCCGCGCAAGGTCGAGCCGTCGAACAGGAGCTCGAAGCCTTGGGAGCGCTCCCATTGCGTGAGCGCGTTCGGTTGGGACTGCGGCCCGAGCGCGGCGAGCAAGAGGAATGCCGTCAACATAGCGTCCGATTAACCATTCGCTATCCGTTCCAAGGGTACCGAACGAGCTTCCAGGGCTTGCGATAAGGCCGGCTGTAAGCAAGCGTCTGTTTGCCCGCGCGGCCGACGATGTCCATTCGCGCTTTGTCCCATCGAACGGACTGGTTCGCATAGAGTGCGGCGTTGACCAGGTGACACACGATCGTGGTCTGGGCTACCGACGCGAGGCCCGCGCGGGGCATTCCGCGGCTCTTTACGCAATCCAGGAAGTCGCGCCAGTGGTCGCCGGCGGGCGGCGCCTGCTCCTTGGGCAGCTCCTTTCCGTCCGCATCCAGCACCTGCCATCCGCCCCGCCATACCCGCACCGTTCGCCCGTTCGCCCCCACGAACTCCGTGCAATGGCCGGGCTTGCCAGGGTGGTCGCGCAAAACGGACCAGGTCATTACAAAATCGGGATCCTCGAACCTCAGGAGGGCCTCGATGGTGTCGGGCGCGTCGCGGTCGTCGTCCGTGATCGCCCACTGCCCTCCGCAGGAGTAAACCTCTTTGGGCATCACGAGGTCCTGGTCCTTGCTCATCCCGAGCAGCGCGATGTCCATCATGTGAACGCCCCAGTCCGTGGTCAGCCCTCCGCCCGTGTTCATGACCCATCGCCAGTTCCAGTGAACGCGGTTGGACTGGTAGGGGACCAGCTCGGCCGGGCCGATCCAGAACGGGAAGTCGAGGTTTGAGGGCGGGGTTTCCGGCTTGCGCTTGCCGATGCGGGTTCCGTCGGCGATCCACGCCCGACAGTGCGTCACCTTTCCGAGCTTTCCGGAGCGCACGTATGCGATCGCATCCGTAAACTCTCGAGTGCTTCTCTGCCACGTGCCGACCTGGACGACTCGCTTGAACCGCCGCGCGGCGCCCGCCATCGCGACCGCCTCCTCGATGTTGTGCGAGATCGGCTTCTCGCAATAGGAGTCCTTGCCGGCCTCGCAAGCATGGATCAGGTTGAGCGCATGCCAATGGTCCGGGGTGCCGATGATGACCGCGTCGATGTCCCTTTGCTCGAGCATCTTGCGGTAGTCCTTGTAGACCGCCGGCGCTCTTCCGTACTTCTTCTTGATCTCGGCGAAATCTCCCGGCATGCGGTCGTCGTCCACGTCGCAGATAGCGGCGACGTCCACGTCCGGGTGGCCCATGAAGCTCTTCATATTCGCCGAGCCCATTCCTCCGCAGCCGATCAGGCCGAACACGATCTTGTCGTTGGGCCCGGGCGTTTTCGCGCTGCGTGTCGGCTCGGAGTGCACGGCAAGCGCGCGGGCCGCAAGGCCGGCGCCCACCGCGGCCGCTCCCGCCTTCCCGAGAAAGTCTCGTCTCGAAAGACGATTCCCTTCGTCACCGTTCGAGTTCATTGCGCGCCTCCAAAGCGAACGCCGCCGAGTGCGTAAGGCGTTCGCTGCCTCCTTGAGGTCGGTTCGACGCCGCGCCGTCCGATCCCTGCACGGGAGGCAATGGAGATGCAGATCGGCTACGAAAGGATGTCCTTCACCACGTGGCCGAATACGTCCGTCAGACGGAAGTTGCGTCCCTGGAACTTGAACGTGAGCTTGGTGTGGTCCATCCCGAGCAGATGCAGGATCGTCGCGTGCAGGTCGTGAATCTCCACCGGGTTCTCGGCTACGTTGTAGCCCAGCTCGTCGGTCTTCCCGTACACGACGCCCGGCTTTATTCCGCCGCCGGCAAGCCACATGCTGAACGCGCGCGGGTGGTGGTCGCGGCCCGGGTAGGGAACGCCCCCTCTTCCCTCGTTCATCGGTGTGCGCCCGAACTCGCCTCCCCATACCACGATCGTTGAGACGAGGAGGCCCGTGCGCTTAAGGTCCTCGACGAGCGCGGCGGCTGCCTGGTCGGTCTGCTTGCAAAGGTTAGGCAGGCCGTGCTTCAGGTCGTTTCCCTCGCCGTTTCCGTGGTGGTCCCATCCCCGATGGTAAAGCTGCACGAACCGCACTCCGCGCTGCACCAGGCGCCTAGCGAGCAGGCAGTTGTTCGCGAAGCTGGTTTTGCCGGGCTCGGTGCCGTACATCGCTTGTACTTCAGGCGGCTCGCTGGAAACGTCCATGAGCTCCGGGACGCTGGTCTGCATCCGGTAGGCCAGCTCGTACTGGGCGATCCGCGTCTCGATTTCGGGGTCCAGCGTCTTCGCGTGGGCGATGCGGTTCAGATCGCGGATGGCGTCGAGCGTGTCGCGCCGAATCTCGCGGGTTACGCCGTCCGGGTCCTCGACGAACAGCACGGGCTCTCCCTTGGAACGGAACTCGACGCCCTGGTGCAGCGTGGGAAGGAACCCGCTTGACCAGCACGCCTTCCCGCCGTCGGGGTTGTTTTCGCCGGAGATGAGCACCACGAACCCCGGAAGGTCCGCGTTTTCCGAGCCGAGGCCATAGGACAGCCAGGACCCCATGCTTGGCCTTCCGGGAAGCTGAAAGCCCGTGTTCATGAAGATCTGCGCGGGCGCGTGATTGAACTGAGTCGTCTGCACGGACCTCACGACCGCGATTTCGTCCGCGATATCTTGCAAGTGAGGCAGCAGTTCGGATACTTCGAGTCCGGACTTGCCGCATGCCTTGAAGCTGTACGGCGATCCGAGCAGCTTCGGAACGCCCTTGATGAACGCGAAACGCTCGCCCTTCAGAATCTCCTCGGGACAGGGCTCGCCAGAGTGCTTCTGAAGCTTCGGTTTCGGATCCAGGAGGTCGATCTGGCTCGGCGCGCCGGCCATGAAGAGGAAGATCACGCTCTTGGCCTTCGGAGCGAAGTGGGTGGGCTTCGGCGACATTGGATCGGCCCGGGCGGCCTGTCCCTGCAGCCAGCTTGCAAACGCCGATTCTCGAAGCATCGAGCACAGCGCCAGGCCGCCGACGCCGTAGCCCACCTCCTTGAAGAAGGTTCGCCGCGTTATCTGCCTAAGCCTCTCGGCGCTCGACTTTCTCCCGTCCATCGGCTCAACTCTTCGTGATTGTCTCGTCCAGGTTCAGAAGGACGCTTCCGATCATGGTCCAAACCGCAGATTCGGCGCTTCCTGCGAGCCGCTCGGCATGTTTGGGGTCTTTCTCGTACGCATTTCGCAAGGACGCGGCGAGGGAGGCCAGCCGCTGAGCCTCGGCTACGCTCGGCCTACGGCCCGTGCAGAGGCGAAATCCGAGCTCGATTCTTGCCAATGTATCCATGTCGGGATCGGCGAGCATCCTGTTCGCCAGCCCCTTCGCGGCTTCGAGGAAAGCGGGGTCGTTCAGCAGCGTGAGCGCCTGAAGCGGCGTGTTCGTCCGAATTCGGCGCACCGTGCACGACTCTCGGCTCGTAGCGTCGAAGTTCGTGAAGGCGGGATAGGGCGCCGTACGCTTCCAGAAGGTGTAGATCCCTCTCCGGTAGAGGTTCTCGCCCTTGCTCGTCATCCACGTTTCGCCCGCGAACGGGATGTTCCAGACTCCATCCGGCTGGTGGGGATACGCGCTAGGCCCTCCTATCTTCCGGCTTAGCAGCCCGGCGGCGGCAAGCGCGTTGTCCCGAATCGCCTCCGCTTCCATTCGAAAGCGAGGGCCGCGCGCGAGCAAGGCGTTTTCCGGGTCCCTTTCGAGGAGTTCCGAGGTCGCATCCGACGACTGCCGATAGGTCGCCGACGTCACGATCAGCCTGTGGATCGCCTTCAGGTCCCAGTTCTGTCGGATCAGCTCGGTCGCGAGCCAGTCGAGGAGCTGCGGATGCGTGGGAGGCGAGCACTGCGTTCCGAAGTCCTCCTCCGTCTCGACGATGCCCCGCCCGAAATACTGCGCCCACATCCGGTTGACTTGAACTCGAGCCGTGAGCGGGTTTTCCGGGCTGACGATCCACTTCGCGAAGCCGAGACGGTTGATCGGCACCCCCGAAGGCATCGGCGGCAGGAAACCCGGGGTGCCGCCGAGGACCTTCTCGCCGACGTTCAGAAACTCTCCCCGGATGTGCACGTTCGTGGCGAGCGGGCCTTTCGCGGGCTTGTCCTTTAGCACGAGCGCTTTGGGAATCTGCCGCTCGAGCTCGGCGAGCCTCTTCCTTGCAGCAGCGATCTCTTTCCGAACGGGCTCCAGCGAGGGCGCGATCGAGGCGTAATAGGCGTCTACCTTGGCCTGCTCCGCCTCCGTCCGACGATTCTTCGCGATCAACTCCGAGATGTCGGTCGGATGCAGGCGCATCGCGGGGCCGGCAGAACCGGTTACCGAGATTCGAAATCTCCCGAGCAAGTGCTTTAGGAATCCGGAAGTCTGATCGAGAACGACCTCGAGCTCCCGCGCGGACTCGGGAATGGGCTCGGCAAGCTCGAGCACCGCTTCATGCGTCGTTCCGAACTTCGGGCTGACGGCCCAGCCGCTGTTCCCGTCCTCGTCGAAAGCGTTCGCGATCGGGAATCCCTGCTGTTCGTGCGACGCCCGGGCAAGCCGGACGGCCACCGGCTTGCCGTCCACCTTCAGCTCGATCTTCGCGATCACGAAGTTGCCGTTGCTCGCCCTGCCCGGACCGCGATTGGGAAGGTCGGGGTCCGCAAGGGCCTCCAAGCGAATGCCCGTGATCGCTCGCTCGGGCAACGGGAACTTCAGGCGGTACGTGTCCTTGTCCGGCACCTTGCCGAAGGCCCGAATCTGGCCGTCCGCCATAGCCCGCAGCTCCGCGCCCGACTGAGACTCCGCAGACTTCGCTTGCAGCGCCGTCCACTCCGCGGGCTCCTTGGCCCAGGTCTCCCAATCCGCCTGCGCCGCGACGACCTCCGGCGTCCGCGAACGAAGCCGGCGCTCGAGCCCGGCCACCTCCATGCGCAGATCGCCGCGCTTTGCGGCTTGCCATTTGGTGGGCGCGTCGATGATCGGCTCGATCCACTTCTCCTCGCCCACCTTGGCGTCGCCCTGCGGGATCACGACCGGGTTCGAGAAGAACGCGAGCATCCTGTAGAAGTCCTTCTGGGAGAACGGGTCGTACTTGTGGTCGTGGCATCGGGCGCATTGGATCGTGGAACCCAGGAAAACCGATCCCGTGGTTCCGAGCCGGTCGATCGTCACCTCGAAGGTCGCCTCCGCCTGGTCCACGCCGCCTTCCAGGTTGAGCATCGAATTCCGGTGAAAGCCCGTCGCGATCCACTGGTCCAGGGTGCGGTTTGGCAGAAGGTCCCCGGCCATCTGTTCCACGATGAACCGGTCGTACGGGTAGTTCTTGTTGAAGGCCTCGATCAGCCAGTCGCGGTACTTCCAGGCCACACGATTGAGGTCTTTCTCGTAGCCGTCCGAGTCCGCGTACCGCGAGAGGTCCAGCCAGACGCGCGCTTGCCTCTCGCCGTAGTGGGGCGACGCGAGCAGCCGGTCCACGGCCCTTTCGTACGCGTCCGGGCTCTGATCCTCGAGAAAGGCGTCGATCTCTTCGAGCGTCGGCGGCAGGCCGACGAGGTCCAGGCTCAATCGGCGGATGAGGGTCTCGCGCGATGCTTCGGGCGAAGGCATCATGCCTTCGCGCTTAAGCCGATCCAGCACGAAGCGGTCGATCGGGTTTCGGACCCAGTCGGAGTGTTCGACCCGCGGAGGCTCCGGCCGGACGGGGGCGGCGTACGCCCAATGAACGGGAGGCTTGCCGGCCTTTACCTTGGCGCCCGCGTCGATCCATGCGCGGATGAGACGGATTTTCGCTTCGGGAAGGGGCTTGAAGCCCATCGGCATCCTGGGCTTGTCGTCGAGGCCGAGGAGCCTGCGCACGAGCAGCGATTTCCCACTGTTGCCCGGAACGACAGCCTTCCCGCTGACACCGCCTTTGAGCACACCTTCGGGGGTCGTAAGGACCAGCCCGGCCATCGGCGACTTTGCGGCGTGGCAAGACGAGCAGTGCGCCTTGAGGATCGGAAGCACTTCCCTGGCGAAGTCCGGCGGCGCGGCCGGCTTGGACTGCGGGGCGAACGCCGCGCCCACGAACGGCAGCGTCGCCGAGATTCCAAGTAGAAGCGTCGCAGGGCGCGCCGCTCCTCGGCGACGTCCCCTCGTCGCTGCGCGCCTTCCAAACATAGAAGTCCTCTGTCTCTCTATTATGAAGCGGGTTTGGCGAATCGCGAACATGCGCGCCCGGAATCCTCCGGCCGGCGCCTCCACGATATACTCAACGCTCGATGGCTCGGATTCTGGTTATCGACGACGAAGAGGAAGTGCTGCTCGCCGTGTCGCGCAGATTGAAGCGGTCGGGTCACGACGTTACTCCGGCGGCGAACGCGCAGCAGGGGATCGGGAAAATCGTGCGCTCGGAGTACCCCTTCGACGTGATCGTCACGGACATGAGCATCGAGAATCCGAACTCCGGTCTGGAGGTCTTGCAGGCCGCATTGAACCGGGACGTGCTCGCCGAGGTGATCGTGATGACCGCTTACGGCAGCGTCGCGAACGCCGTGGAGTGCATGCGGCGGGGGGCGTTCGATTACGTCGAGAAGAACCAGCCGGGGGTGGACACCTACGAGGTGCTCGCGGAGAAGGTCGCGAACGCTCTGGAACGACGCCGTCGGGACATGCGGATGGTGGGGAAGTGGCAATTGAAATCCGCGTCTAAGCTGGGACACTTGCGTCAATAGAAGCTATGGCTGCTGGACCCAAGCATTGCTCTCTAATCGCATGGAGTATTCGCACCTGCGCACCATCGGTCTGGACACGGCCTGGCGTCTGTAAGCAGAGTCCACTGTGGTCGCCCACGAATTCTTCCAAAAGGGCCAACAGGACTGCACATGTGCCTTACTTGAAAAGTGCCGACCGAGCCGTCGGCTCGCAGCCTTAGTACAGTCCCCGTCGTGTCCAACTCGGCGTCCTCGATCCTAGTCGCGAATCTGCTTTTGGCCCCATGAAGAACACAGTACATAATCCCATGATTTGTGTCTGCTTCCGCAAGCTCTGAACGAAACGCGTCAATTGGCATCAAATAATAGTAACTCACAGGCCTCCTCATATATGATGTCAGATTGCGATTCGCCCCCTCCAAAAAGTCTCTTGGGCAGCGAAGTAAGGAAGTGGAGGAGGCGTTTGACGCGAATTCCGCGATGTTCGAAGGCCACTTGTTGTCGTTCTCCTCCAGGTAGCCGCTCCAGCTTACGTACAGTTGACGCAAATTGCTAATGCACGGAGCGCGCTTTGCACTCTCTCGAGCACCTATGATTACAGGCACTGCAAGCGCCATGAGAAGCATGATGATTGCAACGACGACAAGAATCTCAATCAACGAAAAAGCCCAATTCTTCACGACAGCCACCTCGTCCCCAACGATCGCCCCAACACACTCCCACCGTAACCTGCGGCAAGCAAAAGCAGCGACCTAGTCACGATTCCACCTGTGCCTACGAGATACCCAGCAGGCCAAAAGCGGCCAGCGCTTTCAATAGGTCCGGATTCAATGACAATTGAAGCTCCAACTATTGTGATCACTAAGCATAGCAGAATTCCACGGGCTACGAATGTGCTTGAAGCGAGTGCGACGCATTCATAGGTCACAGTCGTAAGCAGGGCAATGATAAGCAAGACACTCCAATTACTAGGGAACGATAATGCGTAGTCCAGCCGACTGCGAAGCGAGAATGGCAAGGCTGGGTAACCAGCGGCTAAACGAGAGGCGTTGATAAAAAGTGGCTCAAGAGCAAGAAGGAAGATACGATCCATGATGGCGACGGCTATCGTCGATACTGTTGTCTCAGCAAGCAGGCGATCGATCTTGAGTTGCCCGGCCTGGGCTCTATCGTGCATTGGTAAGCGCATCCCAGCCAACTCCAAAAAACATGGTAGCCGCTTGAGCTATGTCATGCTACAGTAAGTACTGTTTGGAATTGGAGGATTGCATCCCTGCGGTAACGTTGTATTACCGCACGGAGTACAATTTTCGTTTGTATCTTCCCAGCTAAAGCCGTCGCAGTTGTGGTAATTTGCCCCGGGACAAAACCACCGATAATAATAATGAATCCATTTGTGGCATATCAACGGATTAGTCCCCTCCTTTAGGCAGTACTCCCAAACCCACTTCTGTTTAGTGCAGTTTGGATTGCCTTCCGGACAAATCGGGATGTCAGGTCCGGGTAGACCAAGCTGTTGCGATCGGATCAGCCGATAGAGCTCCTCCTTCGATGGCAGGGAGCGTGCCTCTGGTAGACCGCCGCAACCCACAAATGTGGCCTCAATGGAAGCTGGGTCGCCGGCCCAAACGATTTCGAGCGCGCCGTACGTGTGAGAAGCAAGCGCCACGTTCGCTGCCACCAAGTACAACGCGATGCGTCTTAGGGAAACTTTGATGCTTTGCATAATGTCTCGGTCCTCCATCCGAAATCCATCATATATCGGGGGGGGGGGCGTGTCAAGACCGTCAACACAAGAATGTCGGCTGGGTCTCGCAGACGCGGTGTTCATTCGCTCTGGGGAAAATGCCCATTGCATTCGGCGGTCCACTTCTTAGACTTCGCCTTTGCACTTGTGTCCGCTTCAATTTGGTTCGCGACCGAACGCCCCCACGATGTCGCTGAAGTCGTCGGTCCAGGCGTGGCCTGGGCGGCGAGCCATGAGCGGCTGCCAGCGAGCGTCGGTCTCTCCGAACGGGATGTCGGAGCGGTTTCGCGCCAGCAGCAGCCAGTGGGAGTCCGTGGCGCCGGACTGGCTTTCGTCTTCGTCGGCAACGACGTGATACTGCCGGACTCCCGCCAGCCCGAGATCGCGAGCCGCATAGGCCAGCGGCTGGGTCAAGTCCAGGTAACGGTTCGAAACGTGGAACGCGAGCACGCCGCCGGGGCGGAGCTTGTGCAAGTACAGCTCGATAGCCTCCCTTGTCAGCAGGTGAACGGGAATGGCGTCGGAGCTGAACGCGTCCAATACGATCACATCGTAGCTTTCCGAGGGCGCCTTGGCGAGTGACAGACGCGCGTCGCCCAGCACGATCTCCGGCGTCGAGCGCGCATCGCGCAGGAACGTGAACAGACCGGATTCCCGCGCGATCGAGACGACCAGCGGGTCTATCTCGTAAACCACATACCTTTGGCCCGGCCTCGCGTATGCCGTGATCGAGCCGACTCCCAGGCCCACCATCGCGACGGACTGAACTCTTCCGGCGTCGTTCATCGCTTCTAAGATCTGGCCAATCGGGCCTTTTCGGCTGTAGTAGGTGAGCGGCTCTCCTTGGCGGCCGGGGTCGAGGAACTGGCGGCCGTGGATCGTGTTGCCGTGCAGAAGGCTTCGCCAGTTGAAGTTATCGCTGTCGAGCACCCGGTGCACGCCAAAGAAGCTGCGGTCCGTGAGCGGGATCTTTCCAGAGAGCGCCGTGTGGAGGAACCCCGATACCAGGAAGAACGCTCCCAGCGAGAGCGCGTAGCGAAGCGGGCGGTCCACCGCGACGAACGCCAGCAGGCAGGGCAGCCCCATCTTGATGCCGAGCTCGAAGTTCGGCAACGCCTTGTGGGTCGCTTCGGCGAGATGAACCGCGCCGATCGTCGCGCCGGCGACAAAGGCCGGATAGAGAAAGTCCCAAAGCCTCGGGCGCTCCTGTCCGGGCCTGCCTGGACGAATCGCGAGCAGCAGCACGTAGGCGAGCGGATACTCGGCGAGCGTGTTGAACGCAACGGGAGCGAGCAGCCCGTTGAATGCGCCTCCCACGACGCCGCCGAGGGCGAGCCAGAAGTAAAACTCGGTCAGCCTTCCGGCCGGCGGCCGATCGTCCGCTATCCTCGTATGGCAGTAGAGCGCCGCCAGTGTAAAGACGGTGAGGTGGATGATCGCCATCAGCTCGATCGGGTCGCTGGACTCCTGCACGATCACGATCGCCATGGGGGCGAGGAACAGCGCCGCGAACCTGCCGACGAAATCAGCGGGCAGTCGCACTCGGCTAAACGCGGAAACGAAGGTCAAGAGGTAGATCGCGAGCGGCACGACCCAAAGAAGCGGCATGGGCGTGACGTTCGTGGTCAGGTAAGTCGTCACGCCGAGCATGAGGCTGGACGGGATCGCCGCGAGCAGCACCCACTTGCCACGCCTCGCCCAAGGGATCGGCGGGCCCATTTCCAGCTCGGACGGACGCTCGCTGGGGGGTGCGCCGGCGGCCTCGTCGCTCCCGCCCTCTGCAGGGTGCGAGCGGCGCCAAACGTAGCTAGCGAGCGCGCAGAGCGCCATGAGGGCGAGGAGCACGCGAAACCCGTTCAACCAGAGCTCGGACTGCTGAGCAAGCCGCATCCTAGGCTCGAGAACGAACGGGTACGCGAGGAGCGCGAGCATGCTGCCCAGGTTGCTGGCGGCATACAGAAAGTACGGGTCCTTCGCCCGTGGATGGCCGGTTTCCGCGAACCAGCGCTGAATCAATGGCGCCCCAGCGGAAACCGCAAAGAATGGCAGCCCGATCAGGACGCCGAGAAGCGCCAGGAGCGCGAAGCTCATGGGCAGCCCGGTCTCCGCCGGGTTGTATCCCGGCCGCATCGCGACGGGAAGGAGCAGGAGGCACGCAACCAGAAGGCCCACATGAAAGACCTGTTGCGTGCGGATGCCGAGCCACTTCGTCGAGAGGTGTGCGTAGCCGTAGCCTGCAAGCAGGGCGCCTTGGAAGAAAACCATCGCGGCATTCCAGACCGCGGGCGCTCCGCCAAAGCTGGGGAGGATCATCTTGGCGACCATCGGCTGCACGAGAAACAGCAGCGATGCCGAAAGGAAGATGGTGACCGTGAAGAGGGCCGCCAAAGCGCTCCGAGTTTAGCGGAGTGCGGGCGTAGTTGGGAAGCCCCGCGGGCTGGTTTGGACCGTCGTCGCCGGCGTGGCCCTTCGGCTCGGACAACCTTGCGGGCGTCCTCGGCGGCTTAGGAGTGGAGTAAAACTCCACCCGGCAAGCGAGGTGAAACCTCGCGTTCCGGTTCTGGGCAACGGGAGGGGCGGAGTAAAACTCCGCCTGGCAAGCGAGGTGAAACCTCGCGTTCCGGTTCTGGGCAACGGGAGGGGCGGAGTAAAACTCCGCCTGGCAAGCGAGGTGAAACCTCGCGTTCCGCCTGAACCGGCAACTTTCCCTTGACACAGCGGCGAAAGCATGCCTATAATATGGGTTGCCGTCCTTTCTGGGGACGGCCGCACGTTGAAAGCTCCATAGAGACGCGTTCGGTAAGTGTTCGTGCGATCCCGATGAGAATCGGGACCGTCAAATCGGCCGAGACGGCCAAATGGGACTTTTCACCATGAGGGGTCCCGCCGGCGAAAGGTTTTCCGTCCCGACCTGTCGGGGCGGCGATTCGCTTTCTACGGAGAGTTTGATCATGGCTCAGGACGAACGCTGGCGGCGTGCCTTAGACATGCAAGTCGAACGGTCCGAGCAATCGGACAGTGGCGAACGGCGGAGTAATACATAAGCAACGTGCCCCGAAGACTGGGATAGCCGAGGGAAACTTCGTGTAATACCAGATGTGGCCCCGAGGTGGCATCACCATGGGATTAAAGCGGGCAACCGGCTTCGGGAGCGGCTTATGTCCTATCAGCTAGTTGGTGGGGTAACGGCCTACCAAGGCAGCGACGGGTAGGGGGTCTGAGAGGATGATCCCCCCGAGTGGGACTGAGATACGGCCCACACACCTACGGGTGGCAGCAGTTTGGAATATTGCACAATGGGGGAAACCCTGATGCAGCGACGCCGCGTGGAGGACGAAGGATCTAGGTCTGTAAACTCCTTTTGTCGGGAAAGACTTAGGACGGTACCCGACGAATAAGCCCCGGCTAACTACGTGCCAGCAGCCGCGGTAAGACGTAGGGGGCGAGCGTTGTCCGGATTTACTGGGCGTAAAGGGCGCGTAGGCGGTTCGTTAAGTGAGAAGTGAAATCTCCAGGGCTCAACCCGGAAACTGCTTTTCATACTGGCGGGCTGGAGGAGCGCAGAGGTGACTGGAATTCCCGGTGTAGCGGTGAAATGCATTGATATCGGGAGGAACTCCAACGGCGAAGGCAGGTCACTGGGCGCCACCTGACGCTGAGGCGCGAAAGCGTGGGTAGCAAACAGGATTAGATACCCTGGTAGTCCACGCCCTAAACGATGGATGCTAGACGTTGGAGGTATTGACCCCTCCAGTGTCGCAGCTAACGCACTAAGCATCCCGCCTGGGGACTACGGCCGCAAGGTTGAAACTCAAATGAATTGACGGGGACCCGCACAAGCGGTGGAGCATGTGGATTAATTCGATACTAACCGAAGAACCTTACCCAGGTTTGACATCGATGGCAACCTCGAGAAATCGGGGCCTCTCCCACAAGGAGACCTGAAGACAGATGTTGCATGGCTGTCGTCAGCTCGTGCCGTGAGGTGTACGGTTAAGTCCGCCAACGAGCGCAACCCTCGTCCTATGTTACCAGCGGGTAATGCCGGGGACTCATAGGAGACCGCCGGGGTAACTCGGAGGAAGGTGGGGATGACGTCAAGTCAGCATGGCTCTTACGCCTGGGGCTTCACACATGCTACAATGGGCGAAACAAAGGGCAGCAAGACCGCGAGGTGGAGCTAATCCCAAAAATACGCCCCCAGTTCAGATTGTAGTCTGCAACTCGACTACATGAAGGCGGAATCGCTAGTAAACGCAGGTCAGCTATACTGCGTTGAATACGTTCCCGGGTCTTGTACACACCGCCCGTCAAGTCACCTGAATTGTCTTCACCCGAAGTCCGTGGCCCAACCGCAAGGAGGGAGCGGCCGAAGGTGAGGGGAGTAAGGGGGACTAAGTCGTAACAAGGTACCCGTACCGGAAGGTGTGGGTGGATCACCTCCTTAAAGAGTAAGCACTTCTCGGTGCACGGCATCGAGAACAACTCTAGGTCGATCTTATCGGACGCGTCGGAGCTTTCGGGGCGTAGGAAAGTGCTGAATTGGGCTGCGGCCAGCGAAACTATACGCGGCACGACGGCCAGTGGCAGGGCGATCAGCCGGATCCTGGTGATGCCACGGATCCGGGCGGCAAGCTTTTGTTTGTCAGCGACGAGCCCGAGAAGATAAATTCACTTCCCATCGTGTTGCCCACAGGCGAGCAAACTTACAACCTATTTAAGCACTCGATTGCCGTCGGCCCGGCAGCGAAAGTGTTTCGGGTATGGCTCTGGCACCTGAACGAATTGTCTACAGGTGGAGACTTTTGGGTCCATTTGGGTGCACGGCTATCGGATGGTAACGGAACCGTTAGCTCGTTCGTTGGTGCGGACGGTCATAGCACCAACTTTTTCAGTATCGGCTTGTGCCTTGCGAAGATTCAACTGTACCAAACGTTCGATGATCCGCTTCAGTCTGTTTCCCTATCCACATCCGAGACAAGCGTGTGGCGACACATTGTAAACCCCAGCAATGTACTCGGCGCGTTGCTTCAATTCACAGTCACCGCCGACACCAATTGCACGTTGTTCCTCCGAACACTTGTCTCCTCGAGCACTAGCCTCTCTGGGTCATTTGACGACCCGCTGACTGCTGTAAGTGGTGCTCCGGGCGAACATGTCAGGGGCTTTTGGGACAAGTCACAGATTACACTGCCGTGCGGAAGCTTCGACGTGGCACCAAACGCACAGCCAGCAAGCCGCCGTATTGGTTGCTGCGAGAAACTGGGCAAGGAAGAGACTGCGTTTCCCCACAACCATCCCTTAGCCACTAGGAACGCCGGATTATTCGGCGTGAATCTGTTTTATGAATTCACCCTCGAGAATAGCGGCAGTCAAGCTCATCCATGTTATGTCTACGTAGAATGTCGAAACACAGGTAGCGCTTATTTCGGCGCACTCGACGTAAGGGAGCCGACTGACTACGAGGACCGAGGATTGGAACATATTGGGGGTACCGGGAATCCTCATTTTGCGATGCTCACCACCCCATCCCGATACGCCCACGCCCATCTACGTGTCGCCCAGTAGTCCGGTTGACCTGATTGTAGCTGTAGCAAATGCTGGCTCTGCGACGATGCCATTTAATCTTGTTCTCGGGAAGACTTCAGTACTGCCGGCTCCACTGCCGTAGACATTGAAAAGTTATTGAGGAGGTTTCGAATGTTGATCATGTTGACTGCGGCGATAATGGTGTTCCCTAACTGTTCAGCACGGTATGGGGATGCAATTGCTACACTTTCGGCAGGCGGTCCCGACTCCATACGGTACGTTCGCTTCGAGGGAGTAGCCGATTGTCTGCGCGTTGGCCTGAGTTCTGGGGAAACCCAGCTTTGGAACGTCAAACGCAAACACCTGCAAAGTCGGGGCATCGCTGGCCGTGAAGTTCGCGCATATTGCTTTGCAGGACCGGGCCTCGTTTATACACTTCATGCCGATGGATCTGTGGCACTTAGGAGCGCCGACACTGGCGTACAGATCTCGTGTCTTGTCGCCGGTAATCGAAAGGTAACCTACATCGCTTCTGATCAGTTTGGACGCTACCTCGCGATGGTAATGGATGATCAAGTTCATCTCATCGGGGCGAAACGTGTTAAGGTGCTGAAGGTAAGTGGAGTGCGAGTAGCTTCATTCTCAAGGGAAGGGAGCACAATTGGACTCAGCAGAAGCGACGGAGAAGTCCAATTGTATGACATCTCAACTCTCAAAAGGATCTCCGGTGTGCGGGTTGCACGACGCGGAGCTCCTTTGTTCGCGTTGTCAACAACGGCCTCACTCATTGCCGCAAGGGAAGGTTGGGCCGATGCGCTTGTGGGGATTTGGAGTGTGAAAGCTGGAAAGAAGGTCATTGCAATGTCAGATTCACGGAGCGCCGAGACAATGCTTTGGGCGCCCGCGGACAATCGTCTGCTCATTGGATTTACCTGGGGTCTGGCGCAGCTCTACAAAGCTAAAACGGGGACGGTGGAGGCCGTTTTTAAAGGTGAGCAGCGTGGGTCTCAATACCCTGTAAGAGCCATCGACATTTCAACCGACGGCAAGCTAATTGCCATAGGGTACTGGGAAGGGATCGTCGCTGTATATCGAGCTCCCACATAGGGTGTGCTAGGCACAGCAGACAGCATCGCTGCGAAGCGCGTGCTCCAGTCTTCTCGAATGGCCCAAAGCGGAACCCAGCACTTTGACTTGCACACGAGATTAGTACATCGGGCATTTCTTGACCGTCGCGCCGTGGGGCGCGGGAGGAAACGTCATGCATCAGGCACTTCGCCCGATTCTCGCCGCGGGCATCGCCGCACTCGCCGTCGGCGCGGCCGCGCAACAGGACCGAGCGCTCATCGAAAGAAGCATCGAGCGCGCCCACAGCAACACCAACAATAGCCGGCCCGCAGTCAAGCCCGGCCAACCGACCCCGTGGAACGATTCGCTGCCCGTACTTTTCAAGGGCGTTATCACGGGAAGGATGGCCAGCGCCCCCTACACGAACGGCAAGTCCTACTTCCTGCTGCTCGTGAAGCTCAAGAACGGCGGGACCGCCATGGTCGAGCTCGGCCCGACGGACTACGTCGAGGCGCAGGGGCTCGACTTCCGAATGGGACAGCCGATCTGGATCGCGGGATGCAAGTCCTGGACCGACAAGAACGACTCCGTGATTCTCGCCGAGCGCGTGAACTACGAGGGCTTTCGACCCTCGTTCCGCAGAAAAGACGGAACGCCGTTCTGGGAGAAGGCCAAGTAGGAACTTAGGGCTTCCCGGATCTGCTCCGGAATAGAATCACCCGAAAAGAGATCGCCCCCTCGGCCGGTTGTGCCGCGGGGGCGATCTTGCGTCTCTGTCTGACTACGCAGCAGAGCGTCGAAGGGCTTAGGTTCTGTGCACCGTGAACTTCACCTGGTCCACGAACACGGAATACGCGCCGACTTCCGCCTCGATGCCCGGATAGACGTCCAATTCCAGCAGCATCCGCCCGGTAGGGGACACGTAAGTCGGGCCCGAAAGGCCGTTCGTCGACCAGGAAGCGGGGGACGTCGCGACGCCAAATGTGCCGAGCAGGTCGAACTTGTTGGTGACGCGATTGAGCGCCTTGACGGCGCCCAAGCCCGTGGTCGCCCCATCGATGCGCACCTTCACGAACAAGTCCAGCTGCTTCGCCGGAGAAAAGTTGGATTCGGCCTCCACGAGGATCGAGACCACCGGCGTGTCCTCGAACTTCGGGTTTTCCATCCATAGACCCGCGAACTCGAGGCCGTCCTCCTTCCGCAGCTCCCTCAAACCCCCGGCCATGTGCTGCCCCGCGATCACTTGCGCGCCGATGAGCGGCGCGCCTTCGCCAAGCGCCTCCGACGGGTCCAGAATGAACAGCCCGTTTTGTCGGTCGGACACGATCACGTTCCCGCTGGGTAGCCCCGCGAATGCGCCCCATGCGCCGTTGAACGAGTAGGCGTTTCCAGCCGGATAGGTGTCGAAAAACCCGAGCTCGACGATCGCCAGCGGATTCGAAACGTCGTACACGCGCAGGCCACCCTCGTACGCGCCGAGATATAGGAAGTCGCCGACCAAATGGGAGTTGTGGTCGACATACGATCCCCCGTTCGCGAAATAGCCCCGAGCCTGGGGGTTGGCAAGGTTGGTCACGTCCACGATATGCGTCGCGCAAGAGGGCACGAGCGAATTCGATTCGTCGAATTCGTCGTTGATCAGGAAGTAGCGGCCGTCCGCAGTCAGCTGGCCGCTGTGGCAATAGTTGCTACCCGCCAGGTAAGCGGAGTTCCCGAGAGTAACCATGTTGGAGCGGTTCGTTACGTCGACGATGTACAAGTCGTTTGATGTGCAGCAAAGGAAGGCGATCTCGCGGCCCGCGTACGGCCCGCTGGTAAAGGTCACAACCTGAGAGTCGTGCACCAAAAAAGTGGTCCACGTTCCTGTCTGAACCGGCGCGATCGGGTTTGAGCAATCGAGAGCCACGAAGCGGCCGATGTTCGTCGCGTTCAAAAAGATCGACTGGCTTGCAGGATTCGCTTGCAGCGTGTGCGCCCGGCAGAAGCTGTTGCCCCTATAGGTCGCGGCGAGCGAGATGATTCCGAGGTCGACAAGGCTGAGGTCGATGATGTGCATTCCATAGCCGGAAACATCCGCGGTCGCGTAGGCGTACTGGCCCATCGTGACGACTTCCCGGGCTGCGGCGGCGACGCCCGGAATCCGCCCGAGAATCGTTGGGGACTGCGGATTCGTGATTTCTACAACTGCTTCGCCGTTTGAGAGCGTGACGATCGCGTACTCCCTACCACTGGGGGAAACGTAGCCCGTGCTGCCGGCCGCATAGGTCGGAGGGCCGGGCAACGCCGCCACCGGAATGTGCGAAAGCAGACGTACCCCCTGTCTTTCAAACTGCGCGTGCGTCCAAGCGGCTGCGAGAGCGGCAACCAAAACCGCTCCCTTTCGTAACATCGCTCGCATCAAGTTCAATGAGTCCTCCATTGGCCGCAGACGGGACTGCGCGGACCGCGGGTCCGCAAAGCGATCCGGAACCCGTTCCGTTCGTCGCGTCGCTACGATCTTCGTACGGTGAACTTCACTTGGTCCACGAACACTGAAAACGCGGCGATCTCCGCCTCGATTCCGGGATAAACGTCCAGCTCCAGGTCCATTCGGCCGTTCGACGCCACGTAAGTGGAGCCTGTTAGACCGGTTCGGGACCACGTCGACGCGGCGGTAGTGATCGGAAACGTCCCGAGCAAATCGTAATTGTTCGTCACGCGGTTAAGAGCCTTCACGGCGCCGAGGCCGGTCGTCGCGCCGTCGATGCGCACCTTTACGGAAAGGTCCAGGGTAACGGCGGGGGAGTAATCCGTGGCCGCCGCTACCAGTAGGGAAACGACGGGCGTATCCTCGAACTTCGGGTCTTCTGCCCAACGCGCCATGAACTCCAGGCCGTCGTTTCGGCGAAGCTCCCTGGTGCCGCCCGCCAGGTATTGGCCGGCGATCACCTGCGTTCCGATGATCGGCGCGCCCTCGCCCATCGCCTCCTGGGGGTCCAGAACGAAGAGGCCGCGGTTGATGTCGAACACCGCTATGTTTCCGCTGGGATAGCCGGACTGGACACCCCACGCGCCCGTATAGGAATATCCGCCTCCCGGATACGTGTCGAAATAGCCCGTTTCCACGATCGTGGGCGCGGCCGCGATGTTGTAGATCCGAAGTCCTCCGCGATAAGCTGCAAGGTGAAGCCAGTCTTGAACGCGCTGCGAGTTGTGGTCGATGTAGTTGCCGCCGTTCGTGTACGGTCCCACATACACGATGTCCGATAGGTTCCTCACGTCGATGATGTGCGTCGTGCAGGAGGGAACCAAGCTGTTGTTCTCGTCCGTCTCGTCGTTCACGAGAAAGTACTTGCCGTCGGCGGTGAGCACTCCGCTGTGGCAGTAATTGCTCCCTACCAGGTAGTCCAGCGAGTCGAGGGTGACCATGTTCGCCTTGTTGGTGATGTCCACGACGTAGAGCCCGCCGCCACCACAGCAAAGAAAGGCGATCTCCCGGCCCGCATAGGGTCCGCTCGTATAGGTAACGATCTGGCAGTCGTGAACGTATCGGGTGTTCCACGCACCGACCTGCACGGGGTTCGTCGGGTTCGTTACGTCCAGTACCACGAGGCCGCCGCTCTGGATGTTCGTGCCGTTTAGATAGAGATAGTTGGTCCCAGGATTACCTTGAAGGGTGTGAACCCGCTGCAGGTTGTTGCCGGTGTACGTGCCGACTAGCGAGATGAAGCCCTGGTCCGCCAGCCGCAGGTCGATGATGTGCATTCCCTGGTTCACGCCATCCGCGACGAAATACAGGTAATCGCCGACCACGGCGCTCTCGTGCCAGGTGGACGCAGGCCCCGCGACATAGCCGACCTGAACCGGGGCCGCCAGGTTCGTGATGTCCACGACGTTCACGCCGTTGCGAACGCCGAAGCACGCATACTCGCGACCCGAAGGAGACACGTAGCCGGATCCGCCAGAGCCAGAAGTCGGCGCGCCCGGAAAAGCGCTCAGCGGAATGTTCGAATGAAGCCGAACGCCCTGCTTTGTAAACTGTCCATGCGCGGACCCGCCCAGCGCCACCATCAACGCCGCGATCATCGACGCGCCCGTAACGCGCAACATCGAAAGCCCCACAGCAATCCCCCTAGATCACTTTACAGGACGACTCTAGCAAAACGTTGGTTCGATTCACGCGAGTTCGAACACCGGCAATACTCCCCGGTTTTCCCGGAGTTCAGCGGCATCCGGTTCTTGGTCCTGGTCCGGCATCGGCTCTACGGAATGATCGTGCAACCGATCGCCGGGACGGACTCGACCGTCACCGGTTTCCCCGCGACGACCTCTCGCAGCACGTCCCGGAGCTCGTTTCGAGTCGCCTTCTCGAGCGGCTTGTTGTGGTCGGAAAACAAGTTGTTGATTCGGCCGGTGTACGCCAGCTCGCCTGAGGGCAGCAAGACCGCTGCCTGGGGGGTGACGATGGCCTTGGCCAGGTTCACGAGGTCGTGGCGCCGGTCGATCACCGCCGCTCCGCGAAGCCCGAACTCGTTTCGATGGCGGATGACCTCTTCGGGCGTGCGCCGCTTGTCGGGATAGACGAAGTAGAAGGCCACGCCCTTCTGCTGGTACTCCTTCACGATCCTGTTGATCTCTGGAACCATGCGGTTTGCGATAGGGCAATCCGTCGCGACGAAGAGGAGCACGGTCGCCTTCTTTCCCGCCTTCGGAATGGTGTGGCGCGCTCCCGAGATGTCGTGAACGGTCATGCCGTCCGCGTGGCTGGGCGCAGGGAATCCGATTGTCGTTGCCGCTGCGACGAGCGCGAGAATCAAGGGGCTGCCTCCTGTAGGACCTGGACGTGCACCCAGAACAGCTCGTTCGCTTCGGTCGGTCCGGCAAAGATCGGCGGATTGGGCGGCAGCCTGCGCGCCTCGTCCAGCGAGAGGTCCGGATCGTGCGTGGAGTTGTCGTATTGGATCTCCGCGGCCAGCTTTGCCCCCAGGGGAAGCTCCGGGGCGTTTCCGAAGTTGAACGCTCCTATCCATCGAGCGTCCCAGTTGGGGATGTAGAGCAGTGTCTTCTTGGGCGAGCGCGAACTCTCGACGGAAACGGTTGCGGTGATCGCGGCGTTTCGGGCTTCGGGCACGATGCCGACTACCCTGGTCCTCCGACTCGATTCCAAAGTCATTGAGTCCTGAAGGGTCGTGTAAATCGGATCTCCCGGGATCACGAACTCGCGCTTGCCGAGCGTCAACCACTTCGGAGCCAGCGGCCTCGGGGACTTCGAAAAGTAGAGCGCGACCTCGAAGCCGGCGTCTTCCCGCTTGCCGGTCGGGTGATACAGCATTCGAACCGCGAGGCGGGAGCCAGGTTTCAAGGGTATTCCCGCGTCCTCAGGAAGCTTCCAAGCAGGGTAACCAATTGCCCAAGCGCCCACGAGGCGCTCGGCCTTCACGCCCCAAGGGCTGAACGTGTTCGCATCGCCTCCGGATTCGATTGCAACGAGCCCGTATCGGGCAGCGCGCGGGGTCGCGGGCCTCACGTCGAAGGCCACGAGGGTCTTGGCCTCGGCAATCGGCAAGTCGAGATTCACGACCCGCACGGACTTCGGGCCTTCTGCGGGCACGAATACGTCCGCGCGGCTCTTCAGGACTAGATCTGGCGGCCCGAGCCTCCAGTCGCGCCTTCCGTCCGCCAGCTTGGGCTCGGGCCCGCCGCCCTCCGGGACACCGGCCCTCCACCAGCTTTGAAGCGCGAGCCCTTCCTCGTTCGTAAGCGGGGGGAACTCGGGCACAAATCCGAAATCCGACATTCCACCCGTGGGAGGCATGGAGCGCAGGTACATTGCCTTGAGGATCAAGTCCGCGCGGGGCTTTACCTCCGCGTAACTGGTCAAGCTGAACGGGCCCGTTCCTCCCGGCGAGTGGCCTCCGATGCATTTGGCGGCGAGGATTGGGGCGATGTGCTCGCGATAGGTTGCCGCGGCCACTTGCGCGCGCGGGCCGTCGCCCAAGCCGGAAGCGGCGATCCCGCCGCCAAGCGCGGCAGCGCCAAGGCATGCGAACAGTAGCGCTCGGACGTTCCTATCCAACCTTGCACCGATTATAAAACGAGCGCTTGGCCCCGCCCAAACGATGCGGCCCGCGCCCTCCGCTCCAATTAGAGACGGGATCGAACCTGGAGTCCGTGCGGAATCGCCGGTTGATGTAAAGTGTGCGGTCGTGGAAGGGCTCCGCTATTTGACGGTCCAGGACATTCTTTACATCAATACGCAGGTGGCCAAGACTCCGCAGAGGTTTCGCGCGCTCAAGCTCGAAGAGGCTAGCTTCGGGCAGTACGGGTACGGCAAGAGCGTGGACGTCGAGCGCCAGGCGGCAGGCTTGCTTGCGGGGATCCTCCGGCTCCGTCCGTTCGAATCCGCCAACGAAGCGACGGCGCTGGTATCTTGCGCGGCGTTTCTGCTGTTGAACGGACGGCGCCTCGACGTGGACGACGCCAAAGCGGCCAATTGGGTGCTTGGCGTCTCGAACGACGCGAAAGCGGCGGGAGACAAGTTCGCCAAAGCCGCGCAGCCCGCGGAGGAAACGGCGAGCCACGGCTTCGGAATCGAAGAGGCGATTCGCGAGGCCCTGGCCGCGTTTCCCGGCTCGATTCGAGAACTGGCCGAGGCCACGCAAGGGAGGGCTCCGGCGCAGGCGTCGTGGGAGTGACTTGGAGCGGGCGACGAGACTCGAACTCGCGACCTACTGCTTGGGAAGCAGCCACTCTACCACTGAGTTACGCCCGCTCTCGGGCTTGCCGGTTCGTCCGGGTTGCATCCGTTCGAGCCGCAAACGCATTGTACCAACGGCGCCGGGTTTCGTCCAGCGGCGACGGCGTTAATGGGCGCGAGACGAGCGGATCGGTCGGATCGGATCGCGAGCTTTTTGCCGGAACGCGGGCTTTCAGCGGGAACGCGGGCTTTCAGCCCGCTTGCGCCGCGGAGGTCGACCTCCGCGGCAAACCGCACTGGCTCGAATTCGTCGCGTTCAGCCGCGAGCTAAAAGCTCGCGGCGCAAGCGAAGTGAAACTTCGCGTTCCTTTCGCTGTAACGCGCTTGCAAATGGAAAGGGCCGCGCGCGCTTTCAGGCCCCAGCGGTCGTATACTTGAGAGCGAGGCGAGTGCTCGGGCAGGGAACTTGAGGTGAATCGCGCCGGACTTGCAGTCGTTTGCATGTCGTGGGGGCTAGGAGTGGCCGGCCTCGCGGCGGGCTGGCATCTTGCCGCGCCAGAATTGCCCAGTGGGGGCAGCGGCTCGGCCTCGGGTGGGCGGACCGCGCAGTCGCGCCGCACGATCGACTTCAACCGCGACGTGCGGCCGATCCTGGCCCAGCACTGTTTCCTTTGCCACGGCTCGGACAAGGAAGCGCTGAAAAAGACGCGCAATATGCGCCTCGACAGCTTCGCCGGGGCGACGGCGGATCGGGGTGGCTACCGCGCAATCACGCCGGGAAAGCCGGACGCTTCGATGCTCTGGACGCGCGTTACGACCGACGTTCGGGAGCTTCGCATGCCGCCTGCGGACTCGGGAATCAAGCCGCTGACGGAAGCCGAAAAGAAGATTCTTCGGCAATGGATCCTCGAGGGAGCGGAGTATCGCCGGCACTGGGCGTTTTTGCCTCCCAGAAAGCCGCCCTTGCCAAGCGTTTCCGATCCCAAATGGCCCAAAAACGAGATCGACCGCTTCGTCCTTGCCGGGCTCGACGAAGAAGGGCTGAAGCCGGAACCGGAAGCGGACCCGGCGACTCTCGCGCGCCGTGCCGCGCTGACGCTGACGGGGCTGCCGCTTTCGCCGGATGAGACCAAGGCGTTCCTCGCGGACCGCAAGCCGGGTGCGTACGAACGGCTCGTGGATCGCCTGCTCGCGAGCCCGCGGTACGGCGAGCACCAGGCGCGATACTGGCTGGACGCGGTCCGGTACGCGGACACCCACGGCCTGCATATCGACAACGAGCGGGCAGTTTTCCCGTACCGGGACTGGGTCGTGCGCGCCCTGAACGAAGACATGCCGTTCGACGAGTTCACGATTTGGCAGCTCGCGGGGGACATGCTGCCCGAATCCGGCACCGAGCAGCGCATCGCGACCGGATACGTGCGCATGAACCCCACGACCAACGAGGGTGGCGTGATCGAAGCGGAGTTCCTCGCGAAGAACACCTTCGACCGTGTGGAGACGACGGCGACCGTGTACTTAGGCGTCACCATGACCTGCGCGCGCTGCCACGACCACAAGTACGACCCCATAACGCAACGCGACTATTACCGAATGTACGCGTTCTTCAACAACACCGCCGACCCCCCTCTCGACGGAAATCTGAAGCTGCATCTGCCCGTGATGAAGGCGCCGACGCCCGTCCAGGAGCGAGAGCATAAGGCGCTGCGACGGGACCTGGACGCTTTCGAGGACGCGGTGGACCTGCACGCGGCGCGCTCTTGGGTGGAAGCAAGGTACGCCGTGATCCCCAGGCCAGGGAGTTGGGAGATCGCGGGCCCTTACGCGGCCAAGGACTACGACACCGCTTTTTCCACGGAGTTCGGCCCCGAGAAGGTCGGCGGGAACCCCACGCCGGCGTGGAAAGCGATCGAAATCAAACCCGGATCGCCCAAGCCCGCGCTTATCGGACGGGACTACGCAGCGGCTTACTTGCGCACGACCTTCCGAGTCGAGAAGGCGACGGACTTTGCGGTGCGTGTAGGAAGCGACGATGGAATCCGGGTCTGGCTTAACGGGGAGCTTGTGCACGACAACAAGGCCTTGCGGCCGCTGGCGCCGGACCAGGACACGGTGAAGCTGAAGCTGCGCTCGGGAGAGAACGTCCTGCTCGTCAAGATCGTGAACGCGGCCGGCAACGACGGTTTCGCGATCTCCTACGGCGACGCCTTCGACGCGCGAGTGCAGAGGGCTTACGAATTGGGCCGAAAAGGAGGGCTCTCTTCGGAGGAGCGCCGGCTGGTCGCCTCTCTTTACTTGGAGGCGAGCGAAGGGTCCGCAACGGGCGCAAAGTATCGCGAGAGGCTAAAGAGCTTCCGCGACCTCGAAGCGAGCATTCCCATGACGTATGTCGCGGAGGAGCTGCGGGCCCCTAGGCCTGCGTACGTGCTCAAGCGCGGGGAGTACGACCATCCGCTCGAGCGCGTGTACCGAGGCGTGCCGCAGGCGCTGGGCCACCTGCCCGCGACGTTCCCGCAGAACCGGCTGGGGCTCGCCCAGTGGCTCGTCGACCCGAGGAATCCGCTCGTCTCGCGCGTGACCGTGAACCGGACCTGGCAGCAGCATTTCGGCACCGGCATCGTGGAAACGAGCGAGGACTTCGGCAATCGCGGCGAATGGCCCTCCCATCCGGAGCTGCTCGATTACCTTGCTGTGCGGTTCCGCGAGGACGGATGGAGCATGAAAAAGCTGCACCGGCTGATCGTGACGAGCGCGGCGTTCCGTCAAAGCTCGGCGGCGGACAAGTCCAAGTGGGCTCGAGACCCGGGCAATCGCCTTCTCGCTCGCGGGCCGAGGTTCCGCCTGGACGCGGAAGTGATCCGAGACCAGGCGCTCGCGGTTTCCGGGCTTCTTGTGGAGCAGCCGGGCGGGCGGGGGGACAAGCCTTACCAGCCTCCGGGTCTCTGGGAGATCATCGCGTACCCGATCAGCGACACGGCGAGGTACGTGCAGGACCGCGGCGACGCGCTTTACCGCCGCAGCCTGTACCTGTTTTGGAAGCGCACCAGCCCGCCGCCGACGATGTTGATCTTCGACGCGCCGATGCGCGAGTCGTGCGTCGTGCGCAGATCCAGGACCAACACGCCGACGCAGGCCCTCGTAACGATGAACGAGACCGGGTTTGTGGAAGCGGCCAGGGCCATGGCCGAGAGGGTGCTCAAGTCCGATGCGGCCGACGGAAAGCGAATAGAATCCGCGTTTCGGATCGCCACGGGCCGCTCGCCGACAGCGCCGGAAAAGGCCGTGCTGCTGCGGACATTGGCGGACCAAATGGCCGTCTTCGCCAAGAGCCCGGGCGATGCGGCAAAGCTCTTGGGAGTGGGCGAGGCGACCAGGGATCGGAGTCTTGCGCTCACGGAACACGCGGCTTGGACCATGGTCTGCAACCTGATCCTGAACCTCGACGAGGTGCTGACCCAGCACTAGGGTTGTATTCGCGCGAAACGAGCGCGCTGGCCGGCTTCGAACCGAATTGGACGTACAATAGACGCGAGCAGACGAAATGGACCCGCGGCGAGAAAACGAGCTCTGGTTGACCCGGCGCCAGCTGTTCGGTAAAGCACGGCTGGGAATCGGCACTGCCGCGCTCGCCTCGCTGCTCCGATCCGAAGGCTGGGCGCTTCCCGCGTTCTTGGACGAGAAGGCCCAAGGCAAGAAGCGGCCCCGCACCCATATCGGAATTCCCGGGCTTCCCCACTTCGCGCCGAAGGCGAAGCGGGTCATCTACCTAACGATGAACGGCGCGCCCTCGCAGATCGAGCTTTGGGACCACAAGCCCAAGCTCACCGAGAAGTACAACGAGGAGCTTCCCGACCATATTCGCCGCGGCCAGCGGATCACCACGATGACGAGCGGCCAGCAAAGGTTCCCGGTCGCGCCGTCCAAGTACGCTTTCTCCCGGTTCGAGAACAACCAGGACGGCATCTGGGTAAGCGAGCTTCTTCCGCACACTGCGCAGATCGTGAAGGAGCTGTGCGTCGTGCGCTCGATGTACACGGAGTCCATAAACCACGACCCTGCCGTAACGTACATCCAGACCGGCAGCGAGCTTCCCGGCAGGCCCAGCATCGGCTCATGGGTGAGCTACGGGCTCGGCAGCGACTGCGACGACTTGCCGACCTACGTGATCCTGCACTCGACCTGGAGCAGCAAGGCGGACGCGCAGGCGGTGTTCACGCGCCTCTGGGGGTCCGGGTTCCTGCCGAGCGAGCATCAGGGCGTCGCGCTTCGAAGCCAGGGCGACCCGATCCTTTACCTTGAGAATCCGGACGGGGTCGACTCGGCGTCGCGCCGAAGCGTGCTCGACGGGCTCGCGAAGCTGAACGAAATACAGCAGGCGCGCTTCGGCGACCCGGAGATCGCGGCGCGGATCGAGCAGTACGAGATGGCTTATCGCCTTCAGACCAGCGTGCCCGACTTGATGGACCTGTCCAAGGAGTCGGACGAGGTCTTCGAGCTATACGGTCCCGACTCGCGGAAGGCGGGGACGTTCGCCGCGAACTGTCTGCTCGCGCGCAGGCTCGCCGAGCGCGGCGTGCGTTTCGTGCAGATCTTTCATCGGGGCTGGGACCAGCACGGGAACTTGACGGGAGATCTGCCGCTGCAGTGCAAGGACGTGGACCAGCCGTGCGCGGCGCTGGTGAAGGACCTGAAGCGGCGCGGAATGCTCGACGACACGCTCGTGATCTGGGGAGGCGAGTTCGGGCGCACGGTGTATTGCCAGGGCCCGCTTTCGAAGGAGAACTACGGCAGGGACCACCACCCGAGGTGCTTCTCGATCTGGATGGCGGGCGGGGGCGTGAAGCCGGGAACCGTCTACGGACAGACCGACGACTACAGCTACAACATCGTGGACGGGGACGGAAAGCCGCTCGACCCGACGCCGGACCGGTTCACGCCGCCGGCGATCCACATCCACGACCTAAACGCGACGATCCTGCACCTGCTCGGCGTGGACCACGAGAAGCTGACGTACCGCTACCAGGGCCGGGATTTCAGGCTCACCGACGTCCACGGGTTCGTGGTGGACGACTTGATCGAATAGCGCTCACCGCGAAGCATCTCCAACGGCATCTCCCCCGCCCTTGAGGGAGGGGGTAGGGGGTGGGTGAGCGGGAGCCCCGAAGCATCAGCCTTCCCTTGCGAATCCAACCGGATACAGGATTTGACCGCCCATCCACCCCTCGATCCCCTCCTTCAAAGGAGGGGAAGCTTCCCGAATACGTTTGTGGGATGATTCTTGTTTCTGGAGCGGGCGGCGAGAATCGAACTCGCATGGCCAGCTTGGAAGGCTGGAGCTTTACCACTAAGCTACGCCCGCTCGGGAGGGCCGAATTGTACCTGCGGCTTTGGAGTGCGCGAAGCTTGCTTCGCGCTTTGCGCCGTACCCGGCCGTGTCGCCGAACCCTTTAGGCTACAGTGCGAGCAAGCTCGCGCACTCCCAAACTACTCCCCAATCGGCGCCCAGACGTTCTTGACCTGGGTCGCGCGCCGGACGCATTCGCGCAGGAAGCCGGGAGCAGGCTCGAACCAGTCGACGCCCGCTTTTGGACACGACCACGTCTGCTTCAGGTTGCCAATGGAGAGCGCCTCTGCCCTTGCTGCACCCTCCTTCGAGCCGAAGTGCCAGATCGCGTCCAGTCCGTCGTGCTCGGCGAGGGTCCTGCCCAGTTCGTCGTGGACCCCTGAAACGAGGTTGATGATTCCGGCCGGAACGTCGGAGGCCTCGAGCACCGTGTAAAGCTCCATCGCGGCAAGCGGCATCGTCTCGCTCGGCACCGCCACGACAGCATTCCCCATGCCCACCGCCGTGCCGACAAGCGTGGCCAGCGGCAGCAGGCTGGGCTCGTTCGGGCACACGACTCCGATCGCTCCCACCGGCTCGTTTAGGGTGTACGTGATGCCTCGAAACGAGGTCCCGTGAACAAGCCCGTCGTGTTTGTCCGCCCATGCCGCGCAGTCGAACAGCCGACGGACGCACGACTTGACTTCCTGCCACGCCTCGCCATCGGGCTCGCCAAACCCTCGATTCGCGGCGAGGATTCGCGCGAATTCGGCGCCTCGCTCCTCCAAGTTCTCCGCAAGGTAATACAGGACTTGGGCACGGAGGTGCGCCGTCTGATCCGCCCAAGCCTGCTGAGCTCCTCTGGCGGCCTCGACCGCATTACGGATGTCCTTGCGATTCCCCCTCGCGACCTCGCCAAGCCTTTCCCCAGATTGCGAAGTGATCTCCATGCTGTAACCCTGGTCGGGCCGAGCCTGTTTGCCGCCAATGAAGAGCTTGTAAGTTCGGTCGATTCCGTCCGTCCCGAGCGCAGCGGTTGACGGGGCCTTGCGACGAGTGGCCGATCGCGCAGATTTCGGTTTGGTGGGGGACATGTCGAGCGGCGCCACGTACTCGAAGAGCCCCTCCCTTCCCCCCTCTCTCCCATAGCCGCTCTCTCGGTATCCCCCGAACCCCGAAGCCGCGTCGAAGAGGTTCGTCGAGTTCACCCACACCGTGCCGGCCTTGACCTTGCCGGCGACGTCCAGCGCCAGGCTCAGGTTCTCGCTCCAGACGCTCGCGGCTAGGCCGTAGGTCGTGTTGTTGGCGAGCGCCACGGCCTCGGCGGGAGTCCGAAAGGTCATCGCCACCAACACCGGGCCGAAGATCTCCACTTGGGCCACCGTCGAGGCCGGGGCTACGTTCGTCATAAGGGTCGGCGGATAGAACCAGCCTTCTTTCGGGCAAGCCCAGCTCGGGTGGAAGATCTCCGCGCCCTCCTGAACGCCTTGCTCGACCAGCCCGGTAATCCGTTCCAGCTGAACTGGCGCTACGATCGCGCCGATGTCCACCGCCTTGTCGAGCGGGTCTCCGACGCGGAGCTTCTCCATCCGCGCGCGCAATCGAGCCAGAAACCTCGGTGCGATGCTCTCTTGCACCAGCAGCCTCGATCCCGCGCAGCACACTTGGCCTTGGTTGAACCAGATCGCGTCCACGAGCCCCTCGATCGCGCTGTCTTGGTCCGCGTCCTCGAAGACCACGAAAGGCGACTTGCCGCCCAATTCGAGGCTGAGCTTCTTTCCCGTGCCCGCGGTCGCCTTCCGGATCAGGCGCCCGACCTCGGTCGAGCCGGTAAATGCGATCTTGTCGATGTCCGGATGCTCGACGATCAGCCTGCCGGTCTCTCCGTCGCCAGTGACGATGTTCACGACGCCGGACGGAATCCCCGCCGCCTGGCAGAGCTCCGCGAAACAAAGCGCCGAGAGCGGCGTGTATTCCGCAGGCTTTAGGATCACCGAATTGCCCATCGAAATGGCCGGGGCGATCTTCCAGGCGAGCATCAGCAAGGGGAAGTTCCACGGGATGATCTGGCCGCAGACGCCCACAGGCTGATATCTCGCCATCTCGGATTCCATGAGCTGCGCCCAACCGGCGTGGTGATAGAAGTGCCGAGCGACCAGCGGGATGTCGATGTCGCGCGTCTCGCGGATCGGCTTGCCGTTGTCGATGGTTTCGAGGACGGCCAGCAGGCGGGAGTGCTTCTGGATTTGGCGCGCGAGCCCGTAAATCAGCTTGGCGCGGCCATGGCAGCCGAGCGACCACCAGTCGGGTTGGGCGCTTCGAGCGGCCTTTACAGCGGCGTCGACGTCGGCCTGGGTTCCCTGTGACACTTTGGCGATCGGACGTCCGTTGGCCGGGTTATGGGTTTCAAACGAGGGAGAACCCTTGTCGCGGCGGAACTCCCCGCCGATGAAGTGTTCGAAGTCTCGGCCGCGGGCGTCCAGCCACGCGTTCGCCAGGTCCGCCGATTCGGGCGCGGGCCCATAAGGGAGCTGTTCGAAGATCTCGGCGATGGTCATGGGCCGGCTCGCAGCTAATTGTACGCCTTTGGAGACGCCTGACCGAGGCAAAGTCGGCGCATACGGAACCCCGGGACGAACGGTCCGATTCGCGGACGGAGCCTCCCGACTGCAGTAATAATCCTTCGACGATGTCCAGAGCCGGCCGTGAATGGGTGTCCCCGGTTCGCTTGGAGGGTCTCCTGGCCGCGCTGGAGCCCCTTGCGATGGGCCAACTCGAGGGCCTTTACGCGGCGTCTCGCGACCGCAGAATCTGGGAGTACATGCTCGGCGACCGGCCAGAGAACTTGGAGGAGATGCGGTCCCTATTGGAAGAAATCCTGCGGGACGTATCTGCAGGCAGCAGGGTTTGCTTCACCGTAAGGAATCGGGAAACCGGCGAAGTTTTGGGATCTACCAGCTACCTGGAGATCAGCGAGCGAGACCGAAGGTTGGAGATCGGCTACACGTGGCTGGACCCTCGCTATTGGCGCACCGCGATCAACACCGAGTGCAAGCTGCTTTTGCTCGGGCACGCGTTCGAAGCGCTGGGCGCCGTGCGCGTGCAGCTCAAGACCGACGCGCGCAACGAGCGCTCGCGCCGCGCGATCGAGCGCCTGGGCGCTGAATTCGAGGGAATCCTGCGCTGCTATCAGACGCGGTTCGACGGTTACGTGCGAGACACCGCGCTTTACAGCATCGTCGCACGGGAGTGGCCCGAAGTGAAGGCGCGGCTCGAGGCAATGCTCGCGCGCTGACCGGGCCTCATGCCGCCCTGTGATTGCGCGCGGCGATCTCCCCGAGCAAAACCTCGATCGCCCTTTCCAGAAAGAGGTCCTTTCCGTTCGCATCGAATTCGCGAGGGACCGCGATGTCCGGCGCCACGCCTTTCCCTTCCAAGCGCACTCCGTCCGCGATGACGTCCACCATCGGAATCTCGAGGTAAGCCCAGTCGCCGATCCTTTGCGGGAAGGTACCCAGCACGTGGCCGGCGGTCGTAGACCCCACGAGAACGGCGCGTTTCGAACGTTTCATGATGTGGCTGAACACTTCCTTCGCGCTGCGCGAGCCTTCGTTGACGATAAGCACGAGCGGCCTTTGGTAGCCAAAGAGCTGCTTCGAGCCGGCGGTCTCCCCGAACTTCCATTCAAGGCTGGTCTCGGGTCGAAAGAAAGGATCGCCGAATCCTTCCGGGCGCCCTCCAAACCCGTCTCGGATGTCCAACAGGAACCCGTCCGTGTCGCGGAATCTCCCGTAGACCAGCCCGTGCAGGGCGTTCCGGAATTCTTCGCCCGCCATGGTCCAAAGGTGCACGTACGCGAGCTTCTTGCCGTCGCGCTCGATGATTCGGGCGCTGTCCCGAGTGGCATCGAGGAAGAGCGTCGGAACCGCGCTCTTGGCGACCTCCACCTCCTTTTCCAGCTCCGCGGCCCCTCTCCTAACCTTGAGCTTTGCGCGCTTGCCGACCAGCTCGCCGAGGGACGAAATCGGCGAAAAGGGCCTTCCATTGACCGCTAGGACGAGGTCCCCCTTTCGAAGGTCCGACTTCTCGGCCTGAGTGCCGTTCAAAACCATCTGCACGGTGTAGCCGTCGGGATCCTTGCGGAACCAAGCTCCAATATGCGGCATCTCGGCGGCGTTGCGCTGCCGAATCAAGCCGTCCATCGCGTAGTAGCCCTGGTCCTCCTTCGTGAAAAAGTCGAAGTGCGAGTCCTTGAAGTCGTCGATCATCCTGTTGACGGCCAGGCTGAACTCGGCTTCGGCCTTTGCGGCTTTGGCGGACGGCGCGTACTTCGCTAAGAGCGCTTCCATCTCGTCCTTTCGCGACTGGCGCGCGAAGTATCGGCCCCGGATGGCGGACTCGACCGAAGACCATGCCTGAGCGAAGTCCGAGCCTTTCGATGCGCTCTGGCCGGCCTGGTGCGCCGCCAGGAACCACAACAGAATCGAGGAAAGAGCCATGCCTCTGTGTACCGCGAATCGAGTGCGAAAAGCGCCTGCGGCGCGCTCTGAGGTACCCTTCCGGGGCTCGCCCAAGCCTAATCGGCGCGGGCTATGTGGGAGGCCTTCGGCGCGACGCCGGGCCGTCCGGACCACAGGAGAAGCACATGCGCAAGAACATACGAAAGGAACCGCGGTCGCCCAGATACCGCGAAGCGGCGAAGGCGGTCGATCCCATTCAACAGTACGGCATCGAAGACGCGATCGCGCTCGTCAAGAAGACGGCCACTGCCAAGTTCAAGAACGGCTCGGAGAGCGTGGACCTGGCCGTTCGGCTCGGAATCGACCCCAAAAAGAGCGACCAGACCGTGCGTGGCACGACGGCTCTCCCCCACGGAACCGGAAAGAAGCAGAAAGTGGTGGCGGTGCTTGCAAAAGGCGAGCTTGCGAAAGAGGCGGAAGATGCCGGCGCGGACTTGGTCGGGGGCGACGACCTGATCGCCAAGATTCAGGGAGGCTTCAAGGACTTCGACGTGGTGATCGCGACCGAGGAGATGGCGCCACAGATCGGAAAGATCGGCAAGGTGCTCGGACCGCGAACTCCCACGAAGCGCAACGGCACGCTGACCAACTCCGTCGCGCAGGCTCTCCAAGAGATCAAGGGCGCGACACGCGTCGAATACCGCGCCGACAAGGCCGGCATCGTGCACATGGGGATTGGGAAAGTGGCTCTCTCCGAGCAGCAGCTCCAGGAGAACCTGCATGCTGCGCTGAACGCCCTGGTTAAAGCCAAGCCCGCAACGGCCAAGGGACGCTTTTTGGTATCCGTGACGATCAGCAGCACGATGGGCCCGGGCATTAAGATCGAGCCCACAATCGCGGCAAAGTTCGCTGGGTAGCGCCCCCTCGGTCAATCCCGAGGCGCGGAAGCGTGCGCGATCGCGGCCGACACGGCGTCCCACAGCTCGCGCGTGATGTCGTCCGGGTTTCGCAGCTCGCCCGACGCGTCCACGCAGTCGACGCGCAGCCACGCGCCCGTTTCTTCGGCGCTCGCGAGCTTGGCGTAAACCATGCTGCACCGCTCCAGATACGCCTCGTTGCGTTCGTGGATGTCGGCCTCGCGCGACATGTACGCGCCGGTGCCGGTAAAAAGGGATGACTGCGCGCGGCTGCCCTTGCGGCGAAGGAGCTTGCGCGCAAAGGCCAGGGGTACGTCTAGCCAGAGGGTCAGGTCCGGCCGAGGAAGCGAAAACTGTCCGAACTCGACCGCGAGCACCCATTCGATGAACTCCCCCCAACGGTGCTCGTCCAGCTTCGCCGCCTGGTAAGCGATGTTGGAGGCGACGTACCGGTCGCAAACCACCAGGTCGTTTCGGCCAATGGCTTCGGCGAGCTTGTCCCGGGTTGCGAAGCGATCACAGGCAAAGAGCAGCGCCGCCAGCTTTGACGGCACTTCGTAGACGTCGCCGAAGTCCCCGTTCAGGTATTGGGCGACGGCTTCCGCGAAAGCGTTGTTCCCGTATTGGGGAAAGGAGACCAGCTCGCACGACATGCCTTCCTGGCGTGCGCGCTCGAGCAGCAGCTGCGCCTGTGTGCCCTTTCCCGAACCGTCGATTCCTTCCAGCGCGATGAGCAAGTCTCAGCCCTACGAGTCCATCCGATTATCCCGGAATGGCGAATCCTCCGCAGGGCGAGCTTGACTTTCGGGTGCCCGACGTGTGGCAGTGCGCGTCCGAAGCTATCTCAGCGCTCGTTTCCCCAGAGGCTTCCGCCGCCCATGGCCTTTCTCCAAGCGTCCCGCCAGCGATGCACGTCGACGGTGGAGACTTCGGGAAGAGGCGCGCGCTCTTCCGCGCTGGGCAAGGTCGGCAATGGCTTGGAGGGAAGGCTCTGATACCAGTACGCGACGCTCGCCAGCTCGAGCGTGAGCACGTTCGCGTGGCCGTGCTCGATGCTCGCGCGCAGGGACTTGGCGAACCGGATCGGGTCCTCCAAGTGGTACCGATAGACGTGCGTCCGTCCGAGCCAGCCGAATCGCGGACTGTCGTTGTCGACACCTGGCGCGCGCGCGGTTCCGAAATAGGGATGCAAGTACCGCTCGTCCGGGCTCCAGCTTTGGTTGAAGTAGTCCTCCGTCCCGGTTCCGTGCGCGCTGCCGGGCCAGGGCTCGCCGTCCACCAGGAACATGTCGTCCCCCTCGCCGTACCAGATCGGAGTGGGGCAGTGGACATAGTAGTTCACGCCCACGTAATGGCCCCGGCCCTCGCACTCGCAGAGCAGGTAGTTGAACTTGTCCGAAGGGTTTTTCGGAGAGGCCCCGAAGATCCCCCACTCGTTCTCCAGGTCGCCCTGCTCGGACTCGGGCTGCGTTCGCTCTTGGCGGTAGCTCGCGTGAAAGCGCCCCAGCTTGTCGAAGTGCGTGCCCTTGGCGCCTTTGGGCCGCGCGGGATTGATCTCGTAGTCGAGGTAGTAGTAAAGGCACCCGACGTCCTCGGTTCCCTGATTCTCGACTTCGACGCGCGCACCGTTCGAGAAGGGCATGGGGAAGTAGCAGACCAGCGCGTTTCCGTCGCGGGGCGCGGCGGCGAGCGGGAGGCTCGCGAAGTTGTACTTCATCCCCCAGCCTTGGCCGAAAAAATCTCCTATCGGCGATTCGACGCTTGGATGCTCCTGGCCGTCCCAATACATGCGAAGCACCAGGTTGCGGCGAACTAGGGGGTCGTTCGAAGAGATCGTGGCCCAGATGTGTCGAACGACTCCTGCGCCCTCGAGCTCGGCCAATACGAACGTCTCGCCCATCGGGACTTTCACGTAGTCTGCGTTGCCGCCCGCGCGGTCGTAGCTCGAAACGCGGCGGGTCTGAGCATCGACAAGCAGAGCGATCTCGGATAATGGGCCTGTGCTCACTCGCTTTGGGTTCTAATCGCTTCTCGGCAGTTCCTGCGCGAATTGATGCCCGGCAGGGGTCTGGTTACGGCTTCTCATTTCGCAAAGCTCTTAGGGAACGCAGGGCATCTCCGCGAATACTGCGAGCCCCGCGAGCAACTCCCGGAGGTTTCACGCAAAGCTCGCAGGGAACGCAGGGCAACTCCGCGATCTTTGCGAGCCCCGCGAGCAACTCCCGGAGGTTTCACGCAAAGCTCTTAGGGAACGCAGGGCATCTCCGCGATCTTTGCGAGTCCCGCGAGCAACTCCCGGAGGTTTCACGCAAAGCTCGCAGGGGACGCAGGGCATCTCCGCGAATATTGCGAGCCCCGCGAGCAACTCCCGGAAGTTTCACGCAAAGCTCGCAGGGGACGCAGGGCATCTCCGCGAATATTGCGAGCCCCGCGAGCAACTCCCGGAGGTTTCCCGCAAAGCTCGCAGGGGACGCAGGGCAACTCCGCGATCTTTGCGAGCCCCGCGAGCAACTCCCGGAGGTTTCACGCAAAGCTCTTAGGGAACGCAGGACGTCTCCGCGAATATTGCGAGCCCCGCGAGCAACTCCCGGAAGTTTCCCGCGAAGCTCGCAGGGGACGCAGGGCATCTCCGCGAATACTGCGAGCCCCGCGAGCAACTCCCGGAGGTTTCACGCAAAGCTCGCAGGGGACGCAGGGCATCTCCGCGAATACTGCGAGCCCCGCGAGCAACTCCCGGAGGTTTCACGCAAAGCTCTTAGGGAACGCAGGACGTCTCCGCGAACATTGCGAGCCCCGCGAGCAACTCCCGGAAGTTTCACGCGAAGCTCGCAGGGGACGCAGGGCATCTCCGCGAATACTGCGAGCCCCGCGAGACACGACTCAATTGATGATCCCGCAACTCGCTTTCGGATGGACTCGCCAACCTGTGAGCTTGACCATTCATGCCGAATTCGATAGGATTCATTCGTCATGCCATGCCGCGAGAACGAGATCGCGACCGCCGTCGTACAGGCTGCGATCCGAATTCACGAAGCCCTTGGACCGGGACTTCTCGAGTCCGTTTACGAATCATGTCTGGAGGCCGAGCTTCACAAGAAGGGCTTCCAAGTTCGGCGGCAACAGCCGATTCCGGTCGTATACGACGGCGAGAAGCTCGAGGACGGCTTCCGGGCGGACCTGCTCGTCGACGGCCTCGTGATCGTCGAGATCAAGTCCGTCGAGGCGCTTGCGCCGGTTCACTTCAAGACCGTGCTTAGCTACCTCCGACTTTCAAGCAAAAAACTCGGAATCCTCATCAACTTCAACGAGGCGCTGGTCAAGGACGGCATCAAGCGAATCGTAAACGGCCTCGCCGAGTGACCCAAGCCTACGCAACCGATACGTGCCGAACGGTATCGGCCTGACAATCCGAGCCGCTTTCGGGTACACGGAAGAGCATTCCGCCCCCGAAGCCGATCCATCGCCTCGAAGCGCTGCGCACTCTCCGCGCGGCGAACGTAGACGTCGCCTTCGCGACCGCGTTCGTGACCCTCACGACCGGATCGTTCCTCGTCGGCTTTATCCAGCGGCTGGGCGGGTCGGACGCCTGGATCAACCTCCTCGCCGCGATCCCAAGCTTGCTGGGGGTGCTTCAAATCCCAGGAGCGATTCTGGGGAGGTCGTTCTCCGGCTACAAGCGATTCGTCCTTCCCGGCGGGCTGCTCTGGCGCATCTTCTATGTCGCGCTCGTGTTCCTGCCGTTGCTGCCTTTGGGCGACAGGCTCAAGCTGTTCCTGTTGGCGGGCTGCGTGGCCGTCGCGGCGGCTGCCGTGCTCTTCGTGAACCCGATCTACAACGACTGGCTCGCGGAGCTCGTGCCCTCCTCGGCTCGCGGCTGGTACTTCGGCAGGCGGCACGTGATCGCCTCGGCGGTGGGCGCCGTTGCGGGGTTCATAGGGGGCATCGTGCTGGACGCCTTTCGCGGGGCGGACATGCCCGATCAGGGGTTCTCCACCGTATTCGGGCTGGGAATCGCGTGCGCGGCCGTAAGCTTCCTGGCCTTCGTGCGGATGAAGGACGTGCCGCGCGAGAACCCCGTTCGCGAGCCGCCTCTGCGAGCGCTAAAGTCCATGGCCGTCCCGTGGCGGGACGCGAACTTCCGCTCCGTGCTGGTGTTTCTGGCGGTGTTCACTCTGGGCCAGGCGTTCGCGGGCAACCTCTTCAGCGCGTTCGCGCTCGAGAGCCTGGAGATGTCGTTCACCGTACTGCAGCTCGCCGCCGGCGCGCACGCGCTGGGGACCGTGATGTTCACGCCGATCTGGGGCTACCTCGCGGACAAGTACGGCAACCGCCCGATGCTCTTCCTATTTTGCATCGGCATCACGCTCACGCCGGCGATGTGGCTGTTCTGCTTTCCGGGGCGCGATCTCGAAAACGCGCTGATCCTGGTTCCCGGGCACGTGTTCTCAGGAGCGATGTGGGGCGGAGCGCTCCTTTGCCAGCTCAACCTGATGCTCGCGACCGCGGACAAGGACGACCGCGCGAGCTACCTGGGGTTGGGGCTCGCGCTGCAGGCGGTGGTCGGGGGCCTGGCCCCGCTCGCGGGAGGCGAGCTGATGACCCACCTGCGCGGCGCGATGGACGCGGCGAACGCGTACAAGGCGATCTTCGTCGCGGCGATGGGCTTCCGGTTCGCGGCGATCGTGAGCCTGCTGCCCGTTCGCGAGCCCGGCTCGATCCGCATTCGCGAAGCGCTGCGGCACCTGCGAAAGGTGACCCCGAAAGGCTACGCCGCGCTACGCCTGCTCGCCCGAAGCGAAAGCCCCGAGCGCCGGGAGAGCGCGATCCGCAGCGCGGGCATCGAAAAGATGTCCATGGCCTCGGACGAGGTGATCGCCGCCCTGCACGACCCCTCTCCGGGAGTACGGCGCGAGGCGGCGGCGGCGCTCGCGAGCCTCGGCGACCTGCGGGCGGTGGACGCCCTCCTTCACCAGCTCGCCGATCATGCGGACCTCGTCGAGGAGGAGATGATCGAGACGCTCGGGATGCTGCGGGACGAGCGCGCAGCGGAGCCCCTCCTCGACCAGCTGCGAAGCCCGCGAGCGAACCTGCGCAGAACCGCCGCGGTCGCGCTGGGCAGGATCGGAAGCCCCGTCGCGATTCCGCCGCTTCTGGAGGCGGCCGGCGATCCGTCGGACCCGGACCTGCAGCGCGCAAGCCTGCAGGCGCTGAGGAAGCTGAGGGCGACGGAGAGCGTCGAGGTTGCCGCTCGGGCCTTGCTCGACCCGAAGCCGAGCGTGCGGATCGCGGCGGCCGAGCTGGTAAGCGAGCTGGGGATGGCCGAGGCGGCGCACGCTCTGCGCGAGTCCCTGGAGCGCTTCCGGGACGAGGCGGAGAGCGAGGTCGCGTACGCGCTGGGCGCGGTCGGCGAGGCCTCGGACATCCCGCTGATCCTCTCGCACGCCGCCAGGAGCGAGTCGGTCATCACGCGCCGGCGATGCTTGCTGGGAGTGGCGCGCCTCTTGAGAGTCGAGCGCGAAGCCTATCGACTCCTGATGGCGGAGGGATTCGCCCGCGACGGGGCGCTGTTGGAGACCCTCAAGCCCGCGATGAAGCGCCACCGCTGGCTCCGGTCCGCGGTCGAGAGGTACTCGTCCGGGGACGAAAAGGGGGCGCTGGAGGCGCTTGCGAAGGCGCATCCGCACCATGTCGTGGCGGAGTTTGCGGAGAGGCCGGTGGACGAGCTGTTCTTGATCGCGGCCGTTATCTTGGCTTCCGGGCGATGAGGCGCCACTCGACGAACTGGGCGCGATGCCCGATCGCCTCCTGCCAGTCGAAGGGCGTATACACGGGAGCGTTATACACCTTCTCGCCGCGAGAGGGCGGCAACCGGCGGGTGCGGGTCGGCGCGGCGGACGGTCGCCGATTCCTTCCTGAAATCGAGGTTTCTTGCCGTACAATGCGGTCGGTGTTCCGATGAATCGGCCAGGTGTATCAGGGTTGCGTCGCGCTTTGGCGACCCTCTGCGCGGCCGTCGTGCTGCATGCTCCGGCAGCCCCACAAAACTTCAATGTCGATTTAGACATCTTCTTCGGCGGGCCGGAGATAGGCAACGGCGCGCCGAGCGACGCCTTCGGCGGAGCGGCGGGTATGCCGGGCCGCTGGAACCGGATTCCCATGCTCGGCAATGGCCCGTACGACCTCGTGGACGTCAACGGAAGCCCGACTTCCGTCCACATGAGCGCGGTGTGGAGCCAGGGTCACAGGGGCGGGGGCGGCACGAACCAGCAGATCAATACGGGCGATTTCAAATTGCTGCTCGATGACGCGGCTTCCGTCGCCGACCTTTTGAACGGCGGAACCGTTACTTATTATTGGAACGGCCTGTCCCCCGGGCCATACGATCTTTACGTCTATGCCGTTCATCGGGGTGGATTTGCGCTCGACGCTCCCGTTTTTGCCGCGAACACGAGCAGTCCCAACCCGCAGATCGTACGAGGTCCCATGCCGGGGAACGCCTTCGCCCTGCATGTGACGCACAGCGTGCATCGGATCGAGGTTACGGACGGGTCGATGCGAGCTTGGATCGTACAGGCGCCCGGAATGCAGCACAACCTGAATGTGAATGGTTTCCAGATTATAGCTGTGGCCGAGCCATCCACGGCTTTCGCCCTTCTGCTGGTGGGCGCCGGCATCTTTTACAAACCCAGAAGGAAACCCCGGAATCCGCCTGGAATCATCGGGTGAGATTCTCCGATCGTGAGAATCGGGAGGTCCGAAATGAAGCTGAAAAGAGGCTTCGTAATTGCGGCGCTCGCCGCGGGGGGGGGGGCGCCGATTCCTTCCTGAAATCGAGGTTTGTTGGCGTACAATGCACTCGGTGTTCCGATGAAACGGCCAAATGTATCGGTTGTGTGTCGGGCCTTGGCGACCCTCTGCGCGACCGTCGCGCTGCATGCTCCGGCAGCCCCGCAAAACTTCAATGTCGATTTAGACATCTTCTTCGGTGGACCCGAAATCGGAAACGGCGCGCCTTCGGACTCCTTCCCCGGAGCAGCCGGCATGCCGGGCCGTTGGAACCGGATTCCCATGCTG
>Ga0187892_10000879_pt1 | contig 74716 bp, 55 predicted proteins | sample MA1701073metaG_FD_139345 | JGI IMG/M metagenome (GOLD analysis project Ga0187892, IMG submission 139345) | Bio-ooze microbial communities from a basaltic lava cave in the Kipuka Kanohina Cave System on the Island of Hawaii, USA - MA170107-3 metaG ...
AACGACGCCGACGCGGCGAACTTCCCGGGGAACCAGGAGACGTGCGACGGCAAGGACAACGACTGCGACGGGCTCGCCGACGACGCCGATCCGTCGACGACCGGGAAGCCCACCTGGTACCGCGACGCCGACGGCGACGGCTTCGGCGACGCGGGCCAGACGCTCGACGCCTGCGTTCAACCTGCCGGATACGTCGCGAACGGTGGCGACTGCAACGACGCCGACGCGGCGAACTTCCCGGGGAACCAGGAGGTCTGCGACGGCAAGGACAACGACTGCGACGCGCTCGCAGACGACGCCGATCCGTCGACCACCGGCGAGCCGACCTGGTACCGCGACGCCGACGGCGACGGCTTCGGCGACGCGGGGCAGACGCTCGACGCCTGCTCCGAGCCCGCAGGCCACGTCGCGAACGACGACGACTGCGACGACGCCGACGCGGCGAACTTCCCGGGCAACGCCGAAGTCTGCGACGGAAAGGACAACGACTGCGACGGGCTCGCCGACGACGCCGACCCGTCGACGACCGGGAAGCCCACCTGGTACCGCGACGCCGACGGCGACGGCTTCGGCGACGCGGGGCAGACGCTGGTCGCCTGTGTTCAACCCGTCGGTCACGTCGCGAACAGCGGCGACTGCAACGACGCCGACGCGGCGAACTTCCCGGGGAACCAGGAGGTCTGCGACGGCAAGGACAACGACTGCGACGGGCTCGCCGACGACGACGACGCGTCGACCACCGGCGAGCCCACCTGGTACCGCGACGCCGACGGCGACGGCTTCGGCGACGCGGGCCAGCCGCTGCCGGCATGTGCTCAGCCCGCCGGCCACGTCGCGAACGACGGCGACTGCGACGACGCCGATGCCGCGAACTTCCCGGGCAACGCCGAGGTCTGCGATGGCCAGGACAACGACTGCGACGGGCTCACCGACGACGACGATCCGTCCTCGATCGGCGAGGTGACCTGGTACCGCGACGCCGACGGCGACGGCTTCGGCGACGGGGCGCAGACGCTCGACGCCTGCAGCCCGCCTGCTGGATACGTCGCGAACGGTACCGACTGCGACGACGCCGACGCGGCGAACTTCCCGGGGAACCAGGAGGTCTGCGACGGCAAGGACAACGACTGCGACGCGCTCGCCGACGACGCCGACCCGTCGACCACGGGACAACCCACCTGGTACCGCGACGCCGACGGCGACGGCTTCGGCGACCCGGCGCAGACGTCGATCGCGTGCGCCCAGCCCGCCGGTCACGTCTCGAACGGCACCGATTGCGACGACACGGACGACGCGATCCTTCCCGGAGGCACCGAGGTCTGCGACGGCCAGGACAACGACTGCGACGCGCTCGCCGACGACGCCGACCCGTCGACGACCGGGAAGCCCACCTGGTACCGCGACGCCGACGGCGACGGCTTCGGCGACGCGGGCCAGCCGCTCGACGCCTGCGTTCAACCCGCCGGACACGTGGCGAACGGCGGCGACTGCCACGACGCCGACGCGGCGAACTTCCCGGGGAACCAGGAGATCTGCGACGGCAAGGACAACGACTGCGACGCGCTCGCCGACGACGCCGACCCGTCGACGACCGGCAAACCTACCTGGTACCGCGACGCCGACGGCGACGGCTTCGGCGACGCGGGTCAGCCCCAGCTCGCCTGCGTCCAGCCCACCGGTCACGTCGCGAACAGCGGGGACTGCGACGACGCCGACGCGGCAAACTTCCCGGGCAACGCCGAGGTCTGCGACGGCCAGGACAACGATTGCGACGGGTTCGTCGACGACGCCGACCCGTCGACGACCGGCGAGCCCACCTGGTACCGCGACGCCGACGGCGACGGCTCCGGCGACGCGGGCCAGCCGCTACCCGCCTGCGTCCAGCCCACCGGTCACGTCGCGAGCAGCGGGGACTGCGACGACACCGACGCGGCGAACTTCCCGGGGAACCAGGAGGTCTGCGACGGCCAGGACAACGACTGCGACGCGCTCGCCGACGACGCCGATCCGTCCACGACCGGCAAACCCATCTGGTACCGCGACTTCGACGGTGACGGCTTCGGAGACGCCGGCCAATCCCTGCTCGCCTGTCTCCGACCCTCGGGCTACGTCGCGAACGCCGGCGATTGCAACGACGCGAACGCGTCGATCCTCCCCGGGGGCAGCGAGGTCTGCGACGGGCTGGACAACGACTGCGACACGCTCGTCGACGACGCCGACCCGTCGACGACGGGCGAGCCGACCTGGTACCGCGACGCCGACGGCGACGGCTTCGGCGATCCGGCCCAGCCGCTCGACGCCTGCAGCCCGCCCGCCGGAACCGTCGCGAACGACGACGACTGCGACGACGCGGATCCGGACAACTTCCCCGGCAATCCCGAGGTCTGCGACGGCCAGGACAACGACTGCGACGGGCTCGTGGACCACGACGACGAGGCTCCGTTCTGGTACCGCGACGCCGACGGCGACGGCTTCGGCGACGCATCCGACTCGCTGCAGTCCTGCCTGCAGCCGGCCGGTCACGTGGCGAAAGGAACCGACTGCGACGACCTCGATCCCGCCAACTTCCCGGGCAACGCCGAGGTCTGCGACGGCCAGGACAACGACTGCGATGCGCTCGCCGACGACGCGGACCTGCTCCAGCCGCCGCTCGCCTCCGCCGGGAGCTGGTCGTTCGACGAGGGGACCGGCTCGACCGTGACCGATGCCTCGGGGAACGCGAACCACGGGAGCTTCGCCGGCGCTCCCTCGTGGGTCGCGGGAGTGCGGGGGGGCGCGCTGGGCGTCAGCCCCGGCGATCATGCGGTCGTTCCCGACGACCCCGCGCTCGACGCCCAGGGCGCGATCACGCTGATGGCCTGGGTCCGCGCCGAAGGCCCGCAGACGGCGTACCTGGTGAAGAAGGCGCGCACCGATGCGGTGGACGGCTACGAGCTGGCGCTCTCGAGCAACGGACGGGCGTTCGTCCGGTTCAACCAGGTGACCTCCGGTTCCACGTACCATGTCACCAGTCAGGCCACCTATCCCACGGACGGCGCGACGTGGATGCACCTGGCCGCGACCTTCGACGGCTCCCAGATCCGGCTGTACGTGGACGGGGTGCTCGATGCGAGCCTGGCGGCCCCGGGGCTGTCGATCGCGGCGAACGCGCTCGGCCTGGGCCTCGGCGCGCAGGACGACGGACAGAACGCCCTGACGGGAGCGCTCGACGAGGTGCGCGTCTTCCCCGCGGCGCTCGCCGCGGCCCCGATCGCGGCGGCCGCCTCCGGCGCCGTGCCGCTGACCTGGTACCCGGACGGAGACGGGGACGGCTTCGGCGACCCCGCCGCGCCCCGCGTCGCCTGCCTCCAGCCTGCCGGCCACGGCGGCGACGGAACGGACTGCGACGACGCGGACCCGGACGCCTTCCCGGGCAACGCCGAGGTCTGCGACGGCCGGGACAACGACTGCGACGCGCTCGCCGACGACGCCGATCCGGACGCGGAGGGCTCGGCGTGGCACCTCGATTCCGACGGGGACGGCTTCGGCGATCCGGACGAGGCCGTGGAGGCCTGCCTGCAGCCTCCGGACCACGTGGCGGACGCCACCGACTGCGACGATCTCGACGCGCAGAGCTTCCCCGGCGCGCCCGAGATCTGCGACCGGGAGGACAACGATTGCGACCTGCTGATCGACGAGACCGACACCGACGCCGACGGGATCGCGGACTGCGACGACGAGTGCCCCGACGATCCGACGAACGACGGCGACGGCGACCGCATCTGCGGTGACGTCGACAACTGCCCGCAGGTCCCCAATGCGGGCCAGGCGGACGGCGACGGGGACGGGCTGGGCGACGCCTGCGACGGGCAGGGTACGGACAGCGGTAGCACGTGGAACATCGACGCCGGCCCCGACAGCACCGCCGGCCTGATCGGCTCGGCGAGCCCGCTCTCGGAGCAGTCGATCCCGCTCGCGCGGGGAATCCCGCTCGCCGACTGGCGTACGACGCACGTCGTGCTGCTGCCGCGGATCGACCTGGCGTTCGACGAGTTCGTCCACCTCGAGCAGTCCGGGGCGGCGGCCGGGACGTTCGACCCCGCGAGCGGGGCGATCACGCTCGATCTCGACGTGCGCCTCGAGGACTCGGACGGCGTCGTGGTCACGTTCCCCGTCGAGCTGACGACCGGGCGGACGAACGGCACCGATCCGGACGGCGGATCGGTCTGCCCCGGCCTGCCCTCCGACCCCGCGGTGTGCGAGGGGACGCCGCGCGATCCCGCAAGCGGCGCCCTGCGGCTGGTCGCGATCACGCAGCTTCCGGCCAACGCCGGCACGATCCTCGATCGCGAGCTGTTGTTCCTCGAGATCAGCGGGACGATCCCGCCCATCGACCGCGACGGCGACGGCTTCGAGGACCTGCTCGACAACTGCCCCGAGCTGCCGAACCCGTACCAGTCCGACGCGGACGCGGACGGGCGGGGCGACGGCTGCGACGTCTGTCCCCGCGCGTTCGACCCGGACCAGAGCGACGGCGACGAGGACGGCCAGGGCGATGCCTGCGAGAGCGGGATCGACAGCGACGGCGACGGGTCGAGCAACGACCAGGACAACTGCCCGAAGGCGCGCAACCCGGGCCAGGAGGACGGCGATGGCGACGGGATCGGCGACGCCTGCGATCCCTGCACCGACCGCGACGGCGACAGCTTCGGCGATCCGGGCGACCCGGCGTGCGCCGGCGGCGCGGCCCTGGACTGCGACGACGCGCGGAGCGACGTGCATCCGCTGGGGTTCGAGGCCTGCGACACGCTCGACAACGATTGCGATCTGGTCAGCGACGAGGCGCAGTGCGAGGAGTTCGACGTCAACGCCGACAACGACGCGGACGGCGAGGAGCTGGCCTGGATCGGGCGCGCATTCGGGACGTGCAGCCCTGCTCCGGCGGCGACCTGGTGGTACCTTGTCGACTATACCGAGGACGGATGCATCGACGGCGACGACCTGGCGATCCTGGCCGCGGTTTGGGCCTGTCGGGCACCCGGTCCCCTCTGCGAATAGGTGGTTGAGCCGATGAACCTGAAATCCCTGCGATGGACGTGCTTGCTCGTCGTTTCGACCGCGCTCGCGCTGGGCTGCAGCGGCGGGGGCGGCGGCGGCGGCGATGACGGCGGCGGCGGCGTCGTGCCCACGACGAGCTGCATCAGCTTCGGGTCCAGCTTCGCTCCGGCGCAGTCCGAGGTGACGCTGTCCAAGGGCGGAGGCTCGGTCTGCGGCGTGGTCGTCGTGGACATGGTGCTGACGGACGTCGCCGACGTCTTCACGGTCTCCTTCGAAGCGACCTTCGACCCGGCCACGGCGAAGTACGAGGGGTTCTCGACCAGCGGGTCCCACCTCGGCTCCGACGGCGCCCAGGTGCAGGTGCTGGAGACGATCCAAGCGGGCAAGGTCAGCCTCGGGGTCGGCCGCGTCAACACCAGCACCGGGGTCAGCTTCAACGGGTCGCAGACGGTGGTGAAGCTGATGTTCTCCAAGGCTCCCGGCGCCGGGTCCGGGTCCTCGGGCGGACTGGGCCTCGACAACGGCAAGGTGATGGGCAGCGAAGAGCCGCCCGTTCAGAAGCCGGGCATCGCCTGGCGTCCGGGAACGCTGTCGATCGGCTGACGCCGGCCCGGGTCCGGATCAGCGGCCGGCCGTGCGGCCGGCCTGGAACCAGGCCCGGAGCGATCCGCGCCCGCCGTCGCCGTAGCCGGCCACCACGTCGGGGCGTCCGTCGCCGTTGAGGTCGCCCACCGTGATGCCCCAGGTGGCGGCGCGCCCCGTCAGCGGGAACGTCTCCGGCGGGCAGAGGGCGAACCCCCCGCGGCAATCCCCGAGCGCTAGGTGGGCTCCCATCGGGTGGCCCCCGTTGAGCGCGAGGTCGGCGCAGCCGTCGCCGTCGACGTCCGCCGCGGCGATCCCGATGAACCCCGGGCTGCGGGTCTCGAACCAGGCGGCGTCCAGCCGGCCGGCGTCGCGCCAAGCGGCCCCGGCCGTGGGCTCGAAATGGTGGAGGCCGGCGTGGGCACCGGTGAGACCGAAGTACAGATCCCGGCCCCTCCCCGAGGCGCTCGGGACGGTCGCCACGCCGAAGAACCGACCCTCCCGCGGGAACTCCGACGCCGGCCGGAACCTGCCGCGCGGGCCCTGCAGCCAGACCATCGCCGGCGGCGGCGGGGGGGTTCGCCGCTCGGTCGTCGTCGGGTTGAAGGTCGTGACGATGTCGTCCAGCCCGTCGCCGTCGGCGTCGGCGATCTCGATCTCGAAGCCGCTGCCCGTCTCGGGAAGCCCGGTGTCGGCCAGGATCGTCCAGCGGCCGGCGGCGCTCCCCTCGAGCGCGAGAAAGCCGCGGCTGAACGCCGAGACCGCGACGATGTCGAGGATGCCGTCGCCGTCGAGGTCGATCGTGTCGGCGTCGTTGAATCCCTCGACGTTCCGCGGGATGCCGCGCGAAGCCCCGGTCCACGACCCCGCGCCGTCTCCGCGGTAGACGAGGATGCCGCGGCAGTGGTCCGCGACCAGGAGGTCGAGGGACCCGTCGCGATCCAGGTCGACCAGGCGCACCCCGACGCCGCAGGAGATGGAGCCGGACCCGGCGTCCAGCCCCTCCGAGCGCTCCGTCCAGTTCCCGAGGCCGTCGCCGAGAAAGATCGACGCCCCCTTCCCCTTGCGCGGCAGCGCCGCGATGTCCCCGAGACCGTCGCCGTTCACGTCGCCGATCGCCGGATGGGTCCGCCACTCTCCCGTCTCAGGGAGCCCGGCCGAAGCCGCCACGAAGGTGGGACAGTCCGGGGCGACCGGGACCTGCGACGTGGAGGACCCGTCCGAGGTGCAGGCCGTCGCGACGGCCACGAGACCGGACAGCAGCCCACCGAGGCCGGCCGCTCGGCGCACTCCCCGACGCGGGATCGGGCGGCGTGCCGCGCGCTCGATCGCGGCGAGGCCCGGTTGCACGCCGATGACGCTGGCGATCTTCACACGCAGGCTCCGCGGGACGCGCGCCGGACCCCGCGGCCCGGAGCGTGACGGGTAATATAGAGTTGATCGCGCGGCGCTCAAGGCCGCGCGCGGTCAGCCCCGGAGGCTCGGGCGGTCGCGGGTGAGCCGCAGCACGCGCGCGACTCCGCCCGCGTCAACGAGAACACGGACCTCGTGATCGCGCAGCGGGCACGGGTCCGCGCCCTCCGTGTGCGGGTCCCCGAAGGCGGGCGGTGCGAGCCCCGCGGGCACGGGCCGCACGGGAGAGGCGTGGGTCGACGGGAAGACCCCCGGCGGCGCGGTGCGGCCGGCCTGGGTTGCGGCGCGGGCTTCCGGAGCCCGGTTTCGGGCGGCCCGCAGGTCGACCCGCACCGAGAGCGCGAGCATCGCGACGAGCAGCAGGAGGACGGCGTCACGAGCGGCCCCGACCTCGCGAGACCGGAGGGGATGTGGTTCGCTGGTCCGGATCGTCACGTGGCCGTCCTCACGCTGCCCGCCTGGTAGAACGTCCGGGCGGGAGAGAAAGTTGCGTGGATCCCACCGCGGCTCGTTGCAGGCTCCGTGCCGCGCCCAAAAGCGCCGCCAGCCCTCCCGGCAGGCGCCTCATCTGGGGCGGGACCGCCCGATCTGCGGCCGGAGCGTCGCCTTCCTCCGCTCGGCGTCGGCGCGCTCCGGAAAGCGAGCGGCAGCGCCCGCCGGCGGAATCGCCGGGCGCGCCACCCGGCCGCGTGGCATCGTCACTCGAACCGCCGCGGCGGCTGCCCTCGTCGGCCGACCGGAACCTATCCCCCGAGCGGGTCGGGGGGGAGGAACCCGGCCCGATCGAGCCCGTGCTTCTTGATGCGGTACTGCAGCGTCTTGTACGAGATCCCGAGCATGCGCGAGGCGGGCTCGATGCTCCCCCGGCTGCGCGAGAGGGCCTGCAGGATCAGGTGCCGCTCCAACTCGTCGAGGCGCACGCCGCCCGCGGGCAGCGCGAAGCCGTCGAGCGCGGGGCGAGCCGAGCCGCCGTCGCGGACCTCCGGCGGCAGGTCCTCGACCCCCAGGCGCGGGCCGCGCGCCAGCACCGCCATGCGCTCGACGCAGTTCTCGAGCTCGCGGACGTTCCCCGGCCAGGCGTGGAGCTCGAGCCGCTGCATCGCCTCGGGCGTGAGCTCGAGCGGCTCGCGGCCGAGGCGCGCCACCGCCGCCTCGAGGAAGCGCCGCGCCAGGAGCGAGACGTCGCGCGCTCGCTCGCGCAGCGGCGGCAGGCGGATCGGGACGACGTTCAGCCGGTAGAACAGGTCCTCGCGGAAGCTGCGCTGGCGGATCGCCTGCTCCAGGTCCTCGGCCGTCGCCGCCAGGATGCGGACGTCGAGCTTGCGGGCACGGCTCGCGCCCAGCCGCTGGACCTCCCGCTCCTGGATCGCCCGCAGCAGCTTGGCCTGCAGGTCGACGCGCATCGCCGCGATCTCGTCGAGGAACAGCGTCCCGCCGTCCGCCTGCTCGAACCGTCCGGCGTGGGCGCGGAGCGCGCCGGTGAAGGCTCCCGCTTCGTGCCCGAAAAACTCGCTCTCGAGCAGCGGCTCCGGCACCGCCGCGCAGTTCAGCGCGACGAACGGCCCGGACTTGCGCCGGCTGCGCTCGTGGATCGCGCGTGCGACCAGCTCCTTGCCCGTCCCGCTCTCGCCCAGGATCAGCACCGGCGCGTCGGCGAACGACACGCGCTCGACGAGCGAGAACACCTCCTGCATCGCGGGCGAGGTGCCGATGATGTTGTCGATCCGGAAGCGGTCCTGCAGCTTGCCGCGCAGCGAGACCACCTCGTCCTCGAGCCGCCGCTGGCGGATCGACTTGTCGATCACGAGCAGCAGCTCGTCGCGCTCGAACGGCTTGGTCAGGTAGTCCGCGGCGCCGCGCTTCATCGCCTCGACCGCCGTGGAGACGGTGCCGTAGGCGGTCATCAGCACGATCGGCATCCCGGGGCGCAGCCGCAACGCGCGGTCGAGCAGCTCGAGCCCGTCCATCGCCGGCAGGCGCTGGTCCGTCAGCAGCAGATCGAACTCCTCGCCCGCGAGATGCTCGAGCGCGCCGCGGCCGTCCGCGGCGGTCGCCACGGCGAAGCCCGCGCGGCGCAGGATCCCCTCCAGCATCTCGCGCTGCGGCTGCTCGTCGTCGACGACCAGCAGGCGCGCCCGCGGCTTCGCCGGCGCGCCGCTCAAGCCGCGGCCCCCGCTCCCGCCGGGAGGGCGAGGCGGACCGAGGTGCCCTCGCCGCGACGGCTGGCGAGAGTCACGCGCCCGCCGTGCTCCTCGACCACGCAGTGATGGACCATCGCCAGGCCCAGGCCGTGGCCGGCCTCCCGCGTGGTGTAGGCGAACTCGAAGACGCGCTCGCGGTCCTCGTCGGCGATGCCGACTCCGGTGTCGGACACCTCGAGCAGCACGTCGCGCTCCGCGACGCCGAGCGCGAGCGTCAACCGGCCGCCGTGCGGCATGGCCTCGAAGCTGTTGAGCACGAGGTTCAGGATCGCGGAGCGCAGCGACTCGAGATCGCCGGAGACGCTCGGGACCGCGGGATCGAGCTCGAGCCGCAGCTCCACGCCGCGCCGCTCGGCCTCCTTTTGCACCAGGCGCGCCGTCTCGCGCAGCAGCTCCACGAGATCGACGGCGACCCGCCCGCGCCGCTCGCTGCGAGCGAAGCGCAAGAAGTTGTCGATGAGCTGGCCGAGACGGCGAATCTCGCCGCGGATGATCTCGAGCGAGCGGTCGAACTCGCCCGCCCGCTGCGGCTCGCGTGGACGGGCGGTCTCGCTCAGGTGCTGCAGCGTCAGCCCGATCGAGTGCAGCGGGTTCCGCACGTCGTGCGCCACGCCGGCCGCCATCCGGCCGAGCGCCGACAGCTTCTCGCGTCGCGCCAGCTCGCGCCCGCGCTCGCGCCCGGCCCGCAGCTTGCCGGCCATCTCGTTGAAGGCGCGGGACAGGCGAGCGACCTCGTCGCGGCCCCGCACTTCCACCGAGACGTCGAGGTCCCCCTCCGACATCCGCCGCAGCGCGGCGTCGAGCCGGCGCACCGGCCGGGTGAAGTGGGCCGCGAGCCCGGTGGTCAGCGCCGCGCCGACGACGAACACGCCGCAGAACAGCGCGAGCGAGCGGGCGCGCATCGCCGCGAACAGCTCCTCGTAGTGGCGCACCGGGATCGGAAGCCGGATCTCGTCGCGCAGGAACTGCAGCGCCTGCGGTGGCTCGGCACCCGCGGCGAGAGGCCCGGCCGGTGCTGGGCCGGGGCCAGGGGCCGAGACCCGCGGGATCGTCAGCACCAGGCCACGCAGCGGATCGGACTCGGTGCGGACCTCGTCGATGCGGATCTCGTAGCGCAGCTCGCCTGAACCGGCCTCGGACAGCGCCGCGAGGCAGGCCCGCTCGGCCGGAGCGAACACCGCGCCGAGGGCCGTCCGCGCCGGGCCGCCGCCCGGGGCCGCCGCCCTGCCCGGGCCGGCGGCCTCGAGCTGCTGGAGCTGCGTCACGACCTGGAGCCGCTTCATCGTCCGCTCTTCCGTGGCCGGCCCCGCGGCGGAGGCGTCCCGCGCCGCGCTCGCGCCGTCCGCGCTCCAGCTCCACGCCAGCACCGACTCCGTCTCGGAGCGGCCGGGGAGCCCGCGCTGCAATTCGAGCAGGGTCGCCTGGCCCACGGCGGAGGCGGTGTTCGCGACCTCGGCCATCACCCGGTCCTGGTAGTGCGCCACCAGCAGTCCGAAGGCCGCGAGCGACAGGAGCAACACCAGGCTCATGAGCGCGACGAGACGCAGGGTCATGATCGCCTCCGATTCTGCGAACGATGTGGCCCGGGAAGAGCAAGAAGTGTACCATCCGCTCGGGCCCGCCTCGCGCACGAGGCTACGGCGGTCCGGCCCGTTTCGGTGTATACGAACCCTGCTGCCGCGTCGTGACGTGAAGCGGCGATCGAGGCCCTGCCCGGCCGGAAGGAGAGGGGCGACGATGAAGCGGAGCACGGCGAGCCGGATGCTCGGGCTCGGTTCGATCGCAGCGCTGGTCCTCGCCGCCGGGACTCCGACGCCCGGTTCGGAGCCGCCCGCCTGGCACGGGAAGGTCCATCCTGCGGTGCTCGAGCGCGCCGCGGCCGGACCGGTCGAGTTCCTCGTCGTCCTCGCCGAGCAGGCCGAGCTGTCCGGCGCCGACCGGTTCGCGACCAAGTCGGAGCGCGGCGCCTGGGTCGTCGCGCGGCTGCGCGAACTCGCGGCCCGCTCCCAGGCCCCGCTCCTCGAGCGGCTCCGCGCCGACGGCGTCGAGCACCGCTCGTTCTGGATCGCGAACATGATCCTGGCGCGTGGCGGGCTCGACCAGCTCGAGCGTCTCGCCCTCTCCCCCGACGTGCGCCGCATCGACGGCAACCCCTCGATGCGGCTGCCCGAGCCGGCCCGCGGCAGCGGCCCGGAGCAGGCGAGTGCGGTCGAATGGGGGATCCAGCAAGTCGGCGCGCCGGCGGTGTGGGCGATGGGCTACCGCGGAGCCGGCGTGGTCGTCGGCGGGCAGGACACCGGCTACGCCTGGAGCCACGCCGCGATCAAGAACCAGTACCGCGGCTGGAACGGAGCGAGCGCCAGCCACGACTACAACTGGCACGACTCGATCCACAGCGGGGGCGGCTCGTGCGGGGCCAACTCCCCCTTCCCGTGCGACGACCACGGCCACGGGACGCACACGATGGGGACGATGGTCGGCGACGACGGCGGCGCGAACCAGATCGGCATGGCGCCCGAGGCGCGCTGGATCGGCTGCCGCAACATGGACGTCGGCAATGGCACCCCGGCGACCTACAGCGAGTGCTTCCAGTGGTTCGTGGCACCGACGAACGTCGCCGGCCAGAGCCCCGATCCGTCGAAGGCGCCCCACGTGATCAACAACTCGTGGCTGTGCCCGGAATCCGAGGGCTGCTCCTGGGACACGCTGAAGATGGTCGTCGAGAACACGCGGGCGGCCGGCATCCTCGTCGTCGTCAGCGCCGGCAACAGCGGGAGCGGCTGCTCCACGGTCAGCGATCCCCCGGCGATCTACGCCGCTTCGCTCAGCGTCGGTGCGACGGACTCCGCGGACGGGATCGCCTCGTTCTCGAGCCGCGGGCCGGTCACCGTCGACGGCAGCAACCGGCTGAAGCCCGACCTCTCGGCGCCGGGCGTCAACGTCCGCTCGAGCGTGCCCGGCGGCGGCTACGCGTTCTTCAGCGGGACGAGCATGGCCGGTCCGCACGTCGTCGGGCTCGCGGCGTTGCTGTTGAGCGCGCGGCCGGATCTCGAGGGCAAAGTCACCGAGCTCGAGACGCTGCTCAAGCTCTCCTCCTTGCCGCGCAGCTCGACGCAGACCTGCGGGGGCATTCCCGGATCGGCGATCCCGAACCCGATCTACGGCTACGGCCGGATCGACGCGGTCGAGACGCTCGTCGGGGACGCGGACGCCGACGGGGTGAACAACCTCGTGGACTGCCGTCCGGCCGATCCCGCGGCGTGGAGCGCCCCGCAGCCGGCGCAGAGCCTGCTCCTCGCGGGCGGCGCGCCGACGGCGATCTCCTGGTCGCCGCCCGCGGACGGCGGAGCCTCCGCGGTGTGGTACGACGTGGTGCGGAGCAATCTCGCGAGCGACTTCTCCGCCGCCAGTTGCCTGAAGACGAACACCACGGGGACGTCGGCGTCGGACGGCGCCACGCCGCCGTCGATTTACTACTACCTGGTGCGGTCGAAGAACACCTGCGGCACCTCGGTCGGAGCCGATTCGAACGGCACCCCGCGCTCGGCGCGGGCCTGCATCAGCCCCGGAGGCTGAGCGCGCCGCAGCGCGTGGCCCGACCCGATTCCGGGTGGTACCATCGTCGACCGTTGCGTTCCGGCACGGAACGTCGGCACGTGGAACGCGCATGGCGGCGGTCGCGCGCCGCGGGAGAAGCTCGATGAGTCGGAAACCCTGGCTTGCCCTCACCGTACTCGCCGCGGCGGCCGCATGGACCGCCCAGGCCTCGGAGGCGCTGATGAACCCGTCGGCATTGACCGCTCAGGCGCCGGAGACGTTCCGCGTGCAGTTCGCGACGACCAAGGGCGACTTCGTCGTCGAGGTCAACCGGACCTGGGCGCCCCTGGGCTCCGACCGCTTCTACAACCTCGTGACCAACGGCTTCTACGACGACGTCGGGCTGTTCCGCGTGGTCGAGGGGTTCGTCGTCCAGTTCGGCATCAACGGCGACCCGCACGTGAACCAGGTGTGGCGCTCGGCGGGGATCAAGGACGACGAGGTCAAGCAGAGCAACACGCGCGGGACGATCACCTTCGCCACCTCGGGCAAGGACAGCCGGACGACCCAGGTGTTCATCAACACCAAGGACAACGCGCGGCTGGACGGGATGGGCTTCGCCCCGTTCGGGCGGATCGTCTCCGGGATCGAAGTCGTCGACCAGTTCTACAAGGCCTACGGCGAGGCCCCGTCCTCGGCGCAGGGACGGATCCAGGCCGAGGGCAACGAATTCTTGAAAAAGCAGTTCCCGAACCTCGACTACGTCAAGACCGCGAAGGTCGTCCCGGCCCCCGCCGCCAAGTAGCCGACGCACCCGACCCGTCCCGGGCCGGTCCCGGCGCCCGACGCGAGGCATGCGTATATTGCGGGCCTGATCTGCTGCGGCACGGGAGCCGGGAGCGATCGCGTTGGACGAGGGAACCCCCACCGCATCCGGGGATGCGCCGGCCGCAACGGGCGGCCTGCGGGCGCTCCTGCGCCGCTACCGCAGCCTGATCCAGAACTGGGTGCTGTTCGTCGTGATCCTCGGCGGATTCGTCGCCCTGGATCAGGCGTTCTTCGTCTGGATCAACACGCGGCTGACGGAGTGGACGGCGGACGGGACGGCGCTGTTCCTCCGGCTGCTCGGGATCGACAGCCGGGCGAACGGCCGGATCCTGTGGTCCTCGATCTGCTCGTTCGAGATCATCGGCGAGTGCACCGCCTACTATCCGTGCGCGATCTTCATCTCGGCGGTCGTGGCCTTCCCCACGCGCTGGACGCGCAAGCTGATCGGGGTCGCCGCGGGCCTTCCTGCGCTGCTGCTGATCAACCAGCTCCGGCTCGTCAGCCTGTGCTACATTCAGCACTGGATTCCCGAGTACTTCGAGGCGATTCACGTTCTCGTCTGGCAGTCGTTGATCGTGGTCTTGACCGTCGTGCTCTGGCTCGTGTGGGCCATCACGCTGGCGGGCTCGCGTGAAGCCCGATCGGCGTAAGCTCCTCCGCTTCTCGGTCCAGTTCCTGCCGCTGTTCACGCTGTTGCTCTGGCTGTACTGGCTGGTCCTGCCGCAGTACGAGCCCGCCGTCCTGCGCGTGGCCAACCTCGTCGGCGGCCTGCTCTCGCCCGCGACGCGCGTCGAGGCCGTCGCCGGAGACGAGTGGAACTGCATCGTCGCCGAGCCCGACGGCGGGGAGCGGGTGCTCAAGCGCTGGTACGGGTTCCTGCGGCACCTGCTGTTCCTCGACCTGGCGCTGGTCCCGGCCTTGCTGCTGCCGACCCCGGCGCCGCTCCGGGTCCGGCTGCGGATCACGGGGCTCGGGATCGTGCTGGTGTTCGTCGGCCACGTCGCCGCCGTGCTGGGGTTGATGCGCGGCATGTGGTGCTTGGTCGAGAGTCCGAACAGCTTCGTCTGCAACTGGATCCTGCGGATCGCCTACACCTCGGGTCAGCTGTTCGGCGCCGTGATCTGGGGCCTGCTCGCCTGGCGCCACTGGTTTCCCGCGGACCTGCGCCGCACCGGCTGATTCCGGGCTCCGCTGCGGCGTGGTCGAGGCGGGGGCTCCGGAGCCGGAGGATCTGGGGCGGCCCGGCGCGGAGCGGCCGGGTTGCGCCCTCGACCCGTTCGGCTAGCATGGAACGGAGCCGGACGACCCACGGAAACGGGACCGGATGATCCACCGCCGCGCGAGATTCCTGACGCTGCCCCTGGCCGCCCTGTCGGCGACGGTGATCCTCGCGCTCGACCCGACCGGCGAGCCGCCGGAGCCGGGGGCCGGCGACGGCCAGCCGGCATCCGGCGCACCATCCCCGGCGCGGCAGGTCGCGACCGCGCCGAGCCCCGAGCTGAGCGCGTGGATCGAGCTGTGCCTCCGCCACCTGACGTCGACCGACGAAGGCGTCAAGAACGGCGCGGCACTCGCCCTGCGCGTGGCCGGAGCCGCCGCGCGGCCGGCCCTGGAGCAGGCGGCCGCGGGAAGCGACCCCGGGCTCAGCGCCGCCGCGCAGCAGATCCTGGCGCGACTGTCGTCCCCGCCGGCGCGCACGCGCGAGGAGGGCTACCGCGACACGTCGCACCGGCGGGAGCAGGCGCAAGAGCGCCTGATCGACTCCCTCGGGCCGCGCGAGGATCAGCGGCCGAAGCTCGAGGCGATCTTCGGGGAGCAGGAGCGCAGCCGCGCCGACCTGGTGCGGAAGATCCGTGACGGGGAGCTGGACCGCACGGCGGTCCCCGAAGCTCTCGAGGCGCTGCGGCGCGAGACCGAAGAGAAGCTCGCCGCCGTGCTCGACGAAGCGCAGATGGAGAGCTACCGCCAGCTGACGCGTCCCGCCGGCAGGTCGTGACGCGGCGGCGTGCGCGCGTCGCCATCCTCGGCGGCGCCCTGGCCGCGACCGCCTGCGGCGTCGAGCGCGGGCCGCGACCGGCGGCGGCGAATCCCGAGCGGATCGTGGTCATGGCGCCCGCCGCGGCCGAGATGCTGGAATCCCTCGGCGCGCTCGACCGCGTCGTCGGCGTCGGCGACTTCGTGCGCGAGCCGCGCGCGATCGCCCGGCTCCCGCGGGTCGGGGCCTACGACGCCCCCAGCGTCGAGCGCGTGCTCGACCTGGGAGCCGACGCGCTCGTCACGAGCGCGAGCGACGCCGCGGCGCCGGCCCACGGCCGGCTGGAGGCGCTCGGCGTGCGCGTGCTGGCGCTCGACACGTCGACCTACGACGGGGTCTTCACCTCGCTCGCCGTCCTCGGCCGCGAGCTGGGTTGCGAGGCGCAGGCGCGGTCCGTGGAGCGGCGGATCCGCGAGGAGCTGGACGCGATCGCGGCGCAAGCGTCGCCGCTGGAGCCGCGGAGGGTGCTGGTCGTCGTCGGCCGGGATCCGCTCCACGTCGCCGGGCCGGGATCGCACATCGACCGGATGATCGCGCTCGCCGGAGGCGCCAACGTCGCCGCGGGGCCGCTCGCGCCCTACCCGCGCCTGTCGCTCGAGGCGATTCTCGAGGCTCGCCCGGAGGTGATCGTCGACGCCGCCGACAACGGGCCCGACGTCGTGCGCGGGCGGCGGCCGGGCGCGTGGAGCCGCTGGCCGTCGCTCCCCGCGGTGCGCGACGACCGCGTCTTCAGCGTCGAGCCGGACCGGCTGGTGATCCCCGGGATCCGCTTGCCGGAGATGACGCGGTTGATGGCGCGCCTGATCCACCCCGAGGTCTTCGGCGAGCCCGCGCCGGCCGAGCTTGCGGCGCGATGAGCGGCCGGCGCCCCCGCGAACCTCTGACCGCGCGGCGGGTCGCGAGCGTGAGCCTCGTGCTCGCCGGCCTGCTCGCGCTGGCGCTGGTCCTGGGAGCGTCGTTCGGTGCCGGCCGGGCATCGCCGCTGCTGTTCGTGCCCGGCGGTGGCGGGCCGAGCGAGGTCGACCGCGCCGTGCTGCTCCAGGTCCGCCTCCCGCGAGTGGTGCTGGCCGCGCTGCTGGGCGGCGCGCTGACGGTGGCGGGCACGGTGTTCCAGGCGTTGCTGCGCAATCCGCTGGCCGACCCCTACGTCCTCGGCGTGTCGGGCGGTGCGAGCATCGGCGGCGTGGTCGCGCTCGCCTTCGGCCTGGGGCGGGCGCTGGGAGGAGCGGCGGTCCCCGTGCTGGCCTTCGCCGGGGCCCTGGGATCCCTGCTGCTGATCCGGAGGGTCGCCACCGTCGGCGGGCGGCTGACGGTCACGACGGTGCTGCTGACCGGCGCGATCTTCAACGCGTTCAGCGCGGCGCTGATCTACTTCATCCAGAGCGTCGCCTCGCTGGCGCAGCTGCACGCGATCGTGTTCTACCTGATGGGACGGATCCCGTCCTACGCGCCGGGCCAGCTGGCGCTCGTCGGCCTCGTGACCGCTGCCGTCGTCGCCGCGCTCGTGCTGATGGCCCGCGACTACAATGCGCTCAGCCTCGGCGAGGAGGGGGCGCGGCAGATGGGCGTCGACGTCGAGCGCGTCAAGCGCCGGACGTTCGTGCTCGGCTCGCTGCTGACGGCGATCGCGGTCTCGGTCGCCGGGCTGATCGGGTTCGTGGGGCTCGTCGTGCCGCACGTGCTGCGGACCGTGCTCGGCCCGGATCACCGGCTGCTGCTCCCGGCAGCATTCCTCGGCGGGGCGGCGTTCTTGGTGCTGGCCGACCTCGTGGCGCGCGTGCTCGTCGCTCCGACCGAGCTGCCGGTCGGAGTCGTCACGGCGCTCGTCGGCGGGCCGTTCTTCCTCTACTTGCTCCGCGGCCGAGCGGGCGACGATGGGCGCTGAGCGCACGCCGGCGCTCGCGCTCCGCGACGTGGGCTTCGCCTACGGGACGCGGACGGTCCTCGCCGGGATCGGGCTCGACGTCGCGGCAGGCGAGGTCGTCGGGCTGCTCGGGCCGAACGGCTCGGGCAAGAGCACGATCGTGCGGATCGCCTGCGGCGTGCTCGGTGGCTACCGCGGCTCGGTCCGTCTCGCCGGCGACGAGCTGCGCGGGCTCGCGCCGCGCGAGGTCGCGCGGCGGGTCGCGGTCGTGCCCCAGGAGCCGACGTTCTCCTTCGGCTACACCGCGCTCGAGGTCGTGCTGCTCGGCCGGCATCCCCACCTCGCCGGCTCGATCTTCGAGTCCGCACGGGACCTGGAGCTGGCGCGCGAGGCTCTCGGCCGCTGCGGCGCCCTCGAGCTGGGTTCGCGCGCGATCCACGAGCTGTCCTCCGGCGAGCGGCAGCGGGTCGTCTTCGCCCGGGCGCTGGCCCAGCAGGCGCCGGTGCTGCTGCTCGACGAGCCGACGAGCTTCCTCGACGTGCGCCACCAGGTGGAGCTGTGCGACCTCGTCGCGGAGCTGGCGCGCGCGCAGGGCCGCGCCGTGCTCGCCGTGCTGCACGACCTCAACCTCGCCGCCGAGTACTGCGACCGGATCGTCCTGCTGCAGGGCGGCTGCGTCGCGGCCGCCGGCCCGACGGCCGAGGTCCTCACCTACGCCAACCTCACGCGCGTCTACGAGACCGAGATCTACGTCGACGTGAACGACCTCACCGGCAAGCTGCTCGTCGCCCCGCTCTCCCGCCGCCGGCGTCCCGGCTCCGCGGGCGGGCCCGGGGCCTGAGGCGCATGCCGCCCGACGACGACGGCTCGAGCCGGGACCCGAGTCGCTCGAACCCCCACGATCCCGTCCGGGTGCGCGCTCGACGGGCGGCGCGCCGGCGCGGCCGGCGGCGCCCGCCTAGGGCTGGTGCTCGGGGCGCAGCAGGTCGAGCACCGTCTTGACCGGGGTGAACGTGTCGAGCGGCACCTCGACGAACGCGGTGTTCCAGCCCGCCATCGCACCGTTCCACAGCCCGGGACGCTCCAGCACCTTGATCTCCCGGCCTCCCTCCGACTTCGAGGTGACGATCGTCGCCTCGGTGTCGACGAAGCGGGCGAGGGCCTGGGGCTCGCCGGACGGGTCGCGCACGGCGCAGACGAGATCGACGGGATTGAAGTGGGTCGACGAGCGCCAGACGTGCTGCTGCGCCTCGTCGTCGGGGTCGACCTGCGCGTTCTCCACGATCTGCACGCCGGCGGAGCCGTCTCCCGCCCGCACCCAGAACGGCCCGCCCCCCGGCTCGCCGGTCGCGGGCACGACGCCGCAGACCCGGATCGGCCGGTTCAGCCGGTCGATGAGCGAGGCGCGACGGCACTGCGGCGACGGCGGGGCCCCCGCGGGCTCGGAGCCGCTCAGCTCGGAGCGCAGGAAGCGCGACGCGGCCTCGAGCGCGACGTCGGGAGCAGCGGGATGCGCCAGCCGCTCGAGCAGCGCGTGGACCGCGCGCTGGAGGTGGACCAGCCGTCCGGCGAGGAGGCTCTTCCATTCGACGGTCGCGCCCTTGGCGCGGTCGGGCTGGACGTTGTCGATGTTCTTGATGAAGACCAGGTCGGCCCCCAGCGCGTCGAGGTTGTCGATCAGCGCGCCGTGGCCGGCGGGACGGAAGCGCAGGCGTCCCTGCTCGTCCCGCAGCAGCCTGCCGCGCGCGTCCACCGCGATCGTGTCCGTCGACGGCTTCTGGAACGAGTAGCCGACCTCGAAGCGCGCGCCGAGGCGCTCCGCGTGGCGCGGCCCGTGCCGCTCCAGCACTTGTTCGAACCTCGCCCGCTCGGCCGGCGCGACCGTCAGGTGCAGGCGGCACAGGCCGGCACCGTCGCGCGCGTACATCGCGGCTTCGACCAGGTGCTCCTCGAACGCGGTGCGTGAGCCGTCGGCGTAGCGGTGGAACTTGATCAGACCCTTCGGCATGCCGGAGTAATCCAGCCCGCCGGCGTCCAGCAACGCGTGCAGGATCGGCTCGAACTCGCCGCACTCCGCGAGCGAGTCGAGCGTCTGGCCGCGCCGGCGCAGCGTGCCCTCCAGGTCATCGTGGAAGGCGAAGCTGCGGATCTCCCGCAGCAGCGTCACCACGGTTTGCCCGGCGCGCTCGCCGTTCGCCGCGCGACGGGCGATCTCGTCCCACGCGGATCCGCCGTTCGCCGCTTCGAGGTAACCATGCAGGTCCGCGAACATCCGCGTCGCCGCGCCCGAGGCCGGGACGAACTTGAGGAACCGTCCGGCGCGCACCGCCGTGGCGTGAGCGGCGAGCAGATCGCGCCGCACCTCGGCCCCCAGGCGCTCGATTCCGTCGCCAACGGTGCAGGGCCGGATCAGCTCGACGTAGCGCGGCGGACGGCTCAGCCGGTCGAGCTGCCGCTCCGCTTCCTCGAGCGCGACTCCCCGTGCCGCGAGCTGCTCGCGATCCGCTGCGGTGAATCCGTGCGCCGCCACCGCCGTCCCCTCGGCGACAGAGGGTACGGGCTCGGCCCGGGCCGCGCAAACTCGGGCGCGGATCGTCGGGTGGGGCCGGGCCGTGTCCCCGGCGAGCGCGTCCGGCGACGGCGTCGGTTTGCGACCGACCGCGTGTCGCGCGCCGGGCGCCGGCAGCCGTCGGCCGGCGTTGACCTTTGCCGGTAAACAGGACACACTCAGCGCCATCCCCCTCCGAGAGACCGCTCGTGAAGCTCCTGGCGCACCCCGACCCCTTCGTGCTCGAGGGCGAGCTGCTCGCGCGCGTGGACGCCGCCCATCCGGCGCGCGCCGTGGGCCGCACGCTGGTCGTCGTGCCGAGCGCGGGACTGGCGCGCCACGTGCAGCGGCGGCTCGCCGGCATCCGTCGGGGCTGGCTCGGCTTGGAGGTGCTGCACCTGCGCGAACTCGCCCACCGCGTGCTCGAGCGCGCCGACGAGCCGGCTCCACGCGTGCTTTCGGACCGGCTGCTCGACGCGCTCCTGCTGCGCGTGCTGCGCGCACGCCGCGACAACGCCTGGAGTCGCTTCGTCGCGAGCCGGCCCGGGGCGGTCGGCCGCTTGCGCGGCGCCCTCTCCGACCTCCGCGAGGCGTGGATCGAGCCCGCCGCCGTCGCCGCCGGCGCCGGCTCCGACACGGAGTCGTCGCTGGCGGAGATCTACGGCGGCTACTGGGAGGCACTCGGGGAGCTTGCGGGACGCGGCTGGGGCGACGACGCCACGCTCGCGCGCGCTGCGCTCGACCACGCCGGCGAGTTCGTCCGCGGTTGCGGCGCAGTCTTGCTCCACGGCGCCTACGAGCTGATCGGGATCCACCTCGACCTGGTCCGCGCCTTCGATCGCGTGTGCGGCGTGACGGCGCTCGTCGTGATGCGCGGCGGATCCCCCGCGACCGGTTACGCCGAGGCCTTCGCCCGTGAGTTCCTCGGCGCGGAGCCGGCGGAGCCGGTTCCGGACCGCGCGGGCCTCCGGCGCCCGGATCTGGCGGCGCTCTACGACGAGTCGTCGCGGCCGGCGCCGGCGCCGCAGGGACATTTCGAGTTCCGCCACGCCCAGGGAGAGGCGGCGGAGGTGAAGGTCGCGCTGCGCTGGGCGCTCGAAGCCGTGCGGGTCGGCTGTCCCCCCGAGGAGATCGTCCTCGCCGCCCGCACGCTCGAGCCCTACGCGCCCGCGCTCGAGGAGGCGTTCGAGGAGGCGGGCGTCCCGTGGGCCTCGTCCCTCGGCGGTCCGCTGCGGCGCCACCCGGCCGTACGCGATTTCCTGCTGCTGCTCGAGGTCGCCGACGAGGACTTCCCGCGGGACGCGACCGCGCGGCTGCTGCGGTCGCCGCGCATCCGCTGGAGGTCGATTGCACGCGACCTGCCGCAGCTCTACGGAGACCGCGCGGACCGCTGGAGCAGGAGGGCGCGGATCCTCGGCGGGATCGAGGAATGGACGAGCGACCTGCCGCGCTGGGCCGGCGAGGTCCAGCGTCACGACGAAGATGCGAGCGATCCCGAGCGCACTGCGATCCGCGAGGAAGCGGCGAGGGAGCGCGGTGCCGAGGCCGGTGCGATCGCGGGAGCGCTGACCGCGCTGCGGAACGAGGTCGCCCCGGCGCCGCGCCCGTGGTCCGATCACGCGGAGCGGCTGGGCGACCTCCTGCGGTCGCTGTTCTACGAGCCCGACACCGAGGAGGGCGGTGCCGCGCTGGAGCTGGCGCGCGGCATCCTGCGGGAGATGGGCGACCTCGCGGTCGTCGCGGGAGAGCCGGGGAACGTCCCCTTCACGCGGATGCGGAGCTGGCTCGACGAGGCGATCGACTCGAGCGCGGTCCCGCTGCAGCGGAAGGACGAGGGCGGGCTGCGGGTGCTGGACCTGATGCAGCTCCGCGGCCTCACCTGCCGCCGGCTCTACCTGCTCGGCGCCAACAGCGGCGTGCTGCCCCGCTCGCGCCGTGACGATCCGATCCTGACCGATCGGCTGCGCCGCGCCCTGCGCGAACGCACGCGGCGACCGCTGCCGTTGAAGGAAGGCGCCGCGGCCGAAGAGCGGCTGCTGCTGGCGCTGTCGCTGGGTGCCGCGACCGAGCGCGTCGCCGTGTCGTGGCAGCGGGCCGACGAGTCGGGGCGGGCCAAGACGCCCTCGCTCGCCCTGCGCGAGGTGGCCCGGCTCGCGAGCGGGAGGCCCGACGCCGAGGCTCTCGGCCCCGAGCACGTGCCCTCGCATCCGACCCAGGCGCTGGAGCACCTGCTCGAGCGGCCCGCCCTGCTCTCTCCCGGCGAGCAGGTGCTGCTGGCCGCGCTGCACAGCCGCGGGCCGGCGGCGCTCGGCAGGCTGGGCCAGCGGTTTCCCGAGCTGGCGCCGGGCCTGGCGATGCTGGGCGCGACGCAGTCGTTCGAGATCGTCGATCCGTCGTTCGACGGGCGCATCGGGCCACCGGCGCGGAGCGACTCGCTCTCGGTCACGGCGCTCGAGCGGCTCGGCCGTTGCCCGCTGCAGCACTTCTTCCGCGACGTGCTGCACGTCAAGGAGCTGGACGAGGCCGCGCGAGCGATCGCCGTCGAGCCGCGCGAGCTGGGCTCGCTCGTGCACGACCTGCTGCAGCGGATCTACTCGTCGCTGATCCGCGAGGGCGCCTTCGACGCGCCCCTCCCGCAACTGCAGCGGCGCGCGCGGGAGCTGCTCGAGGGCGAGCGGACGGGACTGCTCGGCGACTACGGGCGGCGCCTGGCGCGGCGGCTTCCGGTGCTCGCCGCACGACTCGAGCGGTCCTGGCTCGATGCGGTGGGGTCGTTCCTCGACGCCGATCTCGCCTGGCTGGCCGAGCGGGAGTCCCGTCCGGACGCGCTGGAGCAGGGCCGCGCGGCGGCGCTCGACCTCGGCCAGGGTCGCTCGATCGCGGTCCACGGACGCTTCGACCGGGTGTCGGCCCGCGACGGCCGCGCGCTCGTCTCGGACTACAAGACGTCCGGAAAACTCGCGGAGCGCTGCAACGTGACGCAGATGCTCAAGGGCTCGCGAGTTCAGGTCCCGCTGTACGCGCTGCTCGCCGGACCCGAAGCCGACGTCGAGCTGCTCGGGGTCGGGCCGGATTTCGACGCGCGGGACGAGGCCGGCTACCGCTTCCGCTTCGCGGGCTTCACCGACGCGACCCGGGAAGGCTTCCGCGAGACGATGCGCGTCCTCGCCGACCTGCGCGCGCAGGGTGCTTTTCCGCTCAAGCACGGCGAGCACTGCGGCTGGTGCGCCTACGAGCAGGCCTGCCGGCACGTCCACCCGCCGACGGAGGAGCGCGAGAAGCAAGCCCCGGACGCGGCGCGCTACCACAGGCTCGCGGGCAAGCAGGCGCAGAAGCCGCTGCTCGCCGACCTGGAGCGACCGCGGTGAGCGGCCCGCGGATCCACGACGAGGATGCCCGCCGCCGCGCGGCGACGGACTTCGCGACGAACCTCGTCGTGGAAGCCGGCGCGGGGACGGGGAAGACGAGCCTGCTCGTCGAGCGGGTGCTGACGGCGGTCGGCGCGGACGCCGCCCCGCTCGAGCGGATCGCGGCGATCACCTTCACCGAGAAGGCGGCGGGCGAGATGCGGCTGCGGGTCGCGCGGGGACTGGACCGCCTGCGGCAGCTCGCGCTCGGGGAAGTGCAGCGGGACGCGCAGCGCGAGGCGGATCGAGCCTTCGCGTGGCTCGTCGACGTCGCGCGCCTCCCCGGCCCGGAGATCGCGGCCCGCGCCCTGCGCGGAATGGAAGCACTGGATCGGGCCGTCGTGTCCACGATCCACGCCTTCTCGAGCGAGCTGCTGCGCGCCCATCCGCTCGAGGCCGGGGTCGATCCGGACTTCCTCGTCGACGAGGGCCAGCACGCGGAGAGCCTGCGGCGCGAGGCGTGGGAGCGCTTCCTGGTCACCGAGTTGGGCCCGGCCGCGCCGCGGGCGGAGCTGTGGAGCGAGCTGCTCGGGGACGTGACGCTCGCGGAGCTGGAGGGGCTGGGCGGCGCCCTGGCGTCGTTCGGCATCCCCGAGCGGCTGCTGCACGCGCCGTTCGCGCTGCCCGACGCGCGGGAGCTGCTGCGCGGCGAGATCGAGCGGCTGATCGGCGGGATCGCGGAGCTGCTCGAGCGCCAGCAGGGCCTGCCGCGCGTGCCGCTCGACTACTTCGAGGGGATGCTGCGCTCGCTGCGAGCGCTGCGCGACGGCGGCGTCGGCGCTTTCCGCGAGGCCGTCTCACCCGACCTCGCCGGCCGCATCGAGAGCGGCAGCCACCCGAGGAAGCCCCCGGCGAACTTCCGCGGGGTGCCGCCCGAGCGCCTGGTCGAGCTGTCCAAGCAGTCTCGCAACCTCGCCCGCATCCTGCTCGGGGCGGACGACCGGCTGATGCTCCGCGCGCTCGAGGCGGTCGCCCCGTTTGCCCTGACCTTTCGCGAGGACTACTTGCTCCAGGGCCTGGCGAGCTTCGACGGCTTGCTCGGTCTGGCGCGCGACCTGCTGCGCGACCATCCCGCGATCCGCCGGAGCTTGAAGCAGCGCTACCGGCTGCTCCTCGTCGACGAGTTCCAGGACACGGACCCCGTGCAGTACGAGATCGTGCTGTTCCTCGCCGAGGACCCGGGCTCCGAGACGGACAACCCCTGGGCGGCGCGGCTCGCTCCCGGCAAGCTGTTCGTCGTCGGCGACGCCAAGCAGTCGGTCTATCGCTTCCGCGGCGCGGACTACGCGGCGTACCGGCGCGCCGTCGATCGCATCGTGGAGCAGGGCGGGACGCGGCTCGACCTGACCACGAACTTCCGCAGCGTTCCGGGAATCCTCGCCCCGGTCAACGCACTGTTCTCGGACGCGGCGGGGACGTGGCGCGAATCGCCCTACCAGCCGGGATACGTCGCGATCCGCCCGGGGCGGCTCGACTCCGGCCCGGCACGGATCGCGGGCGCCGGACCCACCGGACCCGCCGGGACGAGGCCGGCCGACGCGCCGGCATTGTTCGCCGCCGGCGCGAAGCCGGAGGACGCGGCGGCTCCCCGCGTCGAGCTGTGGACGGTCGATCCCGGGAGGGGCGCCGGCGCGGAGGAGCGGCGGGAGGCCGAGGGGCGCGCCATCGCCGCCGAGATCGAGCGGCTCGTCGAGAGCGGCGGCGTCGGCTACCGGCGGATCACGATCGTGATGCGCGCCCTCACGCGGCTGTCGCTCTATCTCCGCCCGCTGCGCGAGCGAGGGATCCCGTTCGTCGTCGACGGCGGCCGGGAGTTCCTCCGCCGGCCGGAGGTGGCGCAACTGCTCGCGACGCTGCGCACGCTGGCGCAGCCCGCCGACGAGCCGGCCCTGCTCGCCTTCCTGCGCTCGCCCGCGGGAGCCGTCCCGGACACGCTGCTCGCCGCCTACGCCGCGGCCGGCAAGCGCTGGGACTGGCGCTCGGAGATCGACCGGCAGGCGTTCCCCGAGCTGGCGCGCGCCTTCGGCCTGCTGCGCGCGCTGGCCGACGAGACGCGCCAGCTCCCGGCCGACGCCACGATCCGGCGGGTCCTCGAGCGGACGCAGCAGCTCCCGCTCGGCGGCGCCGCGTTCGAGGGACCGCAGCGCGTCGCCAACCTGCGCAAGCTCGCCGCCTCCGCGGGCGAGCTGGCGCGCGACGGGCGCCTCTCGCTCGAGGAGGTCGTCGAGGCGCTGCGCGAGGGCCGGATGGCCGACATCGAGACCGACCGGCCGCTCGCCGACGACGCGGCCGACGCGGTGCGGATCACGAGCATCCACCGGATGAAGGGGCTCGAGAACGACTGGGTCTTCTTCCCCGACCTGGCGCGCGGCGATCTCCGTGGACGCGATCGGGGGGTGGGGGTGCGGCTCGTCCGGCTCGAGGACGGGCGCGCCGCTCTCGCGCTGCGCACGAAGTCCTGCTGCAGCTCGAGCCAGGCCTGGGTCGAGCTCGAGAACCACGAGCACGAGAAGACCGAAGAAACCCGGGTGTTCTACGTCGCGCTGACGCGGGCGCGGGAGCGGCTCGTGGTCATCGCCGGCCCGGCCCGTTCGGAGTCGGAGTGGGTCAAGGCGCTCGCCCCCTGGGGCTACGACGTGGAGCGCTGCCCCGCGGACGGCGCCATCCTCGCCGGCGGGACCGTCCTCCACCGGCGGCTCGCGGTCGGGACGCGCCCCCCGCGCCACGCCGAGGTCGTCGACGCGCAAGTCTCGGCCGCCGTGGCCCGCCACGAGGAGGCGATGCTGCGGCTGCGGGCGGCGGCTCACCCCCCGATCGATGCCCCGAGCGGCATGCACGAGGAACGCGGGAGCGCGCGAGGCACACCGCAGGCAGCGGCGAGCCGCGGCGGCGCACGGGACGTGGCGCAGGCCGCGGGCGTCGTGCTGCACCGGCTGCTCGAGGTCGCGCCCCACGACGCGCCGGAAGCGATGCGGCGGCGGCTCGACGGGCTGTGCCGCGAGACGGCCGCCGCGCGCGGGTGCGACCCACGAAGGCTCGCCCACGAGGCGCGGGAGATCCTCGATTCCTTCCTCGCCTCCCCGCTCGCGGCCGAGCTGCGCGAGGCGGACGCGATCGGCCGCGAGCTGCCCGTCCTGGTCCGCCGCGACGACGGCCGGGTATTTCACGGCAGCATCGACCTCCTGCACCGGCGCGGGGACGGGCAGGTGGTCGTCGTGGACTACAAGACGGATCGCGACGCGGACGACGCCGCGTTGCAGGAGCGCTACGGCGACCAGCTCGCGATCTACGCCGACGCCGTGCGTGCGGCGCTCGATCTCGATCGCCGCCCCCCGGCCGAGCTGTGGCTGCTGCGCTCGGGCCGCCGCGTCGCCGTTCCGCTGTGAAGCCCTGCCTGCCCACAGGCGGCCTCCGCCCGCGTCCGATGACCAGCGCCGAGAGCAGCACGAGCGCCGGTTGGCGAAGCGCTGATCGAGGCGGCGGGAATCGAACCCCATGCCGCCCTTTCAAGAATTGGCGGCGACACGCGACTTTTGTGGTCGAATCGAAGAGGGGCGACGGGTTGCGGGTCAACTCGTTGCCCGCTCCACTCCCCTGGGAGTCCCCAGGAGTCCTCCTTGGTCTTGGAGAAACGCTGGAGGCGTCGGGAACGGTGTCCCGGTTGCGTCGCGGGCGGACGTCACATGGCCGACACCGCCGCCCACCTCGTGGGCCGAGTGTTGCCTCGAGCTCCCATACGACAATGCAATGGGTCCTCTCCTTGCCCTTCGGGCTGCGCTGCCGTTTGGCCCATGATCGGGAGCTGACGGCGGACGTGTTGCGCGTCTTTGTTCGGGCTGTCTTACCTCGCTCCAGCGTCGGAGCCGCCCCGAGTGATCGGATCCGGTCCGGACGGCGGTGCGGTCACCATCGTCCAACGATTCGGTGGGGTGCTCGACCTCAACAAACCTGCCGGGGATAGAATAGGCCGATTCGAGTTGTCTGGATGGGGTGGTTGAAGGTGACAGAGCGCCCGATCTCGGACGCTGCCTTTTGCAGGCAAGAGCCGGATAGATTCGCCTACCCGCACCCGCCGGCGAACGAGTCGCTCCGCGGACGGCAGGACAAAAAGTGCTCCGCGCCCGTGGGACTCGAGCCGCATCGGGCGTGGCATGGGCCACGGACGAGGCGCCGGACAGGGAGATTCGGAGAGACCGTGGCGCGATCCATCGTCTCATGGCGTACGGGAGCGAAGGTGCTCGCGAAGCACCGGCTCGGCGCGATCGGTCCGACGCTATCGATCCTTGCCCTTTCGCTCTTCCTCCCCGCGCGGGCGGCCCTGCCGAGCGAGAAGGAAGTGTGGCGGCGCGTCGACACCCCCCATTTCACGCTCTTCGGGGACGCGGCCGCGGACCGGCTCGTCGATACAGGGAACCAGATCGAGTTGTTCCGCGACGTGCTCGCGCGCACCGCGACGGAGCTGTCCCATCCCCTGTCCGTGCCCACGACGATCTACGTCTTCCGAGATTCCGCGTCGTTCGACCGTTATTGGACGAGCGTGAACAGCGGCTTCTCGACGCTGGACGACAACTTCGCGATGAGCGGACACGGGAACCATGCGGCTCTGGACGCGTCGGGCGAGACGACCTTGGTTGCCCCCATCCGACGCGGGTACGTGCACGCCGTGGTGAGGGACAACATCCCGGACGCGCCGCTTTGTATCGAAGAGGGGCTCGCCCGGTTCTACAGCACCATCTACTCCCTCGCGGGGCAGCCCAAGGTCGCGATCGGGGCGCCGACTCCCGAGTGGCTCGTCGAGTTGCGAGTTGCCCCCCTGCTCCCGCTCGACCGACTGCTTTCGGTCAACCGCGAATCGCCGGAGCACGCGGACAGGCGGAAGGAGGAGAGCTTCAACGCGCAGTGCTGGGCGCTGACTCACTGGCTGATGGTCCCGGACGCGGCGCGACGCGAGCGCTTCATGGACTTCCTCGGCCGAATCCGTCGGGGCGAGCTTCCGCTCGAGGCGTTTCGAACCGCCCTGGCGATCGAACCGGAGATCGTCGAGCAGGAGCTCGGCGCGTACGCCCGTTCGGAGACCCTCAAGGGCATGGCGCTCACCTTCGACCGCGCGACGCTCGATCGCGACTTCCGCGCCACGCCCACCTCCAGGGCGGAGACCCTCTACCGACTGGGGGATCTCCTCGCCCACATCCAGCGGTTCGATTCCCCGGCGGCCCGTGAGCACCTCCGCGCCGCGCTCCGTCTCGAGCCCGAGCACGTCGGCGCGAACCTCGGCCTGGCCTGGCTCGACGGGCGAGAGCGTCGATGGGACGAGGCGGCGTCGCGGTACGAGCGCGCGCTCGGGCAGGGCGGCACGTCGGCGCGCTTGCGCTACGCGCAGGCGTTGATGTACCAGGTCTCCATCACGCGCCTGAACGCCGCCCTCCGTGCGCCCCGCCGCGCAAAGAATGACGCCCGGGTCGGAGACGAGGCTCATGACGAAGAAATCCTGCGCGCTCGCGCGTTGTTCCGCGAGGTGCTCGCCGAGTCTCCCGACGACCTGTCGGCGCTGTCGGGATTGGGAAACAGCTACGATTCCGCCGAAGGCGATCGCTCGGAAGGGATCGCCGCCCTGTCCCGCGCGCGATCTCTGAAGCCCTCCAACCTGGACTTCCTCGCCGATCTCATCGGGCTGCTCGCCGACTCCGACCGCCTCGAGGAGGCGGGCGCGCTGTTCGGCGAGCTCCAGGCGCGGACGACCGCGTTCTCCGACCGCAACAGCGCCGAATGGGGGATCTATCACGGCGCGCTTGGATGCGCGCGAGCGCGTCGCGAGTCCGGGGACGAGGCCGGGGCGCTGGCGACCCTCCGGCGAGCGTTCGACCTCCTACGAACGCCATCGCAACGGGCCAATGTCGCGGGGCAACTCGAGACCTACGCCGCGCTCGCCTCGGAGCGAGCGAACCTGGCTCGCTACCAGGAGGGCGCCGAATCGCTGCGACGCGAGGCGACGGACGAAGCTCTGACGCTTTTCGAGCGGGTCGCGACCGAGTCCGCCGACCCCGCGCTCCGGAACGCCGCCCGCGAGGCGGCGCGCGAGATCCGGCCGGCGGTCGTCCATGACCGGGTCCTCGTCCGCCACCGGGCCGCGATGGACCTCGCGACGGCGGGCGACATCGCGGGCGCCGCCGGCGCACTCGAAGCGCTCCTCGCCGAGTTCGGCGACATGGCCGAGGAGGACCGGGCCCGGATCACGGCAGCTCTCGCTGACCTGCGCAAGGCGGGGACCGGTGGCGTGTCGCCCGCGTCGAGCCCGTCGCCGACGCGACTGACGGCGGATGGGAACAGGATCGTGCGAACGGCCGACGGGATGGAGATGGTCGAAATCCCAGCGGGGTGGTTTCGCATGGGGTCCGAGATCCCCATCGACGGCGGGCTGCCCATCCACCGGGTGCGAATCCGCGAGCGTTTCCTGATGGACCGACACGAGGTGACGGTGGAGCAGTTCGGACGCGTGATGCTGGCGACGCCGGACGGACAGGTCGGGAGCCCCGACACACCCGTCGTCAACGTGACCTGGGAAGACGCTCGGGAATACTGCGGCCGAGTCGGAGGGCGCTTGCCCACCGAGGCGGAGTGGGAGTACGCGGCGCGAGGGGGATTCGAGGGGATGACGTACCCCTGGGGTGACGAGGGGGTCTGTGACGGAGGGAAGTGCCGGGCCAACTTCTGCGACGGAAACTGCGAAAGCCCCTTCCACAGATCCGCCTCCGTGGACGATGGGTATGCCGAGACGGCCCCCGGGTGCAGCTACGGGCCAAACCCCTACGGATTGTGCGACATGGCCGGCAACGTACGGGAGTGGGTGGCGGATTGGTACGAAGCGTATCCCCACCGTGATGCGACCGACCCCGGCGGGCCGTCATCGGGCGAGTTTCGGCTCGTGCGCGGGAGCGGTTACCTCGGGGGCGTTCTCAGCGTCGCGTACCGCTTCCCGAGCGTCCCGGGTGCACGCTCTGCTGAAGTCGGCTTTCGTTGTGCCCGAGACTCCGAGCCGCACGAGCGAGAGTAGCAGGCCCGCCGAACCTACCTTGCAATATCGAACGCGTGACCCGAAACGGACTCGAGGTAGCGCTCGAAGCGGCGCGTCACCTCGTGGGTCTCCGAGGTGACGGAGAGCCTCAGCTTCCAGGGTCGGTGCTTGGCGGTGTGTCGACATCTGCCGCGGTTGGGGTCGGCCGGGGTAAACCTCGGGCAGCCCCGGAGGGTTTTCCGCCTCCGCAGCCCAGGTACCGATCGTTGACGCCACCTCCGGCGCGAACGAGGAGAGACCGAATGATCGCTCGCGTCTGGCACGGGTGGACGAGCGCTGAGAACGCGGACCGCTACGAGCGGCTCCTGCGCGAGACGATCTTTCCGGGGATCGCCGCGAAGCGGGTGCCGGGTTACCGGGGCATCGACCTGCTCCGGCGCCCCGTCTCCTCGGGGGAGGAGTTCGTGACGATCATGTGGTTCGACTCGCTGGAGGCGGTCAAGCGCTTCGCGGGAGAGGACCACGACGTGGCGGTCGTGCCCGCCGAAGCGCGCGCCGTGCTGGCGCGGTTCGACGAACGCTCCCTGCATTACGAGGTGCGGCAGAGGGACTCGGGCTGAGCCGCCGCACGAGCGCGCGAGCGAGCGCTCGGCTGGTCGCAGGAGCAAGGTCCCCGCCGTGGCGGCGCCGGCGAAGGCCCGGCATCGAGCGACCGGCGCAGCGGTCGGTGGGTCAGCGCAGCCGGGCCGGCCCGGAGACGGCCGGGTGCCCGCGGATCAGGAAGCGGTAGCGCCGCCCGGCCCAGGCTCCGGCGTAGGGCACCCCGATCCGCGGCGTGCGGCGCACGCGCGCGTCGGGGACGGCCGCGCCTTCCTCGAGCCACAGGTCCCGGCCGGCCAGCGAGCAACCGTCGAGGGAGCGGTCCACGTGGAACGCACGGCAGAGCCGGCCGGGTCCCGACGCCGAACGTCCCTCGGTGGGCGCCTCGGTCGCGCGCAGCAGCACGGCGGCGGGGAACCCTACCGGCCCCGTGACCACGTTGAGACAGAAGTGCATCCCGTAGACCTGGTAGACGTACGCGATCCCTCCGGCCTCGAACATCGGCGCGTTGCGCGCGGTGCGGCTCCGATGGGCGTGGCTCGCCCGGTCGTCGGGACCGTCGTAGGCTTCGACCTCGACGATTCGTCCGCGAAGCACCTCGCCCGCGGGCAGGCGCCGGCAGAGCGTGCGCCCCAGCAGATCGCGCGCCACCTCGAGCGTCGGGCGCGCGTAGAACACGCGACCGAGCCGGCGACGGCTCGTCTCGATCGTGCCCGCCGGCGCCGCCTCGGAGCGTCGACGGCGAGGCCCGACTCGGCCGGCGCGGGCGGCGTCCGACCGGGCAGGAGGCGAACCTCGGCCGCGGCGGGCCGGAACTAGAACAGCCACGTCGCTCCAGCAAGGTAGCGCCGCCCGGGAGCCGGCGTGAGGAACACGGTCTCCGCGAACGTCGTCGGCAGGGTCCCGACGATGCCGCGCGTCGCGTACGGCTCGTCGAGCAGGTTGCGCGCCTCGGCGAAGAAGCGGATCCCGCGCCGCCCCGCCGCGGGGGTCGCGCCCGGGGTCAACGTCCAGCCCACGCGGGCATTCAGCACCGTGTAGCTGTCCAGCTCGCCATGCTCGTTCGCGGGGTCGTTGTCGAGCGCCTGCTCGCCGACGAACAGGCCGTCGACGCGCAGCACGACCCGCGCCGGCAGGTCGAGGTCGATGCCGGCGGCCAGGCGCTCGCCGGGCACGAGCGGGACGTCGCGCCCCTCGTCCGGGCCGTTCGCGAACTCCGCGTCGGTGAGCGTCAGGCTGGCGAAGACACGCAACAGGTCGAGCGGACGGCCGCGGAAGGCGACCTCGACTCCCTGCCGCCGCGTGCGGCCGACGTTCTCGTTCGCCCCGGCGAACGGGACCGCCGGGTCGGGCACGAAGACGATCTCGTCCTCGGTGTCGATGTGGAAGACGGCGGCGTCGAGCGCGATCTCGTCCGCCCAGCGGCCGCGGTAGCCGATCTCGTACGAGCGGGAGTCCTCCGGCTCCAGGTCGGGGTTCGAGAAGAACAGCGGGAACGCGAACAGCTCCTCCGTCGTCGGCGGCAGGAACGCCTCGCCGTACGAGGCGTGCAGCGCCTGGCCGCGGCTCGCCCTCCACACCGCGCCGGCCCGCAGCGACAGCTCGGTGAAGCGGCGCGAGGCGGAGATCGAAGGGTCGAGGCGATCCCGGTACTCGACGCGATCGCCGTCGAGCCGCGCGCCGGCGAGCAGCGTCCAGCACTCGGCCGGAGTCCACAGGTCCTGGACGAAGACGGCCGTGGTGCGCCGCTCCGTCACGTTGTCCGAGGCCGGGCTCGAGCGATCGACGCTCGACGGGTCGCCGGGCGGGGTGAAATAGCCGAGGGCGTCGACGTCGCCGGCGAGCCACTCGAGGCCGGCGATCAGCCGGTTCGAGGCGCGCGCCCCTTCCCGATCGTGCGCGATCTGGACGGCCGACCCGGCGGTCGTTCCCTCCGAGTCGAGGAAGAAGCCGCCGAAGATCGTGGCCGAGCGGCCGGTCGACAGCACCTCGCTCGCCCGCTCGCGCGCGAACAGGTTCGCCGACAGCGACAGCGTGTCCGTCAGCGGTCCACGGTAGTTGAGCGACGCTTGCCGCAGCCGCTCGTCGCTGAAGTCCGCCGCGTTGAACGGCGACGACGAGGGATCGCTCGCCAGCTCCTCCGCCGTGAGCGCTCCGGGGTTCCCGAGGTCGCTCGCGGCGGCGACCGCCGACAGCGCCAGGCGGCGGCCGGCTCCCAGATCGACCCCCGCCGTGCCGGCGAGCCGCGTGAGGTCCCCGCCCGCGTTCTGGCGGAAGCCGTCGGTGTCGGCGTCGGAGCCGGAGGCGAAGAAGTCGAAGCGGCCGGCCGCGCCGTGCACCTCGGCCGAATAGTCGGTCGCATCGAACGTGCCGCCGGCAAGCGACAGCGAGCCGCCGAACGGCCCCCCGCGGCGCGTCAGCAGGTGGATCACCCCGGCCTCGGAGCCGCCGCCGGTGAGGGCCGCGGTCGAGCCCGGGCTGATCTCGATGCGCTCGAGCGCCCCGAGCGGGATCAGCTCCAGGGCCAGGGCGTTGTTGCGCGTGTCGTTCAGCGGGGCGCCGTCGAGGTAGACCCGCGTGCCCGTTCCCTGGGAGAAGCCGCGGAAGTCGAGCGTCTTCTGCACGTCGTTCCCGACCTGGTCGTAGACCACGACCCCGGTCTCGAGCGCGAGGAGGTCCTGCAGCGTGCGGACGCCCGCGCGCTCGATCTGCTCGCGGTCGAGAACCGTGACCTGAGACGGGATCTCCTCGACGGGATCCGGATCGGACGGCAGCCGCGTCGCGGTGACGGTCACGTTCTCGGTCAGGGGCGGCCCGGAGGCCGAGGACGAATCGCCGCCCTTCGGCGGCGCCGGGCCCGCGTCACGATCGGCGCCGCCGGGAGCCGCGGCGGGCCGGTCGGTCCCGTCCGGATCGTCCGGCGCCGGGCCGTGCGCGCCGCTCGGGGGTAGGAGTCCCGCGATCAGGCTCGCGGCGACCAGGAAGCGAAGCAGGGTCCGGGGCGAGAGCTTGCGATCGCGCATCGTTCAAACCTCCCGTTTGACGGTCGATGCCCGCCGGCGACGGGGGCAGCGGTCACACGGGAGGTGCGAGCACGCCGTTCCCCGTACCCCGACGGGCGAGCGCGAGCGTCCGGCCGGTCTCCTGACTCCCGGATTTCCCGCCGTCGGGCCCCTTCCCAGGCGCGGGACCGCGAGATCGCGCGCGCCCAGTGGATCCGGCCCGGGGCGTCCCCGGTTACAGTGGCGGGGGCCGTGCGGGCTTCGCACCCGCTTCCCTCGCCGGCCGCTCCAAGAACGCGGCGAGGCTAGCGCAGCGCGCGGCGCAAGTCAACGCTCCCGCGGCGGCGGCGTCCGGCGGGCTCGCTGGCAGACCGGACAGTAAAACGTGCTGCGCTGGCCCTGGACCGAGCGCGCGATCGGCGAGCGGCAGCGCCGGCAGGGCCGGCCCGCGCGATCGTAGACCGCGAGGAACCGCTGGAAGGAGCCCTCGTCCCCACGGGCGTCCTGGAAGTCGGAGAACGTCGTCCCGCAGTGGCGGATCGCCCGCTCGAGCACGCGTCGGGTCGAGGCGTGCAGGCGCCGCACCTCGTCGCGGCCGAGCGTGCCGGCCGCGCGGAACGGCGAGAGCCGCGCGTGGTGCAGGATCTCGGAAGCGTAGATGTTGCCGAGGCCGACCAGGCGGTCCTGCCGCAAGAGCCACGTCTTGAGCGGCTGCGGGCTCTCGCGCAGCAAGTCCGCGAGCCGCGCGACCGTCAGCTCCGCCGCGAGAGGGTCGACGCCCTCCGGCTCGGCGTCCTCCCGGCGGCGGCACCAGGCGAAGGTGCCGAAGCGCCGCGTGTCGGCGAACAGCAGCTCGCCGCCCTCGAAGGTCAGGCGCGCGCGGTGGTGGGGGCGCGTCCCGGCCGCGTCCTGAGACCGCCACAGCAATCGCCCGGTCATGCGCAGGTGCACCGCGAGCCACAACGCATCACGCCCGCCGCGGTGCGGCGAGAGCGCGATCAGCACGCGCTTTCCCGAGCGCGCCACGCCGGTGACGGCGCGACCGGCGAGCGGCGGTGCGGGGCCGTCGCGCAACAGCGGATCCAGGATGCGCAGCGCGACGATCCGCCGGCCGATCAGGGACGGCGCGAGCTGGCGCGCGACGGTCTCGACTTCGGGTAGCTCGGGCACGGCCGCTCCGGGGCTGCTGCTCCGACACTCCAGGCTGTCCCTGCGCCGAGCCGCGTGTCAAGCGGGCCGTCCTCGCTCGAGCCGAACTCCCGGTCGCGCCGCGCGGCGATTGGTCGCAGCCGGGCCGCCGGCTATGATGGGCGCCCGGAGGCCCGTGAGATGCCCAAGCCCCTCGTCCGCGCCGGAGGCGGCTTCAGCGCGATCCGCTATTCCCTGCGCAAGGGGCGCGAGGCCGGCGGCGTGCTCCAGCTCTACCGCCGGCTGCGCTCGCGCAACGCGTGCAAGACCTGCGCGCTCGGCATGGGCGGGCAGCGCGGGGGCATGGTCAACGAGCAGGGCCGCTTTCCCGAGGTCTGCAAGAAGTCGATCCAGGCGCAGGCCGCGGACATGCAGCGGCCGATCCCCGAGTCGTTCTTCCGCGACCACTCGCTGGCCGAGCTGGAGCGCTGGAGCTCGATGCAGCTCGAGGCCGCGGGCCGGCTGGCGTTCCCGCTCGCCTGGACCGAGGGGACGACGCACTTCCGCCGCATCGACTGGAACGAGGCGCTCGACCGGCTGGCCGCCGAGCTGACCGCGGCGGCACCGGAGCAGACGTTCTTCTACGCCTCCGGGCGCTCGTCGAACGAGGCCGCCTTCCTGCTGCAGACGCTCGCCCGCGCCTACGGGACGAAGAACATCCACAACTGCTCCTGCTACTGCCACAACGCCTCGAGCGTCGCCCTCGCCCGGATGCTGGGCAGCGGCACCGGCACGGTGACCCTGGACGACCTCGATCGCGCCGACCTGGTCCTGCTCGCCGGCGCCAACCCGGCCTCGAACCACCCCAGGCTGATCGTCAAGCTGGTCGAGCTGCGCAAGCGCGGGGGCACGGTGATCGTCGTCAACCCGTTGCGCGAGCTGGGCCTGGTGCGCTTCCGCATCCCCTCGCGCGTGCGCAGCCTGCTGTTCGGCTCGGGCGTCTCCGACATCTACCTGCAGCCGCACGTCGGCTCCGACATCGCCGTGTTCAAGGCGCTGCTCAAGGGCGTCGTCGAGCGCAACGCGGTGCAGCGCGTGTTCGTCACCGATCACGTCGAGGGCTGGGGGGCGGTCGAGGCCGACGCCGAGCGCGCCTCGTGGGACGAGCTCCTGGAGGCTTCGGGCCTCGCCCGTGCCGACGTCGATCGCGCGGTCGATGCGATCGTGCGCGCGCGGCGCGGTCTCGCCCTGTGGGCGATGGGGCTGACCCACCACGAGCACGGAGTCCTGAACGTCGCCGCGCTGGGGAACTTGATGGCGGCGCGGGGCTGGGTCGGGGCGCCCGGCTGCGGCCTGATGCCGATCCGCGGCCACAGCAACGTCCAGGGCGTGGGCTCGGTCGGCTTCAGCCCGGCGCTGAAGCAGGCGTTCGCCGACAGGATGCGGGAGGTCTACGGGGTCCCGGCGGACGGGAAGGGGCTCGACACCTACGGTTCGATGGAGGCCGCCGCCGCGGGACAGGTCCGCGTCGCGGTGCTGCTCGGGGGAAACCTCTACTCCTCAAACCCCGATTCGAGCTGGGCCGGCGCGGCGCTGCGACGCGTCGGCTGCACCGCGGCGATCTCGACCAAGCTCAACCAGGGCCACATCCACGGCCGCGGGCGGTTGCAGCTCGTGCTGCCGGCGCTGGCCCGCGACGAGGAGAGCCAGGAGACGACGCAGGAGAGCATGTTCAACTTCGTGCGGCTGTCCGACGGCGGGAGCTTCCCGCCGCCGGGCGAGGCCAAGAGCGAGGTCGAGATCGTCTCGGCCCTGGCGGCGCGCCTGCTCCCCAGCGGCCCGTTCCCGTTCGAGGAGATGACGAGCCATCGCGCGATCCGCGAGGCGATCGCCCGCGTCGTGCCCGGCTTCGGCGCGATGGCCGAGATCGACACCACGCGGCGCGAGTTTCGCATCGCCGGGCGCACCTTCCACGAGCCGCGCTTCGGCACGCCGTCCGGCAGGCTGCGGCTCGAGGTCGTGCCGACGACCGTGCTGCGCGTGGCGGACGGCGAGCTGCGGATGATGACGCTGCGCTCCGAGGGGCAGTTCAACACGGTGGTCTACGAGGAGGAGGACCTGTACCGCGGGAACGTGCGCCGGGACGTCGTGATGATGAACCGCGAGGACGCCGCGCGGCTCGGCCTGGGTGAGTACGACCCGGTGACGGTGCGGAGCGAGACCGGCTCGCTCGGCGCCGTCGTCTCGTTCGCCGACCTGCCGCCGGGGAACGTCGCGATGTACTACCCGGAGGCCAACGTGCTCGTGCCGCGCCGCGTCGACCCCGCCTCCGGCACGCCGGCGTTCAAGTCGTTCGCGGTCCGCATCTCGTAGCGATGCGGGCCTTCGACCTGGTGGCGTTCGACGTCGACGGGACGCTGGTGCGCGGGCCGGGCGACCGCACCGTGTGGGAGGTGCTGAACGAGCGCTTCACCGGCCGTTCCGACTGGAACGAGCAGCGCTTCGCGCTGTACCGCGCGGGCAAGCTGTCCTACGCCGAGTGGGTGGCGCTCGACATCGGCGGCTGGCGCGACGCCGGGGCGCGACGCGACGACCTGTTCGCCGCGTTCGCGCTGCTCGAGCTGGTGCCCGGCACGCGCGAGGCGCTCGCGGCGCTGGCCGCGGTCGGCCACCGGCTGGTCGTGATCTCGGGCACGCTCGACGTGATGCTCGACCACCTGCTCCCCGACAGCCCGTTCCACGAGGTTCACGCGACGCGGATCGAGTTCGACGGCTCCGGCCGGATCAGCGGCTGGCACGCCACGCCCCACGACATGGAGGGCAAGGCGCTGCTGCTGCGGGAGATCGCCGAGCGCGAGGGCATCCCGCTCTCGCGCTGCGCGTTCGTCGGCGACAGCTCGAACGACGTCTGGATCGCCCGCCAGGCCGGCCTGGCGATCGCCTTCAACCCGAAGAGCGCCGAGCTGGAGCAGGCGGCCCACGTCGTGCTCCGCGGCTCCGACCTGCGCATGATCCTGCCGCACTTCCCGCCGGCTCGGATCTAGTGCCCCGAGTCGGAAGTCCGGCGTCGATTCGGGCGAGCCGTCGGCACCTCCGACTCAGGACTTTGGAGCCCCGAGTCGGAACCCGGCGTCGATTCGGGCGAGCCGTCGGCGGCGATGGCAAGGCGGACGACGATGCAATCCCGGAAGGATGGCGAAGAGGTCCAACGCAGCCGGAGCCGTCGAGGGCCGCCGAAATCGGTGGCGGATCTCCGACTCGGGACCCTAGGGGCCCGCCAGCGCTCGGACGACGGCCTGGGCCTCCGGCGTGAACGCCCCGTCGGGCGCGAGCTGGAGATAGCGACGCATGTCCTCGATCGCGCCCGGCGTGGTTCCCGCGCGCAGCCGGATCAAGCCGCGCTGGTAGTAGGCGGCGGCGTGCTCTGGGGCCCGCTCGATGACGCGCTCGAGCAGCTCGAGCCCCGCCGCGTCGTCGCCCGCATCGAGCTTGACCAGCGCGAGGTCGTACAGGCCCTGCGGCGTGTCCGGGGACAGCGCCTCGAGCTTCGCGGTGTAGCCCGCGGCCTCGACGGCGCGGCCGCTCCGCCGCAGCTCGCCGATCAGGCCGGGGAGCAGGTCGGCCCGCTGCGGGTCGTGCTCGAACGCGCAGAGGTAGCTGTCCGCCGCGGCCGCGTGGTCCCCGCGCTTGGACAGCAGCCGCGCCTGCAGCAGGTGGGCCTCGACGAAGGCGGGGTCGAGCCGCAGCGCCTCGCCGACGCCGCGGGACGCCGCCGCGTCGTCGCCGGCCCGAAACTGGCCGACCGCCGTGTTGAAAAGCTCCACCGCCTGCCGGGTCGCGCGCTGCTCGGGCGTCAGCTCCTCCGTGCTCAGCCGGCGCTGCAGCGGCGCGAGCCGCACCTCGACCTCGGCGATCGCGCCGACGTCGATGCGGGCGTTGCGCTCGACGATCTGGCTGCCCTCGCGCTCGACCCGCACCACGACCTCGCCGCCGGCCAGCCCGAGAAACGCCGCCTTCCCCCTGCGGTCCGTCGCGCCATCCAGGGCACGGTTCGTCGCGCGCTCGGTCACCGTGACCCGCGCGTCCGTCGCCGGCGCTCCGGATTCATCGACGACGCGCACCACGAGCCGGCCCGTCGCGGCACCGGTCACGGTCGCGGCGAGGAGCAGCGCCAGCGCGACCCCGCCGCGTGCGCCCCTCATCGCCGGCCCACCCGCATCCCGTCCCTCGTCCTCGCCCGTTACGATCCTAGCAAGCGTCGGACCCAGTGGCGGCGCGGTCGCTCGGGGACGCCCTGGAACGCGAGCCCCGGGGACGACGCGAGAGCTGGGCGGCGCCCGGAGAGGGCGGTGCGGGCCGGCGTCCGCAGACGCGTGGGCGGCCCTCAGGAGCGGATCAGCTCGATGATCCGCCGGATGTCGAGCGGCTTGCGCATGAAGGCGATCGCCCCCTCCTCGATCGCGGTCCGCTCCACCTGCCCCACGCCGTAGGCGCTCATCAGGATCACCTTGACGCCGTCCCGCTGGCGGCGGATCCGGCGCAGCGCCTCGATGCCGTCGATTCCCGGCATGCGCACGTCGAGCAGCACGACGTCGAACCGGCGCCGCTCGCACAGCTTGACCGCCTGCTCCCCGGTCGAGGCGGCGAGGACCTCGCACCCCTCCTCCTCGAGGATGTCGGTCAGGGTGGTCCGGATGTTCTTCTCGTCGTCGACGATCAGGATGCTGGCGGCCATCGATTCGCGTCCTTCCGCGCGCTCTCGCGGCGGATCCGCAGGCGGAAGGCCGCTCCCCGCTCGCCGGCCTCGGCCAGCTCGAGCAGCCAGCCGTGGCGCTCGGCGATCTGGCTCGAGATCGTCAGCCCGAGACCGGTCCCCTTGTGCTTGGTCGTGAACAGCGGCTCGAAGATCCGCGGCCGCACCTCGGGCGGGATGCCCGGCCCGTCGTCGACGAGCGTGATCGAGGCCGAATCGGCCTCCTCGCGCCCTTCGACCACGATCCGGCCCCTGCCCTCCATCGCCTGGGCCGAGTTGGTGATGAGGTTGACCAACAGCTGGCGCAGCTGGTCGGGGTCGGCCTCGATCACGAACGGATCGGGAACGACGTCGACCGCGAGCTGCAGCGCTCGCGCCTCCTTCACGCGGCCGAACGCCTCGCGTGCGGCCGCGCCCAGGTCGACCCGGCGCCGTACCGGCTGCTTGGCCCGGCTCATCTCCAGCAGGTTGTCGATGATCGCGTCCGCGGCGTGCAGCTCCTGGCCGATGATGTCGAGGTACTCGGTCCATTTCGGCTGGTCCGGCGGCACGCGCTTGCGCAGGTAGAACTCGGCGTTGCCGACCGCCGCGAGCGGATTGCGCAGCTCGTGGGCGATGCTCGCCGCGACCTGGCCGACCGTCGCCAGGCGCGTGCTGCGGATCAGCTCGTCCTTGACGCGCTCCAGCTCCGATTCGACCTGCCGCCGGGCCTGCCACTGCTGGCGCAACAGCTCCTCCTGCGCCACGCGGAACGCCTGCTCCGCGCGCCGCCGCTCGGCGGCCTCGAGCGCGAGCGACAGCAGATCGGCGACCGAGGCCGCGAACTCCTGCTCCTCCGAGGCCCAGATCCGCGGCGGGCCGACGTGCTCGTGGCACACGACGCCGACCACCGCACCCGCCTTGCGCACCGGTGCGTCCATCATCGACGTGATGCTGTTGGGTCGCAGGTAGCCCTCGGTGAACTCGGCCGTGTCGGCGTCGCTGCGCGCGTCGTGCGCCGCCACGACGCGACCGCGCTCGAGGGCGGCGAAGTACCGCGGATAGCGATCGGCCTGCAGCACGACACCCTCGGAGTGACGATCGAGCGACAGTTGATAGAGGTCGGCGCAGCGCAGCACGGAACGCTGGTCGTCGAAGAGCCAGATGCCGACGCGCTCGACCCCGAGGGTCGCCGCCGAGGCCTCGATCGCCAGCCGGCCGAAGCCGGCGAAGTCGCTCTGGGCCAGCGCCTCGCTCTTCGCCAGCTCCAGCAGCACGGCACTCTGGCTGAGCAGGCGGCGCGACGTCGCCTGCCGTGCGCGCTCGATCTCGTCGCGCTCGATCGCGATCCCCGCCAGGTGCGCGGCCGCCTCGAGGGACTGGCACTCCGCCCCGTCCGGCTCGCGCGGTTCGCGATAGTGGAGCGCGAGCGTCCCCAGCACCTTGCGCCGGACAGACAGGATCGGCTGCGACCAGCAGGCGCGCAGCCCGGCCTCGCGCGCCAGAGCGGCGTAACCGGCGCAGAGGGGATCGGTCTGGACGTCGCGCACCACGACGCGCTCGCCGCGGTAGGCAGCAGTCCCGCAGCACGCGGCGGCCGGCCCGATGCGCACGCCATCCAACGCCCGGCGGCAAGCCTCAGGCAGGTGCGGCGCCGCGCCGACCCGCAGGCGCTGCTCGGCGTCGACGATCGTCACCGACGCGATCGCGCCGTCGCAGGCCTGCTCGACCGCCAGCGCCAGCGCTTCGAGGATCTCCGGCAGCGGCCGCCCCGCGGCGACGAGCCCGAGCAGCCGATTCTGGGTGGCGAGCGGCACGCTGCCCCCGCCCCGGGAGTCCCCTCCTGGAGCGCCACCCCCCGGGTGCTGTTCCCCGGGCTTCGCGCCCACCTGCGACTGGCGTCCCATGCCGGCCCGTCCGCCCCGCGGCTCGGAGCGGGTCGAGTATACCTCGGCCCGGCCGGCGGGCCGTCAGCGCTCGACGTACAGCTCCGCGCCCTTGTTCCGGAACTCGTCGGACTTCTCGCGCATCCCGGCCTCGACGGCCGCGGCGCCGTCCGGCCCGGCCGCCGCGGCCGACTCCCGCACCTGGCGCGTGATCTCCATCGAGCAGAACTTCGGCCCGCACATCGAGCAGAAATGCGCGGTCTTCGCCCCGCGGGCGGGCAGGGTCTCGTCGTGGAACGCCCGGGCGGTGTCGGGGTCGAGTGCCAGGTTGAACTGGTCCTCCCAGCGGAACTCGAAGCGCGCGCGGCTGAGCGCATCGTCCCAGTCGCGCGCCCGCGGGTGGCCCTTGGCCAGGTCGGCCGCGTGCGCCGCGATCTTGTAGGCGATCAGCCCCTGCTTGACGTCATCCTTGTCCGGCAGGCCGAGGTGCTCCTTGGGCGTCACGTAGCACAGCATCGCGGTCCCGTGCCAGCCGATCATCGCCGCGCCGATGGCCGAGGTGATGTGGTCGTAGCCGGGCGCGATGTCGGTCGTCAGCGGTCCCAGCGTGTAGAACGGCGCATCGTGGCAGACCTCGATCGCGCGGTCGACGTTCTCGCGCACCAGGTGCAGCGGGATGTGGCCGGGCCCCTCGATCATCACCTGGCAGTCGTGCTCCCAGGCGACGGTCGTCAGCTCTCCCAGGGTCTCGAGCTCGGCGAACTGCGCGCGATCGTTGGCGTCCGCGATCGATCCCGGGCGCAGGCCGTCGCCGAGCGAGAAGCTGACGTCGTAGGCCGCCAGGATCTCGCAGATTTCGCGGAACTGGGTGTAGAGGAAGCTCTCGCGGTGGTGGGCCAGGCACCAGCGGGCCATGATCGCCCCGCCGCGCGAGACGATTCCGGTGACGCGCCCGGCGGTCAGCGGCACGTAGGCCAGCCGGACCCCGGCATGGACGGTGAAGTAGTCGACCCCCTGCTCGGCCTGCTCGACGAGCGTGTCGCGGTAGATCTCCCAGGTCAGCTCCTCCGGCCGGCCGCCGACCTTCTCCAGCGCCTGGTACAGCGGAACGGTGCCGATCGGCACGGGCGAGTTGCGCAGGATCCACTCCCGCGTCCGGTGGATCTCGTTCCCGGTCGACAGGTCCATCACCGTGTCCGCGCCCCAGCGCGTGGCCCACATCAGCTTCTCGACCTCGTCGTCGATCGACGAGCCGACCGCGGAGTTGCCGATGTTGGCGTTGACCTTCACGAGGAAGCTGCGACCGATCGCCATCGGCTCGGCCTCGGGATGGTTGACGTTGGCCGGGAGGATCGCCCGCCCGCGGGCCACCTCGGCCCGCACGAACTCGGGCTCGACGCCCTCGCGCAGCGCCACGAACTCCATCTCGCGCGTGATCTCGCCGCGTCGGGCGTAGTGCCGCTGCGTCACGCGGCACCCGGGCCGGGCGCGCAGCGGCCCTCCCGCCGCCCGGGCCTCGACGTCGCCGCGTGCGGCGACCCATTCGCGGCGCCGCGCCGGCAGGCCGCGCTCGAGGTCGATCGCGTGGGTGGGATCGCCGTACGGCCCGCTCGTGTCGTACAGCCTGACGACTTCTCCCGGAGGGGTGAGGGAGATCTCCCGCATCGGGACCCCGAGGGCCGCCCCGCCCACGTAGACCCGGCGGCCGTGCGGCCGCGGTGCGTCGATCTTCTTCATCGAGCTCCTTTCCCGGCGCTCGGTCGGGAACGACGGGGAGTCGCCGGCCGCGGCCCGAGTCGCGCCCCCCGCACGCCTCGGCCGGGAGTTCCCCGTCCGGGCGCACCCGGAGCCATCTTAGCCGCGCGCCCGGCGCCGGTTCCACCGGGGCGTGGTTTTCCGCGTCCTCGGCTGCGGCTCGCCGCGCAGATGGCCGTGTTTTGGCAGCGGGGGCGCCAAATCCGGTCTCGAAGAATTCGCCGACAAGAACGTGCTTCGTGACTGTCCGTGGCGCGCTCCGCACGGGCCCGAAAACGGCGTGTCCCGCGCTCTGCGCCGCAACCCGTTGCTCCTCAACCCGTTGTGCGACCGCGTCGGGCTCTTGGCGTGCCTCGCGGGTACGACCGGGCGCATGGCACGCGGGCTGCAGAGCGAAGAGGCAACCAAGCACGGGTGGAGGAAACCATGTCGAACTCGCGAAAGAGCACGTTCTGGTTGGTGGTCGCGATGCTGTCCGCACTGGTCGTCTGGTCGAGCCCCGAAGCCATTGCCGGCGACCGGCTGGCGGCGTGGATCGACGAGCCGTTCGAGGTCAACGGCGAGATCTACCCCGCCGCCAAGCTGAGCCTGAAGCAGGTCAGCAGCCTGAGCCCCGTGGCCCAGCTCCACGAGGTCCGTGTCGATGGCCAGAGCCGCGGGCTGCTGCTGGTCCGGGAGAACCGCAGCGGGAGCGCGGCGCTGCGCGGCGAGCTGACGTTCGTGCGCGCGGGGGACGGCCACCTCGTGCTCGAATCGATCGCGGTCGCCGGGTCGCCCGCGGGGACGGTGTCCTCCTATTCCTCCGCCGACGGCCAGTGGTACGCGAGCAACGCCCCGTACCGAACGACGGAGGGCGCGCTCAGCCGGTAAACGTTCCTCCCCCCCCCCACTCCTCCCTCCTTTGCCGCCCTTCGGGGCGGCTTTTTTTTCCATGCGAGTCACCGGAAACCTGCGCCCGGCGACGCGTGGGGTCGATGCGCGCGGCTCGGATCCGGTGGACAATCCTCCCGTGCTGGTGGACTGCCACGCCCATCTGGGCGACCCGGTCTTCGACGTCGATCGAGCCGAGGTGCTGGAGCGCGCGCGTCGCGCCGGGGTCGGGGCCGTGGTGACGGTGGGGGAGACGCTCGACGACGCGCGCAAGAACCTCGCGCTGGCGCTCGAGCATCCCGGGATCCTTCCGGCCGCGGGTCTCTACCCGACGATCCTCGAGCCGGAGCAGGCGGATGCGCTCGAGGCGCTGATCCGCGACAACCGCGAGCGGCTCGTCGCGGTCGGCGAGGTCGGTCTCGACCACTGGAAGGTGCGGGACGAGGCGGGACGCGCCCTGCAGAGCGAGATCTTCCTGCGCTTCATCCGGCTGGCCGGGGAGCTGGACCTGCCGCTCAACGTCCATTCCCGGTCCGCGGGGCGCGAGGCGATCGCGCTGCTGCTCGGCGCCGGAGCCCGGCGCGTCCAGTTGCACGCATTCGACGGCCGGCCGGCGACCGCGCTGGCTGCGGTCGAGGCCGGCTGGTTCTTCTCGATCCCGCCGTCGATCGTCCGCTCGCGTCAGAAGCAGAAGCTCGTCGGCCGCCTCCCGCTGTCCTGTCTGCTGCTGGAGACGGACAGCCCGGTGCTCGGCGCGGAGCCCGGGCGGCGCAACGAGCCGTCCGCGCTCGCCGTGGCCCGCGACGCGATCGCCGAGATCAAGCGGCTGCCCCGCGACGAAGTGACCGCCGCCGTCATCGACAACACCCGCCGCCTCTACCGTCTCGCCACTTGACCCGCAAGCGTCGCGCGCGGCGGCCAGACCGCCTCGGCCGGTCCGTCGCGGCGGCTCGACGGGTCCGGCGCGCGGTCCGGGTTTCGGCTCCGGCGGACGCTCGTCGCGCGAAAGCATGTCGCGCGCGACGAGCTCCGTCGAGGGCGCGTGCTTTCGAGGCAGGACCGCACGCACCCTCGAAGGCCGCCGGAGCCGAAACCCGGACCGCGCACCGGGCCCCGTCTCGTCGCCGCGACGCGACGGTCCGGATCTAGAGGAGGTGCGCGGCGCGGAACAGCGCACAGACGGTCTTGGCGTCGAGGATCTCCCCCGACCGCGCGCGCTCGAGGGCGTCGCCGAACGGCACCCGCTCCACGCGCAGCACCTCGTCGCTCTCGAGCGCCTGGCGCGCGGGAGACAGCTCCGTCGCCAGGAAGAGCCAGATCCGCTCGTCGGTGAAGCCGGGTGCGGTCCAGATCCAGCCGAGCGGGACCAGCCGCGCGGCGGCCAGGCCGGTCTCCTCCGCCAGCTCCCGCGCCGCGCAGACCTCGGGTGCCTCGGCGCCGTCGAGAGTGCCGGCCGGAGCCTCGAGCAACCAGCCCCCCGTCGCGTGGCGGTACTGGCGCACCAGCACGGCGTCCCCCGCCCGGTCCACCGGCAGGATCGCGGCCGAGCCCGGATGGCGCACGAGCTCCAGCTCGCCGACGTGGCCGTTGGGGAGCCTCACGCGCTCCACTCGCAGGTCGACGATGCGTCCGCGAAACACCTGCCGGCTGTGCAGTCGCTCGCCGTTCGCCATCGCGCGCACCTCGCCGCCGACATCGGCCGGGGTCGGCGCCGGACCTCGGAGTCGGAGCGGCGGGTCCGGGCGCGAGTATAGCGGACGGTCGCCCCCGATCGCGCCGCGGGTCCATAATGAGCGCCCGCGCCGCGCGTGGGGCGGAGGACGGGACGTGGCCGAGCCGATCTACCTCGATTACAACGCCACGACGCCGATCGCCCCCGAGGTCGAGGAGGCCATGGCTCGTGCCCGGCACGAAGCCTGGGGCAACCCCTCTTCGGCCCACGCGCACGGCCGCCGCGCGCGCGCCGTCGTCGAGCGGGCGCGGCAGCAGGTGGCTGACCTCCTCGGCTGCCACACCGACGAGGTGATCTTCACCAGCGGCGGGACCGAGTCGGACAACGCCGCCGTCTTCGGTGTGGCCGGGGCGCTCGAGGCACGGGGGCGGCACGTCGTGATCTCGAAGATCGAGCACCCCGCGGTCGAGCGGGCCTGCGCGCAGCTCGAGCGGCGCGGGTGGTCGGTGACGCGCGTCGGCGTCGACGCCGACGGCCGCGTGAGCGCGGCGGAGGTGGTAGCAGCGGTACGGAGCGACACGGCGCTCGTCTCGATCATGCACTCCAACAACGAGACCGGCGTGCTGCAGCCGGTGAGCGAGCTGGGTCGCGCGCTGCGGCGCCGCAGCGTCGTCGTGCACTGTGATGCCGCGCAGTCCGTGGGCAAGCTGCCGGTCCGCGTCGACGAGATCCAGGCCGACCTGCTGACCGTCGCGGGCCACAAGCTCTACGCACCGAAGGGCGTCGGCGCGCTCTACCTGCGCCGCGGGACGCCGTTCGAGCCGCTGCTGCACGGGGCGGGTCACGAACGGGGCCTGCGTTCCGGCACGGAGAGCGCCGAGCTGATCGCGGGCCTCGGCGCGGCGTGCGAGCTGGCCGGCCGCGAGATCGACGGCCGGGTCGCGCACCTGACGGCGCTGCGCGACCGGCTCGAGCGCCGCATCCGCGAGCGGCTCCCCGCGATCGTCGTCCACGGGGGGCGCGTGGAGCGTCTGCCCAACACGCTCTACGTCGCGCTCCCCGGGGTGGACGCCAACCGGCTGCTCGCGGGGCTCGACGGCGTGGCCGCCGGCTCGGGTGCGGCGTGCCATTCGGGAGCGTCGGAGCCATCGCGCGTGCTGCGGGCGATGGGAGTGCCGGACGACCTCGCCGTCTGCACGCTGCGGCTGACCGTGGGCCGGCCGACCACGGACGCGGAGGTCGATGCCGCGGCCGAGCAGATCGCCCTTCGCGCGGCCGCGCTCGGGGCCGAGGCCCGGGCGTGAGGCTCGCTGTCGTCTCCCGCGCAGCGGATCGCTCGCATCCCGGCAGCGTCGCCGTACGGCGGGCAGTCTCGGTGCGGGACGCCGCGAACCGGTCGGGAGCGGTGCGGTTTGTTCGGCGGAAACCGCTGCGGTACAGTGGCCGCGTCGTCGGCCCGGATGCGGCATGAGTCGAGAGGTGCAGCACGATGGAGCCGGGACGCTGCGCGTCCGCTTCCCGTTCGATCGCGAGCTGGTCGAGCTGATCAAGACCCTGCCCAACCGCCGCTGGAACGCGGCCGAGCGCTACTGGTCGGTTCCCGAGACGGACGTCGTGCTGCTCGTCGAGCTGCTGCTCCCACGCAGCTTCGGCTTCGACAGCGCGACGCGCGAGCTGTACCGCGGTTACGGCGGCGGTTTCAGCCTCGAGCCTCCCGCTCCCGCCCCGCGCGGCCGGTCGCCGCAGCCGGGCCTGTTCGACGACGCCGCGACGGCTCCGCCGGCAAACGGCGATTACACGGTCTCGCGGCTCAACCACGACGTCAAACGGGCGATCGAGGCCGCGTTCCCCGAGGCGGTGTGGGTCGTGGGCGAGGTCAGCGGCTTCGGCCGCAACGCGCACAAGCGGCACGTCTCGTTCCAGCTCGTCGAGCACGACGAGTCCGGCAAGGTCGTCTCCTCGATCAACGCCACGCTGTTCGACCAGGAGCGCGCGCGGATCGAGCAGGCGCTGCGCGAGGCGGGCGAGCCCTTCCGCTTCGAGGACGAGGTGACCGTGCGCGTCCGGGGGCGCGTCGACCTGTACGTCCCGTGGGGCTCGTACCGGATCGTGATCGAGGAGCTGGACGTCCGCTACACGCTGGGCGAAGCGGCGCGGCGGCGCGAGGAGATCATCCGCCGGCTGACCGAGGAGGGGCTGATCGGCGTCAACAGCGCGCTGCCGCTGCCGCCGTTCCCGCTGCGGGTCGGCCTGGTGACCAGCATCGGCTCCGACGCCTACAACGACGTCGTGCGCACGCTGCAGGAATCGGGCTTCGCCTTCGAGCTGGTCGTGCACGGCGCGCGCGTCCAGGGCAGGGCCACCGAGCCCTCGGTGCTGAACGCGCTCGACGCGCTGCGCGCCCGCGCGGCGCGGCTGGACGTGGTGCTCGTCTGCCGCGGCGGGGGCTCCCGGACCGATCTCGCCTGGTTCGATTCGATCGAGCTCGGTCGAGCCACCGCTCGCTTTCCGCTGCCGGTCATCGTGGGGATCGGCCACGAGCAGGACCACTCGGTCCTCGACGCCGTCGGCCGTCGCGCCAAGACCCCCACGGCGGCCGCGGCGTTCCTCGTCGAACTCGTGCGCGAGGGCCTGCAGCGGCTCGACCGGGCGGGCGCGGACGTGCTGAGCCGAGCCGCGCGCCGCATCCGAGACGAGGCATGGCTCGCAGCGCAGCGCGGCCGGCGGCTGGCGCTCGCCACGCGGGCGCTGCTCGATCGCGAGCGGGTGGAGCTGGGACACCGGCGGGGCCGCACCGCGCGGGCGGCGCGCGCGCTCCTGGCCGTCGCCGCCGAGCGGCTGACGCGCCGCTCGCGAGATCTCCCGCGGGCCGGCACGCTGGCGATCGGTCGTCTGCGCGGTCTGCTCGACGCCCAGCGGCGGGGGCTGTCGCACGGCGCGCGCCGCGAGCTGGGGCTGGCAGCGCAGCGGCTCGCGAGTGCGGCGAGCGCGATCGGCCCCCGTGCATCGAGGTCGCTCGCGCGAGAAAGCGAGCGCTCCGAGTCCCGCGACCGACGCCTCACGCTCGTGCACCCGCGTCGCGTGCTCGAGCGGGGCTATGCCATCCTGCGGCGGAGCGACGGCCCGGTGGTCAAGCGGCCGGCGATGGCGCCGGCCGGGACGCCGCTGCGCGCGGAGCTGGGCGGGGGGACGCTCGGGCTCCGGTCGGAAGGGGCCTGGGCCGGCGAAGGAGACGAACGATGACGCGGCAGCCGAAGGCGGGTGACGAGCCGGGCTACGGGCGCGCGGCGGAGCGGCTGGAGGAGATCCTGGCCAGGATCGAGGAGGGCCAGGTGGACATCGACGAGCTGTCCGGCCTGGTCGAGGAGGCGGCCGGCCTGGTGACGCTCTGCCGCAACAAGATCCGCGCGGCCGAGATCAAGGTCCAGACGATCACCGAGCAGCTCGAGCGCGACGCGGCCGGCGAGCCGCAGGCCGAAGCCGAGTAGATGACTTCCGACGCGATCTTCCGCGGGCGCCTGGTGATGGCGCCGATGACCCGCGGCACCGACCTGCCCTTCCGCCGCCTGCTGGCGGAGTGGGGCGCCGAGGTCTGCCTGGGCGAGATGGCCTACGCGCACAAGGTCGTGCGGCGCGAGCCGGCAGAGCTGGCGCTGTTGCGCCGCCACCCCGACGAGCGGCTGTTCGGCGCCCAGCTCGCCGGAAAGCGCCCGGAGGTGATGGCCGATGCGGCGCGCGCCGCCGCGGACGCCGGGGCGGACTTCGTCGACGTGAACCTCGGCTGCCCGATCGACGACGCGACCCAGCGCGGGTTCGGGGCCGCCCTGCTCGAGCGCCCGTCGCGCGTCGCCGCGATCGTCGCGGCGATGAAGGCCGCGGTCTCGATCCCCGTCACCGTCAAGCTCCGCCTCGGCTGGTCGGCGAACAAGCCCACGTTCTTGAAGGTCGCCCGCGCGGCGGCGGACGCCGGCGCCGACGCCATCACGCTCCATGCGCGCACCCGGGCCCAGCGCTACCGGCGGCCCGCCGACTGGTCGCAGGTGCGGCAGCTGGTCGAGGCCGTCCCGCTGCCCGTGATCGGCAACGGGGACATCTTCGACTGGCGCGACGCGGAGCGGCGCCTGGCCGATTCGGGCTGCGCCGCGGTGATGGTCGGCCGCTGGGCGCTGGCCAAGCCGTGGATCTTCCGCGAGTTCGCCTCGCGCGCCGGGATCGAGGCGGACGCCGAGGCGCGGCTCGCCGTCCTGCGCCGCTACGTCGAGCTGTGCCGCGAGCACTTCGGCGACGACGAGCGCGGGCGGCGGCGCACGCGGCGCTTCCTCGGCTTCCATCAGGACTTCTTCAGCCGCTACCGGCGCGACGCCGCCGCGGACGCGGTCAACTCGGACGACCCGCGGGACTGGGGCGCCGCCCCGGCGGACGAGCTGGAGGCCTGGCTGTGCCGGGCCGATCTGCCGGGAGTGGACGCGCTGTGCGGCTGGCTGGTGGACGGCGGCAGCGCGGTCCCACCGCCACTGCCCGAGCCGGGAGCGCCGCGCGCGGTCCGGGCCGAGGCCTACGGCTAGACTCGGGGAGTACGGCATGTCGAGCCTTGCACGTTCGGCTGGGTGCGCGATGGTCGCCGCGGGGATCTCCCTCGCCGGGTGCGGCCACAACGTCTCGGAGCGAGGACCGTCTGCCGCGCCACCCCCGGGCGCCGAGCAGCCCGCGCCGCAAGTCCCCGAGCGAACGGCGCGCACGCTGACCATCCCCGGAACCGAGCCCGCCCCGGACGATCCCCACGCCGGGATCGCGGAGCGTGCCTCGGCGCTGATCTGGGACGTGCCGGCGGGATGGAAGGAAGAGCCGCCGTCGTCGTCGATGCGCCGGTCGCAGTACCGCGTCTCCGGTCCGGCGGGCGACGCCGAATGCGTGGTGTTCTACTTCGGCCCCGGTCAGGGCGGGGACCCGGCGGCCAACGCCGTGCGCTGGGCGAACCAGTTCGCGCAGCCGGACGGCCGCCCGGCGACCGAGGTCATGCGCCTCGTCGAGGTCGAGGGAACCCGGGTCCCGGTGCACCTCGTGGAGGTCACCGGCACGTACGACGGCGGGATGACCATGACCGACGCCCCGGCGTCGAAGCAGCCGGGCTGGATGCTGCTCGGGGGCATCGCCCAGGGAGCCGACGCACCGTGGTTCTTCAAGCTCACCGGGCCCGAGGCCACGGTGCGGGCCGAGCGCGAGGCGTTCCTCGGCCTGCTCCGCTCGGTGCGCGCGGGTCCGCCGTGACCTGGGGGCTGCTGCTCCGGGTGCTGTTCTTCTCGGCCGTGGGACTCGCGCTCGCCGCTTCGCTCACGGCGATCGTCGTCACGGGGCCGGTCGTCGTCCGCGCCGCGGCGCTCGATTTCAGCCGGATCCGCGTCTCGCGCGAGCGCCTGCGCGCCGACGTCGAGCGGCTGTGCTCGGAGTTCACGCCGCGTAGCTACCTCGACACCGAGAACCTCGACCGGGCCGCGGAGTGGATCGCGGGGGAGCTGGGCGCGGCGGGGTTCGAGGTCTCGGCCCAGGCCTATCGGGTCGGCGCGCTGGGCTACCGCAACGTCGTGGCCCTGCGACGCGGATCGGACCCGGGAAAGGGCGTGGTCGTCGTCGGCGCCCACTACGACGCGTACGGCCAGTTCCCCGGGGCCGACGACAACGCGAGTGGGGTCGCCGTGCTGCTCGAGCTGGCGCGGACGCACCCCGCCGCGCGACCGCCGCGCGACCACTACCTCGTGGCGTTCTCGACCGAGGAGCCGCCGCTGTTCGGCGGCGACTCGATGGGCAGCTACATCTTCGCGCAGAGCCTGCTCAGCCGCGGCCGCGCCGTGGACCGGATGGTCGCGCTCGACATGGTCGGCTACTTTTCCGACGCGCCGCGCAGCCAGAGCCTGCCGCTGCGCCTGCTGCAGCCGCTGTACCCCGACCGCGGCGACTTCATCGCCGTGGTCGGCGACCTGCGATCGGGCCGCTCGATCGGCCGTATCAAGCGCGGGCTGATCGCGACCGGTTCGATCCCGGTGCATTCCTTCCGCGCACCCGCCGCGCTCGCCCCGGTGCTGTGGTCCGATCACCTCTCCTTCCGGCGCCTCGGCTTTCCCGGCGTCCAGGTCACGGACACCGCGTTCATGCGCTATTCGCGCTACCACACGGCCGGCGACACCCCCGACCAGCTCGACTACGAGCGGATGGCGCGGCTGGTCGAGGCGCTTCACGGGGTGCTGTGGGAGGCGGGGGACGACTGACCGGCCCCCGGCCGACCGGCCGGCGCGCTCGCGCCCCGCATCGCACGTCGCGGATGCAGTTGCCCCGTTGCAACCGGGCCCGGTCCGCGGCCGCAACCGCGGTGGGCGCCGATCGTTGATCGGCGCGGCGGGACCGGGCTAGATTCCGGAGCCGATGGAGCGACACCGGCCCGAGACTCGCCCCACGCCGCTGATCGACGATCGCTTCCTGCTGCTCGAAGCTCTCGGGCGAGGCGGCATGGGCCGGGTGTTCCGCGCCTTCGACCGCTCGAGCCAGCGGCTGGTCGCGCTCAAGCTCTCCTCGGACGAGGCGCCGTCGGGCCCGGCGCATCCGCTGTCCGCGGAGTTCGAGACCTGGTCGCGGCTGCGGCATCCCAACATCGTGCGTGCCTACGAGCTGGGCGTCGCCGCGTCGGGGCCGATCCCGGCGGGGATTCCCTACCTCGTGCTCGAACACGTGCACGGACGGCCGGCGCACCAGGTCCTGGGCCCGGGGGCGGTCGACGCCGGCGTCACCGAGACAGCCTTGCGGCAGCTGCTCACGGCGCTCGACCACGTGCACCGCTCGGGCTACGTGCACCGCGACCTCAAGCCGACGAACGTGCTGCTCGGGCCGCGCCGCAACGTCAAGCTCACCGACTTCGGCCTCGCCGTCCGCGCGGGAACGTGCAATGCAGCGGGGACGATCAGCGGATCGCTGCCCTACGTGTCGCCCGAGGCGCTGCTCGGCCTCCCGCTCGATGCGCGGGCCGACCTCTACTCCCTGGGGATCCTGCTGTACCAGCTCGTCACGGGGGAGCTGCCGTTCCCGGCCCTGACCCCGCGCGAGATCCTCGGCTGGCATCTGCAGGGACCTCCCGCCGACGAGGCGCGGGCGGGGGGTTCGCTGTCACCGCGGCTGGCCCGCTTCATCCGGCGGCTGACGGCGCGCGACCGCGCCGCACGGCCGGCATCGGCGCTCGAGGCGCTCACGCTGCTCGGAGCGTCGGGCCGAAGCAGCAACCGCCGGACGTGCCCGGTCGTCGGCCGCGCCGCTCGGGCCGAGCTGCGGCTCGCGCTCGACGCGGTCCGGCTCGGCGGCGCCCGGATCTACCGACTCCCCGCGTCGCGCGAGAGAGCGGCGGCGCTGGTGGCGGAGCTGTCGGTGTGGGCCCAGGTCCGGGGGATGAGGGTCGATCGGCTCGACGCCGGCCGGGACGAGCGTCTTGGTCTGGCGCGCATCGTGGCCGAGCGGCTGGTGGAACGGGGGTCGGATGGGCTCGCGATCGCGCGGCGGTTCGGGCTTCCCGGCGGACTGCCGCTCGAGTTCCTCGGCAGGCTGCCGCTGGTCGGCTGCTCCCGCGGACGAGACGAGCGGCGGCGCGTCGACCCGGCACTCGCCGGCCGGGCACGGGGGATCGCGGGTTTTCTCGCGGAGTGCGCCACGCGGCGCCCGGCGGTGATCCTCGTCGAGCGCGGCGCGCCGGAAGACCCGCTGGTGCGCGAGGTCGTCCGGCGGCTCGTGCTGCTGACGGGCGGGCGGGGCGCGCCGGGAGCGGTCCAAGGAGGCCTGTTGCTGGCCATCGGGGCGGGACCGCGTCGCGCGACCTCACCTCGCGGGCGGAGCGGAGGGTTGAGGATCAGCGAAGCAGGTCGGCGACGGCCGGATGCTTCGACAGCTCCGCCGTCGTGACCTGGGTGAGATCGGCCTGATGCTCGCGCACCCGACCGTCCCACGCGGCCGGATACAGCTTGCGCAGCTCGCCCAAGAGGCGCGGCGCGGCGAACAGGTCGAGGCGGTCGATCCGATGCTCCTCGAGCTTCCGGCCGATCCAGGACGCGACCTCCTTGGCGAAGCGGTGGAGCTGCTGCTCGGTCTCGTGCCCGCCGGAGGCGTAGGTGTAGCCGCCGCGGCCCGCCCGTGGCGAGGGGCGGCCGTGCTCCCGCTCGTCGGGCGGGCCGTCGATCGCGTCCAGCTCGTCGACGTGGACGCGGCCCGGCGGCAGCAGGCTGCAGCGCAGCAGCCGGCCCCGTCCCCGATCGACCACGATGAACCAGGCGCCGTTTCTCACTGTCGCTCGGGGGCTCGTCCCGCGGGCATTGTACCGCGAGACCGCCCGGGACGGCGAGACGTGCAACACCGGAGATGCCCGGGTTTCCCGGCCATCCGCCGGGGAAACGGGAAGGCGCGGTCCGGATTGGACCGACCCGCCGGGGCGGACCCATATTCCCTCCCGTCGCCGCCCCAACGGGGGGACGGAGGGAGCCGATGAGCGGAGCACCGCGAAAGTTTCGCCTGATCACTCGCGCCGATTTCGACGGCCTGGTCTGCGCCATGCTCCTGAAGGAGCGGGGCCTGGTCGAGGCGGTCACCTTCGTCCATCCCAAGGACATGCAGGACGGCAAGGTCCCGGTCGACGAGAGCGTGATCACGACGAACCTGCCCTACGTCGAGGGCTGCCATCTGGCCTTCGACCACCACGCGAGCGAGATGGTCCGTCTCGGCGGGAAGGCGCCCGCGAACCACGTGATCGTCCCGGACGCGCCGTCGACCGCGCGGGTCGTTTGGGACTATTACGGCGGCTGGGAAAGCTTCCCCAACGTCGCCGAGGATCTGATGTGGGCGGTCGATCGCGGAGACGCGGCCGCCTTCACCGAGGAGGAGATCCGCGATCCCCAGGGGTGGGTCCTGCTCAACTTCATCATGGACTCGCGCACCGGGCTCGGCCGCTTCACGCAGTTCACGAACTCCAACTTCGAGCTGATGCGCCAGCTGATCGACCACTGCCGCAACCACACGATCGAGCAGATCCTGGCGCTGCCGGACGTCGCCCAGCGCGTCAAGCTCTACCGCGAGCAGGTGCCGCAGGCGCAGGAGCAGATCCTGCGTTGCGCGACGGTCCACGGGGACGTCGTCGTCCTCGATCTCCGGCGCGAGACGGTGATCCATCCGTGCAACCGGTTCATGGTCTACGCCCTGTTCCCGCGCTGCAATCTCTCGATGCACGTGATCCCCGGGCACGTCTCCTCGACCACGGTGATCGCGATCGGTCGATCGATCCTGAACCGGACGTCGCAGGTCGACGTCGGCAAGCTGACGCTGAAGTACGGTGGCGGAGGCCACGTCGGCGCCGGGACCTGTCAGGTCCCGACCGATGACGCGGACCGCGTGCTGGCTGCGCTGTTGGTCGAGGCCGGCGCGGCGCAGACGGTCGGGAACTGATCGGCGCCGGCGCGGCGCCACGCGTCCGTCCGGCTCTCTCGGCGTCCCGCGGTCGGCACCGGACCTGGTCCTTGGGGGTGCGCGCAGAGCATCGCGCAAGGAGCGAGCCTGCGATGCGTCTCCGGCGCCGGCGGATGTCCCGGGGACCCTGCACCCGGGCCCCGGCCCCCCGGGGGGGCTGGCGGTAGCCCGCACTCCTCCGGGCGGCCGGTGCCGCCTGCGAGCGACGGTCGCGTCCGCGGCTCCCGAATCGGGACGGCACCCGCCCGACGCGCGGTTTGACAGACGAGACAGACTGTCTTACTATCGCCAAGACACTCTGTCTAGGAGCAGGGGCTTGCGAGGGCGTGCGGCGAACGTGACGGCGGCCGAGCTGGCGGTGCTCAAGCTGCTCTGGCAGCGGGGCCCGTCGAAGGTTCGCGAGCTGTGCGATCGGCTCTACCCGGGCGGCGGCGCATCGCACTACGCGACGGTCCAGAAGCTCCTCGAGCGGCTCGAGGCCAAGGGCTGCGTCCGGCGCGAGCAGCGGGACAGGGTCAACGTCTTTCTCCCGGCGATCGACCGCTCGGAGCTCGTGGCGCGACGCCTGCGCGAGACGGCCGAGCAGCTGTGCGACGGCTCGCTGACTCCCCTGCTGACGCACCTCGCCGGCTCGGCCGATCTCACCCGAGAGGAGCTGACCAGCCTGCGCGAGCTGGTCGACGGGCGCGACGGCCCGCCCGCGCGCGAGGAGAGAAGAAGACGATGAGCCCGTTCGCCGACTTCGTCTTGCTCAACGCGCTCTCGGCGCTGCTCCTGGCCGCGGCGGTCGCCGGCGGCACGCGCTTCATCCGTATGCCGGCCGTCGCTCACGTCCTGTGGCTGCTCGTCCTGCTGCGGCTGTTCGCACCTCCGCTGCTCGAGATCGGGGTTCTTCCGCGGTTGTCCTCGGCCGCGCCGAGCGGGCCGCCCGTGACCATGAGCCGCTCGCTGCCGGACGGGGGGCTTGCGGCCCTGGTTCCGGCCGCCCCCGCGGGCGGCGGGTCCTCGCTGCGCCTGGCGGGCTTGATGCTGTGGGGCGCCGGGTCCGCGGTCGTGATCGCGCTCGCCGTCACGCGCGCGCGACGCTTCGGCAAGCTCGTGCGGCGCGGGCACCTCGCTCCCTGCGAGGTGCGGGCCCGGGTGCTGCGGATCGCACGCGGCATGGGGCTGCGACGCGCACCCGAGACGAGGCTCGTGCCGGCGCGCATCCCGCCGTCGCTGTGGCACCGCCCCGGGGCGCTCCGCCTGCTGCTGCCGCAGGGGCTGCTCGAGCGCCTGTCGCCGGCCGAGCAGGATGCCCTGATCGCCCACGAGCTGGCGCACGTCCGGCGGCGGGATCACTGGGTCCGCTACCTCGAGCTGGCAGCGACCGCGGTCTACTGGTGGAACCCGGTCGTGTGGTGGGCGCGCCGCGGGCTGCGGCGCGAGGAAGAGCAGTGCTGCGACGCGTGGGTGCTCGGCTCGCTCGGCGCCCGCCCGCGGGACTACGGCCGTGCCCTGGTGAAGACGGTGGAATTCCTCGCGGGCCCGCGAGTCGCGCTGCCCGCGCTGGCCTGCGGAGCGGCGGGAGCCGCCTCGCTGAAGGAGAGGTTGACCATGATCCTCGATCGTCGCTTGCTCCATGCGCCGACCCGCCTGCAGCGCGCCGTTCTGGTCGTCATCGCCGGCGCCTCGCTGCTCTTCTTCCCGACGTGGGCGCAACGCGAGGACGCCGCGCCACCGGACGACGGCGAGCTGCAGCTCGGCCTGATCCAGCTCGAGCGCCGAGCCGCCGACCTCGAGGCGGAGCTGTCCGACGTCCGGGCCCGGCAGATCGAGCTGCAGCGGCAGTTCCAGCAGCGGGCCGGGCGGCACGAGCTGGACCGGCTCCGCAACGGTGCCGAGCGCGCGCAGGCCGCGGGCCGCGAGGACGAGGCCCGGGAGGCGCTGGCCGCCGCCGAGCAGCTCCAGCGGCGAACCGAGATCGAGCTGCGCCACGCCGAGCTGGAGCACGCACGCTCCACGGACCTCGCCCGACTGGAGGCGAAGCTGAGACGGGCGCAGCTCGAGGCCGCCGAGCTGGAAGCGACGGGCGCGGGCGGGCGAGCCGCCGCCGCCCGGGCGGAGGCCGCCGCCGTCGAGGCGCGGCTGGCCGAGCGCGCCGCCGAGATCGAGCGCGCGGGCCGGGAGCTCGAGCGGCTCGCGCTGGACGAGGAGCGCCACGCGCTGGCCGGGGAGCTGGAGCGGTTGCGCGAGGCGGGTGACGAGAGCGGCGCGCGCCGGCTCGCGTTCGAGCTGCGCAGGCTGGAGAGCGAGGCCGAGCTGCGCGAGGCGGGTGCCGACGAAGCGGAACCGATCCGGCGCAAGCTCGAGCTCGAGCGGATGGCGATCGAGATGCAGGCCGTCGAGGAGCGGCTGCGCGAGCTGCGCGACGAGCTGGACCGGCAAGCGCGGACCGCGCGCTAGCCCTGGCCGGGGCCGGCCGCGCGGCGTTGTGGCCGCGTTGCCGCCGACCGGCGGCGACCCGGCCGGGCGGCAGCGGTGGCGGCGGGCGGACGCGAGCGTGGCCGCCCGCCGACGGCCGTCCGGCCGCTTCAGAGCGGCTCGAAGCGGCGCAGCTCGGAGTTCTTGCGTACCCGATCGCTGTCGAACACGCGCCCGTTCATCGCGATGTAGACCCCCGGCGGCAGCGTCTGCACCACGCCGAACGCGAAGCCGATGTTGAAGATCGCTCCGCTGCCCTGGAACCGCGACGGCTCGAGCGATCCGGTCAGCACGATGACCTTGTCCGGGATGCCGCGCAGCGCGGCCGCCGTCTCGACCATCGTGTCCGTCCCGTGGGTCACGACGAACAGCCGGTGCTCGCGATCGGCGGCGATCGTCTCGCGGATCACGCGGCGATCGCCGTCCGTCAGCTCGAGGCTGTCCTTGCGGAACAGCGTCTGGACCGAGTAATCGAAGGTCACGCCCGAGCGCTCGAGCACCTCCCGCACCTGGGAGTCGCCGACCTCGAAGCGGCTCTTCTCGTCGAAGTAGACCTTGTCGATCGTCCCGCCGGTGGTGATGACCTTGAGCCGCATGCGCTCGCTATTATCGGTCCCCCGCCGGCGGTTTCAACCCGCGCCGCCCGGTGCACGCCCCCCCGGCTCGAGCGCCGCGGCCGCCTCCGCCGAGGTCCTCACCGGCACGATCTCGAAGGCGACCAGGTCCTCCCAGTGACGCGTCCACTGCCGCAGCAGCGCCTCGTTCTCGGCCTCCATCAGCTGGAAGCAGCGCTCGCCGGGCAGGTCGACCCAGCTCGAGACGTAGCTCACCCCTGCCGGCGCCATCCGTCCCCGCTCGCGGAACCGGCGGTAGACCTCGGGCGCCTTCCCCGGCTGGAAGCGCTCGATGACCATGAACAGCATGCTCGACCCAAGAGAAACGGGGAGCGTCCTCGCCCCCCGTTCTCTCGCCTCGACCGTGACCGACCGCGCGCCGCGAGCACCCGACTCCGCGACTACGAGCAGCCGCTCGTCGCCCCGCAGTTGGCGCAGGCGTAGCAGGCGCCGTTGCGCACCATGATCGCGCCGCAGTCGTGGCACGGCGGGGCGTCGGCCTGGGCCACGAACACCGCGCGCTCGCGCGCCCGCAGCGCGTCGGCGCTCTGCTCCGCGCCGCCCGCGCTGGGCTCCAGGTCGTTGCCGTTGCCGGGCTCGGACGGCATCGCCGGATGGTCCGCGGCCGGCAGGTAGCGCTGGGCCAGCCAGCGGAAGACGTAGTCGACGATCGACTTGGCGAGCGGGATCTCGGGGTTGCCGGTGAAGCCCGACGGCTCGAAGCGCACGTGGGTGAACTTGTCGACGAGGAAGCGCAGCTCGACGCCGTGCTGCAGCGAGAACGAGATCGCGGTGGCGAACGCGTCGGCGAAGCCGGCGAGGGTCGAGCCCGCCTTGCCCAGCGTGATGAAGATCTCGCCCGGCTGGCCGCTGTCGTACTGGCCGACCGTGAGGTAGCCCTCGTGGCCGCCGACCGAGAACTTGTGCGTCACCGACTGCCGCGTGTCGGGCAGCTTCTTGCGGCGGGCCTGGGGCGCGACGGCCGCCGGGGCCGCGCTCTCCTCGGCGCTGGTCGCGAGCGGCTGGCTGCGCTTGCAGCCGTCACGGTAGATCGCGATTGACTTCAGGCCGAGCTTCCAGGCCTCGATGTAGGCCTGCTCGATCTCCTCGACCGTCGACTCGCCCGGCATGTTGACCGTCTTCGAGATCGCCCCCGAGAGGAACGGCTGCACCGCCGCCATCATCCGCACATGGCCCATGTAATGGATCGAGCGCTCCCCGCGGGTCGGCTTGAACGCGCAGTCGAAGACCGGCAGGTGCTCCGGCTTCAGGCCCGGCGCGCCCTCGATCGTGTCCTGCTCGTTGACGTGGTCGACGATGTGCTGGATCTGCTCGTGGTCGTAGCCCAGGCGCTTCAACGCCAGCGGCACCATGTTGTTCACGATCTTGAACAGCCCGCCGCCGACCAGCTTCTTGTACTTGACGAGCGCCAGGTCGGGCTCGATGCCGGTCGTGTCGCAATCCATCATGAAGGCGATCGTGCCCGTCGGCGCCAGCACCGTCGCCTGCGAGTTGCGGAAGCCGTACTGCCGGCCCAGCTCCAGCGCCTCGTCCCACACGGCGCGCGCCGCGCCCAGCAGCTCCGGCGGCAGGCGGGTGCCGTCGATGCCGTCGGCGTGCGCCTGGTGCTTGCGCATCACCGCCAGGAACGGCTCGCGGTTCCGCTCGTAGCCGGCGAACGGCCCGCGCACCGCCGCCGCGCGCGCCGACGTGGCGTAGGCCTGGCCGCACATCAGCGCCGTGAGCGCGGCGGCGTAGGCCCGCCCCTCGTCCGAGTCGTAGGGGACGCCGCGCGACATCAACAGCGCACCGAGGTTGGCGTAGCCCAGGCCCAGCGGCCGGAAGTCGTGCGAGTTCTGCGCGATCTTGTCGGTCGGGTACGAGGCGTTGTCGACCCAGATCTCCATCGCCGTGATCGTCACCGCCACCGCGTGGCGGAACGCCTCGATGTCGAACGTGCCGTCGATCCGGCGGAAGCGCATCAGGTTCAGCGACGCCAGGTTGCACGCCGTGTCGTCGAGGAACATGTACTCGGAGCAGTTGTGCACGAGCAGGCCGTTCGCCACGAAGTGCTCCGTCGCGCGCTCGGTGAGGTCGAAGACCTCCTCCTCGCCCAGCTCTTCCACCAGCTCGACGGGGTCCGTCAGCTGGTCGCGGTAGGCGGCCAGCTCGTCGTTCAGCACCCGCAGCGCGGCCGCCTTGGGGCTCGCCAGGTCGAAGCCGATCTCGCGCTCGAACACCAGGCGCGACGTGCGGCTGATCCGCAGCGAATGCATCTCCTGCACGGGGTAGGCGCGCAGCCCACCGCGGCCGTCGGGGAGCACGGCCTCGTCACGCCCGGCGCGACCCGCGCGGTACAGCTTGGACTTGACGCCGAAGGCCAGCAGGAGGAGCTGCACCTGCTGCAGCAGCTCGAGCGCGGTCGAGTCCAGGGCGACGTAGTGGGACTTGTCGCCGTAGTTGGCGACGGTGCCGTCCGCGGTGAACAAGCCGCGCAGCACGGCGGCCAGTGCCGGGCGCTCCAGCTCGAAAACCGCGGGAGTGAAGCGCTTGCCCTCCGAGCCCCGGTCCAGCACCGCGAACTCCTTGAACAGGTCGACGACGGGCTGCGAGGAGAAGGCGAGCCGCGCGACGGATGCCCGCCCGGCGAACGCGCTCACGTGGACGTCGCCCGGATTGCCGACGGCCCCCACCGCCCGACGCAGCCGCTTCTGCTCGTTGACCGCCCCCGCGATGCGCTCGATCACGCCCAGCTCGTCGGCGGCCATGGCCAGGACCACCGTCTCCTGGACGCCGCTCGCGCCGTACGATCGTGTCAGGCAGCCGTCGCCCACGGCGACGCCGATCGCCAGCGCCAGCCGCTCGCCGAGCGCGCGCCGGCCGAAGCCGGGGCCGAGGAGCTGCAGCTGATCGCCGACGGCAAGCTCGCTCACCGGCACGTCGCCGCGCTCCGCGGTCCACACCTTGTGGTCACCCGTGACGCGCAACTCGTAGCCCGCGCGCGTGCGCAGGCGGAAGACGCGGCGGCGACCCGTGGGGAAGATGCGATCGACCAGGTGGCTCTGGCCGTCGGCCCCGACGATCCGCGCCGTGCGCCCGACGAGCGAATCGATGCGCCGCCAGCCGTCGGCCGTGGCCACCAGCGTGTCGCCGGTGACGCACGGGTTCGAGGCGTGGATCGGCGCCGTGTTCGAGCAGGTGTGCCAGGTGTTGACCGTGGTGTGGAACTGGATCCCGGGATCGCCGCAGACCCACGCCGCCTCGGCCATCTTGCGCATCAGCCGGCGCGCCGAGTAGCTCTGCATCGGCTTGCCCGTCGTCACCGCGCGCGTCTGCCACTCACCGTCGTTGATCACGGCCCGCATGAAGTCGTCGGTGACCCGCACCGAGTGGTTGGCGTTCTGGTAGAACACCGAATCGTAGGCTCCGCCGACGACGTTGAACTCGCCGCAGTAGCCGGCGTCGATCAGCGCGTGCGCCTTGCGCTCCTCGGCCGCCTTGCAGTCGATGAACTCCTCGATGTCGGGATGGTCGGCGTTGAGGATCACCATCTTGGCCGCGCGCCGCGTCTTGCCGCCGGACTTGATCACGCCGGCGAACGCGTCGTAGCCCTTCATGAACGAGACCGGGCCCGAGGCGGTGCCGCCGCCGCCGAGCTTCTCGCGGCTGGAGCGCAGCGTCGACAGGTTGGAGCCGGTGCCCGAGCCGTACTTGAACAGCATCCCCTCGGTCTTGGCCAGCCCGAGGATCGAGGGCATCGTGTCCTCGACCGAGTTGATGAAGCAGGCCGAGACCTGCGGATGCTCCTCGATCCCGCAGTTGAACCAGACGGGCGAGTTGAACGAGACCAGCTGGTGCAGCAGCAAGTGGGTCAGCTCGGCCTCGAACGTCTCGGCGTCGGCTTCGCTCGCGAAGTAGCCGCCCTCGCGCCCCCAGCCCGCGGCGGTGCGGGCCACGCGGTCGATCAGCTGGCGCACGCTGTGCTCGCGCTCGGGCGTGCCGAGCGGACCGCGGAAGTACTTCTGCGCCACGACGTTCGTCGCCAGCTGCGACCAGAAGCGCGGCACCTCGACGTTGCGCTGCTCGAACGTCACCTCGCCGCGCTCGTTCGTGATCACCGCGTCGCGCAGCTCCCAGTCGATCGCGTCGTAGGGATGGACGCCGGCCTGGGTGTAGCGGCGAGCGAACTGCAGACCGGAACGCAAGCTCTCCGCCCGCGTCGACTCCGGACGCGGGACCGTCGGTCGTGGGGTCTGCGGATCGGGCCGCTCTTGAAGCATCGGGGGGACCTCCTCGCTCCGGCTGCGCTCGCCCCCGGGCGGACCGGGGCGGCCGTGGGTCGCGCCGCATCACCTCGTCCCGGCCGCCGCCTTCCGCCCGATCGCCGGACCGCCGGGGAAACTCGCAAACCCTAACAGCCCGCTCGCGCGACTGTCAAGGAGATTCGCCCGGAGGCCGCAAGATGTTGAGGGCACTGGACATTCTAGCCCCACATCTGGGGTCCGGCCAGCGCCCCGTCAGCTCCCGCCCCAGGCCTGGAAGGCCGCCTCCCAGGCCGGCCCGGGACTGACGAACCTCACCCCCATCCCGCACGGCAGCACGTGCGCCAGCTCGGGCGGGACGCGCTTGGCCCACACCACCTTGGCCCACACCGCGATCTTGCCCGCCGGGAAGTCGAACTCGACCTGGAGCGTCGACCCGGGCTTGTGCACGGTGTTGGTCCGGATGAACGCGCCGCCGAGCGAGATGTTCATGGTGAAGCCACCTCGCTCCGGACCCTGGACGCCGTAGCGCACCATGACGCGTCCCTTCTTGCGCGGGGCTCTGTCCTGCACGACCGCCTCGAGATGTCCCGCCGCTCGCCGCCGGCGGGTCGAAGATAGCTCAGCCCCGGGGCGCGCGCCCGGCCGCGTCGTGCCGCGAAGGCTTGCCCCGTAGGATCGCCCGCACGGCCCACGCCGCGTGCGAGCGGACGACCGGGTCGGTATCGTCCGCGGCGCGCTCGAGAGCGGGCAGCGCCGCGGCGTCGCCCCGGTTCCCGAGCACGACGCAGGCGTTGCGCCGCATCCCCTCCCACTTGGCGCGCATCAGCGGCGTGCCCGAGTAGCGTGCGCGGAAGCCGGCTTCGTCCAGGGCCAGGATCTCGGCGGGGTCGAGCCCCCGCAGGTCGGCGCGGCCGTCGAGCGGGTCGCCCGCCGCGGCCGCGGCGAAGCTCCGGTTCCACGGGCAGACCTCCTGGCAGACGTCGCAGCCGAAGATCCACTCTCCCAGGCCGGTGCGCCGCTCTTCGGGAATCGCGCCGCGGTGCTCGATCGTCCAGTAGGAAATGCAGGCGTTCGCGTCCACGACGCCGGGCTCGAGGATCGCCCCCGTGGGGCAAGCGTCGAGGCAGGCGGTGCAACTGCCGCAGAAGTCGGCATGGGGGCCCGCGTCCGGCGCGACGTCGGCGGTCGTCAGCACCTCGGCGAGCAACAGCCACGACCCGAGGTCGCGTCGGATGAGGTTCGCGTTCTTGCCGATCCAGCCGAGCCCCGCGCGCTCGGCCCACGCCCGTTCGAGGACCGGACCCGTATCGACGAACGCGAGCGACGTCGTGCCGGCGCGGGAGTCGATCCACGCGGCGACCCGCCGCGCCTTGCGTCCGAGCACCCGGTGGTAGTCGCGCCCCCGGGCGTAGAGCGCCACCCGGGCGCGACCGGCGGGCGTCGCCGCCGCAGCCTCGCCGGGCCAGTAGTTCAGCGCCAGCGCGATCACGCTGCGGCAACCCTCGAGCAGCTCGCGCGGGTCGGCTCGCCGGGCCGGATCGCGCGCCATCCACGCCATCCCGGACTGCCGCCCGCTCGCGATCCACTCCTCCAGCCGTGCGCGGTCCCGGTCGAGCGCTGCCGCGCGCGCAACGGCGACGGCGTCGAGCCCTGCGGCGCGCGCCTCCGCTTCCAGCTCTTGCCGGAGCCGTGCCGGGTCCATCACCGCGGGCGACCGGCGCCACCGCGCGCGGCCGAGGAGCGGTGGCCGAGCCGACGGTCGTCCCCCTCCGGTGGCGCGACTCCCGCACGCTCCGCCGCCCAGAGGATCTGCCGGGAGAGCCCGCGCAGCAGTCGCGCGTCGTCGGATGTCAGCCCCGCTCCCCCGAGCAGCCGCCGCAGCCGTCGCAGGATCGTCGCCGCGTTCGCATCGCGCAGGAAACCGATCCCGCGCAGCGCCCGCTCGGCGTGCAGGAACAGTCCCTCGCGCTCGGCGTGGGTCGCCGGCGAGGCGCCGATCGCCTCGGCCGGGCCCGCCGTGGCGCGCCGCAACTCGTAGGCGCACAGCAGCACCGCCTGGGCCACGTTGAGCGACGGGTAGTCGGGGCTCGTGAGCAGGTGGACGAGGTGCGTGCAGCGATCCAGCTCGCGCTCGGTCAGCCCGCGATCCTCCCGCCCGAAGACGAACGCGACCTCGGCGCCGGCGGATTGCGCGAGCAGCTCGGGCGCGATGGCGTCCAGGCGATGGCGCGGGTGGCGCCGCCGGCCTGCGCGGCGGCTCGTCCCGACGACGCAGCCCGCACCGTCGAGCGCGGCATCGAGGTCGTCGAACGAGACCAGCGCGTCGAGCACGTCCGCCGCGTCGACGGCCATGCGTCGAGCGCGCGGGCCGTGCGGGTCGCAGCGCGGGCTCACGACCGCGAGCCGCGAGAATCCGAGGTTCTTCAGGGCTCGCGCCGCCGCACCGACGTTGCCGCCCGAGCGTGGCCCGACGAGCACCCAGCGAAAGCGCCGCGCGTCGATCGCCGCCTCCCCTCTCCAGCACCGGCCGTGCGGGACTCTCCCATTGTGCCCGCAAACCGGCATTCCCGGGGCCCGCCGGCGGGCCGGGGTCTCCGGCCCCCAGCCTCGGGCCGCCCGCCGGTCCCCCGGGGACCTGGGTCCTCCGCGCGAAGCAGGAGTGGCGCGCCGCGAATCCCCGCATGCTGCCGGCCGCTCCTGTCGGTGGAGAATGGGCCCGCAAGCATCGTGGCACATGCCGGGTGGCGGCGTTACCGGGCGCCGCAAGCGAGGGGAGTCGACCGCGCTTCGGGGGCGAGGGGCGAGGCGCGAGCGGAGCGAGGAGGGAGGCGCGCGATGCGAGTGCGAGACGGCGGCAGCGGTCCGGTCGTGATCAAGGTCTCCGGGCTCGCCGGCGGGTCGGGCCTGTACGACGAGGAGGTGGCGGTCGCCCGAGCCCGGGGGTTTCGCGTGGTCTCCGTCGACTCGACCGGAGATCGTGCCGACGATCCGGCGCCGGGAAGGCTCGACTGGGACGGCCTCACCGGGGAGCTGGCGGCAGTCCTCGACCGTCTCGCCGTCCCGCGGGCGCTGCTCTGGGGGACCTCGTTCGGCGCGCTGGTCTGCCTGGCCACGGCGGCGAGACATCCCCGGCGCGTCGCCGGACTGCTGCTCGCGTTTCCGGCGGAGCCCGGCTGGCGCCCCGCGCCGCACCTGGCGCTGCTGCGCTGGGCGGAGCGTCGTGCCGACCCGGCGCGCGCCGCGGCTTCAGCGTTCCACGCCTGCTTCGTCGTGCTGAACCTGTGGGAGTTCGTCGTGCCCGCGGCGCTGAGACGCCTCCCGCACGTCTGGCGCGCGATGGCCGAGGCCCGCACGCCCGCCGCGACGATCCGGGACAAGCTCGGGCTGCTGTTCCGCGACCATCCGGGAATGCCGCCGCGAAGCCTTCCGTGCTCGATCATCGCCGGTGGCTGGGACCTGGTCGCGCCGGCCGCCGGTGCATGGCGGCTGGCCGCCGCGCTGCCCGGCTCGCGGCTGCGGATCCTGCGCTGCGCCGGGCACGCGGGAGCCTATTCGCGGGCTCGCGCCTACACGCGCTGGTCGGTCGACGAGCTGACGCGGCTCGTCGAGTAGCCGGCCGGCGCCCGACTCGAAGCCGCTCGTGCTGCGGCTACGGCTCGAGGTTCCACAGGTCGCGGGCGGCGAGCCACGCGCCGCCGGAGTCGCGCCGCCAGACGACGAGGTGCTTGCCCCGCACGCGCGCCGGGCGGCCACCCTCGCGCGCTGCGATCGTCAGCTCGAAGTGGCCGCGCAGGAAGGCCCAGTCGCCGGCGACGACCACCTCGTCGTTGACGAGGGTCTGCGTCGCGCGCTGCTCGGCGAAGAACTCCCGCAGCCAGTCCGCGACGGCCGCCCGGCCGTGCAAGTCGGGCCGGTCCGGCGGCATGACGACGACGTCCGGGGCGTAGAGCGCGACCAGCGCGTCGACGTCCGCCCGGTTGAACGCCTCGATCCAGCGCTCGTCCGCGGCGAGGATCGCGCGCGCCTGCGCCGCATCACCGACTCGCTGGGGCTGCCCTTCGATCACCCTCGCTCCCGGGGCATGCACCGCGATTATTCCACACGGTCCGGCACCGCCGGCCCCTGCGCCCGACGTCGGTACCGCGTCGGTCCGAGGCCCTACCCCGCCGTCACGTACCCGACGCCGCACTCGAAGCGGGACGGCCTCGCGAGTGCCACGCGCCGGACGGTCCACCCTCGCGTGGATCTTCGCGCTTCCCTATACTCGGGTCGCCGCCGCGGCTCGGACCGGTGCCGGCGGACGCGTCCGTGCCCAACACCCTCGTCCACTTCGGCGTGCAGGGAATCGCCACACGCGCCGTATGGCGTGGCCTCGACGTTCGCTGGATCCTGCTCGCGGCGCTGCTTCCCGACCTGCCGTGGATCATGAACCGGATCGCCCTCTCCTTGCCGCTGGGGGATGCGCTGTATGCGGTCCATGCCTACGCGCTGGCCCAGTCCACGCTGGCCGTCAGCCTGATCCTGGCGGGGGCGCTCGCGGCGCTCGCCGCCAGAACGCTCGCCACGTTCGCCGTCCTCGCCGGCAACTGCCTGCTCCACCTGCTGCTCGACGCCGCCGAGATCAAGTGGGGCAACGGAGTCCATCTGCTCGCGCCATGGTCTTGGGAGCTGCTCAACTACGGCGTGCTCTGGCCCGAATCGCCCGTGGTACTGGCACTGGGTCTCGTCGGGCTCGGCTTCGTCGCCGTCGCCCTGAGGTCGGCTCCCGTGCCGGCGGCCCGCATGTTCCACGCGACGCCGGCGCGGGCCTCGGTCGCCGCGTTCTTGGCCGTCGTCTGGCTGGCTCTCCCCGCCGCGCTCTCCGGCGGGCCGTACCGTGCCGACAACCACTCGATCCGTACGTTGCACGAGGGTGCGGAAAGACCCGGCCGCCGCGTCGAGCTGGACCGCGCCCGGCGGCGGGAGCTTCCCGAGGGCGACTTCGTCAGGACGCTCGCGAACGAATGGCTGCGCCTGACCGGACCGAAGATCCCGCCCGGGTCGCAGGTCTCGATTCGAGGCGAGTTCATCGACCGGCGGACGGTCGCCGTCGATGACTTCCAGGTCCACCCTCGCGGCCGGCTGCGGCGCGACGGCCCCACGTACGTCGGGCTGGCCCTGTTCGCCGCCGTCTGGCTCGCTCCGCTCGCGCGCGGAACGCGCCGTCGCTGAAGTCCGGCGCGGACGCCGGTCGAGCGGGCCGCGGCCGACCTGACGTCGTGGAGCTTTCTAGACGGATGCCGAGTCCTGCACAGGACAGGTCCTGGACCACACCGGTGAAATCCTGGAAGAAAGCGCTGCCGCCGCATGGCATCGAACTTGCGTGACGTCATGCCGACCGAAACGAAGGGAGGCGACCATGGCAAGCGACGAGAAGCGGTCGAGCCGCAAGCTGGTGCGACGCGAGCCCGCATCACGGGACACCGTCGAGAGCCCTGCGTCGCGGGCGTCGGAGCGGTTCGTGCTCCGCGTCGTCCCGTTCCACGACGAGACCTCGGAGCCGGTGCGGCGCGAGCGCGGCGGCTTCCTGTTGTTGCCGACGATCCACGAGCTGCCGCTGGTGCCCGGACCGGACTCGATGCAGTAGCCCGCGCGGGCCCGGCTCCGCCGTCCTGGGGTAGACTCCGGTCGCCCCGGGCGGTTCCCGGACCGGAGTGCGGACGTGGCGAGTGCACCCAACGCGATCGGCCCCGACGAGCGGGGCCTGGCGGTGATGACCCATCTGTCCGGCCTCGCCGGCTACATCGTGCCGCTGGGCGGCGTGGTCGTCCCGATCATCATCTGGGTGGTCAAGAAGGAGTCCCGCGTGATCTCGGGGATCGCCAAGCAGGCGCTGCTGCTGAACGTCGTGGTCTTCGTGGTGGCGTCGGCGATGGTCGCGCTGTTCCTGACGATCATCCTCGCCCCGGTGGCGATCCTGGTCTGGATCGCGCTCGCGATCGTGGCGATCACGCTGCCGGTCGTCGGCGCGATCAAGGCCGCCGAGGGGACGTACTTCCGCTATCCGGTCGTGGGCGTCGCGCCCTGAGGCGCGTTTCCGCGCGGCTCCTGCTCGTCGCCGCGTCGCTCCCCGGCTGCGGCGTGCGGGACCGAGTGCCCGCGGCGGCGCCGACGGAGCCCGCCCCGAGGATCGAGGCGACCTCGCTGCTCGGTCGGCCGCTCCGCTCCCCCCCGCTGCCCGTCGAGCTGCGCCAGCTCCAGGAGTCGCTGCTCGAGCGCGCGCGGGCCGTGCTCGTCGAGCGGCCCGACGATGCCGACGCGCGGATCTGGATCGGACGCCGGCTGGGTTACCTGGGTCGTTACGGCGAGGCGATCGAGACCTTCACGCAGGGCATCGAGCGCCACCCCGGGGACGTGCGGTTCCTGCGGCACCGCGGCCACCGCTACATCACGATCCGCAGGTTCGAGCAAGCGGCCTCGGACCTGGAGCGCGCCGCGATCCTGGTGCGCGGCCGGCCGGACGAGGTCGAGCCCGACGGCCTGCCCAACGCCCGCGGCGTCCCGACGAGCACGCTGCAGTCGAACATCTGGTACCACCTGGGGCTGGCGCGGTACCTGCAAGGCGATTTCGCGGCGGCGCTCGCGGCCTACCGCGAGTGTCTCGCCGTGGCGACCAACCCCGACAAGCTCTGCGCCACGAGCCACTGGCTGTACCTGACGCTGCGCCGCCTGGGGCGCGAGAGCGAGGCGCGGTCGGTGCTGGAGCCGATCTCGGCGGGGATGGAGCTGGTCGAGAACCACGAGTACCACCGGCTGCTGCTGCTGTACCGCGGCGAGATCGAGGTCGAGACGCTCGCCGCCGAGGCGGCGGCCGATCCGGCGAAGTCGGCCGCCACGGCCTACGGCGTCGCCCGCTGGCTGCTCCACAACGGGGAGCGGGCTCGGGCCTGGACGATGCTCGAGCGCATCGTCGCGGGCGACGCATGGGCGGCGTTCGGCGCGATCGCGGCGGAGGCCGATCTGGCGCGTCGCGACGAAACGACGGGCGATCCGACTACGAGCCGGAGCCCTCGCCCGCCGGCGTGACGATCTCGAGCAGCTCGACGTCGAAGTTGAGCGCCGCTCCCGGCCGGATCAGCGGCGGCGATCCGCGCTCGCCGTACGCCGTCTCCGGCGGGCAGACGAGCCGCGCCTTGCCGCCGACCTTCATCTTCTGGATCCCCTCGGAGAAGCAGGGGATCACGCGCGAAAGGGAGAAGACGGCCGCCTCGCCGCGATCGGACGAGCTGTCGAACACCGTCCCATCGCGCAGCGTGCCGTGGTAGTGGACCTTGACGGTGTCGGCGACGACGGGGCTGGCCCCGGCGCCGGGGGCGACCTCGAAGTAGATCGCGCCCGACGCGGTCGGCTGCGCGCCCTGCTTGGCTGCCTCGCCGTCGACGTGGGCCTTGGCCGCCTGCTTCTCGCGCTCGGTCCCGGCCGACAGCTTGGCATTGATCATCGCGTCGATCTTCGGGTGGTAGACCCGCATGTCGACCTGCGGCTTCCGGCCGAGGAGACCGTCCGCCAGGCCGAGATCGATCATCGCCAGATCCGATTCCGAGAACGACGCCGCCGACAGGCGCTGCGACAGCGCCATGCCCAGGGCGTAGAGCGTCTTCTGCTCTTCGCTCTCGGGCGCCGTGGGTTCCTGCGTCGCCACCGGCGAGGCGCAGGCGGCGAGCGTGAGCAGCAGGGCGAGACTGAGGATCGGTCGCATGAGATCTCCCTCGCGGTCACCGGGCCGGCCGCGCGGCATTCGGCGGGCGGCCCAATGATAGTGCACGTCCCGGAGATGTCCAGCCTGCCCGAGACGCGCTTCTATAGATAGCGGCGCTCCGCCTCGGCGGCCGCAGCGCGGATGGCCGGGATGCGGCTCGAGAACCAGAGCGCGGTCGCGGCGCAGACCACGCCGCCGGCCGCCACCGCCTGGGGCGTGCCGATGCGCCGCGCGAGCCACCCGGCGAGCAGCGCGCCGAACGGCGCCGTCCCCATGAACGCCAGCAGGTAGAGACTGATGATCCGTCCGCGCAGCTCGGCCGGCGCGAGCAGCTGCAGCAGCGTGTTGCTGGTCGCCATCTGCACGATCGTCGAGCCCCCGACCAGGACCAGCAGCGTCAGCGCCAGCGGGTAGCTCCTCGTCAGCGAGAACCCGACGAGCGACAGGCCCAGGACCAGCATCGCCGTCCCGACGGTCCGGCCCGCACGGATCCGTCCGTGCCGCCCGGCGAGGGCCAGCGCCCCGCCGACGGCACCCAGGCCCGTCGCACTCATCATCCAGCCCAGCCCCCGCGATCCGACGCCGTGAACGTCACGGGCGAAGATCGGCAACAAGATGCTGTACGACGCGCCGAACACGCTGGTCACGACCACCAGGACGAGCAGAATGCGCATCCGTGGCTCCCGCGCCGCGTGGACGATCCCGCCGCGGATCAGGCCGATCCACGAAGTACGCTCGGCCGGCGGCACGGACGGCCGGTTCCGCAACGCACGGATCGCGACGACGAGCGCCACGTAGCCCAGACCCGTGATGCCGAACACGGCGGCCTCGCCCGCGGCCGCGAGCATCAGGCCGGCGATCGCGGGACCGACCATGCGGGACAGGTTGAACGCCAGCGAGTTGAGCGCGATGGCGTTCGGCAGGTCGTCGCGACCGACCAGGTCCTGCAGCAGCGACTGCCGCACGGGGATGTCGAGCGTGCCGGCCACCCCCGTGGCGAACGCCAGAGCGCCGACGTGCCAGATCCGGACCCAGCCGAGCCAGGTCAGCCCGGCCAGCGCCAGAGCCAGGATCATCGACGCCGACTGGGTCCACAGCAAGGTGGTGCGCCGCGGCAGCCGGTCGGCGGCGACGCCGGCCGGCAGGGCGAGCAGCAGTGCCGGAAAGAAGCCGAGGAAGCCCACGAGACCGAGCTGGAACGCCGAGTCGGAGAGCCGCAGCACGAGCCAGCCCTGCGCCACCGATTGCATCCAGCGCCCGGTCAGCGAGACGAGCAGGCCGATCCACAGCACGCGGAAGTCGGGGTGGCGCAGCGCGCGGAACGTGCCCGGCGCCAGCGGCAGGATCCGTCCCGGGAGCGGCAGCGACATGGGGCGGCATTGTAGCCGGCGCCCGCCCGGCGGCGGCGCGTCGCCGCCGGAGGCGCGCGACGAGCGTCACAACCCGCCGGCGGTGAGATCGTCGAACGAGCCCTTCTCGTCCGCGTCGCTTCTCCCGACGTAGAGGCCGACGCGGGTGCCGCTGTTCACCGCCTGTCCCAGACCGGGGTCGGCGAGACTCGTCCAGGCGGGCGGCCCCCAGGTCGTCGGGTCCGGTCCGGCCGGGTTCTTCCAGACGCGCACGATCGTCGCGTTGCCGGTGCCGGAGACGCGCACGCCCAGGAAGTCGCCGTCGGCGAGCAGCGCCGATCCGCTCGCCGAGTTCGCAATCGTGGAGCAGTCGACGCCGGAGCCGCTGCACGACATCCACGAGAACCGGTGGGCGTTGTCGTCGTAGATGACCACGTACCGCGCCCCGGCGGGGTTCCCGGCGGTTTCGCGCAGCGCCACGCCGTTCTCCCGGCCGATGTCGCGGAAGCGCACCTTGATCCACTGGTCCGCGCGGCACAGCTCGCGGTGCGAGTAGGAAACGAGCGAGTCGTCGGGTCCCGCCGCGAGTTCGAGGAACTGCCCGCCCGGCACGCTCCACGAGCCGCGGATCTCGCTCCAGCCTGCCGGCGGCGCCGAGGGGACGGAGAAGTCGTCGGAGACGGTGTCGAAGCAGTCGCAGGCGTCACCCTTGCCGTCGCCGTCCTCGTCCTCCTGGCCGGGGTTCGCGTGCGCGGGACAGTTATCGCCGGCGTCGCAGATCCCGTCGCCGTCGCCGTCGGGACCATCGCCGGCCGGATCGAACGTCCCTCCCGTCTGGCGCGCGATGCTGACGTTGTCGAGCCGGACCTCGGTCGACTCGAGCGGCTGGTCGGTCTTGTTGTTGTAGCCGCCGACGATCAGGGTGTGCGTGCCCGCCGCCAGCGGTCCGACGAGCGCCTGGAAGCTCCGCCAGCCGGTGCTGATCTCGCTGCCCCCCGGGCCGTCGCCGACGACGCGCGCGACGTAGTCGTTCGGCGGGGTGCCGTGAAGCGTGCCGTCGACGCTGACGAGCACCTCGCTGTACTCGTCCGTGCCGTACTGCGGCGACTGGGTCAGGTTGTAGTCGAAGACCACCCGGATCGTCGCCGCTTCGTCCAGCGTGAAGTCGCGGCGCCAGCCGCCCGAAACCCCGAGCACCGGCGTGCTGCTGCCCGAGAGCAGGACCCTCAGACCACCTCCGGGGTTGCCGCCGGTCGAGGTCCAGGTGCCGTCGGCGAGGGCCGGCCGGCTCGTGCCACGGAACGCGTCGTCCTGGTAGCTGAACCCCTCGGGGCCCGCGCCGAAAGAGGCGTCGACCAGGATCACCGGAACTCCGCTGCAATCGTCGCACGTGTCCGCGTCGACGTCGCCGCAGACCTGCGGGTCGAACGGGTCGACGTCGCCGGCGTCGGCCACGCCGTCGTTGTCGTCGTCGGGGTCGCCGAGATCGCAGGCACCGTCGCCGTCGAAGTCCGGCCCGTCATTCAGCGGAGCGTCCGTTCCGCTCGTGCAGTCGTCGCACCCGTCGCCGTCCGCGTCGCGGCACACCGTGGGATCGAACGGTGCGAGGTCCTCGGCGTCCGCGACACCATCGTTGTCGTCGTCGGAGTCCCCGGCGTCGCAGGCACCGTCCCCGTCGAAGTCCGGGCCGTCGCTCAGCGGCGCGTCCGTCCCGCTCGTGCAGTCGTCGCAGGTGTCGGTGTCGGCATCGCGGCAAACCGTCGGATCGTGCGGAGCGGCGTCCTCACCGTCGGCCACGCCGTCGTTGTCGTCGTCGGCGTCGCCGAGATCGCAAGCGCCGTCGCCGTCGAAGTCGGCCCCGTCGTCCTGCGGCGCATCGGTCCCGCTCGTGCAGTCGTCACACCCGTCCCCATCGGCGTCGCGGCAGACGTGCGGATCGAGCGGAGCGCCGTCCTCGGCGTCGACCACACCGTCGCCGTCGTCGTCGGGATCGAGACAGTCGGCGAGGGTGTCGCCGTCCGTGTCGGTGTCCGGCACGCCACAGCCACAGGCCCCGGGCTCGACCTTGCCCGCGTCGGACGGACAGCCGTCGCCGGCGTCGCAGCTCCCGTCGAGGTCCGAGTCGGTGCCGTCGCTTCCCGGATCGTCCGTCCCGCTCGTGCAGTCGTCGCACGTGTCCCCGTCCGCGTCGCGGCACGCATGAGGATCGAACGGGGCGACGTCCTCCGCGTCCGCCACGCCATCGTTGTCATCGTCGGGATCGCCGAGATCGCAGGCACCGTCGCCGTCGAAGTCCGGGCCGTCGTTCAGCGGAGCGTCCGATCCGCTCGCGCAGTCGTCGCAAGTGTCGGCGTCGGCGTCGCGACAAGCGGTCGGATCGTGCGGGGCGCTGTCCTCGGCGTCCGCGACACCGTCGTTGTCGTCGTCGAGATCTCCCGCGTCGCAGGCTCCATCACCGTCGAAGTCGGCGCCGTCGTCCTGCGGGGCGTCCGTGCCGCTCGTGCAGTCGTCGCAAGTGTCGGCGTCGGCGTCGCGGCACACGGTCGGGTCGAACGGCGCGCTGTCCTCGGCGTCCGCGACGCCGTCGTTGTCGTCGTCGAGGTCTCCTGCGTCGCACGCGCCGTCGCCGTCGAAGTCGGCACCATCGTTCAGCGGCGCGTCTGTCCCGCTCGCGCAGTCGTCGCAAGTGTCG
>Ga0187892_10000880_pt1 | contig 74670 bp, 69 predicted proteins | sample MA1701073metaG_FD_139345 | JGI IMG/M metagenome (GOLD analysis project Ga0187892, IMG submission 139345) | Bio-ooze microbial communities from a basaltic lava cave in the Kipuka Kanohina Cave System on the Island of Hawaii, USA - MA170107-3 metaG ...
TCAGCCGCAATCTCATGCTCGCCGTCGCTAAAATGTGATAACAAGTAAGTCAAAGAACGATAATATAAGCTGGGCCAACCCAAGTCGACATGGTATCATTGAGTTTTTCAGTGCCCCCTAATTGTTCGCCGCCCCGTTGGTGATCCACATTTGGATGGCGTTGACTTCGGCGCTGCTCATCGGACCGATGCCGAGCGGCATGCGGGCCTGAGCGCCGCCGGTTTGCGGATCGCCGATGATTTTCAAATAAAGCGCGCTGTTGGCGGCGTCGTTCGGCTTGACCCGCAGCAGGTTCGGGGCGCCATAATTTGATGGCGCGTTGACCAGCGTGGCAAAAGCATTTGCGCTCTCCAGCGACATCGGCGCGATGCCGCCGGTCACGTGACAGCCGGCCACTGCGCATTTCAACGCGAAAATATTGGCTTGAATGCTGGACAGCGTCGGCTGTATAACCACCGGCGGCGTCTGCTGAGTAGAAACCGGCGTTGGTTTATCGCAAGCCGTCAGGCAACAAATCAAACCGGACAACAAGAATGCTCCGCCTGCGCGCTTTTTAAAAGACAGCATTGGCATGTTATGACTCCTTCAATTAAAGTTTGCCGTGCTAGCAAAAGTTAATTAACTAACATAAACAACTTTCCACATACATTATTGAAATGGAAACTCAATTTGTTGAAGCGGCGAGTTAGTTTTTTCAATCGAGGCGTCGCCGCAAAATTACCACCGAATGATCACCCCAATTCCACAACAGCGGCCAGCCTGCCAGTTTCTCTTCACAATTTACAAGAACAGTAAAAATTTTTTGGCGCCGCGCGACGGCGCGCAAATACGGCGGCGGCACGAATAATCCCAGCGCAAAGCGTTTTTCAATTGCAAAAAAAGGGAAAAAGCTTGCGGCCAGGAATCGGCGCGAGTGATAAAAAGTTTGCACGCGCCGATTTCCCAGCCGCACCGCCAGCCCTCCCGTGCCGCTGCGGCCACGCCAGCGGCGCAATGCTTCCCGTGGGTTCAATTTAAAAAGATAATAAAAAATTTCCCACGGGCAAATTGGCGGCATGATATTGAGCAGCATTTTGCCGCCGGGACGGATCAGCGCGGCAGCGTCCCGCGCAAATTGGCGCAAATCCGCGACGCAATTGAGCGCGCCGAAATTGGAAAAAATGCCGTCGAAACTGGCGGCGCCATGATGTTGAATCAATTCTCTCATGCTCTCGACGCCGCCGGGCCAGAACGCGACGGCATTTGAAAATCCAGCTTGCGCGATTTTTTCGTTTGCGACGGCGAGCATTACGGGAGATGGCTCGACGGCGACAACACGATGGCCGCGACGCGCAAAAAATAATGCATCGGCGCCGGTGCCGCAGCCGATTTCAAGCAGGCGCGCGCCATGCTCGAAGGTTGACGCGGCGGCGCTTTGCACGCGGCGGCGCATCCATCGAAAAATGGGATTGCAAGATTCTGCCGCATCATAATTGCTTGCGACCTCATCAAATGCCGTGCTGGTTGAAAGAACTGAATGCGGCATGGCGTTCCTCAAAAAACGGCTGAAGTATCGTCCTGACGGATCGAATTTAGAGAAATTTATTTCAGCGTCAACAAGTAATCCGCCATCGCCTCAAGCTCGGCTTGGGGAAGATCTTTGAACGCCGGCATTAACGAATCTTTCACGAAGGCTTGGGGATTGACGAAGTGGTCGATAAGCCACTTTTTATCGTGCTTGGCTCCGATGCCGGCCAGATTCGGCCCGACTTCCTTGCCGGCGCCGTTGATCGTATGGCAATTTCGGCAGGTCTCGCGCGTCATGACGAAACCGGCGGTGACAAAATTCGCGGCTGCGGCGTCGGCTTTTTCGCGATTCTTCAAGTAAGCAACCATGGCCAAAATTTCTTCGCCGAAGGTTCTTTTCTTTCTGCGCTCGGAAGTGTCCTGGCGCAAAACGTTTTCCAGTTTCAACGCCACGGCGTGTTCCGCCAACTTCGTCGAATCCCACGCGGCTTTGATCGGCGTGAATTGCTTCGCGCCTTGATTGTGGCAATCGCCGCATTTTTTCAAAGCATAAATGTGGCGGCCTGCCAGCGCCGAAATGTCAACTTGCGCCCAAGCCGCGACCGTGCCGGTTAATAGAGCAAACACCGTCATCAAGGCCGTTCGATTCAATGCCATTGTCCTCTTCATAGCTCCTCACATGTTGAATGTTAATTGTTTTGCGCGCCGCGATTGATCCAGGCTCTGATCGAATCGGTCTCGGCTTGGCTCAAAGCGGCGCCTCCCAGCGGCATGCGGCTGCCGGTAGCGGCGTTGCCAATAACCTTCAAATATAAAGCGCTGTTATTAGCGTTTCCCACCGCAACGCGGGGCCTGCCATACGCCGAATTGATGCCCACCAAAGTCGTGAAAGAATCGCCGGCGCGCAACGACATGGGGGCGCCGCCGCCCGGATGACAACCGGCATTGGCACATTTCGGCGTGAAAATGTTGGTTTGAATGCTCGACAGCGTCGCCCGCAGCCCGGACGGCGGCGGTTGCTGTTGGGCGTTGGGCAGGTCATGCTCGCAGGCCGTGAATAAAACCGCGAGGCCAAACATCAATAAGCTTCCCATCACAGCTTTGGCAAAAAAGCTTTTGCGCATACTATCTCCTTACGTCATTGAATAAATGCAACTATCATAATGGATAATTCAAAACCCGATAAATATTGAAGCCGAGGCGAAAATCGCCGCCGGCAAAATCAAAATCGCCGCCGCTCATGTATTGATTCGTCGTGTTGCCGGCGGAATTTGTAACAAAAATATGAAAAACGTGGCCGCCGGCTTTGATTTCAAGCCCGGTCACGAAAGTGTCAAAATAAGTGACTTTGCCATTTTTAACCGGCGGATTGCCGAGCGTCGCCACGGTTCCATCGCCGGAAAGTATCGGCACAATCTCGGCAAAGAGCGAGTATTTCTGGCTCAAGGCAATTTTGCCGGCGAGGCCGAGCGTGATCAGCGGATCTTCGTCGGTCATCGCAACATTGCCGTTCAGCAGAATGCCGGGAACCGCCAGCAGCGACAAACGGTTGCCGACCTGTTTGCTCAGCGGCAGTTGCGCGAAGAGAGCAAAACGCTCGCCGGCGGTGCGGCTGAGATTTCTGGGGTTGGCGCTGAGATCAGCCGGGTCCGGCACGCCTGCGGCCGTGGCCCAATCGACGCCGGCATAGATCGCCGCCGAAATCGGCGTGCCGCCGTCGGTGGTTTCGCGCAGCAGCCGGTATTTGCCGGCGATTTCAAACGTGGCGTTAACCTTCGAGCGTTCCACCGTGACCAAAAAACGATTTGAAAACGGAAAACCCAACTGCGTCAGCATCGAGCTGCCGCCGTCGAGGCCGAACAGTTGATCGAAACCGACGTTGACCGGCGCGTTGAACTTGTGCGCGATGCGGTAAAGAAAAGAGCCTTTCTCCAAAGTTTCCGCGGTTTGCAAATTCGCCAGCGTCAAACCGGGAAACGCCGCGGCATATTTCATTTTGGGCGATTCCGCTTTCATGCCGGCCGGCAGGGATTTAATCCAGGCCTCAAAAGCCGCGATTTCCTGTGCGGCCAGCGGCCTGCCGTCGCGCGGCATGCGGTCGCCTTTGATGCCGGGGGCGCCGTATAATTTTTTTATCAAATAACTGTTGGCCGGATCGCCGGGCTTGACGCGCAGCCACGGGGTGTCAGCGCTTTTTACGCCGACGAGATTGGCGACCAACATTTCTTCCGACATATCGAGGCCCTTGGGGGCATTGGCCCCGACGTGACAACCGGCAAACGCGCATTTCTCTTCAACAATTGCCTGCACGCGTTCAAACAGGTTGTCTTGCGGCGTGAACATTCGTTTTGATTCCGGCGGTTTCACGAACGCCGGGCCATCGCCGGCCGTGGCAGTCACGGTTCCGGCCAGCAAAAAAGCCAGCGTCATTAAGCCGGCGCTCAGTCGTAACACGTTTCGAAGCATTTGTCCCTCCTTTACAGGTGGTGAAATAACAGATTGTTTATTCATTGCACGACGATTCTGCCCGTGCCGTGGTTGTTGCCATGAATCGAGCAGAAATAATCAAACGTTCCGCTTTGATCAAACAGGACGGGATGTGTTTCGTCCGTTCTTAAATTCGCCGAGGGGTCAAATTTGTGTTCGACGTTTCCCGGCAGGCCGCTGGTAATGTCGTGCCTGACATTGTCTTTGTTGATCCAGGTGACGGTGGTGCGAATTCTCACGGTCAGCGTCGCCGGATCGAAGCCGGTTGAGAGAATCCACACTTCGTTCGGGCCACGAACCTCGGGCTGCAAGGGATTTTCCGCGCAGCGCCATTGAGCAAAAGCCAGAACGATCAGCAAAACCAGCCACAGCGTGAACTTCAGGCGGCGGCCTTGAAAAGTTCGATTTTTTCTAAAATGCCACATGATTTTCCTCCACCTCTTCAAACCAAAAATCGCCGCGCCTCATTTCGTGCAGGCGATGATGCAGCGCCTCTTTAATGCGATGGCGATGGTTGTTGGTAAATAATTTGATTTGTCCCGGCTTCGCCGTCACCGCCTCTTCGCTTAAATGCAAATGCGCGGTTTTGCGGCGGATGCGCCGGCGATAGGCGGCGAAGAGCAGCCTTTCGAGAGAATCAAAAACCCGGCCGGAGAAAATTTTTTCCGCCAGCGCTTTGGTGCGGCTGCGTTCGACAAAACGCGGCGAGTTGACCGGCTTCTCGCTGCGGCGCTGCGGCAAATGCGAATAAATCCACGCGTTCGCCGCCTGGAATTTGTTGTAATGCTCGAAGCCGCTCAAAGGCCGGAGAAACGCAATCTGATGCGCCACGAAGAAATCGCTTTCTTCGATGCTGAGATGATCGAGATCGAGCAGGCAGTTGAGGCAAATCGTTTGGCGTTTGCCGAGCAATTTGAGCAAAAGAACCAATGAGACAAAAACCGTCCACAGCCGGCGCGGCGCGGCGATGATGAACACGTCAATATCGTCGGCTTGCTGGCAATTCTCAAACGCCATGGCGCCGGAAAGCGAGAGGCTGCGCACGAACGGAAAATTGATGATCAAGCGAAGCAGCCAGGCGTTTTTGTGCAAAAGCAGCCGGCTTTGCAGGCGGCGCTGCTCGCGTGCCGCCACGATGTGGCCGCGGCCGCGAATGAAATAAAAGCGATTGCTCTGCTCGATGACGCCGCGCTGCTCGCAATCCGATAATGCCGCATTGATTTCATTGAATGAGGCTTCGCACGAAAACAATCCGTCGTGAATCTCCTCGGGGCGCAAGGGATAATCGAAAAGATCGGCGTAGGCCAGCGTTTTTAAAATCGCTTCGCGGATTGCCGCGCCGTTTTTTGCGGCTGAAGCAAAAAGCTGTTGATGAGCCACGCCGTTGCGAGGCGCTGAGGCAAATGCGACGTTCGTCACGAAGCCGTTTCGAGAAGACGCATAAACGGACTCGTAGACCTGCCGCGTCGCATGCGCTGTTTGCTGCCAGGAAAATTCCAGCGCGCGTTCGCGGCCGGCGGCGATGAGTTTTTGCCGCAGCGTTTTGTCAAAGAGCATTCTTTCCATTTTGCCGGCCCAGGCCTCCGCCTCGCCGGAACAGAGCATGTCGAGATCGGCGGCCAATTCCCGCATGGAGGAATTATCGGCTGCCAAAACCGGCGCGCCGCTCGCCATGGCTTCGAGCAGGGGAAATCCAAAGCCTTCGTGCAGCGACGGCAGCGTGAATAATTCCGCGCCTTGATAAAGCGGCGGAATGTCGGCCTCGTCAACATAACCGAGACAGCGAACTGCGCCGTTGACATTTTCGCGCGCCAGCGCTTTTTCAATCTCCGGCCAGCCATTGTCGGGAAGGCCGGCCAAAACCAGCAGCAAATTTTGATGGCCGCGCTCGCGCAAGCGGCGAAAAGCGGAAATGAGCAGTGGCAGATTTTTTCTCTTTTCGAGCGTGCCGAGAAACAAAATGTAAGGCGCGTTCAAAGCATACCGCGCGCGCACGCGCTCGATTTGCTCCGCCGAAACCGTGGAGAAAAATTTGGCCTCAACGCCGGAGGGCACGACGCGCAATTTGTTTTCCTCAAAACTTTTTTCGGTTTTAAAAAGCCGACAGACGTCATCGGCAGTCGATTGGGAAACGGCGATAACCGCCTCCGCCGCCTGCCAGGCGCGCCGAATGGCTTGCTGAAAATAAAGGCGTTTGATCGGCGGATAAAGCTGCGGGTAGAGAAAGAACGCAACGTCGTGAAACGTCGAGATCTGCCGCATCGCGCCGGGAAAGCCGGGCAGGCTGTAATGCAAGCCGTGCCAAATATCGACGCGGCTGCGGCGGCCATCGGCGCCGGCTTTTAAATGTTGCCACAGCAAGCGTGACGGCCGGGAAAAATTCGGCAAGTGAACAAACTGAAAATTCTCCGGCAGCGCGCCAAAAAAATCTTGAGAGCCGGCTTTGACAAAGAGCGCATATTCATTTTGATCGTCGATCTGCGCCAACGCTTTGATCAGGCCGCAGATATATTTTCCCGCTCCGGCCACGGTCGTTGGCATGCTGCTGGCGTCGATTCCAATCCGCACGTCGAAGCTTCCTGGTTTCGTTTTACGTTGAATAGCTAACCTGCATTATTCATAAACTCGTGGGACAGGCAGCCTTGCCTGTCAGACTGTTTTGGATTTTAGCTTGCGCGTGAATAATGCAGGCTAAACAGAGTTTTAAAAAAACCGACGCCGGCTCACGCGGTTGAAGCCACGGCATGAGGCGCCGGCCGCAATTTGCCGAAACGCTTGTGCGCCCAAAAGCCCAGCAAATAAACCGGCGCCATGACGGCGAAACGCGGCTCACTCACCGTCGCAAAAACCAATCCGGCGAAAAGAACAAAGTACGTCATGATTTTCCCCCAATAAACAAGGCTTTTGCCGTCATCCGGCTGTGTTTGCCAGTGGCAAAATAGAATCACCACGCCCTGCAGCGTCAAGACGCCGTAATGCGCGTGATGCGCGAAGGCCAGGTATGACATCAGCACGGTTCCGATGCCGGCGCACACACAGGCGTAAATTCGGCTGCCGGCCAAGCCGAGGTGGACGACGGTGGTTCGTTTGGGAGGATTGGCGGCGCGGTCGTTTTTATGATCGATATAATGAAAAAAAACCATGATGGCGATGTACATGAAACCCAGGCTCACGGATAAAATGATTGCCGGCGCCGGCAGCGCGCCGCTTTGCGCGAAATAACCGGCGGCCACCAAAATCGCGATGCTGGCGAAGCCGCCGAGAAATTCTCCCAAAAACGGCCGGTAGGCAAAGCGAAACGGCGGCAGCGAGTAAAACAAACTCAACAGCAAGCCTGGAAAAAAGAACCAGAGCAGTTGCCACGACGCCATCATCGCAAATAAAAAAGCCAGGGCCACGAGAACGCCGGCGGTTAGATAAAACAAGCGCCACAGCTCAGGAATCGTCAACAGGCCGGCGGCAATGACTTTGCTGCCGCCCGACACGTTTTTGGGCGCGGCAGGATTCGCGCGCGTCGTTTCGATGGGGCGATCGGTGCCGCTTTGCCAATCATAGATCTCGTTGACGATGTGGGTGGGATAACCTTGCAGCAAAGCCGAGATCACCAAGACGAAAATAAAAACACTCCATTTGATGGCAACGCCGTTGAGGGCGGCGGCGGCGTTGCTCACCAGGCTGGCGTTGAACGCCCACACCAACACCGCCAAAATCCGAAAGAGCATGAAGGCGCCCTTCAGCTTGGCGTGCCAGAAGTTTTTGGAAAAAGTCAATTCGGCTCGTGCTTGGTTCATCGCGTCGAAGTTGAGCAAATGACGTTTAAAATGTCAGTAAATATGAGCACAAAAAAATAAAAAAGCAAGCGGTTTTCATTTACAACAAAGTTAAGCAACAGGCAAATACTGTAACTTGAAAATGACAGGCGAATTTCATGCCGGTATTTGAAGCCATTGGATGCTGGGACTTAATGTTTTGAATTTCAAGGAACTAAGCTTTCCGTTGGGCGGCGCAAGCATGCGCTCAATATAACGATTGTTGTATTTCGAGAAACGATTACGAAAGTCACGGTTGCATTTTTTGCGGCTCAGGCTGGCCATCGTGTTTAAGGTCATGTTCGTCTTCTATATCGCCGACGATCTCTTCAATGATATCTTCGAGCGTGACGATGCCCAAAACGTGTCCATTGCTTTCTTTAACCACGGCCATTTGCCGTTTCTGGCGCTTGAATTCCCGCAAGGCGGCGGCGACCGATAAATTAGGAGGAAAAAAAAGCGGCGTGTAAAGCGCGTCGTGCAGAACCACAACGCCGCGCAAGCTGAAAAGATAGAACAAGTCTTTGGTGTTCACAATTCCAACAACGTGATCAAAATCCTGATCGTAAACCGGCATGCGCGTGTGCGCGCCTTCGCGAACCGCTTCGAGAATTTGTTCTTCCGAGGCGTGAATCTCCAGCGCCGCGACCTTGTCGAGCGGCACCACGATGTCGCACACGCATTTCGAGGAGAGCCGGAAAACATTGTGCAAATATTCGGCTTGATCGGCGGGCAGCACACCGGCTTGGCGGGTTTCTTCCACCAACAAGCCGAGTTCCTCGACGGAGTGCACCATTTGATGGCCGGAGACGGGTTTGAAGCCGAGTTGACGCACGATCCAATTGCCGGCGCCGTTCATGAGCACGATGGCCGGACGGGTGATCTTGGCGAAGATCAAAAGCGGCGTCGCCACGAGCAATGAAATTTCGTCAGGCCGTTGCAGCGCCAGCGCTTTGGGCGCCAGCTCGCCGATGACAACGTGCAAAAACGTGATGGTGGTGAAGGCAATAATCGCTGAGAGTGAATGGCTGGCCGTTTTAGCCCATTCCATGGGGAATAGATGCAAAAGCGGGTCGAGCAGGTGGGCAATGGCAGGCTCGCCAACCCAGCCAAGCGACAAACTCGCCAACGTGATGCCAAGCTGGGTGGCGGCGATGGCGTCATCCAGCTTTGAAATCGCTTTGCGAACGGCCTGAGCCCCGACGCGGTTTTTCCGGATCATTTCTTCGACTTTGGTGCGCCGCACGGCGACCAAGGCAAACTCCGCGGCGACAAAAAAGCTGTTCAATAAAACGAGAAGCGGCACGGAGAGCAACCCCAAAATCTCTCGCGCAAGAGATAGCGCTTCGTCCATGAAAAATTGCTCCAAAAAACTTTTTCTCTATCGTTGTAATAAATAAAAAAGCAAAACACCTCACTTTTTAAAATTAAAACAACTTTGCATCAAGCGCAACAGGTTTCTTGCCGCTGTTTACTCGTTGTCACCGGCTATTTCCGTCGATAATCCCTCCAGCCGATTCTGCAACGTGCGAAAATTGAGATTGAGCACGCGGCAGGCTTCTTTTTTGTTGCCGCCGGCCTTGTCGAGAATCATGCGGGCGTAAAGCTGAGTCAGTTGGCGTTCGGTCAGCAGCTCGCTGCGCGCTTGCGCCAGCAGATCCGCTTCCGGGCGATCCTGCAACAGCAGCAGGTGCTCGACGTCGATGACGTCGCCGTTGCACAAAACCGCGGCGCGCTCGACGAGGTTTTCCAGCTCGCGCACGTTGCCCGGCCATTTGTGCTGCAGGAGCAAATTCATCGCCGCCTCGGAAATTTTGCCGATCGGTTTGTTGAGCGCCTGCGCGTATTTTTGCAAAAAATGCTGCGCCAGCAACGGCACGTCTTCGGGGCGGTCGCGCAACGCCGGAACTTTGATGGGAACGACATTGAGGCGGTAATAAAGATCCTCGCGGAATTTTTTCTCTTGCATCATCTCTTCGAGATTGTGGTTGGTGGCGGAGACGATGCGGATGTCGCATTTGATCGTCTCGCTGCCGCCGACGCGCTCGAACTCGCGTTCTTGCAGCACTCGCAACAATTTGATCTGCGTGGCCATTGGAATATCGCCGACTTCGTCGAGAAAGAGCGTGCCTTTTTCGGCCATCTCGAAGCGCCCCGGTTTTTGGCGAATCGCGCCGGTGAAGGCGCCTTTCTCGTGGCCGAACAGCTCGCTTTCCAGCAGCGTTTCCGCAATCGCGGCGCAGTTGACGGCGACGAACGGGCCGCTGCGCCGCGGGCTGTTGAAATGAATCGCGCGCGCCAGCAGTTCCTTGCCCGTGCCGGTCTCGCCGAGCAAAAGCACGGTTGCATCCGTCGAGGCAACTTGCTGCGCCAGGCGAAAGACTTGCTGTATGCGGGCGCTTTTGCCGATGAGATTGCCGAAGCTGTGGCTCAGCGCCACGACGTCCCGCAGGCGCGCCAGTTCTTCGTCTTTCCGGCGCTGGGCCAATGCCCGCTCGACTTTCAACAACAGCTCGGCGTTGCCGCACGGCTTGGTGAGGTAATCTTCGGCGCCCAGCTTGATCGCTTCCACCGCCGATTCGACGGAAGCAAAGCCGGTGACCATGATAACAATCGTGGCCGGGTTGAGCGTTTTGGCGGTTTCCAAAACTTGCAGTCCGCTCACTTCGGCCATCACCAAGTCGGAGAGCACGAGATCGAAATGGCGCTCGCGCAGCAGCGCGCTGGCTTCGCTGCCGTCGGCGGCGCAGGTAACGGCGTAACCTTCGTCTTCCAGCAGGGCCGAGGTGACCGCGCGAAAAGCGGCGTCGTCATCGACGACGAGAATGGAGGATTTCATACGATTGAATGGTTAAAAAGTCCTTCCCAAGTCCTTCCAAATTTTAGCTTGATTTTCAAAGGGTGTTTGCTTAACTTCCTTGTAGAAACTTTATCCGGTTAAATTTTTTAAGAGCTTGCATGGCGAACTCGTTACCGCTTCTGTATCTGGATTCGTCCGTTCCCAGCGCTTATTATAATGACCACGATCGAGAACGGCAGAGCGTTACCCAGAGAATCTGGCATGAGAAACTGCCAAACTATCGTCTAGTGATTTCTAATATAACGCAAAGAGAGCTTGGCGCAACTAAAAATAGAAAAAGGAGAAAGAAGCTCCGCTATCTTGTTCAACGACTGAAAATGCTCTTATTCACACCGGAGTGTGGCGCTTTGGCTGATGAGTATTTGAAAAATATGCGCATGACGAAATACGATGCTTTCCACGTTGCCATCGCGTCAATATACGGTTGTGAGATTTTGCTGAGTTGGAATTTTAGCCATTTGGTGAATTACAACAATAAACAAAAAATCAATGAGATTAACATCAGCAGGGGCTACAAAACAATTACGATTATCAGTCCAAACGAATTGTAAAGGCGCATAATGAAAAACCATGACGATTATAAAGAAAGCCCGACCATGCGGGAAGTTCATCAAATCCAAGAAGAGCTTGAGCAGCAATACCAAAAAAGCGGCTTATCTTTCTTTGAATGGCTGCAAGCCACTGAAGATGATTTTCAAAAGTCTCTCACTGAAGACGGGTTTCGCATGGTTACTCGTAATGGCCAAACCTTCATAGAAGAAATTGAATCGCAATCAAAAAGAGGCAAAAATAAACAAAAAACAATCCGTGCTAGACAAAAAAATTACGACGACTATATCGATGATTCGACCATGCGGGAATTGCATCTCATTCGCGAAAAGATGGAACAACAATATCGAAAAAGCGGATTGCCGTCTTACGAAGAATGGCTGCAAGCAACGGATAAAGATCTCAAGCAATCACTGGCAGAAGTCGGTTTCCAAATTGTAACTCACGATGGCCGAACCTACATAGATAAAATTAAACCACAAACGAAAAAGAAACTCGTAAAATACAAAACCGCCGTAAAACGCAAAAAGAAAAATTTCCGCAAAAAATAAATTGCGTGAAAGGCGCGGTCAACGTTATCCCATTTTCTCCGCAATTGGCAGCTTCACGATAAACCTGCTCCCCTTCCCCACCTCGCTCTGCACTTCAATCGTTCCGCCGTGTTGATGCACGATGTTATAGCACACCGACAGGCCGAGGCCGACGCCGTGGACGGCGCGCTTGGTGGTGAAAAACGTGTCGAAAATTTTTGACAGATTTTCCGGCGGAATGCCGCTGCCGGTGTCGCCGATCTCAATTTCCGCCAAGCCGTTGCGGCTCGAGCTGCGCGCCTGCAATTTGCCGCCGCGCGGCATGGCTTCGATAGCGTTGAGAATTAAATTGAGAAAAACCTGCTTCATTTGATCCCGCGAAGCGCGCACCGCCGGCAAATCCGGCGCGAGATGGCGCTCGACTTTGATGCCGTATTCTTTAAAGCGCTGCTGCGAGCTTTCCAAAACTTCGATCAGCGTGGTGTTGAGATCGACGGACTGCAATTCGACTCGCCCGAACCGGTAAAAATCGAGCATCTGGCGCACCAGCTTGCCGATGCGGAGAATTTCGTCGTGCGCGAGCTGCACGAATTGGCGGCCCGCCAGCCCGTCGGGCATTTTTTTCAGCGCCGTTTCCAAAGAGCTGCGGATGTTGTGAATGGGATTGTTGATTTCGTGCGAGAGCTGCGCGGTCAATTTGCCGGCGGCGGCGAGCTTTTCGGTTTTGATCAGCTCTTCCTGGGCGCGGCGAAGCTGGGCGAGCGCGGTTTCAAGGTCGGCGTTGCGTTCCACCAGGCTGGCATTCAGCTCGGTCAGTTTTTCCATCTGCTGTTTGAGGGATTGCCGCATCGCCTCGAAGCGCCGGGCGAGATAGCCGATTTCGTCGCGCGAAGAAATTTGAATGGGCTGGTCGAGGCGTCCGGCGCCGGCGGCATGCGCGGCGTCGACGAGCCTGGCGATGGGTTGGGTGATGTTGCGCGAGATGATCAAGCTGATGCCCAAGGCCGCCAAAAATGCGCCGAGGCCGACGATAAAAAGCGTGCGCTGCACCGGCGCCAGCAAAGGCCGGATCGAGCGGTCGATGGAGCGGAACAAGATCACTTGATCCGGCGAGTCGTTTTCAAACAGCGGCAGGCTCACGGCGAGAAAATTTTCGCGCGCCATCGCGACCGGTTGAGGCGTTGCAGTCAAAGTTGAGTTTGCCGCAAGCGTTGCCACACCGGCGGCCAATTTCTCGCGATCGCCATTGATCAATGAAACCGCCGCAATTTTTTCCGCAAACACGAAAGCAACCTCGGCGCCGACGAGCGCTTTCGTATGTTGCGCAAACATATCATCCAACCGCACGCCCAAAACCAGCGCGCCAATCACCCACGGCCCGAAGGGAGAGCCGCCGGCCCAGATCGGAACGATCACGCCCCACCACGCGCCGTGCTGATCGTTCCAGGCCGCAAACCGCTCCTTGCCCGTCCAGGCGAGGCTGAGCAGGGAGTCGGGCAAAGCAAAACGCCCGCGCGTTTCGCTGAAAATTTCTTCGGTTTCCGCCGTCCGCGTCGTCGTCAGCAACAGCCGCCCGTCGCGATTATAAATGAGGCAGATATCGCTCACCGCATTTGCCTCTTCGCCGGGATTGGCAAGTCTGGGCAGGGGACGCTCGGCTTGCGAGAATAAGGCGAACGGTTCTTTGTGAGCGGCCAGCTCGCCTTGATAAAGTTGTTTCAGAACCAGTTGCATGTTGAGCACATCGCGGTCGTCGAGGGCGGCTTTCAATTGCGGCACGCTGGCCCAGATGTGGCTCTTCTCCAGCAGTTGCTCGCGGTCGTGTTGTTGCATCACCAGAAACAGACGGGCGGCGCGCTGCACTTCGGCGTCGAGCGTCTGCAAAACCTGCCCGCGCAAAAAATAATTGAGCACCAAAAAAATGACGACGATCACGCCCAACACCGTCGCGGACAAGGCGAGGAAAAATTTTCCCTTCACCCCGCGATAGCCCCGCAGCGCTTTTTTTATCGCGAGGCGGCGCGGTTTTTGTGCATGCTCTTCCATCAATAAAACACCGTCATTTGCAAGACCGCGAGATTATCGGCCGGGTCGTTGTCGCCGGTTCGGTTGATTTGCCAGACGGCTTTAACCAGCGCATGGCGTGAAAGATTGTAACCGATAGCGGACTCGAAGCGCCAGACCGGAAAGTCCCATGGCTCGGTGAGCCTGCCGTCGCCGTCAAGATCGCGCTCGTCGGCGATTTCGGAAAATTGGATGCGGCCGTAGCGGCCGGCCACAAAAAGCCTCGGCAAAATTTTGTAGCGCAATTCGGCGCTGAACGCCAGCGCCTCAAGATGGTCGCGGATAAACGGGCTTTCCCAGCGGCTCCACACGCTTTCGCCGAAAAAAACAAAATAGCCGCGACTGTATTCGACGTCGACGCCGGCGAGAGTTTGGGCGTATTGTTCCGGTTTAAAATTTGGCTGCGCGCTTTTCACCACGGCGTTATTCAAATAACCGCCGTTTGCGGCTGAAACGCCGAGGGTGAGGCCGATGGCCGGTTGCAGATGCAGACGGCCAAAAATCATCAGCCGCTTGTTCTCATTCACGTAGACGGGATTCGACGGCGAGCCGTTGGCAAAACCGAGATGATAACCGACGGCGCCGAGCCTGCCGAAAAATCGCGCGCCGGTGAAATAAGCGTTGCGCGACAGCATCTGCAGGCCGGCCTCGCGGTTGGGATTTCCTCTCGAAAGAAGCAAGCCGTTGGGATCTGGTAAAAACAGGCCGGTGCTCAAAGCAGTGCGATATTCATAATATAAAGGATAGCCATAAACAAAATTCTGCGGAGCAAAACGGCGCGGGAGAAAATTGCCAAACGGCGCGGCGAATTTGCCGGCTTCGATTTGCAAGCGGTCGCCGGAAATTTTATAGGTGAGCGCGGCGGTGTATACCCGCGCTTCCCAGCCACGCCAGGTTTCCAGCTCGAGAAACGCCGAGGCCTCGTCGCTGATGCGGACGTTCAGAAACAAATCGGCCAGCAGCTCAAAACCCGGCAGGCCGTTGTTGTAGCGGAATTGGCTCCGGCTATCCTGGCCGTCGAGATAATTGGCGGTGACGATGCCGCCGATTTCGACGGACGATTGGCATTTTGTGAGCGACGGCCAAGCGCAATAAGCAAAAACCAAACAGCCCATCGCCAACTTGCTAGCGCTTTTTGCTTGTTGTATTTTACGCATGATTGCCATAAACTTGACAAAAAGTCGGTTCTCAAAATTTGGTCATGGAAACGTGAAATCCAGCGTCGCGGTTTCGCCGGGCCGGATGATGACGCTGGCGGTTTTTTCCGGCAGGCGCGCGAACCACGCCTTGACTTTATACGCGCCGGCGGGAATGTCGCGAATGAGATAATTGCCTTCTTCATCGGACAGCGTGAAATACGGATTGGCCAGCACGAGAATGAACGCGTTCATCTGCGAGTGCATGTCGCAATAAACTTTCACCAAGCCGGGCTTGGTAAAGGTGACGGCTTTGGAGTGGCCGGCGGGATAGCGGCCAAGATCGAAGGTTTTGGTTTTGCTGAATGAGAAAACGTTGTGATAAACCGGATCGCTGTTGGGAAATTCCACCGTCGCGCCGGCCAAAATCGGCAACACGTGCGGAACGAAGGTCAGCTCTTTTTGGTCCATGACCAGCCGGGGCCGCGCCGAAGCGTTGAAATCGCGCGTTCCGCTGGGCCGCGCCGGCGCGTCCTCGAGATAAATCACAAAGCTCAACGGCTCGTAAACGGCGGGCGTGATGGTGACGCTCTTTTGATAAATGGCGCTGATTTCCTTGCCGAGGATGCGGCTGTCGTCGCGCACGAGCTGGCGCAGCTCGACGCGCCCGCGCAAATGCCCGAAGCTTTCTTGGGCATAAACCAAGGCGTCGCCAATCTCCGGCGCCAGGCAGAGCAAGGCGATAAGCCGGGCAATTCTAAAAAAGCGATGCGGAATCGAGGGCATGAAGATGAGTCGTCCGGTCAAGTCGCTATTATACTCGTTGCGGGTTAGAATTTGAGCCATTGCGAGGCGCTTTTTGTCCCGCTTTTCGGGACTCCGTACAGCGGAGCCGAAGCAATCTACTGATTTTAAACAGATTGCTTCGCCTGCGGCCGTAGGCTGAGAAGCGCACGAATGACGACTACAAATAACCCTTAACGAGTATAACTGTGAACATTCATTTTTGAAAATAGAATAAACAAAATCGTTCAAAGAAGCAAGAAGTTTGTCGCCGAGCGTTCGAGCTTCGTATTCTCGGCTTTGTAGACGGCGCCTCCCGCGCGCGGGATCAATTTATTGTGTTTTCTGTTGTGAGGCCTTTCAGCGCACGGGCAGAGTGATGATGAACATCGCCCCCTCGCCCGGCTTGCTTTCTGCGCTTAGCGTGCCGCCGTGTCCTTGCGTGACGATGTCATACGAAAGCGACAAGCCCAATCCCGTGCCCGAACCCGCCGGCTTCGTGGTAAAAAACGGCTCGAAGATTTTCTCCCGCACTTCGTCGGGAATGCCGCCGCCGTTGTCGCGCACGCGAATTTCAACCGCGCCATCGACGGCGCGCGTTGATACTGTTACGCACGGTGAGTATGCACCATCTCCCGACTGCTTCTTCTCGCGCACGGCGTCGAAGGCATTGCCCAGCAGGTTTATTAAAACGCGGCCAATATCCTGCGGCACCATCTCGATCTTAGCGTCCAGCTCGCCGAAATCCCGCTCGATGCTTACGTTGAAATCCGGCACTTTGGCGCGCATGCCGTGATAAGTGAGATTCACGTACTCCTCGACCAGGTTGTTGACGTCGGTCGGCTGGCGTTCGCTTTTGCCGCCGCGGGCATGCTGCATCATGGCGCGGACGATGCCGTCGGCGCGTTTGCCGTGGTGGTTGATCTTCTCAGCGTTCTGTTCCAGCGTGTCAAGAATCTCCTCAATATCCGCAAACTCATTCCCATTTACGTTTTTCGTTTTACGTTTTACGATCTCCTCCCGCAGCTCCTTCGCCAAATCCACCGACAGCGCCGCAAAATTATTCACGAAGTTGAGCGGATTCTTGATCTCGTGCGCGATGCCGGCGGTGAGCTGGCCGAGCGAGGCCATCTTCTCCTGCTGCACGAGCCGGTCTTTGGCTTCGCGCAGCTCGTTGTAGGCTTTTTCGATTTTGCGGGCTTGTTCCAGCTCGCGATCTTTTATGCGTTCCCGTTCCCTCGCGATCAACCGGCGGCGCTGAAATCGATCCACGGCAAAAACGCCGGCAGCCAGCATCAATCCGTAAAGCAGATACGCCCACCAGGTGCGCCACCACGGCGGCAGAATAACGACGCGAATCGAGGCATCCTTTTCGCTAGCCAGCCCTCTGGAATCGACGGCGCGAACGCGGAACGTGTAGTCGCCGGGGCCCAGATTAGCGTAACGCGCGCTGCGCTGGCCGCGCGCGCTCACCCAATCCGGATCGAAACCTTCCAGTTTATAGCGATATTGTACGGTTTGCGGATTTCTAAATGCCAACCCCACATAGTCTATCGTAAAACTGCTCAGATCATGCCGCAGGCGGATTTCAGCAGCTATCCGGATCGGCTTTCGTATTGGTGATTCAGGTCCGGCAGCAACCTCCTGGTTCAGCACCCGCAGGCCGGTGAAAGCCATCTTGGGCGGCTGGTGGACCTCGGCGCGAATGTCTTTGGGATCAAAAGCGATGAACCCGCCGTTGCCGCCAAAGTACAACGTTCCATCTCTCGCTCTTAAAGCAGCATTCGAATAAAACCCGATGTTGGGCAATCCATCCTCCGGGCCAAAGTTTGTGAACGTCTCCGATGCGGGATCGAAACGAGAAAGACGCCCGGAGTTTGGCGAGCCGGCGACACCGTGCGCAGTGCTTACCCACAGCCCACCGCTACCGTCTTCCACAATACCGCCGACGTTGTCCGTTGGCAGGCCATCCTCTGAAGTGTAGCTGGTGATTTTGCCGGTTGACCGGTCGAGAAGAAGAAGCCCGGCGCCCCAGGTTCCAACCCAGAAACGCTTGGCCTCATCTTCATAGATCGACGCGACATTTTTGGACATGGGATAATTCCGGGATGTCTTCATAGCGGGGTCGAAGCTTTTCAGATTTCGATTGCTTGAAACCCATACCTTGCCGTCGCTATCCTTGAAGAGTATCACAGCCACTATCATCAAATCAGTAACATCCGTTTCGCGAGAATTAAAAACGCCGGTCGATGGACTAAAGTCATACAACGCACCAAATTGCGTCGCTATCCAAAGCGTTCCGGGCTGATCTTCGAGAAGAGCAGCTATCCGGATGGGTTGATCGGGATGCTCTGGTCCGCTCGGGAAGTATTTTATCTCTCTCTTGGCATGATCCAGAAATCCGAAGCCCGTTCCGAGGTGTATCACCCAAATATTGCCAACATGGTCAACGGAAATATTCTGCACGTCGCCGACCACAACCCCATCAGGAGCATCTTCATAGTGTGTGAAGTTTTCTGTTGTTGGGTCGAAGCGATCGAGAGCGTCCGGCCAGAGTTGCAGCCAGATTTTGCCGTCTGGATCTTCCACGAATTTCTCAACAAACGGTGCGCCCAAACCCTCCGGATTTCCGGCGTCGTAGGAAAAATATGGAAACCGATTTACGGAAGACACGACCCGGTGCATGGCGCCCCAGGAACCGACCCAGAGGGTGCCGTCATGGGATTCTGCAATGCGCCAAATGTCATTTTCAACCAGACCGCTGTTGCCGACTTCAAAATGCGCCAGCTTTTCGGTCACCGGATCATAGCGATGGATGCCGCCGGTAAAACCGCCGATCCAGATCATGCCCGACCGATCTTCATGCAGAAAAGAAACAGCGCCACACCCCCAATCCTGGCAGCCTTCCGGCACGCCCTGCGCTCCGGCACGAAAGGGGCGGCTGAGTTTGCCCGGATTTCGAGGATCATAACGCAGGCGTTTGAATGTCCCTTTCTCCCGGTCCATCGTGTGCAAACCGTCGCCGACAGTGCCCACCCAGAATGTGCCGCGGCTGTCTTCGAGAATGGATAGGACTTTGTTGCTGATGAGGCTGGTTTCATCAGCCGGGTTATGTTTGTAGCGGGTAAAGGTTTCCGTATCCGGATCAAAGCGGTTGAGTCCGCCATCGCCGGCGGTTGTCTCCGCGATTGAAGCGCTGCCGGCGCCGACCCAAAGCGTGCCCTGGCGGTCTTCGTAGAGCGCCCGCACCTGATCGTTGCTCAGGCTTGTTGGGTCATCGGGGTCATGCCGATAGTGGGTGAAGGAGTCCGTGTCGGGATTGTAGCGATTGAGTCCGCCGTGCGTGCCCACCCAAAATGTGCCCTTGCTGTCTTGCAGCATCACGGTGACGATGTCAAAGCTCAGGCTGGTGCTGTCGTTAGGATCATGCCGGTAGTGAGTGAAAGTGTCGGACTCCGGATCATAGCGGTCGAGCCCGGCAACAAACGTGCCTATCCAAAGCGCGCCTGCTCGATCCACGTAAAGGCATTCCAGTCTGTTGGCGGCGATAGTGGTGGAATCCTGTGGATCATGTTGATAGTGCTTGTAGTCTTGGCCATCGTAACGGTAGAGTCCGTCCCATCCGGCGAACCACATGAAACCCTGGTGGTCCTGAACCGCAGTGAATGCCGGAACATTGACGTGTTCGATGACGACTTCGCCAAGCATGTCCTGAGCTTTGTCGAAAGGCTCGGGCGCGGATGACTGCGCGAAGGCATCGAGCGTGAAAGCCAGGACGAGCATCCAGGCCGGAAACAGCCGAAAAAATTTTTCGTTCTTTACGTTGTTCATATTTTTCTCCATGCCGGTTTGAGCGGTGTTCCGCCGCGGTTTAGTCGCTCACGCGAATTTCTACGGCGCCATCGATTACAAGCACGGTAAACATGCCACGCCTACGGCGTTCTGAATTTTAATGATGACACTGTCTATAAACATTTCACGCCTCCGGCGTTGGCATTTGCGACACCGAAACAAAACCCGCAGGGTTGAAATGTTTATAGAAACGTGATTGAGAAAAGAATCGCCAACCCCATCGGGGTGGCATGTGTTGTGGCGCATGTTGGTCGTTGCCTCGATTTATAAAGTCGCCGAACCTTTCATTTTACCGGCAAGGTTACCACGAACGTCGCGCCCTCGCCCGGCTTGCTTTCTGCGCTTAGCATGCCGCCGTGGCCCTGCGTGACGATGTCATACGACAGCGACAAGCCCAGCCCGGTGCCGGAACCCGTCGGCTTCGTCGTAAAAAACGGCTCGAAGATTTTCTCCCGCACCTCATCGGGAATGCCGCCGCCGTTGTCGCGCACGCGAATCTCAACCGCGCCACCGACGGCGCGTGTTGATACCGTTACGCGAGGTGAGTATGCGCCATCTCCCGACTGCTTCTTCTCGCGCACGGCGTCGAAGGCATTGCCCAGCAGGTTTATTAAAACGCGGCCAATATCCTGCGGCACCATCTCGATCTTAGCGTCAAGCTCGCCGAAATCCCGCTCGATGCTTACGTTGAAATCCGGCACTTTGGCGCGCATGCCATGGTAGCTGAGATTGACGTACTCTTCGACCAGCTTGTTGACGTCGGTCGGCTGGCGTTCGCTTTTGCCGCCGCGGGCATGCTGCATCATGGCGCGGACGATGCCGTCGGCGCGTTTGCCGTGGTGGTTGATCTTCTCGGCGTTTTGTTCCAGCATCGCGATAATCTCTTCCATATCTTCAAAGTCATCCCCATTTACGTTTTACGTTTTACGATCCCTTCCCGCAGCTCCGCCGCCAAATCCACCGACAGCGCCGCAAAATTATTCACGAAGTTGAGCGGATTCTTGATCTCGTGCGCGATGCCGGCGGTGAGCTGGCCGAGCGAGGCCATCTTTTCCGCCTGCACCAATTGGCCCTGTGTCTTCTTGAGATTTTCAAGCGCGGCTTCGACTTGCGCTTTGGCCGTTTCCAATCTTTGGAAATCCTCATAGCGCGCATAAGCAACGCCGAACGCTTTTGCCAGCGACTGGCCGATCACAATTTCATCATCGGAGAGCGCCGCGCTGCTGCCGATGTAAAGCATGCCCTGCGTGAACGGCATGAAGTGCAGCACCAGTTTCTCGGGCGATTCGCCGCCGCCCTGATACTTTTCCGAACTATCGATCAATCCCTGTTTGAGAATCGACTGCGTCCAGGCGATGAATTGCTCGCGGTTCCATTCTTCGCGATAAACCTGTTGCTGCCGCCAGTGTTGCACCGTGGCTGTAACAACAGGCGCACTGTCGAATTTCAAATGCAGCGCAGCCACAGCCTCTCCGGAGGGCGTGGAAAGATAAACATGCGCATGCTCGGTGGCTTCATCGATGATAAAAACGCCGCAGCGGAAAAAGGGCACGCCGAGGGTAGTCAACTCGCGCCAGATCAGCGGGGTGATGCGCTGCAAATCTTCGACGGTGCGCATGGAGGCTATTTCGGCGCGGATGCGGTCGAGGGAGGCTCGCTGCTCGGCCTCGCGGGCGCGGGCTTCGGCTTGTTGAAGATCGAGAAAGCGGGTGTAAGTTTGATCGAATACTTTGGCAAAGCGTTTAAAGATATCATGATATTCCGGGCAGGGCTGTGACGTGATAAACAATAAATTGCCATGGGAAAAGTTGGCGATGTTATGAACCTGTCTGTCAGGCGTCTTTATACCTGCGTTTTCAGCTTTTTTAAATGCTTCATCCAACAGCGGGAAAGAACGCAGGAATTTGTAATGTCTTTGCAGATCTGCTCCAAATATGTCATCTACATAAAAGTCATCCTTTTCTTTCCAAGATGTATAAAGTCGCCTGTTTTCTTCATAGGTGCGAATAGGCATTTTAAATGGAGGATTAAGGGAACCTTCAGGATTAGACATCCATGAGATTATCTCCTTATGTTCCTTGTCCCAAAGATTGAATCCGCTGCTATATGTTTCTACTCCCAATGCTTTCACTTGCTGAAAAAGCACCGCAGCTACATCGGCCAACTCATTACTGCTGTGCATCGCCATTGTGTGGCTGCGCACGCGCTCAAGCGCCGCTTCGATCTGCGCCTCGCGGGCCTGAGCTTCAGCCTGCTGCTGCAGAACCTCCAGCTCTTTATACAAAGCGATGTTCGTCTTCTCATTGGCGCTGGCCATTTTGTCGAGATGCTGCAACTGCGTTTCGTGGCGTTTCACCGTTCGCAGCAAACGGTTTTGTTCTTTTTGTAGCTTTCTTATTTCGTCTTCAGGATTAGCAGGCGGTTCCTGATTTCTGTCCATTGTCAATTATCCTTTGAAGTTTAAATTTGAGGTTCAAAGTTCCGCGTTCAAAGGTTCATCGTTCTGGGCTTTTACTAACCTGAACTTCTGAACTCGGAACCTTAGAATCTTCTCAAAACGCACACAAAACAAGCGTGGTGTTGTGATACCGGCTCTTTTTCAACAGCTCAAGGCTGCTATCGATGGGACCGAGTTCGCCGTAGGTGTAGAAGCCGTTCACCGCACAGTCTGCTGGCAGGTTATTGAGAATAAGTTCAATTTCTTTCTTCGTTTCCAAACCCAGCATAAGCCGCCTTCCCGCACAACTGAAACAAAGTAAAGCATGTATTTTCTTATTGGCCAGTTTTTGTTTAAGCGTTATGATCGCTTCTTCAGCACCAGCCAGAATATCTTCTCGGGCGCCTCTGGCAATCTGGAGTGTCGCATTCTCCGGAATATGGCCATTTCCTATGACTGAGCCATTTTCTTTGTTGTAGGTGAAACCGCCACGTATCACATAGTAACTTCCAGCATCATCACCCAGAGATTCATCCAGCAGCGCAAGCGGGTAGGCACCCATAAGGTCAGGGTCATCGACGTCGGGGATATAGTTCTTCAAATACTCGATGGCAGGTTGATGGTCGATTTCATACAGGATATTCCCCTCTGATTTTGTGGCTTTGACCTTTTTCCCCAGGGGAATCCAGCCACTACGTGTGATAACCAGCGGCTCAATATCCCCGGCAAGCAACAACAACGGGATGGAATCCGAGTAGATGCTGCCATTAAAAAATTGGTAGGTTTTCTTAAATTGATAATTATCCCCGGGCAGTCCGCCAACAACCTGCACATCTTTATTGAGACCGTCCTGCAAAAGGCCTAAAACGTGGTCAGTGGATAAACTCAACGATGAATCCGGAAACGTCAACGCCAGTTTGGGTTTATCTTCTCCCAGCCTAGCTTGTGCTGAGGTGCAAGCAGCATGCACCGCCGCTTCTGGATCTTTACTCAGGTTCTCCCCGATGCCAAAGCCAAGCTTAAGTGCATCGGATGTTATAACCATCAATGACGCTGACTCCTCGAAATAGCCGTTGCTGTTGGCCTCCCCGGCGGTCGTACATCCGAAAATGGGAATATCCAGTTTTTCTCGAATGCCTTTCAATAATTCAGCGAAATCAAATTCAATGTGGCAGAACAAAAAGCCGAGTGAATTTGCTTGCAGCGCAATTTTCTCGAGAATCATGTCGCCGATTTCAAGGCCGGCTTCATAAGATTCGTCGATGTTTTCACTGTAGGCAACTGCTGATTGGATGGACATGTCAAACCTCCGGTTTGGGGTTTAGAGATTACTTTATTCTGTTAATAGTAATGATTTTTCTATTGATTATCCTTTTGTCTTTTGCTATATTGATTTTGACTTAGAACAATTGGAGATCGATCAATGGCAAGTCCAATCGTTTCAGACATGACGCCGCCATTCGCTATTGAACTGAAGATCAATGAAGATGAGGCGGTTACTGAAGCGAATGGTTTTATCCTAGAACATCTGCCGGATCGTTTTTGCGCTGGTATTCCGCGGTTGCTGTCGTTTGCGGCCAGAACGATCTGGGCAACTCCTATTCTACTTTCCTACCCGGAAATCGGACCCGTTGGCGAAGTCGGTTTTGTCGCCGTCGATGCGGAATTGGGCAACGTGGTCGGCTGGACGCCTTTTTCTGAAATCTTTAAAGCCGCCGAAAAGCTTTACTCCAGCAAAAAAGAGCAAATTGAAGCCGCCTTTTCATAAGCAGGAAACGCCTCACACTTGCGCCGTTGCCTGTCTAAGAATGATTCTGGAAATGCACGGTCTCGTCATCGCGGAAGGCGCTTTGAGCGAAAGCTGCGGAACGACCGCCTATGGCACCTCCGCCGACGATTTGGTCAAGGCGGCTTCCAAGCTTGGATTACATGCACGGAAAGAATATGCAACTTTAGATGACATTCGCAATTATCTTTCAAAAAATATTTTCCCGATTCTCTTCATCAATCTTCTCGTTATCGACGGTTATAATTCCACACACGCTGTAATCGCCGAACAGGCAACTGAGGAGGAAATCAGAATTATTGATCCCAGAAAGGGAGAAAGAATGATTGACCTTGAGTTGTTTAAGTATTCTTGGCAGAGGGCCAAAAATATTGCCATCATTATTCAAAAACCCTGAGTGCGCTTCATTTTCCCTCACTTTCCCCAGCACGCCGCTTTAACGATCCCTCTTCGATCTTCTCTTTCAAGTTTTGCCCTTCGACCTCATCAATTTCGTAGATCGTTCAGATGTAAGGAAGACATGCCGCCTTCGCCGGCTTTGCGAGAATTTTGTAGTGGAGGATGTTTTTGCCGATCATTCCTGCCTCACAAAAATTTAGTATCCGCGTTTAAAGCTACGCCTTCAACTCATACCCCTCCGAGCGCGCGATATAGGCGGCGCAGGTGACATCGCCGGTGACGTTCAAAACCGTCCGGCACATGTCGAGAACGCGATCGACGCCGAGAATGAGCGCAATGCCTTCGCCGGGAACGCCGACCATTTGCATGACGATGATCAGCAGCGGAATCGAGCCGGAGGGAACGCCGGCGGCGCCGACGGCGGTGAGCACGCTCATAATGACGACGATGAGCTGAGAAATAAAATCCAACTGCACGCCAAAGACCTGCGCGAGAAAAAGCACGGTGACGCCCTCGAAAAGCGCGGTGCCGTTCATGTTCATCGTCGCGCCGAGCGGCAGCACGAAGCCGGTGATCTTTGCCGGGACGCCAAGATTTTGCTGCGTGATCATGATCGTCGTCGGCAAGGTGGCGTTGCTGGAGCTGGTCGAGAACGCCGTGAGCATGACAGTTTCAACTTTTTTGAAAAAAGTCAGCGGATTCATGCGGACAAAAATTCGCACCAGAATGGAAAACACGCCGAATTGATGCAGCAAGAGGCCGAGCAAAACGGTGACGACGTACCACGCCAAGGCTTTCAAGAGATCGAAGCCGAAGCGCGCGGTCACGCTGAAGATGAGCCCGGCAACGCCGTACGGCGCGAGCTTCATGGCGAGGTTGATGATGATGACGGCGACGTCGTAAATCGCTTCCAACACGCGCATGAGCGGCTGGGCGCGCTCCGGCTTGATCAGCGTCAAACCCACGCCGACCATCAACGCGAAGAAAATCACCGCCAACATGTCGGGATTGCCGTTGTTGCTCTCCTTGCCGGACATCGCAAAGAACGGATTGCGCGGGACGATGTTCACCAGCGTTTGAATGCCAAACGTCGTTTCTTTGGCTTTTCCCTGCATCTCCGCCGCTTGCTGGCCGTAAGCTTCCATCAAGCCGTTTTTGGTTTCCTCCGGCAGCGCGGCGCCGGGCCGGATGGTATTGACTAAAACCAAACCGATAGTGACGGCGGCGGCGGTGACGAGCAGAAAATAAAGCATCGTGCGCAAGCCGATCCGGCCGAGTTGTTTGAGATTGCCGATTCCCGCTACGCCGAGCGACAAGCTGGCGAAAACAAGCGGAATGACCACCATAATTAGCAGATTCAAAAAAATCCGGCCAACCGGCTCGCTGGCGTACTTGATGAATCCGAGCAGCGCCGGATGGCCTTTGAAAAACGTGTTGCACAGAATGCCGCCGGCGGCGCCTACCAGCAAGCCGATAAAAATTTTGGTGTGCAGCGGCATTCCCGGCTTTTTGTCCTCAGCTTGATTGTTTTCTGCGTTCGTCGTCTCGTCTGGCATGGTCTGCTCCTTGCGTAATGGTCAATGATTCCGCTGGTTGCGGGATAAATTGACCACAATCTACAAAATTCCGGCTGGAAGTCAACAAAAAAAGTCGTCAAAAAAGTGCTTGCACTTTATGGCGGAAGTTGTTAATTTTAACGCACTTTTCTTGTAGCCCAAAGCGTGAAATTCAGGAGCGTCAAACTATGAACGCAACGTATATTATCATCAACATTGTGTTGATCGTGCTGATTTTGGTTGGCGGCGGCTATCTGGCGCGCAGCCGCTTTCGCGTGATGTCGAAAAAAGACGAGAAGGAAATCTGGAAGAAAAATGCCAGCAATTATAACAAGCTGCTTGATGAGGCGATTCAGAAAAAGAAAGAGGATGATTACAAGGCGCTGCTGCATAATGACGCCACGCGCTACCAACCCCGGCTGCCTTATCGCATCAAAGGCCCGGCTGAGGTCGTCAAATGGGTCAGGCAGGAAATGGAAGCCGTGTCAGCCGGCGCGACGAGCATCGTCGAGAAGGACGAAAAGCTCTACGATCAGACGCTGGTGATCACCTATCATTTCATGACCCAGGCGAAAATCGGCGAGTTGTACACGCAAGGCGTCGGCAAGGTGACCCGCGTTTGGGTGCGCGTACCGGACGGCTGGAAAATGGTGCACGAGCACGTGAGCAGCGGATGAGGCGCAAAGATTGTGAGGAGAGGCGGAAACAACCGTAAAACAATAGATCGTTAAACTTTGGGTGAAACAATGCGACACGCAACCATTCTCGATCGCCCGCGCACGGCCTTGCTGGTGATCGACATTCAAGATCGCGTCCACGCGGTGATGCGCTTTCGCGAAGCCGTCGAGACCAATGCCGTGAAATTGATTCGCGGCTGCCAGATTTTGAGCGTTCCGATCTTGCTCACCGAGCAATATCCCAAAGGCTTGGGACACACGATTTCTTCGATTCGCAACGCGCTGCAAACCGCGCTGCCGCTGCAAAAAATGACGTTTAGCTGTTGCAGCAGCGAAGAGCTGATGGCCGCGCTGCAAGAGAAAAATATCCGGCAGGTCGTTCTGGTGGGGATTGAAACGCATGTTTGCGTGCTGCAAACCGCGCTGGATTTGCTGGCCAATAATTATCAAGTGCACGTGGTGCGCGACGCGGTTTCTTCGCGGCATGAATTGGATCATCAAACCGCGCTGCAAAGACTGCAGCAAGCCGGCGCGCTGGTCACGACCGCGGAAGCGGCGTTGTTTGAATTGATGGTGCGCGCCGACACGGCGGAATTCAAAGAAGTTTCGAAACTGATCAAATAAATTGACCGGTCAATGCAGCCGGGCTTATCAGGACCGCTGTCGCCGCCGATCTCGCCCTCGCCCGCTGTGCACGCTGCAATGGCTGTTGGGTTCGGAGCCGGCCTTGAAAATGTCTGAGTAAACACCGGGACATTCGTCGTTTGCCAGGCGTTTGCTGGCGGTGCAAAGCTCGACGCGAACAATGGTGCCCGGATTTTGAAAGTCCATTTCCGGCAAGCCCAAAGAATCGTGAACGGCCTTCATATAGGGCGCCCAAATCGGCAAGGCCACAGCCGCGCCGGTCTCGCCTTTTTCAAACGCCACATCCTGCCGGTCAAATCCCACCCACACGCCGGTGGCAAGCTGCGGTGTGAAGCCGATAAACCACGCGTCGCGAAAATCATTCGTCGTCCCCGTTTTCCCGGCAGCCGGGCGGTAGAATTGATATTTTGAGCGCGCCGCCGCCGCCGTTCCCCGATCGACGACCGAACGCAGCATGTCGGTCATGATGAAAGCCGTTTCCTTGCGCAAGACTTCCTTTCCTTTCGGCTGATTGTCCTCCAAAATATTGCCATCCTTGTCTTCGACGCGCAGAATCGCCATCGGCTCCATGCGAATGCCCTGGTTGGCAAACGCCGAAAACGCCGAGGTAATTTCAATCGGAATCACCTCGCCGGCGCCCAGCGCGATGGCGTCGTAAGGCGGAATGTTCGTGGTCAAACCCATGTCGTGAGCGTACTTGACGATCACCGAAGGATTGGTGACTTGCTGCACGAGCCGCACGGTCGGCAAATTGAGCGAGCGGGTCAACGCTTCCCGCAGCGTCACGTAGCCGCCGATCGAGTTGTCATAGTTATGCGGCCGCCATTCCGTGCCGTCGACTTGCTTGACCACCACCGGTTGATTCAAAACCTCATAAGTCGGCGGATAGCCGTTGTCGATCACCGCGGTGTAGACAAAAGGCTTGAACGCCGAGCCGGGCTGGCGCTGCGCCTGCACGGCGCGATTGAATTTGTTTTCCTCAAAATCCCGGCCGCCGACCATGGCGCGAATATAGCCGGTTTTGTTTTCAATCGTCACCAGCGCCGCTTGCACCGGGCGCCTTTGGCTGAGAATGCCGTTAAACAGCGCCGAATCCGCCATCGCTTCCCTCAGCGTCATGCCGAGCGTATCGAGCGTCGCTTGGTCAAAAATTTTTAAATGTTCCCGGTCGGCAACCAGCCGCTTGTTGGTCCGGCGCTGCATTTCTTGCAAGAGTTCTGCCACATTCTTTTCCGCCAAGCGCTGGGCGCGGGTGTCCAGCGTGGTGTAGATCTGCATGCCGTCGGTCAAAATGCGCTCGCCATATTTCTGCCACAACAGTTGGCGGACATATTCAGTGAAATAAGGCGCGACGCCGTAATGGTCGTTCGCCGGTTGATCGAGCACACCCAAAGGCATCGCCTTGTACGTTTCAAAATCGGTTCTGGGCATTTTGCCGGTCAGATACATGTTGGCGAGAACCAAATTGCGGCGCGCCGTGCAAGCCGAGGGGTTGCGCAACGGCGACAGCGTCTCCGGCCTTTGCACGATCGCCACCAACATGGCGGCTTCGTGCGGCTGCAACTGTTCCACATTTTTGCCGAAATATTTTTGCGACGCCATTTGCACCCCGTGCGTGCCGTGCCCAAGATAAACCTGATTGAGATACATCTCCAAAATTTCATCTTTGGTATAAGTGCGCTCGATCTGAATGGCGGTAAGCAGCTCCCGAACTTTGCGCGTGATCGTCTTTTCGGTGGTGAAATAAAGCACGCGCGCCAATTGCTGCGTGATTGTGCTGGCGCCCTGCCGTTTCTCCATGTGAATCACGTCGATCAAAATCGCCTGCGCGAAACGCACTGGCGTGAATCCCCAATGATGATAGAAATTGCGGTCCTCCGTCGCAATCAGCGCGTCTTTCAGAGCCTGGGGAATTCTCTCGAGCGGAACGTAGGAGCGCCGTTCTTCAAAAAAATCCTTGATGACCTTGCCGTCCGCCGAAAAAACCCGCGAGACGAGCTTGGGGCGGATCTGGCTTTCCTCGAGCATGGTGAGCGAAGGCAAATCCTGGCTGAGCTGATAAATGTAGATTAAGCCCGGGATGCTGATCATCGCCAACAGCACGCCGAAAACAATCCAGGTCGTTTTCGACTTGAGCGTGACCGATGAGAAATTCATAGCGTGATCCTCTATAGTATTGTTGCGGCCTGCCGGTGATGGCGCTGGCTTTTGAGATGAGCGCCGCGGCAGCTCGCGCGGCGAATTTTGCACTTGATGGCGAAAGTAGCGTTTCATGAAAATTTAAAACTATCCGAGCAGCTTGACTTCGGCTTTGGTGAAATCGACGACGAGCTTGGAGCCAATTCTTTCCAACAACCCCATGCCAAGCAGTTCGTCGCCGGGGACAAGCTTAACTTTGTAGCGTTTGCCCATGACTTTAACCCAGCCTTGAAAGACTGGTAAATCAACAACTCTTTTGGTTGCCAAGACAAACTTGTCGTAACCGAGAAATTTTTGATCCAGTTTTGGAATCAAGCTCGGTGGAACGGCGATATCACCGGTGAAACCTGTATCCACGACAAAGCGGTATTCGCCATTGTACACAAAATTCAAAGTTCCTCTTTTATCAATTGTGGCAGAAAAAATAGGTTCTCGTCTATATATGGTTCCTTTGGCTATTATCATAATTTTTTAAATCCCCCACGATGTTGATCAACTCCCGGATAGCCAATCCGGATACAATAAAATACCGCTCCGGGTAATTGTTTTCTGCCCTTTTCGACGGCGGCAATCGTGCCCTTTCCGAGAAAATATTTTCCACTATCCGGATCAATCGCGGCAACCATCCCTTTGTGCTTGGCTTCCAATGCCTCGATTTTTTTAATGAGAGTTTGGGACGGCTTTTTGAGTGGAGGAATTTTACTCAAATCCATATTGACCTCCTTTGCGTTACACAGGTTTTACGATAAAACTCCAACCGAGGTTTTCTGTTTTCCATAAATTTTATTTGTGCCGGAAAAATACGGCTTCTGCTCCGGCCAGGTCACCAAGCGCGGGCCGTTTTCGTCCAATAGGCAATAGGTAAAATGCTCCATCCAATCACCGAGATTGATGAAAAATTTTTTTTCGATGGACTCGAACAGCGGCTTATGCGTATGCCCCATGATCACGACGTCATGGCCTTCGGCGAATCTTTCCTCGGCGTAGCTGCGGTAATCCCGCTCCCAGGTGTTGGGATTGTCTTTCACGGACCGGCTGGTGTGCGACACCAGCTTGGCGAACGGAATGCCGACATCCGGATGCACCCAGCGATACAACTTGATATTGACCGGATTCTTGAAAATGCGCTTCATCAAACGATAACCGCCGTCGTTCTTCGCCACGCCGTCGCCGTGAATGAGATAACAGCGATAACCGCATAGCTGGCGAACGAGATGATTTTCGTGCAGCGTCAGGCCGACTTCATTTCGCAAAAAATCTCCCATCCACAAATCGTGATTGCCGGCAACGTAGTCAATCGGCAAACCGGCCGCGCGCAGCTCGTAAAGCTTGGCCAACACCGCAAAATTGCGGTTGGGAATCGCATGGCGATATTCAAACCAAAAATCAAACAAATCGCCGACGATAAACAAGCCGGCCGCGTGATGTTTGACGTGATCGAGAAACTCAATCACCCGGCGCTGGCGCAACCCTTCGTCCTCGCGGTTGGGCGCGCCAAGATGCGCATCGGAGAAAAAAAAGTAAGCCGGCATGTGGCATTGAAAGACGATTATTTTATATTCATGTATTGTGTACTTAATTTATGGAAAAGCGAAATCAAATGCAAGCCTTCATTATCTCAGCCTATCGAGCCGGTGGATTACCATTCACCTCATGCTGGACACCTCTTTTTAAAATTAACGCCGGGTCGTGAAAATTTAAAAGATTCAGAATTTAAAAGATTCCGATTTGCTTTTTTTGACTTGCGATGCTATATTAAATGGCCGTAATTTTACTGTAAACGAGCCGTGGTTATCATGCGCGCGATGTGCTGTGAAAATCCTCGCCCCCTCAATCAAAATCCTCTGGCGCTGGTTGAAACCTCGACGCCGGCGCCTGCGGTTCATGAAATCCGCCTGCAAATTCGAGCCTGTGGAATTTGCCACACCGACTTGCACGTGGTCGAGGGCGATCTGCCGCCGCAAAAACAACCGGTCATTCCCGGACATCAAATCATCGGCGTTGTCGAGGCGATTGGCGATGGTGTGCAGCGTTTCAAAATCCGGGATCGCGCCGGCGTGCCGTGGCTCAATCGAACTTGCGGAACATGCGTTTTTTGCCAACGCGGCAAAGAGAACCTCTGCGAAAACGCCCGGTTTACCGGCTATCACGTTGACGGCGGCTTTGCGGAATACCTTGTGGTGCACGAAGATTTTGCTTACGCGATTCCCGAAATGTTTGACGCCGCGACGGCCGCGCCGTTGCTGTGCGCCGGCGTGATCGGCTATCGCGCGCTGCGCTTGAGCGAAATCCAAAGCGGCCAGCGTCTCGGCTTGTTCGGCTTCGGCGCCTCGGCGCATCTGGTGATTCAAATCGCGCGACATTGGAATTGTGAAATTTTCGTTTTCTCGCGCAGCGCCGCGCATCGAAAATTGGCCGAAGCTTTGGGCGCAGCCTGGAGCGGCAGCGCCGAAGAAATCGCGCCGGCGAAGCTCGACAGCGCGATTATTTTCGCGCCCGCCGGTTGGATCGTTCACGCCGCGCTGCGAAATTTGCAAAAAGGCGGGACGGTGGCATTAGCCGGAATTCACATGAGTCCGATTCCGGAAATGAATTACGGCCTGATTTATCACGAACGTGCGCTGCGCAGCGTCGCCAACAGCACGCGAGAAGATGTTCGTGACCTGTTGCAGCTCGCTGCAAAAATTCCGCTTCGTGCCGAGGTGGAAATTTTCCCTCTGACTGAAGCGAATCGCGCATTGCAACTCTTGAAAGCCGGTCAGATCAACGGCGCCGGCGTTTTGGAAATTGTGTAGCGATCAAATTTTAAATTGAAAATTTTGCAATAGCCATAAGAACTTAGCATAAAAACGCCGCCCACAGAAATAGAAATCCCGCAGAAATCAGGCTTTTGAATTCAATTCAGTGGGATTTCGAATTCAGTGGGCAAAAAACTTCATAGGGATTTTTATGCCCCATCCTGAAATTCAAGTTTTGCTTTCTGTCATCGATCAGGCCTACGATCACAAATCCTGGCACGGCACCAATCTGCGCGGCTCGATTCGCGGGCTGCCGGCGAAAATGGCCGCGTGGCGGCCGGCGCCGAATCGCCACAATATTTGGGAGATCGTCGTTCACGCCGCTTACTGGAAATATGCCGTGTATCGCCGCCTTACCGGCGAGCCGCGCGGTTCCTTTTCTTTGAAAGGCTCGAATTGGTTCGTCCGCCCACACGAAGCGACCGAAACCGCTTGGAAAGCCGATATCGCGCTGCTTGCCGAAACGCATAAATCGTTGCGCGGCGCCATTGTTGAAATGGAGGCGAAAGCGCTTTATAAAATTCCCGCCGGCAGCAAGCTCGACAACTTTACGCTCATCTCCGGCATCGCGGCGCACGATTTATATCATGCCGGCCAGATTCAATTGTTGAAACGCCTGGCGAGAACGAAATAGCCGGCGGCAACTTTTTGCCCAAAATTCAGTATTTAAAAATCCGAAGTTCGTTTCATCAAAGCAAGTCTTGCGGGAGGAGATATGCTGCAATATTTGGATACCGTCATCGCCTTTTCGGCAATCATGCTGGGCGTCAGCGTTTTGGTCACGGCGTTGACGCAAGTGATCAATGCTATTTTGGGTTTGCGCAGCAAAAGCTTGTTGTGGGGATTGGAAACGCTGCTGGTTTATATCGATCCCGATTTCAAAGAACACGTGCGGCGAATCGTCGAAAAGATTTTGCGGCATCCGCTGCTCTCGCACACCGGCGGCCGCCGCGCCACGGCGATCCGGCGCGAAGAATTTATTGCTTTGCTCGAAGACACCGTCTCGCAGGAACAATTTGCCGGCGGCATCAAGGCCGTGGAGAATCAACGGCGGCAAAAAGTTGAAGTCATGGCGGCGACGGAAAGATTTCAATTCAAGGCGCCGGCGGAATATCTCGACAAAGTTGAAAAATGGTTTGATCATGTGATGGACCGCGTCTCGGAGCGTTTTGCGCTGCGGGCGCGGTGGGCGAGCATAGGCTTTGCCGTGATTCTTACGGCGATTTTTCATCTTGATTCGGTCTCCTTGCTTAATAAATTTTTCTCCGACGCCGAGCTGCGCGCCAACTTGGTGCGAAGCACCGACGTTTTATTGGATCGCGCCGACGAAGTTTTTTCATCTTCAAGCAGTGCGTATACCGAAGCCGTCATTCGGTTGAAAGCCGCGAGCGATGAGGGGCCAAAGCTCGGCGTCCCGCCCGAATTTTTTTCGGCGGCGGCCGCCCGCGATTGGATACGCGCGCAAATCGGCGACAGCGCCCGCGCGGAACTTTTGATCGGCGAATATAACAAAATATTGGACACGGTTTTGCGCGAAAAGATCGGCCGCTTGGTGAATGTGGCGGATTCCATACGCGTCGATTTCGAGCGCGCGCGTTTTACGTTAATTCCGAAGCCCTACCCGAAATGGCCCTACGGCTGGCGCGAAATCATCGGCATGATCGCCTCAATCGTCTTGTTGAGTTTGGGCGCGTCGTTTTGGTATAATGTGCTCAAGACGCTTGCCAATCTGCGGCCGCGGGTGGCGGAGATCATCGGGCGCGAAAAACGCCCGCCCAAACCGGCCGAGGGCTGAAACTTATTTTTAAGGAGGACTATGCCAACCCTGCAGCTTGAAAACATCAGCAAATCCTTTGGCAATCTGGAAGCGGTGAAAGACTTGAGTTTGTCGGTTGCGCCGGGAACGATCTACGGTTTTCTCGGGCCCAACGGCGCCGGCAAAACCACGACGATCCGCATGATCATGGAAATCATTTTGCCGGACAGCGGCCAGATTCTCATCAACGGCACGCCCAACACCTCGCGCGAAGTGCTCGACCGCGTCGGCTATCTGCCGGAGGAACGCGGCGTCTACCGCAAAATGAAAGTCCGCGAGGCGCTCGAGTTTTTTGCCGAGCTTAAAGGATTAAAGAAGAATGAACACAAGAAAAGGATAGACGGCTGGACCGAGCGTTTTGGCATGGCAGATGTTCAAACGAAAAAAATGGAAGAGCTTTCCAAAGGCAACCAGCAGAAAATTCAATTTCTCACCGCCGTGCTCCACGAACCCGATCTCATCATCCTCGACGAACCGTTCATGGGACTCGATCCGGTCAATGCCGAGCTGATTAAAGAAGTGATTTTAGAGCAAAAAAAGCGGGCCGCCGCCGTGGTTTTCTCGACGCATATTATGGAATCCGCGGAAAAACTCTGCGACGGGATTTGCCTGATCAACAAAGGCCGGAAAGTTTTGGACGGCGAAGTCAAGCAGGTCAAACGCAATTTTGGCCGCAACAGCGTGATTCTGGCTTACGACGGCAAATCGGATTTTCTCAAGAACAACGGCATCGTCGAGCGGTACAATGATTCCGGCAATTACGTCGAGATTCAGCTTCGTCCGGGCGCCAACCCGCAGGCCTTGCTGGCCGCGGCGATGCAGCACGCCGAGATTTTTCGTTTTGAAATCGTCGAGCCGTCGCTGCACGAAATTTTCATCACCACGGTCAAAATGAATTGAAGCGCAAGAGGAAAACGAGCATGAACAAAATGTTGACGGTGACGCGGCGCGAATATCTCTCGCGCGTCAAAACCAAAGGTTTCATTTTCGGCACCATTCTCACGCCGGTTTTTCTGGTCGCGATGATGGTTTTGCCGGGAGCTTTGCTTTTTCTTAAATCAGACAAGCCAAAACAAATCGCCGTCATCGATCAGACCGGCGTGATCATGGATTCGTTGATCGTCGCTTTGGATGAGAAGAACGAGGCCGGCCAGCGTCTCTACAATTTTATCAAACGCGAAGCGCCGCCGGAAGAAATCGAGGCCCTGAAAAACGCCTTGTCCGCGCAAGTCGACAAGGGCGAGCTGGATGGCTATATTTTTATTCCCGCTTCCATTTATGAAGGCGGCAAGGCCGATTATTACGCCAAAAGCGTCACCAACTTTCGTGAGAACGGGCGTATTGCCGGCGCCGTCAGCCGCGCCGTGAAAGAAAATCGCATCCAACAAAGCGGCTTGAATTCGGAAGAGGTGCGGCAATTGACGCGTCGCGTGAATTTGCGCACGATTCGCATCGTCGAAGGCGGCAAAGAGGAGGAAGATCTCGGGCGAACGCGAATGTTGGTGTGGATTCTGGTGGCGTTCATTTATTTTGCGGTGCTGTTCTACGGCCAGGTGGTCATGCGCAGCGTGATTGAAGAGAAAAGCTCGCGCGTTATCGAATCGGTGATTTCTTCGATCAAGCCGTTTCAGTTGATGGCCGGAAAAATTTTGGGCGTCGGCGCGGTCGGCCTGACGCAATACTCGATCTGGGCGCTTGTTTTTGGGTTGCTCTCATTTAACAGCGGGAAATTGGCCGGGCTGTTTTCGAGCCGCTTCTCGAATGCGGCTCAATTCGCCATGCCCACCATCGCGCCGGAGACGCTGGCGTTTTTTCTCGTTTTTTTTGTGACGGGCTATTTTCTTTTTGCCGCTTTGTACGCCGGCCTCGGCGCCATGGTCAATTCCGACGAAGAGGCGCAGCAATTGGTCTTTCCTTTGGTGATGCTGGTGATCATTCCCTTTTTGTGCACTTTTTTTATCATCGGCAGCCCCAACAACCGGTTGTCGATCATTCTTTCGCTCATTCCGTTTTTTGCGCCGATCACCATGTTTGCGCGCATTGCGGTGCAAATGCCGCCGGTGTGGCAGGTTGCAGTTTGCCTGGTGCTGCTGGTCGCTACGATACTCGGCGTGATCTGGGTCGTTGGCCGCATCTACCGCGTCGGCGTTTTGATGTACGGCAAACGCCCGTCATTGCCGGAATTGATCAAGTGGATTAAATACGCATAGAGCAGGGCGTTTTTTTCAAACTCTACGTGCTTTGCCCTCTGCGCCATGCGTTGTGCAATTCAATCAGGAAAAAATTATGGACAAACTTTTGACCGTCTTGCGCCGGGAATATATTTCGCGCGTTAAGACGAAAGGCTTTATTATCGGCACCATCGTGCTGCCGCTGGTGATGCTGGCCATGTTCGTGGTGCCGGTCTTGTTGATATTTCTGAAATCGGATGAGTCCAAGCAAATCGCGGTGATCGATCAAACCGGCGCGGTTTTCGATTCGCTTTACGCCGCGTTGGATGAAACCAACGAAGCCGGCCAGCGGCTTTACAATTTCGTCCTACAGCAGGTTGCGGATGAAGGGCTGGAGCCGGCCAAAAAATCTCTCACAGCGCGCGTCGATAAAGGCGAGCTGGACGGCTATATCATCATTCCGCGCGCGGTTTTTGAAAATGGTTCGGCGGAATATTACGCGCAAAATGTCAGCAATGAAATCGAGAACGACGATCTCGAAGACACGATTTCGGATATTGTCACCCAGGCGCGCATTCAACGCCGCGGGCTGGACGCCGCAAAAATTCAACAGATGATTCGCCCGATCCGCTTGAACACCATTCGCGTCAAAGAAGGCGGCAAGGAAGAAAGAGACCCCGGATTCTCTTTTGCCATCGCCTATTTTCTTGGCTTCTTCATTTACATCGCCATGTTCATTTACGGCGCCATCGTCATGCGCAGCGTCATCGAAGAAAAAACCTCGCGCGTCATCGAGTCGGTGATTTCCTCGATCAAGCCCTTTCAGTTGATGGCCGGAAAGATTTTTGGCGTCGGCGCCGTGGGGTTGACGCAATTTTTAATTTGGGCCGGGGTCATGGGCTTGCTGTCGCTTTACAGCTTGCAGATGGCGGCGCTCTTCGTGGACAACCCGGCCAGCTTGGAAGGCGCCACTCTTCCCACTGTTCCGCTCAGCACGCTGGGATTTTTTGTGCTCTTTTTCGTGCTCGGCTATTTTCTTTTTTCGACGCTCTATGCCGGCGTCGGCGCCATGGTCAACTCCGAGCAGGAAGCGCAGCAGATGATGCTCCCCATCAGCTTGCTGATCGTCCCGCCGCTTCTGCTGATGACCTATGTCATCACCAATCCCAGCAGCCAGACGTCGGTGATTTTGTCGCTGGTGCCGTTTTTCGCGCCGATTCTCATGCTGGCGCGCCTCACCGTCGAAACGCCGCCGCTGTGGCAGATCGCTGCCAGCATCGGCTTGATGATCTTGACGATTCTCGGCATGATCTGGATTGTCGGCCGCATTTACCGCGTCGGCATTTTAATGTACGGCAAACGCCCGTCGCTGCTGGAAATCATCAGGTGGATTCGATACACATAGAAGCCAGGCCGAAACGCTTTCAGTGGCCTATAAACCATGTCATGCCGAAGGCATCTGTTTTGTTATAAAAGACAGTGCTGAATTGAAAAGTTTTTTCAGAATGGCATGAGAGCCAACTCCCCCCTCCTCACCGGCGTCTCCCGCAACGTCATCGTGCTCGGCCTCGTCAGCTTGTTTCAAGACGCTTCGAGCGAGATGCTTTATCCGGTTGTGCCGATGTTTCTTGCCGGTGTGCTCGGCGCGCCGATGACGGTGATCGGCCTCATCGAAGGTTTCGCCGAATTTACCGCGGCGATTCTCAAGGCCGTTTTCGGAAGAGCATCGGACCGCTTTCAGCGTCGCAGTGTTTTCATCAGCCTCGGCTACGGTTTGTCGGCGGCAAGCCGCCCGCTCTTGTTTTTCGCCAACACCTGGGGGCTTGTTCTCGCCTCGCGCTTGTTGGATCGCCTCGGCAAAGGCGCGCGCACCAGCCCGCGCGACGCGCTGCTCGCTGACTCCGCGCCGGCGGAACATCGCGGCAAAGTTTTTGGCCTGCATCGCGCCATGGATACGATGGGCGCAGTAATCGGGCCGTTGCTGGCCATCTGGTTGTTGGCGCTCTCGGACAATGATTATCGTTTTGTTTTTCTCGTCGCAATTATCCCCACCGCGCTGGCTTTCTTGCTTACGTTTGCCGTGAGAGAAATAAAAATCGTCCACAAATCGTCTATTACTCAAAATGGCAAAACTGAATACTGGCCACTGAAAACTGCTCACTTGCCGCCGGCATACTGGAAATTTCTCGCCATCAACACGCTCTTTTTTGTCGGCAACAGCAGCGACGTTTTCCTCATTTTGCGCGCGCAAGAAATCGGCCTCTCGGCGCAATTGGCCATTCTCGCCTACGTGGTTTACAATCTTGCTTACGCGTTGCTGGCGACGTCGGCCGGCATGATCTCGGATCGTCTCGGCCGCCGCCGCGTCATGCAGATCGGCTTTTTCGTCTTCGCTATCGTTTATTTGGGTTTCGCATTCGTAAAATCGGTTTCGTTGATCTGGCCGCTCTTTGCGCTGTATGGCTTTTACGCCGCGATGACCGAAGGCGTCAGCAAAGCCGCGATTGCCGACCTCGTCGCGCCGGAACATCGCGGCAGCGCCATCGGAATTTTTTACATGAGCACCGGCGTCGCCGCGCTCATTGCCAGCAGCTTGGCGGGTTGGCTGTGGAAAGAATTTGGCGCTGCAATGGCATTAGGTTTTTCAGCAGGAACGGCGGGGCTTGCCGCGCTCGCGATGGGACTTTGGAGAAATGAAAAATCTTTGCGATGATTGCAATTCCTTAAAATTCGCCAATGCGATTCACCTGCGGGTAATTCTTAGCAGAATTTTTCTTGACTGTTGCCGATTTATTCTTTATAATCCTTATAGATGTTTTTTAGAGGCGTCGAGTGAATTTTAAGACATTTTATCCTGTGCCAAGTTTGAGAGGTTGTGGGTTATGCTAATCGCTGTGCGAGTTGATCGCGTCACTTTGGATACGACAGCCAATCGTTTCGTGGTTATTCTGAGAGATGATTCCCATCATCGCTGGCTTCCAATCGTGGTGGGGTCCTCCGAGGCGCAGGCCATTGCGCTGCAAATGGAAAACATCGTGCCGCCGCGGCCGCTGACGCACGATCTCGTCAAGAATCTGCTGGATTCGGTCGAGGTCCGCATTTCCCGCGTCGTGGTCAGCGACCTGCGGGAAAACACCTATTACGCCATGATCGGCCTGAAGATGAACGGCAGCCACGTCGAAGTCGATGCCCGGCCCAGCGACGCGATTGCCATCGCGCTGCGGGCGCAGGCGCCGATTTTTGTCGACGACGAAGTCATGAAAAAAGCCTCGGTCAGCGACAAAGATTCCGAGCGCGCGGAAGAGAGCGTGCCGATGGACCGCCTCGAGCGCTTGAATTTCGAGCTGCAAAAAGCGGTGACCGACGAGCGTTTCGAGGACGCGGCGCGCTTGCGGGACGAAATCAATACCTACAAAAAAGAGCGGCGCAGCGAGAACTGAAAGAAATAAAATCGACCGATTTATTGTTGAAAAGCATATCTCGCCCCAAAAATCAAAGCGATGATATGCTTTTCGCTTTTGGGCGTGGTCTGAATGGCAGACTATACTCGTTTAGGGCCATTTTTATAGCGTCATTGCGAGCGTTTCTCAGCGAAGCAATCCTTTGAAAACCAAGAGATTGCTTCGGCTCCGCTGTACGGAGTCCCGAAAAGCGGGACAAAAAGCGCCTCGCAATGACTCCAATTCCAGCCCGTAACGAGTATATCTGCATTCTAAAATTTTTTCAAATGAATTTAAGATAAGGTTTCTATGCGAAACATCATTTTCTCAGTTTTTCTCTTTGGCGTTACGACAACAGCGATTGCCGGTAAAATGCCGGATTTCCGCCTGCAAAATCTCGACAACAAAACCGTCTCGTATTCGCAACTGAAGGGGAAAAAACTGACGGTCATCGATTTCTGGGCGACGTGGTGCAAGCCCTGCGTGCGTTCCATTCCCAAGCTGGTCAAATTGCACGAGCAATATGAAAAACAGGGCGTGCAGTTCATCGGCGTCAATGTCGACGGCACGCGCAATCTGCCGAAGGTCAAGCCGTTCGCGCGCTCGCTGAAAATGGCTTATCCGGTGTTATTCGATGTGAACAACGAGCTCATGAACAAGCTCAAAGTCACGGCCATGCCGACGTTGATCATCGCCAACGCCGAGGACGAGATCGTTTTTTTTCATCAGGGCTATCGCCCGGGCGATGAAAAAACGATTGAGGAAGAAATCAAAAAACTGCTGGCGGCGGCCGAGGAAGCGGATGAAAAATAAGCTGTTGGTTTGGCTGTTCATTTTTTGCGCCGGCAGGGCCTGGGCGCAGCTTGCAGTCGGCAACACCGCCGAATATCAGGTTGGAAATTTGCCCTTTGAAAAACCCAATGATCTGACGGCCTTTTACAACCAGCTCAATCTGTCTTATCAACGGCAGAATTGGCGCGGCCATATCAAGCTGGAAAGATTTCAGCGCCCGCGAAACGACAAGGATTACACCGAGCTGACGCAGCGCTCTGTGCAGTACGCGAATCGGAATTTCAACCTGGCTGTCGGCAATTTTTATGAGATCATCGGCCGCGGGCTGCTGCTGCGCTCGTATGAAATTCCCGGCGCGATTTTGGAGAACCCGGGCCAGCGCATTCGGTACGGATTTTACCGCGATATCGACGGCGCCTTGCTCAAATATCAGTCTGAACGGTTCGATCTCAAGCTGCTGCGCGGCAAGCCGTTGCTAAACACGTTTCCGCCGAATTTTGCCGGCGATTTGCGGCGGCGCCATCTCGTCGACGCCGTCGAGGCCAAATTGCGGCCGATTCCCGATTGGGCCGTTGGCGGCGCGTATTTGCGCGATCGCCGCAACGGCAAGTTCAAGGAGTATGGTTCGGTGATGGTGTCGGGAAATTTGCCGCACGAAATTCAAATTTATTCGGAATACGCGCAGCGTCTCGAGGGCAACAAGCGTTTCGATTTGTCTGATCGTTCGTCGCATGCGTTTTACACCAGCGTCAACTTTGTGGCCGGGCCGCTTGGTTTGAGCGCGGAGTATAAAGATTACAATGATTTTTTTCTTGAATACAACGATCCGCCGCCGCTGATCAAGGAGCATCCGTACGCCGTGCTCAATCGCAGCACGCATTTTATCGAGCCGCGCAACGAAACCGGCTGGCAGATGGAAATTTTTCTCAACACCGCACAGGGCCACACGGCGGTTTTGAACTGGACGCGCGCCGACAGCCGGCCTTTTCAAAAGAATAATCGTTTTGAAGAATGGTTTGCGGAAGTTGGTTACGCTCTCGATGAGTGGACAACGGTGAAAACGTTTTTCGACCGCAGCGAAGATCAACTGTTGTTCGAAAAAGACCGGTACGCCGCCGGTTTGTATCTCGAACGCGAGTGGCCGCAGCAGCTCGGCACGTCCATTGATCTTGAATATCAAACGTTCACGCGCGACTTTGCGCCTGCGCACGAAGTTAAAAATTACGTCGCAACCGTGACGGTATCGAAAGCGCCGAGGCTTTCGGCCGGCGTGATTTGGGAGCGCTCGACCGATCCGCTGCAGACGGATAATCCGCAAACCGTGACGGCGGAAACCAAGCCCCGGCATTGGCTGGGATATACGCTGGGTTATCAATTCCGCAATCATTATTTGATCAATTTGTTTTACGGCAAACGGCGCGGCGGTCCGGCTTGCACCTCCGGCATCTGTTATGAAGTTTTGGATTTTGAAGGATTGGAGATCAGGGCCAATTTTACTTTTTAGCCAGCACACGATTAAGCGAACAACAAAAAATTAGGAGGCTGATATGCGAAAAATTTTATTAACCACGACGGCCTTGCTGTTGTCTGCCGCAGCAGCCTGGCCACAGGCGATGGTGGGCAGCGCAGCGCCGAATTTTACGAAAACGACGCTGGATAACGGCCAAATTTCGTTGGCGCAATATCGCGGCAAGGTGGTTTATCTGTTTTTTGTGGGCTTCAATTGAAGCTCTTGCATTGCGGCTGGTCCAGCCACAGAGAGCAACATCTATCAACCGCGCAAAAATCATCCGGCGTTTCAGGCCGTCGGCTTGGATGTTTACAACGGCAGCTCGACGCAACTGCGCTCTTTCCAGCAGCGCACCGGCATTTCGTATCCGCTGGCGTTGGTGGCGGGCGATCTGCAAACGCCTTATGGCGTGTTCAATGATTGGTCCGTCGTCGTCGATCAGCAAGGCTTCATTCGCTACAAGCAGCCCGGCGTTAACGTCAACGCCATCAACAGCGTGATCGACAATCTGCTCGCGATGACCGGTGTGGAAGAACAACCGGCCACCGTGCGCGATTTCGAGCTGCAGCAAAATTTCCCCAATCCGTTTAACCCGGCAACGAGAATCGCTTTTTCGATTCCATCAACGCAGAAAGTTTCGCTGCAAATTTACGATGCGCAGGGCAAGCTGGTGCAAACGCTTTTGAATAAGCCGATGGCGGCCGGCCGCCACGAAGCGGAATGGAACGGGTTGAACCGGCAAAACGAAGCCGCCGCCTCCGGCGTTTATTTTTATCTTTTGCAAAGCGGCAGCTTTCGGGAAATGAAGAAAATGATTTTGTTGCGATAGGATGAAGACAAGTCAGGCAAGCGCTGAGATGTTGAGCAAAATAAACGCTTAACAAACGAAGTCATTTTGAAATTTTTGCCCACAGAAATAGAAATCCCACTGAATTGAATTTCAATGGGATTTCTATTTCTGTGGGCGCCTTTTTTTATTATGAATAATTTTTGCCGGACTCATCATTTAGTTCCGGCTTGCCGGTTTGGGGTTTTATAAAAATATTCTTCCGCGTATTTTTCCAGTTCCAGCATTTTGCCTTCGACCATCAAGCGAAAATCCTCAAAAGACTCTTCTTGAAGATCGGCGGGAACAGGAATCGGCTCGCCGTAAATTGCCAGGCTTTGGGAAAACGGCAGCGGCAGGGTGAAACGATCCCAGCTTTTGATGAAACGAAATGTGTTTGAGCAGGCGAACGTCAAGGGGAGTAGATAGGCGCTGCTTTTTTGCGCTATCGTAATCGCGCCGGGTTTGAAAACGTGGCGAGGACCTTTGGGGCCGTCCGGCATGATGGCGCAAATCTTTCCTCGCTTCAACGCCCGAATCATTTCGACCGTGGCCCGCTGCGCGCCGCGCGTGCTGGAGCCGCGAATGGTGCGAACACCGAGACGATGCAGGGTTTGCGCGATCATTTCGCCGTCAACATGCAGGCTGACCATGGCGTGAATATTTTGGTGACGATGCACGAAGATCGGAATGAGAATTTTCCCGTGCCAGATGCAAACAATGAACGGCTTGTTGTTGTCGCGCAGCCAATCGAAATGCTCGCGTCCGGCAAAACGAATGCGCGTGAGATGTCCCAGCGCCAGAATGAGCAGCCATCCGAGGCGCGTCGCCAGCCAGAACACCAGCCGCTTTTTAAAAGGCGGCGGAGCCGTGCCAACCGCTGAGTCGTCTTTTAGCTGTTGAACCGGCATTTTTAAGTTTTCAGAACTCATGCCGGTGTTTGGGCAAAATTCTCTTTGCTCACGGCGCGAGATTTTTCACAGAGCTGCAGCGCCAGCTCCGCCGTGCGCCGGCTCGCTCCCGGCGCGCCGAGCTTGCTGCGAACTTCGGCGAGCGCCTGTTTTATTTCGGCGTGATGGTCGCGATCGTGAATCATTTTTGCCAGCACCGGCGCCACGTGTTCAGGTTTAAAGGCGTTTTGAATGAACTCTGGCGCGATTTTTCGCCCGGCGACGACGTTGACCAAGCCGATGTAAGGCATTTTCACAACGCGTTTGCCGATTTCATAAGACAAGCGCGAGATGCGATAAACCACAACGAGCGGTGTCTTGAAGCAGGCGGTTTCCAGCGTCGCGGTGCCGGAGCAAACCAAACAGGCGCGGCTATCGCGCATCACTTCGTAAGTGGAATTGGAAACGAGCCGAACGCCGTCATCTTGCACCCGAGCGCGATAAAAATCTTCGGGTAAATTCGGCGCCATCGCCACGGCGATTTGCAAATCGGGAATAGATTGGCGGACAAGTTTTGCGGTTGCCAGCATATCCGGCAGCAAGCGCGCAATTTCCTCGCGGCGGCTGCCGGGCAGCAAGCCGAGCAACGGCGATTCGGCGGTGAGTTGATAACGGGAACAAAAAGCTTCCGGCGTTAATTTTGGGCGCAAGCCTTCGAGCAGCGGATGTCCGACAAATTCGGTTGGAATGCCGGCGGATTGAAAAAGGGGCGTCTCAAAAGGAAAGACGACGGCCATTTGATCGATGAGCCGGGCCATTTTCGGAATGCGCTCAGCGCCCCACGCCCAAACTTGCGGGGCGATGTAATACAAAATTTTCGGCGGCTCTTCGCAATCTCGATGCAGCCGCGCCGCGAAACGCAGGTTGAAGCCCGGATAGTCGATGAGAATAACCACGTCGGGCTTACGCCGCGCGGCTTCGCGCTGGAGCGCTTTCATCACCCGGCGAAAAAAGCGCAGGCGGCGCAGGATTTCGGTAAAGCCGACCACGGCCATGTCGCGAACGTGGAACAGCAACTCCATGCCGGCCGCGGCCATGCCGTCGCCGCCGATGCCGAAAATTTCCGTTTGCGGCGCGAGTTGTTTCAGCGCGCGCACGACGCCGGCGCCGTGCAAATCACCGCTCGCTTCGCCGGCGACGATGAGCACGCTAAATTTTTCTGACATTTATAAAACAAAAAAATTAGACTTCGGTTTTTAAGGGCTGTGTGCGTTAGCGCATGCCTCAGCTTAGGAATTTCCACCGCAAAAAAATGGCCAGCGCGATCAAAAAGGTGCTCAGCAGCGTGTCTTTTTCGATTTTCACGGCGCGCTTGAACGGCATGGCCGGGACTTGCTGCGGGCGAAAAGGCCGCAGGCGAGGCAAAAAGCGCGGCACTTGCGTGAGATAATCTTCGTAAATTTGGCCGAAGTGTTTTCGCAAATGTTCTTCTTCGAGCGAAACGATCAAGCCGTATTGCACGCCGAAGAGCGCGATGAAGACGATCAGCATCCACGGCATCCACGCCGCGGCCATCAGGCAAAACCCCAGCGCGATCAAAAAATTGCCGACATACAACGGATTGCGCACGTGGGCAAAAGGCCCGTGCGTGATCAGCTCCGCGCCGGCGCCGGCTTCACCCGTAGTCCGCGTCGCGCCGCCGGCATGGCCGACGGCCCACAAACGCAAACTCTCGCCGAGACCGGTGATAACAAATCCGCCAAGCAGGCTCGCGGGGGAAGGTTCGGCCCAAATCAAAATCGCCAGCAATAAAGGAATCGGCGTGTAGCTGCGATATTTAAAAAAAAATTTCCGTAAGTCCATCCGTTACAATCCGCGAAAGGAGCCGCCGTCAACCAAAAACGTGCTGCCGGTGATGAAGCTGGCGCGTTTGCTGGCCAGAAATGCGATCAGCGCGCCGACTTCTTCGGGGCGCCCCATGCGGCCGAGAGGAATCGTGCTTTCGGCGCGCGCCAAGGCCTCGTCAACCGTGATGCCGTCGCGTTTGGCGTGCATGTGCAGCAGCTCGTTGACGCGGTCGGTGCGCACCCAGCCCGGCGCCACATTGTTGACGGTGATGTTGAGCGGGGCAAGCTCGAAGGACAAGCTTTTGCCGAATCCGATCATGGCGGGTCTGAGCGTATTGGAAACCGTGGCGCCGTCAAGCGTTTGCCGCGCCGCAATCGAGGCGATGTTCACGATGCGCCCCCATTTGTGTTTTTTCATGTGCGGAATGGCGGCGGCGCATAGACGCATCATGCTCATTAAAACCAGATCGAAGCCGATTGTCCAGTGTTCTTCCGTGACATCAGCGAACATACCGGTCGGCGGCCCGCCGGCGTTGTTGACAAGAATATCGAGCCGGCCAAACTGTTCGACGCAACGCTGGATTAGCTTGGTCACGTCTTCGGCGCGCGTGACGTCCGCTGCCATCGCCTCGACTTCACCGCCGCCCAATGCCCGAATCGCCCCGACCGCCTGCTCGAGCGCAACCGCGCCGCGAGCGCAGATAAAAACGTTGACGCCTTCTTGGACCAACACTTCGGCAGTTGCGCGCCCCAAGCCACGGCTCGAGGCCGTCACCAACGCAACTTTTCCGGCAATATCGAGATCCATGGAATTTCCTTTCGATTGTTTATTTTATCTCCGGCCCGGCCAGCCAATCATAACCAATCGCATTATCGTAATGTGGAATGCGGCCTTCGTCGTTGGGATCGTATACTGACGAGGTCACATAAAAAAGATGCGTCACGCCGCCCAAGGCCTTGCAACCGTGCGCCACGCCCGGCGGAATTTTCACCGCTTTGGCAGGATAATTTTCTCCCATAAAAATCGTTTGCAGCTCGCCCTGCGTCGGCGATTTTGGCCGCTTGTCGAACAGCACCAATTTCAAATTGCCGATTGGCACATACCACCAGTCGGTTTGAACCTTATGAATATGCCAGGCCTTGGCGACGCCGGGGTACATGCAGGCATGGCTCAATTGGCCGAAACCTTCCGCGAAAAACCCGTCCGTCTTGCGAATGATTTCGCGAAAAAAACCTCGTTCATCCGGAATCGTGACTAAATCTTTGATCTCAACACCCTCGATCATGGCTGCCGTCCTTTCCTTAAGATGCTGAACGTATGACATATCGACGCAAAAAGCAGTTATTCACTTTTATCGATTTGAGCAGAAAACGAACCCCGGCCTTCCGCTGAAAAAATCGAATGGAAAGTCGGGGCCAATCAAAAGTCGCGCTGCGGTGAATGAAAATTTACGCATTCGGATACGACAAGTCAATCATTATTTTTATTTTTTTGTTTTATCGCCAGCGACACGCGCCGCGAGGCCGATTGGCCGGAAACGCGATCGGTTACGCGAATTGTCAAATGATATTGGCCGGCCGGCTGGCCGAGAATCTCAAGGCGCTGATAAAGTTTCTCATCTTGGCTGCCGCCGGTCGCTTCAAACGTTGAGCCGATGGCCACACTCTGCCGGCGCCAGCCCAAAAGTTTGCCGAGACGGATAACCGCGCGGCTGATCAAACCCTTGTTCTCCGGCGCCGGCTCAACAACGTAATCAATGTGATAACGGCTTTGGCCGCCGTCATCCAGCGCCAGGTTATAAATTTCATAATAAACATAAATCGGCGTCTCATCAAAAAATTCTTGAAGAAAAACCGGCGTGAGATGAACGTCACCGTCGCGATACAATTCCAAATCCGAGCTGGAACTGTCGGAAACGGCTAAAACCACGCTGCTCATGTGCAATCGTTCAGCGGAAAAATCTTCAATGACAATGTTTTCTCTTTCAGCGCCGGATCGGCCGGATGCCGGATCCAAAACCTCCAGCGAAATCTCATACGCGCCGGGCTTCATGCTCACTGGCCAGCGATCCGCGAGATGATCCGCCGCCGCGGGTGAGTTGAGCAGCCGGCGCTTCTCGCGCCACTGGCGAACCGCGCCCCAATTTTGATCAAAAAAGAACAGACCCCGGTGAAGCGCCGGTTTTGTCGCGTAAAGAGCCGAATCGGCAATCCCGAAATAAATTTCCACTTTTGTGCTGTCGGGATTCTGCCGGTCGCGGAATTGCGCGATCACGTGCGGCAGCTTCAAGCGCCTGCCGCCATGAGGAAACTCGTAACGCTCGGGCAGCTCGCGAATTTTGTCGTCAAAGATCACCTTGCCGTCAAGCTCGCCGGGGCCGCCCCAGGCAAAGGTGTAATTCCAATTCAAAAAACGATCTTCAAAAATCATGTGAAAATCGCCGTAATTCCAAAACTCTTTCGAGGCATCGAGCGTCACCCGGCCTGTGGCGCTGGTTCCGAGATCGGCGCGGGTGCGCGTGCGCCAGCGCGGATGGCCGAAGCGAACCAGCGTTTGGCCGCGGTCGGTTTTCCAGCCCGGAAGGGCTTTTGAGCCGGCAATATTTTTTTCGGGAATGCCGTAACGCAAATTCGCATACGCGATCCGGCCAAAATGCTCCAGCAATCTCTCGTTCGCCTCGGTGAGAAAAAGCGGATCGCGGGCCGTCCAAAAACGCTGCTGCATCCGCGTTTGCAGCGAATCCGGCGCTTTTTCATAAATCTTCAGCGAGTCCGGCGCCAGCACGGTTTGCAGCGAATAAAAAAACGCGCGGTCAGCAGGCGGCATCAACTCCAGCGCTTTTTGGTAAGCTTGCATCGCCGCCTCGGTTTTGCCAAGCTGCTGGCGCGCCAAGCCGAGAAACAGAAAAAGATCGACCGTGGAAAGTTTGGTGACCGCCCTTTCCATTAACTCGGCCATTTTTTCATAAAGCTGCGCGTCAAAATAAAGTCCGGCGAGATGATGATACGCTTCCGCCATTTTGGGATCGATCCCGATGGCGCTGCGAAACAGGCGCTCCGCTTCGATGAAATCCTTGTTGGCAAATTCGTAAAAATAGATGGTGGCGTTTTCGTGCGGGCTGATCATGTCGCGATAGTGCAGCATGTCTTCTTCATAAAACAGCGCCAGCTCATAATAGGCTCGGGCCTCCATCGGATCGAGCTTGATGATCTTGCGGAACTCGCTTTTCGCAGTGGCATACGCGCCGCGGCGCAGTTGGAGTTTCGCCATCGTGTAGCGATATTCGGTGTTTTGCGGCGCAAGCTGCATCGCGCGCTCCAGCGCCTCAACCGCGCGGTTGCGGCCGGCGATGGTTTCCTGCTCGATGTAGGCGCGCCCCAGTTCGTGAAAGGCCTCGGCAAATTTGCCGTCGAGCGCGGTGACGCGCTCCAATTGGCGGATATATTCTTCCAATGACAGCGCGCCGCGCGCCGACAGCGTTTGCCGGAACAATTGCCGCGCCGCCAGCTTTTTTTCGGAGCCGGCGCTCGGCTGGGGCAAGCCCACAGCGTTGGCGGCGACGAGCGCGATTGTCAGCAGAATCAGCATCGTGGGGAAAATATAAGAAAATCATCGCAAAAATCAAACATGAAATTCTGCTTGAAAGTGGCGCGAAAATTTGTTATGCTAATCACGGAGATCGAAATGGTTGAATCGAAATACATCGAAGGCTGGCGCCGCCGTTTTGCCGAACAAGAAGCGGAGTCGCGCGTGTTGGCGGCGCAAGCGCGAGGCGTTTTGCCGGAAGCCGTCGCCATTCTCAAAAAGTACGGCGTTAGGCGAGTCATTCTTTTTGGCTCGCTGTGCCGGGAAGGGCGTTTTCATCGTGGGTCGGATATCGATCTCGCCGTCGAAGGCCTTGCACCGCAAAAGTTTTTTCGCGCCGGCGCCGATCTGATGATGGCGTTGGATTGGCCGGTGGATCTCAAGCCTTTGGAAGAGGTCGACGACTTTTTTCGTCAAATGATTTTTAAACAAGGGGAAGTGATCTATGCTGAATAAAAAAGAAATTCCCGTCCTCGTCGCCGAAATCAAGGACGAACTCGAGAAATTGAAAAAATTGGTCGAGCGGTTGGCAAAACGACAAGCGCGAGCAGACGACGAAGAATTTTCCGACAGCGCTGCTTTGCGGCTTCATAATTTCTATACCGGATGCGAAAGAATTTTCAAATTGATTGCCAAAGAAGTCAATGGCATTCTACCGCAGAGTTTGGATTGGCACAAGCGCCTGCTCAATCAGGTTGCATTGGAAATTCCTAATGTTCGTCCGGCCGTCATTTCGGCGGAAACACATACTGATTTGGAAGAACTTTTAAACTTTCGCCATGTCGTTAGAAATCTCTATGTTTATGAGCTTAAACCGGAACGTGTTGAAGAACTGGTTAGCTTGACTTTAAAACTACATCCGCGGTTCAATCAGGAAATAAAAACTTTCATCACATTTCTAGACACCGTTTACAAACAAAGCTGATCTTTTCTATTCAACTCTATCGCCGTCATGCCAAACCAATTCATAGCATCTTTGCGCACGTTTTTTTTGACAACAGCAACCGTCTTGACCCTGACGATTGGCATGATCCTATTAACCCTGCTCAGTATTTTGACGCTCGGCCAGGCGAAAAATTTTATCATCCATCTATTCAGTCGATCTATTGGCCGCGTCGTGTTGTTTTTTGCCGGCGTCAAAGTGCGTTTCGTCGGCGGGCCGATCAGCCGTCCGGCGATCTACATTTCCAATCACAGCTCGACGCTCGATGTTTTTTTGATCATGGTGCTGGGATTGCCGAAAGTTCGCTACATTGCGAAATACGAATTGCTGTACAATCCGCTGTTTGCGGTGATGGGCACGCTCACCGGACAAATTTTCATCAAACGCCAGGATTCCGAGCGCGCCGTGGCCACGCTCAACCGCGCTTATGAAAAGATTCGCCGGCAGGGGCTTTCGTTGTACGTCGCGCCGGAAGGCACGCGCATTGTCGGCGGCAAAATCGGGCCGTTCAAAAAAGGCGCGTTTCGCATGGCGATCGATCTGCGCTATCCGATCGTGCCGATTCATTTCGCCGGCGCGCGGCAGCTATGTCCCGGCAAAACTTTGAAAGTCAAGCCGGGCGAGGTGACGATTCGTTTTTACCCGGTCATCGACACCAGCTCGTGGACGCTCGAAAATTTGGATGAACAAATTGCGGCGATGCGGCAGAAATATATTCGTTGGGAGCAGGAATTTGAAGAGACTTTCAGCGTTTCGTGATAGTGAAAAGTTTGCAGGCGTTTCTTGTGATCTTGGTGGAAGGACAAAACAACCATTAAAACGGAGGTGAGGTATGGCGATCAATTATTTGGCTGTGGTTGTGGCAGCAGCCGCCAATTTCCTGCTTGGCGGGCTGTGGTATTCGCCCGTTTTGTTCGGGAAAAAATGGATGGCGCTGCAGAATATAACTGAAGAGGACATCAAACGGAGAGGAGGCGCCGGCAAGGCGTATGGGTCGGCGATTGTCGGCGCGCTGGTCATGGCTTACGTTTTGGCCCACATCGTGGGTTATGCCGACGCCACCACGGCTGGCGCCGGAGCACAGTCGGGTTTCTGGTGTTGGTTGGGGTTTGTGGCAACCGCCGGTATTGCGAACACGATGTTCGAACACCGGCCGCTCGGCCTTTACTTTATCAATGCCGGCTACTATTTGGTCAGTTTGATTATCATGGGGGTGATTCTGGCGGTTTGGCGTTGAGTCAAGCGTAAAATCATCTTCCACCAAGATCGCTTATTTTGCCGCCTGCTTCCATCGCCGCGCCAATGATGCGACGCGTTTGCCCAACGCTTCGCCTTTTCGCAAAAATTGCTCGTCGACTTTTCCTGCCTGTTTCTCGGTCTCAAAAGGTTTTTCCGCGACAATTCCGGAGGCGCCGAACGGCTGTTGCCAGTCCGGACCGCCCACAACGATCATGCCGAAGATGAGCATCGAATGCAAAATATTTAGTTGCGCCAGCTCTTCACCGGCCGAGATGCCGCCGGCGGTGACGAAAGCCGCGCCGATTTTGTCGCGCAGCGGCGCGCCTTCGAATGGCCAACTGTTGATGAAAGCTTGCACCGGCGGCGCGACGTTCGCATTATAAACCGGGCTGCCAATGATGACCGCCTCGGCTGCCAACACCTCGCTTGAAGTCGCCTTATCGACGGATAACAATTTCACAGTCACACCGCTCACCGAACGCGCGCCTTCGGCAACGGCCTCGGCCAGGGATTTCGTATGGCCATTCACGGAATAATAAACGATGAGAACGTTGGCGTTTTGCCGGCTGTAACTGTCACCCCAAAACGATAGTGAGAGCAACAAAAATATTTTGATAAATTTTTCCATATTCCATCCGTTGCGTTGTTTCCATCAGTTGGGAAATTTTCTTTTTGAATTTCTCCTTAACTTTCCTTACATTTAAAACTTGCATTGGAAAACAGTATCATCACATAAATGGAGCAGTACGAAGTTAATGATTAAAACGAACATTCGCAACATCGCCATTATCGCCCACGTCGATCACGGCAAAACCACGCTGGTGGACGGCCTGCTCAAACAAAGCGGCACGTTTCGCGAGAACCAAGCCACCGGCGAGCGCATCATGGACAGCATGGATTTGGAGCGCGAGCGCGGCATCACGATCATGGCCAAGAACACCGCGATTTGGCACGACGGCGTCAAAATCAACATCGTCGACACACCCGGCCACGCTGATTTCGGCGGCGAAGTCGAGCGCGCGATCAGCATGGTCGACGGCGCGCTGCTGCTGGTGGACGCCAGCGAAGGCCCGCTGCCGCAGACGCGCTTTGTGTTGAAAAAAGCCCTGGCGGTCAATCTGCCGATCATTCTCGTCATCAATAAAATCGACCGCAGCGACGCGCGCATTCAGGAAGTCATCAACGAAGTTTACGACTTGTTCATCGATCTCGACGCCAACGAGCATCAAATCGAGTTTCCGATTGTTTATACCAATGCGAAAATCGGCGTGGCGCATCGCCGGCTGGATGACGGCTCGCAAAATCTCGCGCCATTGTTTGAAACCATTTTGCAAACCATTCCCGGGCCGCACGCCGATGAGGCGGCGACGCCGCAGTTTCTCGTGACCAATCTGGATTATGATGATTACGTCGGCCAGCTCGCGATCGGCCGATTGAAACACGGCAAATTGGAAATGGGAAAAACCTACGCGCTGTGCGCCGAGGGCAATCAATTCCGCCCGGTCAAATTCTCGGCGTTGTACAATTTTAAAGGCTTGCAGCGCCTTCAAGTCGATGCCGTCGAATGCGGCGACATCGTCGTAGTCGCCGGCGTCGAAGGTATTCACATCGGCGACACGATTTCAGATGCCGAGAATCCCAAGCCGTTGCCGCGCATTCACGTTGACGAGCCGACGGTAGCGATGATTTTCTCGGTCAACAACAGCCCGTTTGCCGGCCGCGAAGGCAAATATCTCACCTCCCGCCATCTGCGCGAGCGTTTGGAAAAAGAAATTCTGCACAACGTCGCGCTGCGCGTCAAGCCGCTGGCGCGCGCCGATTCGTTTGAAGTTTGCGGCCGCGGCGAATTGCAGCTCGCGATTCTTATTGAAACTATGCGCCGCGAGGGCTACGAGTTCATGGTTTCCAAGCCGCGCGTCATCACCCGCGAAGAAAACGGCAAGCTGCTCGAGCCGATGGAGCACGTGTTTTTGGACGTGCCGGAAGAGTTCATCGGCATCGTCAATGAAAAGCTCGGCTCGCGCAAAGGCCGCATGACGAATCTGGTGAATCACGGCTCCGGCCGCGTCAATCTGGAGTTTCGTATTCCCTCGCGCGGGTTGATCGGCTATCGCAATGAATTTCTCACTGATACCAAAGGCACGGGCATTATGAACACGCTGTTCGACGGCTACGCCCCGTGGCATGGCGCTATTCCGCAACGGATGAGCGGCGCGCTGGTGGCGGATCGCGCCGGACGCTCCACCGCGTATGCGAGTTATGGTTTGGAAGAACGCGGCGAGATGTTTGTCGAAATCGGCACGGAAGTTTACGGCGGCATGATCGTCGGCGACCGCAACCGCAGCGGCGATCTCGACGTGAACATCACTAAAGAAAAGAAGCTCACCAATATGCGCAGCTCGACTTCCGACACCACCATCGTGTTGCGCCCCCCGAAAGTTTTGAGCCTGGATCAAGCCATCGAGTTTATTGCCGAAGACGAGCTTGTTGAGGTGACGCCCAGGAGCATTCGCCTGCGAAAGATGGAATTGGATGCCGACAAGCGCGCCAGCCAGCGGAAAAAGTTGGAAGGGGCAAGGGATGATTAATTCACCGCATTAACAAGAGAGATGAAAGCGGCAACATTTTAATGCGCGGGTCAGTAACTGAAGCTCCGTCGTTGAGCGTAAGCAGAATACCAAACGGCGCATTATTAACGGTTTTTTCAATAAACGCGCGCAGCCCGATGGTATCGCGATGACCATCAATTCGTTGTTGATATTTTACTTCCAGCGGAATGCGGTGTTCTCCTATGGTTATGATAAAATCAACTTCCGGCTCAGCGCCACGTTGCGGAAACCACGCCAAATCAAGGCCCGGCATACTGCCTAAAAAATAGCCTGTAATGCTTTCAGCCAAATGCCCTGCCAAATCACTTAAGTGAGGCGCTTGACGCAATCCTTCAGAAGTGATTGGAATGATCTCTTGGAGCGAACTCGCGCGAAGCGAATGATCGCAAAGACAAATTTTAGGTTGCCCTTTTCTTTTTTTAAGACGAAGCTCCAACGGTTGCACCAAACGAATCAACAGTGTGTTGTTTAAAAATTTCAAATAAGCTAAAACCCGTTGCCAGCCTATATTGGCAGACAAGACGGAACGCAATTCATTAACAAAGATGGGTTGCCCTGGGGTTTGTCCGGTATATCGGCAACAAAGCCGAAAAAGCTCTTCGAGCAAATTTTGATCTCTTTTCCGGCCCCGATCTCCCATTCTCAAGTCATGCTGGATCACTCGGCGAATAATGGTTTCATTCAGTTGATCAGCAACTTCTTCCCAAGGGCGATCAGTCCGAGTTTGGGCAATTGGATATCCGCCTCGTTCGGAAAAGGCGGCAAAGGCTTGATCACGATATTCACGAAATTTCAAACCATGCTGGCGTAGACTTTCCCAAAAATCGCGTTCTTTAAGATTCTGAAGGCCATTGAAAGGAAGAAGCGGAGGAATTTCGCCCCAGCCACGCAAAGCCGAAATTTCTCGCAACAGCAAAGTGTTCATTTCCAATGTCGAAATGCGTCCGGCCAAGCTGTCGCGCCCATATTCGATACGCAGAGCCGAGCTTCCTGTCAGCAATACCCGCACAGCGTGATGGTCAACCAAAGCTTTGATTTGTGGCGCCCACTCAGTTAAGTTTTGCACTTCATCAAAAAAAAGAAAGATTGGCTCTTGTTTATGGGCATATTCATTGAAAGTTCCACCCAAAATGCGGTTTTCAAACCAATTACACAAGCTGGTAATCGGCATTTTCAGATTTTTGTGAAGGGGAATTTCATCAAATTGAATACGAAAAATACGGCGAGGATTTATTTTTTCACGTTCGATGAGATGTTGAATGATATGCTCTTGCAAGGTGGTTTTCCCGACCTGGCGCGGTCCGCGTAATACCGTCACCGGAGCGAGCCCAGCTTTAAGCCGTTGTAAAGTTGGTTCAAATAGCCAGCGCCTTAACCGCGGCAGAGGGCGCATTGGCTTTTGTTGCCACCAGGGATTTGTCTCTCGCAAGTGGACTTCCAACTCTTCCGGCAAGCGTATACCGAAGAGAGTTTGTTCAGGCGCTATTTCGGCCATAAAGCTTCGTTTTTAATCTCAGCGTAAAGCAGAATTATACCTGAAGATAATAAATTTGTTTGTGTCAAACAAGCGCTTTTGTCGCTGGTAGTTTGTCAGCTTTATAGTTTTGTGTCGGTTTTTGAGGTGAAAGGTTTTAGGCAAGCTCTTTAGAAAAGCAGAAAACTTGTAGCCCCACAGATTGAAAAACCCCGCTGATACAGCTTTTATCTGCGGGGTTTTTCAATCTGTGGGTAAAAAAGTTTTATAAATTTTTTGCGGCGCAATGGCCTACGGCGCCGGCTGGGGAACCCACGTGGGCGCCAGCCCCAATTGTTGCAAAAGCGCGTCACGCTGCTCGATAAAACGCGGCATCAGCTCAACCGGAATCGGATCGCCCGAAGAAGGCTGCATTCGCAGCGGATTGATCGCCGAGCCATTTTGATACATCGTGTAATGCAGATGCGGCCCGGTGGACAAGCCGGTCGAGCCGACATAGCCAATGACTTGGTTCTGCGCCACCGCGTCGCCGGCTTTGAGCGACTCAGCGAAGCGCGACAGATGGCCGTAAAGCGTCGCGTAATGATTTTTGTGCTCGATCACGACACAATTGCCATATCCGCCCTTCCAACCGATCTCCTTGACGACGCCGTTGGCCGACGCCACCACCGGCGTGCCGTGATCGGCGGCATAATCCACGCCGGTGTGGGCGCGGACTTGCTTCAAAATCGGATGTTTGCGGCCCAGCGAAAAACGCGATGAGATGCGGCGATAATTCAGCGGCGATTTCAGAAAGGTTTTTTGAAATGATTTGCCGGCGCGGTCGAAATAGCCGTCGCGTTCTTTCGGCGCTTTAAAATAAAATGCGGTATAAAATTTTTCCGGCGTGCTGGCTTCTTGCGCCTGCTTCGGCTCATACGAGGCGGCGAGAATGCGGCCATAGCGCACGAACTCGCGCTCGCCGTTGGGCGCCGTCACAAAGAGTTTTTCAAAAAAAATCCGAAAGCGGTCGCCGCGCTGGGGGTCATAAAAAAAGTCGATGTCCCATTGCAAAATATCCGTAAAATCCATCAGCAGGTCCGGCTTTTCCCCGCCGTCCAGCACGGCCTGATAAACGCTGGTTTCGATTTCACCGGTGAGCAAAAATACTTCCGCCGAAAGCGCCAGCGTATCGCAGCGGCTCGTCAAGTCGCCGTTGGCCTCGCGCTCGACCCGCACCGTGATTTCCGGCGAGGGGCGATAGAGCAATTGCTGCAACGCGCCGCTTGAATCGATGGCGACGCGAATGGAATGCCCGGCGCGCAAATCGCGCGGGTCAAAAATTTTTTGCAGCGCGGAAATCGTGCGCCCGATGTCGCTCGGATGAACCGCGCAGTTCTGCAAAAGCTTGCCCAGGGTTTCGCCATAACCAATGGTCGGCTCAAACATGATGGTGGGTGTGATCGCGGCGAGGGTGGTGGCGGTGGTGTCGGCGTCGACATGCGCCGGTCGCCAGCCGAGCTTGAACACGTCGTGTTCGGCGGTCAGCCAGCGAAACAAGAACAATAAAATAAACAAAGCCGCATTACCGGCCAAAAACTGCCAAACGGGGAATCGATTTCGTTTCATTACATTTCCATTGCAATGAAAAGACCAAACAAGCTTTTCCTCCTGTTGATTTGAGTCCACAACTTGGGTGATCTTTTGTCCTACTCACAGCAAATATCAGTACAATCCTAACGGAGTTTTAAATCTAAACTTTTTGGGCAAAATTGCAAGAGATATTTGGCGGCGCCGATGTTTTGTCGCAACATCAATTTTGGTAAAAAGCGCCGCCGTTCGTCAAATCAACCTTGCTTCCTATTGTAATATCCAATATGTCAATAATTTGATTTATCCGGGACAAGCTGGCTTTAGCGTAACTACTCGCTTCGTAACGCTGAATTTGTTGTTCTTTAAGCCCCAGTTTCTGTGCCAACTCTTTTTGTGTTAGTCCTCGCGCAATGCGCGCTTGAATTAATGCGACCGGCAAACGCTCAAATGAGCTGACTTTAATTGTTTTACGTTTGCCGCCCTTTAATTCTTCATATTCTTTCAATTCTTGCTGAAGTTCCTCGTACTGGCTTTTTATCGCCTCTTTTTGCGCTTTAGCCAAAGCGGGATGTATATCCTGTGCGGACGCCCCCTGTGAGATGTCTCGCAGCGCCTTGACAAACTTTTCGGACTGAGTCTTGGTAATTTTATATTGCCTGTCATTCTTGATCATGTTACACCTTATCCAAGTTGATTTCAACAATACCTTTGAGCATTCCCGTTTCTTTGTCAATTTGAAAAAAATCCAGAAACAACCGGCCTGTATCTGTCTCAATCATTTGGGCAGGAAAGAATTCGCCAAAGTATTTGCCCTTTTGCGCCGCTCGCCTTTCGCTGAAATCCAAAAACACCGGATCCAATTTTTCCGGATCAACGCCATCAATATCCCAAAGGGCGTCGAAGTCATTTGGCTGTTCTTTTGAGGTCACAAAACTTCCGTTGATAAAAATCCTTTTGCATCCTGCGGATTTTAGGTTTCTCGCCGCTTTCTCCAAGCCCGATAACAATTTCCGCCTATGAGTTGTGCCGCCGAACTTCCGTTTGAATTCATTCCAGCTTCCTCGGTGGATACCTGGTGGCAGTAAGCCATTGGATTTGCGCTCTGGTAGCATACACAATTATAATGTTGTGTCACCAAAAAAGCAAGCCATTTTAGTTTCGACCATTTAGTTTTTGACCGATTATATTTTCATAATTGTATCATGCGGGTTCGTTCATGCGCCGGCAGGAATTTTGAACGTGTACATCACCGCCGCACTTTCAGATCCGTCAAGCGAACGGTATAGCCGGTTGGCGGCTGTATTGGCCTGATCGGTTAGCACCCAAGCCTCTTGGCAGCCCAGGCGCTGCCCCACGGCGAATAGCGCTTGCATTAGTTGCCGCCCCAGCCCGCGCTTCTGGTGAGTTGATGCCACGCCAATCTCATTGATCCAAAGCTCGGGCGGTTTGTCCGGGTGAACGTAGTGGACCGCCGATGCGAAGCCAACGACCGCGCCGCCATCGAGGGCGACGGCGAGATGATGGCGCGGATCGAGCAAGAATTCGATCGTCCAATTCGTTTGCACATCCTTGTCGAACACGCCGGCGGCCACGTTCGCCAGAATCCATTCGTCACCGGGTCTGAGCATTCGTATCTGCAAAGGCATCTCCCTTCGACCTAACGGATTCTGAGTTAGGCCGCTGATTCGTACTGCGCCTGACAGTCCTTGTCATTGGCCGGCAGGCGGTTGCCATAGTTCTACCTTGTTTCCTTCTGGATCGATGACCCAGGCAAACTTCCCATATTCGGATTCGTCGATCTTCTCAAGTACGTTGCAGCCTTCTTCGCGCAAGACTTTGACCAGAGCGTGGAGATCTTCCACCCGGTAATTGATCATGAAGGTGGCGGTGCTGGGCGCAAAGTGTTCGCCTTGCGCCGAACCAATAGACCAGATGGTTGTTCCGGCAACCGGGTTACCTTCACCGTCTGTCCAGGTAAAAGCTGTGCCACCCCATTCCTGGACATCGATTCCGAGGTGTTGTTTGTACCAAGCTTGTAGCGCCGGAGCATCTTTGGCCTTGAAGAAGATGCCGCCGATGCCAGTGACTCGCTTCATGTGCGTTCCTCCTTTGAGAATGCCGGCAGAATCAGAAATACTCTGCCCTGTACAAATGCAGTAATATTTTTGTTATGCGTTCGTGCTACTGTCGTCACGAAGATCAGTTGTTTTAACTATGCACTCATTTTCTTGCCGGCTCATAGTAAAAAGTTACTGCACCGCAACCAAACGTTTTTGTTTTTAAAAGTTTAAGATTAATTCTATCCCTGATGTTTTTAAATAATGGCAAGCCGCTTCCTAAAATAGTTGGCTGAACGCTAAGCTGGTATTCATCAATTAAGTCAAGTTGCGTTAAGGCTACTATCAAACTTGGGCTGCCAGCAAAAATGGGTTTACCCCCTTGCTGCTTGAGTTCCAAGACTTCTTCTTTAATGACTTCCTTTTTCAATGTTGTATTTTTCCAATCAACATGTTGAAGCGTGCGAGAAAAAACAATCTTTGAAATATTGTCTATTAATACTGCAAACTCATCCTCTGGTTTGTTACCAGTAGGATTTTTTACGATAGATGGCCAATAACTTTCCATAAGTTGATAGGTTATCCTTCCGTATAAAAGGGTGTTTGTATTTCTTAATAGCTCATTATAATGTTGGTGTATTTCATCATCTGCAATCATTGCCGTGTGGTCGCAAAACCCGTCGAGGGTCATATTCATTGTTGCAATTAGTTTTCTCATACCAACCGCCAATTTGAATTAAACTACGTGCGATACATACATTAGAACGTCTCCGGCCAGCAGTCAGCTTGCCTGCTCGCCGTCTGTTTGGCGGGAGCGCCCGGTTAGGCCGCAATCGATCATTCCCGTATCTTCTGCTCTGGTTGTGTAGAACTCGTTCTCAGCAGCATCAGTGATCCACTTTTCCGCGTTAGCCGGCTTGCCGAATAGCATTCGGGTCTCTCGCCACCTTAGTCCTACAAGCCCGTTGGCCGGTTTTTCGAGAACCTCAATGTTTTGGATTCCGCTGATGATTTCCGAGGCGTTCTCGATGTTGGTGATTGCGGCCCAGATCGCCGCCTTGGATCCGTTGATGGTTACCTGTGCTTCAACGAGCATGGTGTTCCTCAAACTGGTTCAATTAAATTCAATCCTTCCTGAAGTTGCTTCTCCTCCTATCCCCCACCAGACCTCTCGTCGAACAAGCTTATGACCTTGAATAATAAATGTTGCTGCATAACGTTCACCAGCGCCGGCGCCACCAATAGACATAAAATAGTTTTCGCCTGTTCTTGATAGGAAAAATTGATCGGGGCGATCATAGTTAATGTTTGCTAAATCCGAGTAGGCTATGGCGGGAATTTCCACTTCTTGCCCATGAATGGCAAACGAAAGTCGTTTTATGATGATAAATTCTGGACCATAAACACCAAACCCTCCCCAACTCCCTTCGGAAGAAATGCTATCAAATTCCACCTCAATTGTTAAATCATCGTCTACTAGTGTCACCAGTTTACCCGCTCGTTCGTACTTTAATTGCAATACTTCATCGCCGCTGGGAAGTGATAGGAATTCTTCTGAACCTTCAAAAGGAATAAACCAGCCGAATTCTCCTGCACCAGCAGTTACTGATTCAGTGATTTGTTGAGATAAAATTTGAGATGATCCAGCGACTGTTTCGAAGTCGATTTCAGAGATGCATGTATCGTCAAACTTTCGCCCTTTGAAAACCTCCAGGATTTCCAGCTTGACGAACTTCGTCGGCCGGTCGCGATCGATAATGATGCGCTGAAATTCATTCACGTCTTTCAGCTCCGCGATCTGCGGCCAGCCATCCGAGAAGATCACCTGCACTTTCTTGACGCGATTATTGTTCCAGTAGACGGGATCGGTTTTGGCATATCCCGCCAGAATTTTGATCGCTTTGATTTTTCGCGGCGTGTCAAAACCGAACCTGATCCATTCGCCGATGCCCGCGTCATCCGCGCCTTCAGCCCACGCCGTCGCAATATTGCCATCGGTGAGATTTTCGGCCTTGTAGGCATCCGAAGGCCGGTTCCTTTCGATGAGCTGGGAGGAGGCTGCAACGCCGGCTGCCGGCTTGACGGTGCCTTGGGCCGTCACCGTTGAAGCACCGGATTGCGTAATTCCAGGTGGTTCGGTAGAAACTCTAATATCAGTCTTCACATCTTTTATGCGGAATTTCTGTCGCTGCGCCTGGATTTCCTTTTCGTACTTCTTCGAATAAGAAAGAGAGGCGTCGAACTCATGTTCCATTTCCGAAAAACGTCCTCTCATGCCATACAACTCTCCTAATCTAAAGTGTGCCTCAGCGTTTTTAGGATCCTTGGCTAGCGCTTTCTCAAACCATTCAATAGCCTTATCATACTCTCCCTGCTGGTAATACAATTTAGCCGAATTCATTTCCCTAGTTTGTGACAACAACGCCTCAGGCATTATCAAGAGTATCGCTAGCCCCAGCAAGTATAAGAGCGCGTTTCTCATTTTTCTTACTCCTGTCCAAAGTTCTCGATCACTTTACTTTGCTTCAAACAATAGAAAACACCCTCCCAATCAGGGTAGCTCCAGCCGGAGGTGCCGACCAAGAATTTGTAGTCTTTACGGCACAGCAGGCAACAGCAAAGAATCACGAACAGGGTAATCCCATCGGACAAACCGGTCTGTCCAATAAAGTCTTGGGTCAGGGTGGCGCGACCAAGAAGTTTGATCATAGTTTTTGCTACGTCCTATACTTCGCCCAGAGGGGAGTTCTATCACTTCAAAGTTAATACCATGAGTATCAATTATTTCGTTTTCGTCGTCACTGTGGTCGTCACTATAAGGTGGATAAGTCCCCAAAAAAACAATAAATCGGCCGTTCGGAGAAATTTTCGGGTATCCCCACTCATTCAATTCCCCGGGGCCCCAGCCCCAGACTACCTCTGCAGGCTTCATAAGACGATTCGAAGGTGTATACTCATAAATACCATATTCGCCTTGATTCGACAGTGTGAATAGCAAAAGAGTTGAATCACTCATCAAACCTGGGTTAGTTAACAAAGCTACGTCGAGAGTATCCCAAACCCCGGCAGTCGACTTAATTGCAATGTGAAATAGATTTTCGTCGCGTCCCCAGTTTAAATTCATAGTAAAGCTATCTACCTTGACCCATGTTACCAGTCCTATATTTATGGATGGTAAAGGGGCTTGCTCCGACCGTGAAATTGCAGCAGAGAAGCCGGCACTACTTTTTTCTAAAATCTCTGTTGCTGATGAATCGGGTCCGCGCTTGTTCCCATCGCGATTTTCATGGGAGCAAGCGACAAGCGTCATGAACACCAAACTTAATAGCATGAGAAATGAAGCTTTCGATTTCATAGGCTGCGCCTTTCTCTGAAAAATATGGTGCCGTTTTATCCTTCGGCGCTACACGATAGTTTACTTCCTTGACGAGAACCCTTTTCCAAATCTACATCCGCACTTTATTTTTGCAAGAACTTCTTTCGCTCGCACAAGGCTCACACGATTTTCAGCAGCGCGACATCGAAGACGGGACGTTCGGAACGCCACAAAACGTTGAGACGAGCACAGACATGGAATTCATCCCATGCTTGTCGCGTCCGACGTGTGCAATGTTTCACTGAAAAAATGCGCCACAAGTTCCTTCACCTACTTCACCTGTAATACGATCATACTTGAGTGTTCCTAACTGGATAATTTTATATTTCCGTAGAACGATTATCGGATGTACCCATACAGTTCCTTTCCAGGGAACGTCAAATGAAAAGCATGTCGCCCCAAGAAGATAATACTCATAACCCCTAGAAAACGCCATGACTATGTTATTTATGAAGTCTGAATGTTCAGCTTTTAAGAAGATTTGAAGTGGCGGGTCGGTGAGACTCCCACCTCTGGTCTTAAGCTCTGAAATAAGGTGATCGTGGTATTCTTTATCTTGTTCTGCAACGAGTGCAGCCCATGAACTATCAATATCAGCCTCAAGATCATCAGAATAGATCCTAAGATAATCAGACTCAAGATGCTTTAGTAATAATAATTTTTCAACGAAGATATTATCCGACGCAAAATGGTCGCTCAAATTTCCCTTAGCGAAGTCACTGAGCAACGAAAGTATTTTTTCATAATCAGTGCGTCTGGGTTTGAACGCACTTCTATCAAGGAAAAAATTCCATTCCGAAATCGCCAGATCGCTATACTTCATCCCCGGCAGAACGCCTGTTATCTGCAATTCAAAAAGCTTGCCGACGATTGGCTTATCAAAGATGATAAAGCGTGGATTCAGGTTGATTGGATCGGCTGGAACGCAATCCGAAAACCCGGATGTATCAATTTCCGAATAAAATATCTCGTAGTCGCTGAAGGGCTTGCCATCCACTATAATCCTGATATAGGTTGGAATGACATTCTCAATCAGCGTTTTTAGCGACTTGGTGTATCCTGGGAATAGAAGACAACCCTTCACCGTAACATTTTCTAAGAATTCTACAGTGATGGATTCTCCTGTGCCATCTCCTTCTACTCCTTCCACCCATGCCGTTGTGCTGTCACCATCAAAAACATTTTTCACGGAATATCGTCCCGGTTGTTTTGACTGAAGTGTGGAAGATGCCCATACTTTTGCCTTTTTCCCACTTATAATGACTGTGTCGATCCCCACCACATTGCTTTTCGTATATGCGCCAGTCTGCAAAAATGCTAGTATCGAAAGAATCAAAAAACTACGCATCTTACACCTCCTTACAAAGCGCTAACGCCGCGCGTCAGCGGCTCGGCGAGCAGAAGATGATGTTTGTTTGAAAGACAAGCGTTCGAATTACCACTGAACTGAAATTCATGCTCGGCTCGCCGAGTCCGCTGGACGCGCTTGTTAGCACCGCGCTTTCTATTATCGACGAATCTTATGTCTCCATCAACTGCTATGTTTTTCTCGGAACTTTCCACCTTGCTTTGCTATTAAAATTGCAATATTGTGCATGGCATATCTGATGCAATTATGACTGTCATGGAATTACTTGCTGTCTAGTGATGAGAATTGTTCCACTAGAACCGACGGCTATTTCAGTGTTATGATTGCTGTAGGTAACTGCAATTAGATGATTTATTGTCCCACTATTCTGAAGACTCCAAGTTGCCCCACCGTCAAAAGTGCGCAGAATAGTACCACTGCGTCCCAGCACCGTTCCCCTCCGTTGATCAGTAAATGCAACTGAATTTAACTCATTCCTAGTTACTCTGACCTGAGGAGTCCAGTTTTTGCCACCATCCTTAGTCCGGAGAATGGTCCCTTCTGTTCCTACTGCAATGCCATTTTTCGGATTAGGGAAGTAAACTCCAATAAGAGCCTTTGTTGTTCCACTGACCTGATGACTCCAAGTCAATCCACGATCTGTTGTACGGAGAATAGTACCGTTATCTCCCACTATTGTCCCAGTCTGTTTATCATAAAAATTGACAAACCTAAGGTGGTTTTTCGCAACACCAATTTGGGCAGTCCAGGTTAATCCGCCATCTATTGTACAGAGAATGGTACCGCTATCTCCGACTACTATGGCAGTAAGATCATCAATGAAGGTAACCGAATTTAGATTATTATTCGTCCCACTGCTTTGAGTAGTCCAAGTCGAACCGCCATCTATTGTGCGGAGAATCATCCCATTATATCCCACTGCTATGCCTGCAAGATAATCAGCGAAACTAACTGAACTTAGGTGGTTGGATGCCCTGCTGACTTGCGTGGTCCAGGTCGATCCACCATCTACTGTACGGAGAATGGTGCCATTCTCTCCTACAACAATCACCGTATCAATACCGGTCGAGCAAACCCCTAGTAGCGAAAATTTGAGCCCACCGTTGCTCGACCGGAGAATCGTTCCTTGGACACCCACGGCTGTGGCGGTTTTCGAATTTGCAAATGAGACTGCGAGTAAGTCATTCATCGTGCTATAAATCTCACCCTCCCAAGTTGCCCCGCCATCTGTAGTGCGAAAAATAGCAGCCCCAGAACCAACTAAGGAAGTAGGTGCAAGTCCTGTTCTTGGAGAATTAGGCAACCAGTCAAGATTCCTATTGATAGAAAAAGGGGTTCTTTTATCATACTCTTTATATTTAAACTTTGCTTCTGTCGCTATGGCTACGCCATTTCTACTGTCGCCAAATGAAACTGTCAAAAAATCAAAATCCCAACATGAATTCTTGATGCCAAGGTTTTCAGCCCAAGTTTTTCCACCATCTGTTGTTTGCAGAATCCGTCCATACCCTCCCACAGCAATTCCGTTATCGGCATTCATAAAATGAACCGCAAACAGGCCGCCCAAAGTACTAAATGTTTGATTCCATGTTAGCCCACCATCTACTGTTCTAAGAATAGTTCCAGTAGCTCCCAATCCATCTGATCCCACTGCAACTCCCACATCAACATCAGCAAGAAAAATCCCGAAAAGATGATTTCTGGTTTTAGTAGTTTGAAGACTCCATGTTGTTCCGCCATCTTTTGTGTGAAGAATGGTTCCATAAGCTCCTACTACTGTACCGACTTTCTCGTCAATAAAATGAACTGCGAATAAATCCTTTGCAGTTTGGCTCGTTTGAGGACTCCATGTTGTTCCTCCATTTGATGTATGTAGAATTGTTCCGTTTGCGCCAACAACTGTTCCTATGTCGGGATCATTGAAAAAGACTCCTCTCAGCCAATTAGTAGTCCCACTGATCTGACGCATCCAAGTAGACCCACCATTCGTCGTGTGAAGGATTGTACCATTATATCCTACCGCGGTACCTGTGTCAGTATCATTGAAGAATACCCCAATTAGATCGTCAGGTGCTTCGCGCTTGGTTAGGTTTATCCAATTCAACCCACCAGTTGTAGTGCGAAGAATGGTTCCGTAGGTTCCTACGACGATGCCGGTATCTTTATCTACAAATTCAACCCCTAATAGATCATTCAATGTGCCACTTTCCCTCTGTATCCATGTCACTCCTGCGTCGGTTGTAGTAAGAATTGTTCCGTTGTCCCCCACTACTATCCAATTGTTGGCATCAATGCAGTGAGCATCCCATAAAGACTTTTTTGTTCCACTTTCTTTCCCGAACCACTTCACTCCACCGTCAAAGGTATACAAAATTGTTCCTCCATAGCCTAGAGCTATTCCGGTGGTCGCATTGGCAAAACTAACTCCGTACAATGGCCCGTAAGTCAGATGTGGATAATCGAGCGGATACCCGTAAATGGTCTGTGTTGTCCAGGTTATTCCTCCGTTTGTAGTACGGAGAACGACCCCGTCATTCCCACTATCGCCAACTACAACCGCCGTGTCGGTACCTGTAAATTCAATTGCGGTGAGCCTATGTCCTCCTGCATGTTCATTTATAGTCCAAGTTTTTCCGCCATCTTTTGAATTCAAAATATATCCATTAGGCTCCGATTCACCTACAATAATAATTGTTCTGTTAGCATTACTCATACCAATATCCCATAAAATCTCCCTTGCTCCGCTGGTTCTCGTCCACCATTGTGCTCCAGCATCAGTTGTACTGAGCATGGTTCCCCACCCTCCTATCACAATACCAGAGTCCAAATCTGAAAAGAAAACGCCGTATAGATCTCGATTAGCATTACTTTGCTGCGGATTCCATGTCCTACCTGCGTCAATAGTGTGAAGAATAGTTCCGTTTCTTCCTACTATCCAGCCAGTACTATCATCGACAAAGTGTACTGCCTTGAGAGTATTACCCTGGGGGAGTGGATTCTGCCAAAACCAATTTGATAATAAGGTAGAAGAGTAAGTATACATTTCTTGCTTCTTCTTACACGAAGAAGAGATCATAACAATTATCAGTATCAGTAATCCAAACTTAAGTTTCACTTTTCACCTCACAACGCTTTTTCCAGCATGCCCAAAATTTCCTTGCTCCCTACGCGGTGCTAACTTGGTTTATACGACAGAACGTGCATTCTCACGCGCAGTTAACTGTAGACAAAACAACGAAAATCAGCAATTATTGGTACGAGATTTTTGCTCCGCCAGAATGATCAAGAACTTTCGCCTCTTCCCGCAAACTGGCGAAAACGCGCCGGATGAAAAGCTTTCCTCACTCCACCGACACGCCGGAGCCGTATTCTTTTTTGCGAAACTGCGGCGCGGACATGTTGGGCTGCACGATGCAATTGCAGCCGATCTGCCGCTCGCCGGGGATCGTCACGCCGCGGCCGATCAGCGTGATGCCGGATTGCAAAAGCTGCGGATAGTCTTCGTTCGGAATCGTAGAGTCGCCAAAACCGATGCGGCAGTCCGGGCCGATGGCGACATCCACATCGGAAATCACTTTGCGCAATTGGCTGCCGGCCTCGATCCGCGTGTCGAACATGAGAATCGACTCTTTGACCACAGCGCCGGCCGCCACCTCGACGCCGGGAAACAAAATGCTGTCTTCGACCTTGCCGAAAACTTTGCAACCGCTGTAAATCAGCGAGTCGTTGATTTCCGCACCGTCGCCGATGATGGCGGGAATGCGGTCGCGAATGTGATTGTGCTCGATGTTGGTGCGCACCTGCCAGCGCGCCGGGTCGATTTTCGGATTCTCGCCGAGCAAATCCATGCTGGTTTGCCAATACTCGTCGATCGTGCGGGTGTAGCCCCAATAGGTGTCATATTTATAGCCCAAAACGCGGTATTTTCCGAGCATGAGGGGAATGATGTCCTTGCCAAATTCGTGCGTTTTCGGGGCGAGGCGGGCGTGGTTTTCCAAAACTTCGTGCAAAGTCTTGGCGGAAAAAAGATAGATGGTCAGCGAGGCCGCAACCCGATCACCCGGCCAATCCGGCGGGGACAGCGGTTTCTCTTGATAGTCCAGCAACGGCCCGCCGGCGCTCGCGGCGCTCAGTTCAATTTGTCCGACGCCGAAGCGCGTGGCTTGGTCTTTCGGGACATCGAGAAAAGCCATGGTCAAATCGGCCTGGTTTTCTTTGTGAAATTCGATGAGCGGGGTAAAATCCAGCGAGTAAATGTGATCGCCGGAGAGCACGAGCACGAGATCGGGGTCGCGGGCGTTGATGAAATCGAGATTTTGATACACCGCATCCGCCGGGCCGCGATACCATTGCGAGACCGTGTGCGCGGTGTACGGCGGCAAAACCGAGACGCTGCGATGGCGGCCCACCATTTCCCAGGCCGCGCCGTTGCCGATGTGATTGTTGAGTGAGTAGGAGCGGTATTGCGTGAGAATCCCGACGTTTTCGATGCCGGAGTGCATGAGGCTGCTCATCGGGAAGTCGATGACGCGGTAGAGGCCGCCAAAGGGCACCGCCGATTTGGGACGGAACTGCGTGAGCACGGAAAGCTCGTCCACGCGTCCGCCGGCGAGGATCATGGCCAGGATTTTTTGCATGGGCATTAGCGAAAGAACTGCACGCCATCTTGAAATGGCGTGAGATTTTGCAGGATGATTTTTGATTTGCCGGCGCATGGCCGCAGCAAGTGGCTGCCAGGCGCCGGCCACATCTGATTTGAATTTGTTGCTGGCTCGTTACGCCGCCGCGCGCGCCGCTTTTTTGCCAAAACCGGAATAGAGACCCCAGGCGCCGACCAGCAGGTTCACGATGATCCCGCCCCAGCCGTTGGTCAATTGCAGGCCGCCGAGGCCGCCGACGCCGAACGCGCCGAGCAGGCCGACCAAGCCGTTCAGGCCGCCGAGCGCTTGCGCGCCGGTGCGCTGGGCGCTCTCCGAGCCGCGCAAACCGAGATAGCTGAGCGCAGCGCCCGAAAGGATGTTAAAGAGATTGCCGTCACCGAGAATGCTGCCGGTGGCCGCCGAGGCGCCCAACATCGACCCAATGCTCGGGACGAATTGGCTGAGCACACCCAACGCCACCTGCACGAGACCGGCGTAGCGCGTGAAGTTCTGAAGCATGACTTCCTCCTCCGTTAAAATGAGAAGCGACAACATGGTTTAAGAAATATACCGCAAATTTTCAACGCGGAATGGTTTTCATTTCTTTACCTCAGAACAAATCGTGGTTAGCGTCCTGGCCTCGGCGGCGGCCCCAGTTTCTTTTCGATGAGCCAACCGATGCCAAAGATCACAATGCCGATGCCGGCGTAGCGAAATTCGACGCCAAGCGCATCGTCTTTGATGCCGATGATCAGCCCGTACATCACTTCAAACAGGCCGATCACCTGCAGAATTTTGCCAACCAGCCAAAGTATTCGATTCAGAAAATTTCTCGGTTATTTAAGGGAGGTAGTCGGATTTTACGAATCGTCCGGATATTTTGAATCCGGGCGATTCGGCCAATCCGAATACCAAAAACAAATCTGTTATGCGTAGTTCAAAAAGGCGTTGGGACTGCTCCATTGGCCCAGCTCTTCGCGGAAGCGAATGCTGGTGTCGAGCAAAAGCTGGCCGTCTTCAGCCAGGGCGATTTGCACGCGCTCCAGCGGCCGCGGCGCCGGGCCCTCGAAGTTGACGGCTTCCATCGTGAAACCGCTGCCGTGGCACGGGCATTTGAATTTGCTTTCGGCCTCCAGCCAGCGCGGCGTGCAGCCGAGATGCGTGCATTGCGCAAAAATCGCGTAAAACCCGCTGTCCGTGCGAACGATCCAGGTGCGATAATCTTTGACCCACTTCGTGCTCACCGCGCCGACGGGATAATCGCCGGGAAAACCGGCTTTGAACACCGTCGAGGGTTCGAAGAGCACGCGCGGAAACATAAAGCGCAGCGAGCCGAGCAGCATCGTGCCCACAAAACTGAAGAACGCCACCCAGCCGGCGCGGGAGAGAAAATTGCGGCGCGTCATCCACAAATTGCCGGTCTCGGCGATCGGTTTCGTGAGCGTTTGTTTGCTGCCGGGTTTGGCCGTCGTCGGCTTGGGTGGCGCGGCGGCTTCCGCCGCAGGCGCAGCCGCTTTCGGCGCGGCTTTTTCGGGTGTTGGAGACGGTTTGGTTTCTTCTGACACGATAAACCTCCGCTTTATTTTGAAAAAATCGTCAAGTTCTTTAAAAATGCAATTTGCAACTTGCCCCTTGCGGGCGTAGCCTTGCTCAGTCCGTTCCGTTCGTCGCTGCGGCGCCGCGGCCCAAGCTCATCAGGTAATTCCGAATCGCGGTGATTTGCCTGGCGTCATCGCCGCCGAGAATATCCGGCGGACCGTCCTGCTCCGGCGTCGGATAGAACGACGGCATTTTGGTGCCGGGCATCAATTTGCTGGCATCGATCATCCACTTGGAAATCCATTCCGGGTTCAAGCGCTGGCGCGCCATCACCAAATCCGGCGCCCAGCCGTCGGGCGGGCCTTCGGGTTTTTTGCTGCCTTGTTGGTGGCAGGAGAGGCAGTTCCAATAATCTCTCGAGATCAACGTCTGCGCGGCGCGGTTTTGTTCCGGCGTCAATTGATACTCTTGCAAATAGGAAAAGCCCGCGACATCGCCATCCAGCGACTTGAAATAGGAAACGAGGTCATTGGCTTCCTGATCGGTCAAATCAAACGTCGGCATGCGGACGTTCAACCACGGGCGAATTTGCCCGGTTTGCGGTTTTTTCAAAAAGCCAAAGAGCCACTCGCTTTGCACTTTCGCGCCTTCGCCGATGAGATTCGGCGGCGCAAACGCCACGGCGGTTTCGGGACTCTCGCCTCTTTTCTCCAACTGCGCCGCAATGTGCGCGCGAATATCGCCGCCGCGATTTTCCATCACGTGGCAGCCTTGACAATTATATTTATTAACGAGCAAGCGGCCTTGGTGAATATTCTCGTCGTGGCCGCGCCAGGGCTTCACATATTTTTCCCCGATCACCCGGCCGTCCCACGATCTCAGCAGCACCGCCAGCGTCGTCGCGTCGTCGTCCGACAGTTGAAAATTCGGCATGCGTTGGATGACGGCCTCGGTCGCATATAAACGCGAATTTTTCAGCTTGCCGACCGTCCAGCTTTCCCAGGTTTTCACCGCCTGTTTGTTGGCCAGCGCGTCGCCGTAGAAAAGCTCTTCGACGGTTTTAGCGCCGAACTCATTCAGCGACACCGACACCCGGCCTTCGTTTTCCATGCCTTTGATCACGTGGCAGCCGTGGCAGCCGAAGTTACGAATCAGCGCCTTGCCCTCGGTGATCAACTGCGCGTCGTTCAAATCGGGCGCCGCAGCCGTGTAAGCTTCCGGCAGCGATTTTCCCGAGGCCAATTTCGTTAAATACGCGGCAATATCGGCCGCCTCCTGATCGCTCAAGCGCAAATTCGGCATCTGCGTTTCCGGCGCAAAATGCTTGGGATTTTTCACCCAATCGTAGAGCCATTCTTCCGACACCTTCAATGCGACCGTCGACAAATCCGGCCCGAGGTCGTACGAGCGGCCGTCTTTCCGGTTGGCGCGATCTTCCTCGCTCACGATGTGGCAGCCTTTGCAGCCGACGTTTTCCACCAGCTCTTCGCCGCGCGTTGCATTGCCGGCGACAGTTTTTCTAACCGGCTGCCATGAATCTTCTTGAATCGAATACAAATAAGCGGTCGCCGCCAAGGCTTCGCGCTCGGTATACATCGGATTCGGCATGCGCGTATGCGGGCGGAACTGGCGGTTGTCGCGCAGCCAGCCGTAAACAAAATTGGGCTGCAGCTTGTGCGCGATGCGATTCAAATCCGGGCCGATGCGCTCGAGCGTTTCGTAGCCGCGGATTTCATGGCAGCCGAAACAGCCCATCTCGTACACCATGCGCTTGGCTTGGTTCAGCTCTTCGGCGTGATCGGTGAGCAGCTCGCGAGCGTGGCATTTGTTGCAGCCGGCGTTGACGAATTTGCCCTGGTGCAGCGGATGCTCCCAATACTTGACTTGACCGTGCGCGTATTTGACGCCTTGCAGCGCCGAGCCTTGCCCTTCGTGACACGGCGAGCAGCCGAATTTTTCGATCGGATGAATGGCGAGCAGGGTGTCGAGCGACGGGTGGGTGCGGAAGCTTTTTTTCTCGACGTTTTCAAAGCCTTTGCGGGTGACCGCCGGATGGCAGCTTTCGCAACGATCGACGTTGTGCAAATAATTTTGAAAATTGCCGCGCACAAAATCCGCCATCACCACTTGCTTGATTTTTATCGGCCGGTCATCGACTCGCGTGATCAGGTTTTTCAGGCCCTCGATTTCCTCGCGCATCGCTTTCATTTGATTTTGCAAGTCGGTCACCGATTTGCGGCGTTCGGCGAGCTGGGCCAGCGCCGCCGCTTTTTTATTTTCAGCCTCATCCCATTTGGTTTTCCATTCCGCGGCGGTGGCATTCAACTCATCAACTTTCTTGCCGCGTTCTTTATATTCGCTGCTTTCCTTGCCCTGATGATACTCGGCTTCTTTAAAGAGATAATATTCCGCGTCGGCCTCGCTTTTGATGAAGCGATATTGCTGCCGAGCCTTGTCGGCCTCGAGAGCGGCTTGGGCGGAATCAGCCAGCGCCTGGCGATACTCCGCGCCGGTTAATTGCGCCTTCGTTTCGGCGAGCTGCGCCTCGAGCTGTTTGTAGGTCTCCGCCTGGTCGGTGTTGAACTTTTCCTCGGCAGCGGCCAGTTTTGCCTGCAGCTCGCCGAGTTCCATTCTATTGAATTCGCGCAGCTCTTCCTGCCAGGGCGCGCGCAGCCGGATCATATCCAGCACAGCCCAGAAGGTGGTCAAGGCCAGCAGCGCGCTCAGGAAAAAATAAATGTGGCTATAATTGCGTTCCTCAAGAGGAATTTCGGATCGTTTTGGCACGTTGAATCTCCTTGATTGCAAATTTTAAATGGCAAATTTTCACTTTAAAATTCACAATTTGCGTTTCATACGTTGAACCAGGGCGTAACCCAGATGTATTTAATATTGAAAAAGATGCGCAAAATCATCTTGATCGGCAGCGCCATCATCGACAAAAACAAAAAAGCCAAGACGCCGTAACGGACGGCGCCGAGTTTTTTGATCAGTTCACTGTCTTTTTTCCAAAAGTAATAGACGAAGATCAAGCTAAAATAAGCGCCGACGACGACGGCGCCGAAAATGCCGGCGCCGAGTTTCGAGCGAATGCCGAACCATTCATGCAAATCGACGTTGACCATCGCAACGACTTTGTGCGGATCCCATAATTCCCACGGCGCAAAAAAGTTCCAACCCGGACCGCGCAGAAACGTGCCGAGAATGATGAGCGACAGCCAGAGCACCAAAAAGCCGAACAAAAAAGTCACAATCGCGAACTTGCGCTCTTTGAATGTATAGTAACCGTTGCCTTTGGGGTTTTTGTCGATGTAAGGAATGGCCATCAAACCGACGATGATGATCGTCGGCATCACGACGCCGGCAATCCACGGATCGAAATACACCAGCATTTCCTGCAGGCCGAGAAAATACCACGGAGCTTTGGAGGGATTGGGCGTGCGGCTGGGATTGGCCGGATCCTCCAGCGGCGCATCGAGAACGATCGACCACACCGTCAGCACCACCATCACCGCGATAGAGCAGAGAAACTCGTTGCGTGCCAGATAGGGCCAAACGTGGATTTTGTCCTGGCCTTCGGCGCGGATTTTTTCCCACTCGCCGGCGTCGAGACGTTTGTCGGTGCGGCTGGCTTCGCGCCACCACAACCAGACAAAGAAGATCATAATAAACATCAACCCAACGATGGGAATGTTGTCCGGATTGCTTAAAATGTATTTTAAATTTTCCATGCTGGTTCCTTGTTGCTGATTGCTTGTCGCTCGTTGCTGGTTGCTCGTTGCCGGCGTCTTTTAGCGACCAGCAATCAGATACCAGCAACCAGAAATTACAAAGGTCCGGAGATGCCGCCGTCCTTGCGCACGCGCCAGAAATGAACGGCGATGAAAACCGCTAAAAACAACGGCAGAAAAATGCAATGCAAGACATAGAAACGCAGCAGCGTCGGCGGGCCGACTTGCGTGCCGCCGAGCAGCATGAAGCGAACGTCGTTGTCCGGTTTCATGCCCAACTCCGGCCCGAACGGGCCCTCGTGGCCGAGCAGCGGTGTGGCGCGCGCCATGTTCGTGCCGACCGTCACCGCCCAGATCGAAAGCTGGTCCCACGGCAACAAATAGCCGGTGAACGAGAGCAGAAGCGTCGTGGTCAGCAAAATCACGCCGACGACCCAGTTAAATTCGCGCGGCGGCTTGTAAGAGCCGGTGAGAAAAACGCGGAACATGTGCAGCCACACGGCGATGACCATGCCGTGCGCCGCCCAGCGGTGCATGTTGCGCAGGAACATGCCGAACGGCACGTCGAATTGCAGATACTTCATGTCGGCAAAGGCATATTCCGCGGTCGGACGATAATAGAACATCAGCAGCACGCCGGTGACGGCTGTGACTAAAAATAGGAGGAATGTGATTCCGCCCATGCACCAGGTGAAACGCAGGTAAGCGCCGTGCCGCGGCAGCTTGGTGGGATGCAAGTGCAGCCAGACGTTGTCCAGAACTTGGAGAAGCCGGTTGCGCTGTGAATCTTCATAGTCGTGCCGAAACATCGACTTCCAGATCTGCGACCTCAGCACGCTTTCTTTGAGTTTTTCAATGACAGCCTGCATTAATGCTCCGTGGTTGGTTAAAAATTGAGTTGTGAGAACAAAGGTGCTGCAGGACGGCCTGCGGCTGTAGGCCTATGACTCAGCCTCTCGCGTCAAGCCGGCGGCCGTAGGCTAATTTGAAATGCTAATATAATTTAAAAATCGTTAAATGTCAAGCAAAACGTCCGATAAAACTTGAGCTGTAATACCACAATAGAAATGTCATGTTTCCGCTCGATAGAAATGTCAGGTTTTTGTTAATTGGAAATTCACCCGTAACGGAGGAATTTCCCGGAATGACAGGAACACTGACGATGAATCA
>Ga0187892_10000881_pt1 | contig 74613 bp, 62 predicted proteins | sample MA1701073metaG_FD_139345 | JGI IMG/M metagenome (GOLD analysis project Ga0187892, IMG submission 139345) | Bio-ooze microbial communities from a basaltic lava cave in the Kipuka Kanohina Cave System on the Island of Hawaii, USA - MA170107-3 metaG ...
ACCCGATAGGCGCCCAGGGATCCCACCAGGGCGCACACGAGTCGCTGCGGGGTCACGCTGCGCAACCGCCGGCAGTGACCCGACGCACGACCAACTGCCACGAGGTTACGATGGCTGAACACCGCACGGAGAGCCTCGGCAAATCTGGTAACATACGGTCGGTTCAACGGTGACCTCCATTCGGCCGGAGAGAATTCGCCATTCCAACCGACAGAGTGGCAGGTCACCGTTGATCTGTCCATCCGGAATTGACCATTGTGAGCAAGTGATCTGTTTTCAATGACTTATAAGATCCTACCTATGAGTGCCCCTTACCACCGCCACCTCTTGCCATCCGGTGTGAAATGGTCAGGGTCATCCTCGCGCTCTTCCTCCTCGTCCAGCCCTTCATCACCTCCCAGCGGCTCATGGACCCACAGTAGCGTCAGCACGAAACCGTAGCGCGCCATGCCCCAACTCTGTTCTTTGATCTGGTCTCTGGAAGCCACCCTCTTCCCTGACAGCCACGCGCTCGCCGACACTGTCCGCATATCTCGCGGCATTTCCTTGCCGGAGAAAAAGTCCACGGCGTAACTGTCCTCGCTCAAGGAGGTCCCCGGCTCCAAGTGGTACCCAAAGTCGCCCGTCGCCCGGTACCAGCTCACTGCCCGACGTTCGGACACAACGACCGCGCATCGCTCCGCGCAGAGGTCGATGAACCGTAAGGCTGTCGCGGTCAAAGACGTGCGAAACTCCTCTGCTAGGGCTGCGATGCGCTCAAGATCAGGTGTCGACTCCTGGATCGTTGGTCGAACCAGAGGTTCAGGCAGCAGCAACTCTGAAGCGAACTCGCTCGCTTCACCCTCTTCCGGCCGGACCCTCTTGTAGAAGTACACCAGATCCTCGTCCGTACAGAGCGCGATCTGACTCTTCCCCCGGTGCAGCTCGAAGTGTCCAAGTTCGTGAGCGATCACAAAACGACGCCTTCCCTCTTCAGGGATGCCCTCCTTCACCGTGATTACGGCGCGCCGCTCGCCACAGACCACACGGCCTTCGATGCCTTCGAGCGGCAGCTCATGGACAAGTGCACCACGAACCCAAGCGATGCCCTCGATGTCGATATCGCGCGGCGTCTTGATCTCCAACTGCCGAACGATATCGAGCGCACGGCCGCGCGCTTGACTCCTAGGAGGCATCACCTCTCCGCATCCGACTGCCGCCCCAGCTTCTCCAACTGCTCAACCAGATCCTCATCGTCGAGCAAGCTCTCCAGGTCTTTCTCAGTCGCCTTCTCGAACTTCCGAAACTGCGCACCGGCATGGAACTCCGATACTCTCTGCCGAAGCAGGCCCGGGTCCACTCCTCGGGCTCGGCGCAGCACTCGCAACCGCTCCAGTACCGCGGCGCGCTCCCTACGCGCTCGCTCCTGCCACGAGTCTCTGGCGAGAACCTCATCCACGAGCCGCAGAACACCGGCGACGACCTTCTGTACGTCCACCCCCTCCTCGCGGAGATCGGCCTCCAGCTCCTCACGGCTTTCGGCAGGCACGTCGCTCAGAGCGTCGTTAAGCCGATCGAGAAACTCGCTCGTCGTCCCAGGCTTCTTCTTGTCCATGGTCCGCCTCTACGCCCTGGCCTTCGCATCGGCTCGGGAGGCGACATGTCTCTTAAGCGTCCTGAGGAGCTGGTACACCCGCTTCACCTCAAAGCCCGTTGCGGCGGCGATCTCAGCCGGCTTCCCGTGACCGTCCATGATGGCCTCTACGACCCGCTGGAGTTCGGGGTTCTCATCCGCAGCCGCAAACACCTCGCCCGCGATTCGCTCTTCCTCCTCCACAGCAATCGCTAGCTCTTCCGCGTTCGCCGGCGGTCTGGGCAGGTGCTCTGCATGTTCATCCCACGGCTGCGCTCGCTTCAGCATCTCTTCGGCATCCACCCCGTCATCCGTCTGGGGCAGTCGCCCCATCAGACGGTTGTCATCGCTCATCACGAGGTTGTTCACCAGGCTGTCCACGACATCGCGCAGGTACTGGAGCAGGTCCGGATTCTTCCTGGGGTCCCAGTCCCGTTTCCCCAACAGCACCAGCTCCACCGCCTTCTGCGGGATGTCCTCCGCGGTCTGCCCCTGGGCGAGATCCTTCCGGTTTCCAGTCCTCCAGCGTAGCCGTCGCACGTTGGCGGCGGCGTACGCAGCCAGATCCATCGCGATCCGCTCCCACTCCTCTCGCGGAATCCGCTCCAGTGCCGCCCTATCCACTACGGCTCCTGCATCACGTGGCCCTCATCTACTCACTGCTGACGTGCTCCAGGAGTTTGCCACCCCCTCCCGTTGGCGAATGCGCGACCTACGTCAGCAGATACCAGTAGAGCGGTAATTCCGCCGCTTCGTTTCCCCCGCGCAGTTCGCACGGGGCCACGCCGAGGAACCGGCTCTGGAGAACAATATCATGAGCAAAAGCAGCAACTTACGGCCAGGACAGCCCGCCCCACGCTCGGGGCAGTACAGGATCAACGGCCCGCGCGGCGGCGACACCGGCAAGGAACGGACCGTCGTCAAGAACGAGCCGCTTCCGCCCACGCCCCAGCCGGGCCAGACCTACACCCTGGTCGATCCCACCAAGAATAACAGCGGCCGCAAGTAGGCCAACCTCTTCCCCGGGCACCTGCCCGGGCACAACACCCAGGAGACCCAGATGCCTCGCTACCGCATCGTCTGCACGAACCAGCAACCGGCCGATCGGCCGCCGGCACACGCTCACATCGTGGCCGTCGGGACCGGCCCGAACTCCGAGCACGCGGAGCAGAAATGGACCCTCGATCAGGTCCTCACGGCCATGGACCGAGGAGACACTTTCTACACCCAGGGCGACCGCTCCGGCCGGACGGCTTCCGTCGAGAAGTACCGATGCGCGCCCTGCGCACGCACCTACATCCGCTCGACACCCGACGCCGTCGAGGACAACAACCTGGACAACCTTCGCACATGCAGGTGGCAGTAGAAGGAGATCACGATCTGGAGAGCGCCTCACACTTCGTCTTGGTACCCACCGTCCTCAAGGCGTGCCGCGAGCGCCCCCTCACGCATCCGACATTATCCACCCCCTTGGCCCTTCGCCCCGTCCGGGTAGGCTGAATTCTGCCCGACGTTCTTTCCCACGGGCTTCCAAGGAGGGGTTCATGACCCATCAACTCGTCGATCTCTCAGCCCACATCAACCAGACGGTCGAACGCGGCCACCCGGCCGACTTCCCCGTCGCGCTCCGGCCGGTCTTCTTCGAGGAGGACGGTGTCCGCCGGGATGTTCCCCGCCGCTTCGTCGTCGTCCGGGAGGACTCAGGCGTCCCCTCTGCGTCGTCTCGGACCGGTACGCCCTCGTCCCGCACCAGCGGATCCTGGACACGGTCGCCCTGAAACCTCTCGACCTCGGTCCGGTGCCGCTCGGCGTCTATGTCGACCGCGGCGGTGCCAGGATGCGGGCGGTCTTCAAGTTCCCGACGCTGGCGCAGGCCGTCGCCGATCGCGACGGGATCCGCCGGGTGAAGGGCCACCGCGAGATGCCTCAGCTCATCGCGGCACTGGAAGCCACAATCAAGTGCGAATCACTGGACACAACGGCGAGGATCGCGTAGAACATGAACCCGGACCGTCGTCAGCGTTCAACGGAATGCGGGACATCACCTAACTCTTGATCTCGTGATGTTTGCGGGGCAGATCACAGGTCTCGCCAAGCACTATCGCCGCCAGCTCCGTCGCCATAGCACGAACCTGGGAGCGATTAGGGTTGCTCCAGGTATTGCTCAGGATTGCGATGAACAGCTGGTCGTCCGGGTAGCGCGTTATCTGGGAAACAAAGCCGGAGACGTTGCCGCCATGCCATTCGACTTTGTGATTGGACTTGGCCTGTACCCACCAGCCATAGGCATACTCGTTCTTCACTGGCGTGAGCAGCTTCTCTCTTGCGTCAGACTCCAGGAAACGATCGGAATTCAGCGCATTGTTCCAGGCCAGAAGGTCGTCCACGGTCGAGTAGAACGATCCGGCCCCGTTCAGGACACTGAGATCAACATAGGAGGCATTGGTCAGCGTCTCGTTGTCGCGCGTGTAGCCGCTCGCCCGCTCCTTGACAATCACGTCGGGGTCCTCGCAGGCGGTGCTCATCATTCCCGGCGGTCCGAACATCTCCTGAGAGATAAAGTCGCAGTAGCCCCTGCCTGACGCCTTTTCGATGATCATGGCCAATACGATGTACCCAACGTTCGAGTAGGCCCACCCCTCACCCGGCTTGAAGTCCAGGGGCTGAAGCTCCTCGCCGGGCTTGAGCAGATCGCGGACTGCTCGAAACGGAGTCGGCTCGGCCCTGCTGAGCGCGCTGACATCGAGCAACGCCTGAGTCGTCAGGCGCGGCAGTCCCGCCGTGTGCGAGAGGAGATGGTGAATCGTGACGTCCTGCCAGGCGGCGGGCCAGTCCGGCAGATAGGCGCTGACCTTGTCGCTGACCTTCAGTTTTTTCCACGTTGCTCCAGCAAGAGCACCGCGGCTGCCGTGAACTGCTTGCCGGCGGAGCCCGCGCGCTGCTTCGTGGTGGGCGTGTTTGGAATGCTGAATTCCCGATTGGCCATGCCGTTGGCCTGGCGGAAGACCGGGCGGCCGCCGCGAGCAACCAGTACGACACCGCTGAACTCGCCAACCTGTACGCGAGCATCCATGTATTCCGCGGCCCTGGAGGCAAAGTCCGGCGGGGTCTTTCTGACCTGCTCCGGCCCTGTCCGTCCATCGGCCTGCCACGAAACGGCAGCCGCGGCCAGCAGGCAGGCCAGTGGCAGGCGAGCTCTTGCGATCGTGGTCATCATTCACCTCTCGAAATCTGGTGCCGGTGGCTCACGAACCCATCACTCCCGGACGCCTCCCGAGCGCGATGTAGGCCGAGACCCGCGCGGGGATGTCGGAGGCGGACATCACGTCGCCCATGACGGCGAGACTGGCGGCGCCGGCTGAGAGCACGCTGGCCGCATTGTCCAGATTGATACCGCCGATTGCCACGATCGGAAGGGTCACGGCACGGGCGGCCTCCGCGACAGCCTCCAGGCCGAGCGCCGGCCGAAGCCTTTCAGCATGTGTTGTCGCGAAGATCGGGCCCAGAGCGATGTAGTCCACGGGCAACGAGTCCGCCGCGATCGCCTCCCGCACGGAGTGCGTCGAGATCCCCAGCAGGCTTCCGCGCGGCAGGAGCTGCCGCGCCGCATCCACGGGGAGGTCATCCTGCCCCAGATGCGCGCCGTCGGCTTCCGCCATCAGCGCCGCATCGACCCGGTCGTTCATGACCAGGCGTGCGCCGCGGCCATGGGCGGCGGCGACAGCCTCCCGCGCCGCCCGCAGCAGCGCGCGTCCGGTCATCTCCTTGTCGCGCATCTGGATGAGGGTGGCGCCCCCGGCGCACAGCAGATCCACGAGGCTGGCGTGGGTCCGTCCCCCCGACAGGGCGCGATCGGTGATCGGATAGAAGGATGGAATCACGGGGCGAGCGGCCACGGTTCAGGAGATGTAGCGATCCATGAACCGGGTCGAGAGGTTCCCCTTCTGGAACTCCGGGTCGTTCATGATCCTGAGCTGGAGTGAGATGTTGGTCTTGATCCCCTCGATGACCATCACCTCCAGCGAGCGCCTCATCCGGGAGATCGCCTCGTCGCGATTGTTGCCGTAGGTGATGAGCTTTGCGACCATCGAGTCGTAGTACGGCGAGATCCTGCAGTCGGAGTGTACGGCGGTATCCACGCGCACGCCGGGGCCGCCCGGGGGATGGTAGGAGGTGATGGTCCCGGGTGACGGCGTGAAGGTGACGGGATCCTCCGCATTGATCCTGCACTCGATGGAGTGCCCCCGGAAGATGATTTGATCCTGCTTGAACGAGATGGGGTTTCCCGCCGCGATGCGGATCTGCTCTTTGATGAGATCGATGCCGGTCACCATCTCCGTCACGGGATGCTCCACCTGGATGCGGGTGTTCATCTCGATGAAATAGAACTGCGAATCCTGGAGCAGGAACTCGATGGTGCCCGCGTTCTCATACTTGACGGCGCGGGCCGCAACCATGGCGGCGTCGGCCATCTTTTGGCGCATCCTGGGTGTGAGCGCCACCGAGGGCGACTCCTCGACCAGCTTCTGGTGCTTGCGCTGGATGGAGCACTCGCGCTCCCCCAGATGCACGATGTTGCCCTTCGAGTCTCCCAGGATCTGGAACTCGATGTGCCGCGGCGACGGCAGATACTTCTCGATGTAGACATCCGGGACGCTGAAGGCGGCCCGCGCCTCTTCACGGGCGACCGGGAAGACGCGCTGCAGCTCCGTCTCGTCGGCCGCGATCCGCATGCCGCGGCCCCCGCCCCCCGCGGCCGCCTTCACGATGACCGGATAGCCGATGCGGTCGGCGATGCGCAACGCCTCCTCCTCGTCGGCGACCACGCCGTCGCTGCCCGACAGGATCGGCACGCCGGCTTTCTTCACGGTCTCCCGCGCGCGCGCCTTCTCCCCCATCGTCGCGAGCACCTGGGGCTTGGGGCCGATGAAGGTGATCTTGCAGGCCTTGCAGACCTCGGCGAACGCGGCCGACTCGGACAGGAAACCGTACCCCGGGTGGATCGCCTCGGCATCGGTGATCTCTGCCGCGGCGATCACGGCGCCGATATTCAGATACGACTCACGGCTGCGCGCCGGCCCGATGCAGACATCCTCGTCGGCGAAGCGGACGTGAAGCGAGTCCTTGTCGGCCTCCGAGTGCACCGCGACGGTCTTGATGCCCAGCTCGCGGCACGCCCAGATGATCCGCAGCGCGATCTCGCCGCGGTTGGCGATCAGGATTTTCTTGAACATGCTGGCGGGGGCCCCTCCGCGGGGCTCACGACCCGGTGAGCCGGAGTCGGTAGAGGACTTCGCCGTATTCAACCGGCTGTCCATTGGAGACGGGGCTCTCCATCACTTCGCCGGCGACTTCGGATTCGATCTCGTTCATCAGCTTCATCGCCTCGATGATGCAGATGACCTGTCCTTTCTTCACGATGTCGCCCACCTGCACGAAGGGCGCCGCATTGGGATTGGGCGCGCGGTAAAAGGTGCCCACCATCGGCGCGGTGACCTGGTAGATATCCGCGCCGGCAGCGGCGGGCGCGGGCTGCGATGGCGCAGCCGCCGGGAGGATCGGGTTGAGAAGCGGCTGGACCGCCGGCGCGGCCACCGCCTGCAGCCCCGTCATCGCCTGCATCGCCATGGGCGCATGCTCCTTCGCGAAGGCGATCTCCTTGGTGAGCTTCAGCTTGAAGCCGTCCCTCTCCATCTCGAACTCGGCGAATTTCGACTCCGAGATGAACTCCATCAGCTCCTTGAGCTCCCGGTTATCCACGCGTCACTCCAGGATCCAGCGATCTTTGGGCGTCGGCGTGAGCACCCGGCACCCTTCCCGGGTGACCAGGACGATATCCTCTATGCGCACACCGCCGCGGCCCTGCACGTATATCCCCGGCTCCACAGTGATCGTCATCCCCTCTTCCAGGACCTCCTCGGAGCGCTGCCCGACGCGGGGCGCCTCGTGCACAGCGAGTCCGACGCCGTGCCCCGTGCCGTGCCCGAACCGTGACCCGTGCCCGGCCGCGTCGATCACGCGGCGTGAGGCCGCGTCGACGTCGCCGGCGGCGACACCGCTCTTCGCCGCGGCGATCCCGTCGAGCTGCGCCGACAGGACCGTGTTGTAAAGCTCTGAATCGGCCGGACCGGGGTTTCCGAGGAAGACCGTCCTCGTCATGTCGCTATGATAGCCCTTATACCGGGCCCCGATGTCAAACACCACGAACTCGCCCGCGGAGAGCCTCTTTTCGGACGCCCGGCCATGGGGCAGCGCGGAGCGGGGGCCGGAGGCGACGATCAGATCGAAGGCCACGTCCTCGGCGCCGGCCCGTTTCATGCGCAGCTCCAGCTCGAGCGCCAGGTCGCGCTCCACGGCTCCCGGCACGACCATCGGCAGAACTTCCTCGAACGCCGCCGACGTGATCTCCACGGCTCTGGTTATCAGGGCCACTTCATCGGGCTCCTTGCGCGCGCGCAGCGACTCCACCAGGCCGCGCACCGGCGCGAGCTGGGCGGATGACTTTTCGGCGGCACCACGCATCTGCTCCCACAGAGCGTAGCTGGCTGCCTCCGCCTCGAACGCCACGCGGCGCGGCCCGGCGCTGCGCGCCGCCACCAGAGCGGGGACACCCGGCGATACATCGATATCGAATCCCGGCGCCTCGGCCGCCGACTGCTCGGCATAGCGCGAGTCGGTGATCAGCAAGGCGTGATCGGCATCCACCAGCAGCGCCGCGGATGAGCCCGTGAATCCGGAGAGGTAGCGGACATTGGGAAGGCTCGAGACGATCAGCGCGTCGAGATGCCGATCCGCCAGAAGCCCCCGCAGCTTCCGGAGTCGGAGAGAGGGGTCAGGCAACTTCCTTCTCGAGCAGGGGGATGGCGCGATCCACGAAGAACCGGGTGCGGCCCATCAGCGCGTCGGGCGCCGTGAGAACGACCAGGAAATAGCCGTCGCCCACCGAGCGGATGACCCCGGACCAGGCCTGGGTGCGCAGCGTCACCTCAGCCAGCGGACCGCCTTCGGTGTTGCGCGTCGCGCCGCGCGCGGCCTTCAGCAGGGACGACAGTTCCGCGGCGACCGGCTCCATGCTGGCATCGCCGGCGAGAGTCCACTGCTCGATCACCATCCCGTCGAGGCCCACCAGCGCCGCCCCCCGGCAGCCTGGCAGATCGTGCCCCGTGCGGGCCAGCACCTCACGAAACACCGGGGCCTCCCCGGATCGCGGCGAGCCAGCGGTTCAGCGCGGAGATCCTGCTGTTGCGCGCCTCAGAGTCGGGGGCCGGGGACGGCGCGGCCTCCAGCTCGGCGAGCCGGGCGCGCGCATCTTCGTTGTCCGGGTCCCCTTTCAGGATCTCCCGGTAGACCGCCGCGGCCTGTCGGATGAGCCCCTGCTGTTCGTAGATGGCCGCCAGCGTCGGTGTGGCCAGCACGCCGGGCGCCGGAACCGCCTCTTCCTCCGTGAGGACCTCGAGCTGATCTGTGTCCGCTGCCGCCCCGGTCTGCGGCGGCGGAGCGGTGCCGGCCTCCATTACCTGCTGCGGTGCCTGCGGCGGCGGCGATTGGTCAGCGGGCGCGGCTGCGTCGCCGGCAGCGGGCTGGGCTACCCGGGTCTCGATCTCCTTCACGCGGCGGCGCACGTCATCATCCGATGGATTGAAGGCCAGGAGAGCCCGATAGCGATCCAGCGCGCCCGCGACGTCGCCCTCCTCGAGGCAGATCTCCGCCAGGATGCGGCGCGCGATCAGGTTGTCGGCAGCCTGCGAGAGTGCGGTTTCCATCTCGGCGCGCGATTCGGGCAGGCAGCCCATGTCGAAGTAGATCCGGCCCAGCAGCACTCGCGCCGACAAATAGGTGGGGTATTGGCGCAGTCCGTTGAGGCAGACCTCAGCGGCCTGCTCGAAGCTCCCGTTGTCGTAGAACTCCCGCGCCAGCTCGAGAAAGACGCGCGAGGAGGGCTCCTTCTGGAGCCTCCGCGTCAGATCGGCGATGCGCGGCGAGAGCTGCTGGGCGGCGTCAGCCATTGGCCATCCATCTGGTTGGTTCGGTGTGGCGCGATGTTACCCGCGCGGCGCCGTGAAGTGCAACACGGCGCCCGCGTCAAGAAAAAAGCCCCCGCCAGGCTCTTCGTCCATGCGGGGGCTGAACCGTTGCGGACCCTTCCCTCAGGGAGTGTCCACGTACGAGATCCCGAACACGGCCTTGCGGCTGATGATCGGCTCGCCGCTGAGGTCTTCTCCATTGAACGAGATCTCGCAGATGTCCGTCCCGATCGCCAGCAGCAGCGCGGCGTTGGCCTGCTTGAATGGGCCGCCCGCCACAAGCACCGAGATATCCGCCGTGGAAGCCGCCGGAACGGTGAAGCTGGCGGGAGACGTGCCCGTGGGCAGCGACGCCGCGGCGCACTCCAGGGAGATGCTCGTGACCAGGATGTCGTTGAAGGTGCCCGTGCTGCCCTGGCTGCGCAGCACGTTGCGCGCTTCCACGGTGACGACGTCGTCCTTCGGCGGGATCAGCAGCATTGTGTTCGGATCGGTGGTGGGCGAAACGTCCGCCTGCACCGACGCCGGGTCGACGTTGTCCACGACGAGGACGGAATCGGACCGCGTCGGGTCGTCGATGTCGGATCCGTTGCAGCCCCAGAGGGACCCGAGGACCAGGAGGGTCCCCAGGGACCAGAGGTAGGTTTTCGTGCCCCGGCTCATCAGCTTATCCCTCCTTAGATGTTCTTGACGATTTTCGGTGTGATGAAGACCAGCAGCTCCGATGAGCTCTTCCTGTTGACCTTGTTCTTGAAGAGCCATCCGAAGAACGGAATCTTGCGCAGACCGGGCAGGCCGGTCTCGTTTTCCGTCTCCTGGAGCTTGTAGACCCCGCCGATCACCGCCGTGGTGCCGGTGCGGACAAGGATCTGTGTGTCAACCGCCTCGGTGACGATGCCGGGGACATCCGAGACGCTCACGGTGGCCGAGGGCTGATTGTTCTCCACCTTGAGCTTCATGATGACCGTGTCCTCGGCTGTGATCTGCGGGGTGACGATCAGGCGCAGCGAGGCCGGCACGTACTGCACGTCCACCTCGGTGGCCGTCGTGGTCACGACGGGAATCTGCACGCCCTGTTCGATCGTGGCGGGCTGGTTATTCTGCGTCGTCAGCTTCGGCGACGACAGGATCCGCACGCGGCCGTCGGCCTCGAAGGCCTCCAGCTGGATGTCCAGCGTGAACGAGTCCAGCACGTTGCCCAGCATCAGGCCGATGCCGCCCGCGGACGGGAAGCCCGGGGGCGCGGTGTTCACGTCGCCCACGAAGTTGACCCGGTGCGGGAACTGCTGGTTGGTCCCGGTGCCGATCGCGGGATCGGCATCGGCGGTCATCCGCCAGTTGACGCCGATGTCGCGCTCGAAGTTGCGGATCGCCTCGACAATGCGGGCCTCGATCATCACCTGCGGCGTCTGGGTATCCAGGGCGTCCAGGAGTCCGTCATAGGCGATGCGCTTTTCCGGGATGTCCGAGATGACCAGCGTGTTGGTGCGGACGTCGGCCACGATCTTGCCTCGATCCGACCTGATCTGCTGGAGCACCTGCATGGTGTCCTGAACCTTTGCATACGAAAGCGTGCGTGTGAAGGTGACCGGGTCCACCGCCTGCTCCTGCGCCTGCTTGAGGGAGCGCAGGTCCGAGGCCTCCTGGCGCAGCTTGGAGGTCTTGGCGATGCGAACGACGTTCTCCTCCTCGATGGCGTCGAGTCCCTGGTTCTTCAGGATGACCTGGAACGCCTGATCCCAGGGGACCTGGTTCAGCCGGATGTCCACCTTGCCCACGACGTCCGGATCCAGGACCAGGTTCATCTTCATGACGTCGGCGAAGAAGAACATGACTTCGCGCAGATCGGCGTCGCGGAAAGCCACGGAGATCTTCTCGCCGCGGTAGTTGCGCCGGCCGCCGGCGATCGTCCTGCTCTCGTAGGTGGTCTGACCCATGGGGATGGTGCGCGACTGAGTCGACGCGCCCCCGGAGGACTGCTTCCGGCTGCGGCCTGGATCGGTCTGCTCGAACAGCACGACGTCCGAGCCCATGTCGTTGAGGCTCTTGGCAGCGGGCCGGACTTCCGGGGCGGCGGAGGGCTGCTGGATCTCCGCGGGACGGGCCATCTCCATTGCGGGCGCGGGCGTCTGCGCCGAGGAGTCCGGCATCGTCTCGGGCGCGCCGGGGGCTGTGCCTGCCTGCGCATCCGCCATCGCCGTCTCCGCGCTCTGCGCCGCGGGATCGGCCTGCGCCGGGGCGGCCATGCCGGCCTGCGGCGCGTTGAAGTGCACGGTGATCGAGCGGTCGCCCTGTTCCATGTGATGCTGCACCGGAGCGCTCAGATCGAAGACGACGCGGGTGATCGGCTCGGGCTTCGTGGCGAACTGCGACACGCGGACCCGCTCCACGCCCCCGTTCTCGATCTGGAACTTCCGGCCGCGGACCTGATTGCGGACGCCCTTGATGTCCAGGACCAGGCGGTGCGGATCGGCCAGCGTCAGCGCCTCGTAGGTCAGCGAGCCATCCCCTTCGAGCGTGACATCGGGCTGGTTCTCCTCGCCGGTGACGTGAACTGCCGTGAGCTGCGTGGCCGGCTCGATCGATGAAGCCTCGGGCGTCGCGGCGGCCGCGTCCTGCGCCGGCTCCGATCCCGCGTGATGCCCCGGAGCATAGACGGTGGGATCCTGCGCCGCTCCCGGCTCGCCCGCCGCCTGATGAGCCGGCGTGAACGCCGTGCCGGCTTGCGCGGCCGTGTCGGACACTCCCGTCAGGACGATGCTGAGGCCCTCGGCCGACGGCTCGATGCTGGTCTGCTGAGACGTGCGCCCGACCAGCTCGATCCGGGCGTGCCGGGCGCCGCTGGCCGATTCCATCTGCGCCACATTGATGCGCGCCAGCTGGGGCGTGTTCACCTCGATGATCGGCTGCAGGGAGCTGACGTCCGTGTCCGGCATCTCCAGCACGAGCGTGGTGGGATCAGGGTCAAAGGAGGTGTAGCTGATCGGCTGGCTGCCCGTGATCGTGACGACGGTGCCCGTCTCCGAGGCATGCGCCGCAATGGAAGCGACGCGCGATCCCGTCCCCGTTTCCGGCAGCGGCTCCCTGGCCCCGGGGGCGCCGGCCTGCTCGCCGGCAGTCGTCTCGCCGGGCTGGCCGGGCGTGCCGATAGCCGGATCGATCGACCGGCTTCTGGCGGCACATGCGATCGCGAAAAGGGTCAGGAGCGTGGCCCCGACCGTCCTCACCCGATTCATGAGCGTCCCTCCTTGTTGAGGTTCAGACCCTTCTCGATGTCCCTGAATGGCTTGATGCGGGTCGGGTCGTTGACTTTCTGGCGGAATACGACGAGTCCGGACTGGGTGTCGATTTTCCGGACCTCACCGTCGTAGAGCCGGTCGCCTTCCTTCAGAGTCGTGCCATAGCCGTCAGGACCGATCACCAGGGCCACGTCGCCGTTGCGCCGGGCCATCACGCCGATGACGGTGACGTCCTGGATCATCCAGCACTCCATACCCTCGCCCTGGCACGACTGTCCGTCGATCTGGCGCTGCAGGATGTCCTGCGGCGACAGGAACGGATCGCGCCGATCCCCCGGGTCGTACGTGAAGACGCCGCCTTCCTGCGATGCCAGCTCGTCGCGGCGGATCTGCTCGAGAGCCTTGATGGCCGACAGGTGGTTCGGGTCCGCCGGATCCACCAGCGCCTCCACGGAGGCATGTGGGGCGGGAGGCGCGGATGTTCCCGGCGCCGGGGAGGTGGCAGGTGGCTGAGCGGGCGCGGCGGGCGGTGCCTGCTGGCCGCCGGCCGCCTTGTCCGAGGCGTCGATCTGAGCCTGCTGCACCTTCTTCTTGGCCTGGCCGGCCGTGGTGCCCTGCTGGGCCGCGGTCCGCGCCGGCACCGCGATCATCGCCGCGGCGCCCAGCGCCACGGCGCCCCACCAACCGATCCTGTGCCAGAGACTCACGTTCATGACTTCCCGCCCTCCTCCACGTAGACGAACGTCGCTGCGGTGAAGGCCGACTGGATCGAATGGGCAACGCGGTCGGGCCCGCTGTTCGCGTTCACGCGCATGCCGCGCACGTTGATGATGCGATCGTGCTTTCCGATCACGTCCAGGAAGCGGCCCAGATCGTGATAGTTCCCCACGATCTCCATGTTGTAGGCGTACTCCTTGTAGAAGGCCTCGCGCTTGATGGCCGCCTCCGACAGTGTCTTGATGCTGAGGTTGAACCGGCCCGCCTGGCTCTCCAGCCACTTGATGAGCGCGCCCGCCTCGGGATCCGTCGGCAGGATGCGGCGCAGACTTGCGAGCTGAAGATTGAGGCGATCGGTTTCGGCCTGCAGCTCGGCGCGCATCTTGGCCGCCTGCTGGCCCTCCTGGATCTTGATATTGAGCTCGTCGAGCTCCGACTGCTTGGCATCGTTGGAGCTCGACATCTCACCGAAGTTCGGATAGAAGAACTGGGCGCCGAGGATCACGCCCAAACCCAGGCCGATGAAGACCGCCAGTTGGCCCAAGAACGGAAGCTTGCTGAGCATGCGTCGTCCTCCTACTGACCCTGCTGGCCGGCCGGCGGCGTGCGTGCCGCCTTTCCATTGGGCACGAACTTCGCCGCGAGGGAAAACGTCACGTCATCCCGATCGGCGGTGTAGCTGATCTTGCCCACGTCCACGAAGAACGGGGACGCGTCCAGGTTGTTGTAGAAATTGGCGTAGGCATTGGGAGTCGTCGCGCGGCCCGAGAACGTGAGCATGTTTCCCTGCTCCTGCATCGACGTCAGCCACAGAAAGTCGGGGAGATTGCGCGACACTTCGTCGAGAAGCCGCACCGGCACCGCCTGGTTGTTCTTCAGCTCGGTGATGATGTCGATCTGCTTCTGGAACGCCGCCTTCTTCTCCTTGAGAACCTCGATCGCCTTGCGATCGTCCTCGACCTTCTTGAGCTGCTCGTGCGCCGTCTCAAGAGCGGTGTCGAGCCTCTCTCCCTCCGCGCTCAGCGAGTAGTAGCGCCATCCCACGAACACGACGGAAAGGGCCAGCACCACGATGAGCAGAATGTTCTGGGAGCCGCCGGGGCCTTCCGACCTGACGGTAGGGGCCCTGCGGACCGGCTCTCGCTTCGCGCCCGTGAGGAGGTTGACCCTGATCACTTGTCACCCGCCTTTCTGGTAGCCAGTCCCACCGCCACCGCGATCGCAGCCGACATCGGCTCGACCCTCTCGGGCGGGAACGCCCGTTCGTTGACCTGGATCTTGCGCAGCGGATTGAGCAGCTCCACGGGAGTGTCGAAGCGGTTGGCCAGGTATGACGTCAGATTGGGCGTCTGAGACGCCCCGCCCGCGAGCTGAAGCTGCGAGACCGCCTCGGATGCCGAGGTTGTCTTGAAGAAATCCAGCGTCTTCTGAATCTCGGTTCCCACCTGCTCGTTGACGGCATCGGTGATGGACATCACACGATCCGTGGGGGCTTCGGAATGGCCGCCGCGCTTGGCCATCTCGGCTTCCTCCCGGGTCATGTTCAGCTCCTTGCAGAGCGCATCGGTGTAGTGGTTCCCGCCCACCGAGATGTCGCGCCAGAAGATCGACGAGCCGTGCTGGATGATGGTGATGTTGGTGACCGCGGCGCCGATGTTGACCAGCGCCACCAGCTTGCCGGGCGACGGGTCGTAGTTGACTTCGTAGGCGTTCTGCAGCGCGAAGACATCCACGTCGGCCACGGCGGCGTTCTTGCCGGCCTGGTTGATCACGCTGGTGTAGTCATTGATCTTGTCCTTTTTCACGGCCACCAGCAGGACGTCCATGTTCCCCTCGCCGCCCGAGCGCGAGCCGTCCAGGACCTGGTAGTCGATGTTGACGTCCTCGATGTCGAACGGGATGTACTGCTCGGCCTCCCACTGGATCGATTCGGCCAGCTCCTCGGGATTCATGACGGGCAGGCTGATCTTCTTGATGATGACCGAGTGGCCCGACAGCGAGATGGCCACATCCGAACCCTTGATCTTGTTGGCCGAAAAGACGCGCTGAATCGTCTCGATCACGAGACCGGAGTCCATGATCGCCCCGTCAACGATCGCCTCGGGCGACAGCGGCTCTATCCCCATGTTGACAAGCTGGTAGCCTCGCCCCTTGCCCAGTTCTTTCAGCTCCACGGCCTTGACGGAGCTGCTGCCGATGTCCAGTCCGACGAGGTTCTTGCTCCGTGAGAAAAACACCTGCGTCACCCTCGTATCAGTTGTCTTTCATCCGCTTGCCAACAGCCGTCCCGACCGAACCGCGCGCCCTGACTGGGTTTTCATGGCTTGACTACTTCAGGGTGCCTCGGCGAAGGCGGTTCCCTTTCTTCCGATTTCCCGACGCGGGGGCCAAATATATGTCGGCACTGTCGCCATGCAAGTCGGCGCAACCCCTTTCTGCCCAAAGGCTGCAGCCTGCCCTCTTGATCAGGCGGCAGGCAGGTGGTAGGGTATGCGGCCTTCAGACAGCCGGATTACCGCGCGGGGAGCCGGAGACTTCTGCTCCATCGCCGCGCCGCATGCGGGAGAGGGGTTTCGTCATGGCGAGGATTTGCGAAGTCTGCGGTAAGGGGCCGCAGCGTGGGAACAACGTCAGCCACGCCCACAATCTGACCAAGAAAGTCTGGTACCCGAATCTCCAGCATGTGAGAGCCAAGGTGGGCAAGGCGACCCGCCGCATGCGGGTCTGCACCCGCTGCATCAGGTCCAACAGAATTCAGAAAGCCGCCTCGTAGCAACGCTCGCGATCCACGCGCGCCTGAGTCTCCGCGCCGTCAAGTAACGCTCTTCCGGCAGACTGAGTGCCTCGAAGACCCGAGGCCTGCGCCCCCCTCTCTCTCACTCAGGATGATCCTGCATCACCGCTTCTCGATGACGTGAGGCCGGTGAGGCACCATTCCCGCGGGCTCTCTCGGACGACGCGCGCGTGGCGCCCCGGGGGCGCCAGCGCGTCGGAGAGCGAAGGGGTGCTCCGAGCCCGGGGCGGGGCGCAACCCCGTGCCTGCGGGGAGGTGCCTCGCCGGCCCTCGGGCGCGCTGAGACTCAGGACTTCTTGATCGAGATCGCGTCGATTTCCACCGAGGCGCCCTTCGGAAGCTTCGCGACCTGCACGGTGGCGCGTGCCGGCGGATCGCCGGTGAAGAAGGTCCCGTACGTCCGGTTCATCTCGTCGAAATCATTCAGGTCGGCCAGATAGACCGTGGTCTTCACCACCTGGTCCAGCGACGACCCCGCCGCCTCCAGGATTGCCCCGATGTTGCGCATCACCTGCCGCGTCTGGGCCTCGATGCCGCCCTGCACGAACGCGCCCGTGGCCGGATCGAGCGGAATCTGCCCCGAGACGAACACCATCTCCCCGCAGACGATCGCCTGCGAATAAGGCCCGATGGCGGCCGGCCCCGCCTTGGTTGTGATCTTCTGTCTGGTCACGACTCCCCCTTCATGAATGGATCATCCTGCCACCCGCTCGACGCGCTTGATTCCCTGCAGCTTCCTGAGCCGCTGGATGACCCGCAGCAGGTGCGCCCTGTCCTTGACATCCAGCACAATGCTGATCTGTCCCTGGCTCTCCGTCGTGCGTGCATCCACGTTGCGGATATTGGTCTTCTCCTCGGCTATCACGTTGGTGATCCGGGCCAGCAGGCCGGGCCTGTCCTCGCTGTCGAGCAGCAGGGTCGCTTCGAACAGGCCGTCATTGCCCTTCTCCCAGGAGACCTCGATCTGCCGCTCGGGGTCGAACATCAGCTTGCGCACGTTGGCGCAGTCCGCCCTGTGCACGGACACGCCCTTGCCCCGCGTGATGTAGCCGATGATCTCCTCGCCGCGGATCGGCTTGCAGCACTTGGCCAGATAGATGAGGGCGTTGTCCAGCCCGGCCACCACCACCCGCGACCCGATCCCCAGGGTCCGGCGCACGGCGGTGGTCAGGAATGATTCCTGCTTGGGGGTAAGCTCTTCCTGCGGCACCAGCTCGGACAGCAGCTGCGTCGGTGTCAGCTTGCCGTAACCCACCCGCGCGTAAAAGTCCTCAATTGTGTCGCACTTGAGCACGGCGAGGGCGGCATCCAGCCTGTGGTCGTCGAAGGACTTGAGATTCACCTTGTAGCGGCGGCATTCCTTTTCGAACAGCGCGCGGCCCAGGTCCACGGACGTCTTGCGCTCGAAGGTGTTGAGCCAGTGCCGGATCTTGTGCCGCGCGTGCGACGTCCCCACGAACGCGAGCCAGTCGCGGCTCGGGTGCTGCGACGGGGAGGTGTCGATCTCCACCACGTCGCCGTTGTTCAGCTCGGTCCTCAGGGGCACGACCTTGCCGTTCACGCGCGCGCGGGTGCAGCGATGCCCGACCTCGCTGTGGATGGCGTAGGCGAAGTCGATGACCGTGGCGCCCTTGGGGAACGACTTGACTTGTCCCTTTGGCGTGAAGGTGTAGACCTCCGCGGGGTAGAGGTCGATCTTGAAGGCCTCGAGGAACTCGCGCGGGTCCTTCACTTCCTTCTGCCATTCCACCAGCTTCTGGAGCCACTGGACGCTCAGCTCATCCCTGGTGCTGAACACCTTGCCTTCCTTGTATTTCCAGTGGGCGGCGATCCCTTTCTCGGCCACCTCGTGCATCTCGCGGGTCCGGATCTGCACCTCGAAGGGCTGCCCCTTCTCGGTCATGACGGAGGTGTGGAGGGACTGGTACATGTTGGGCTTCGGCATCGCGATGAAGTCCTTGATGCGGCCGGGCACCGGGCGCCACATGCCGTGGATGGTGCCGAGCGCCGCGTAGCAGTTCTTCACGGTGTCGGTGACGACCCGGAACGCCGTGTAGTCGTATACCTGCGTGATGTCGATCCGCTGCACCCTGAGCTTCTTGTAGATGCTGTAGAGGTGCTTGACCCTGCCGGTGATCTCCGCCGGGATCCCCCCTTCACGCATCCGCTCCTCGAGAACCGCCTGGATGCTGGCGAGACTGTCCCGATCCAGGCGGCGCTTTTCTTCCAGCACGTGCTGGAGCTCCTCGAACTCCTCGGGCTGGGTGTGCCTGAGGGCCAGATCCTCCAGCTCCTGCTTGATGTTGCCCATCCCCAGGCGGTTGGCCAGGGGGGCGTAGATCTCCATCGTCTCGCGGGCGATGCGCTGGCGCTTGTCCAGCGGGAGGTGGTCCAGCGTGCGCATGTTGTGCAGGCGGTCAGCCAGCTTGACCATGATCACCCGGATGTCATCGGCCATGGCCAGCAGCATCTTGCGGAAGTTCTCCGCCTGCGTTTCGGCCTCACTGGTGAAGGGGATCCGGCTGATCTTGGAGAGCGCCTCCACCAGCCGCGCCACCTCGGCGCCGAAATACTCCTCGAGGACCTCCCTGGTCGTCAGCGTGTCCTCGATGACATCGTGGAGCAGCCCGACCGCGACCGAGGTCATGTCCAGCTTCAGGTCAGCCAGGATGTAGGCCACCTCGAGCGGATGCGTCAGATACGGCTCGCCGGAGCTGCGCACCTGGTTGCGGTGCTCCATCGCGCTGAAGATGTAGGCCCGCCGGAGCAGGTCCAGATCGGCGTCCGGGTAATAGGACTCGATCTTGTCTGTGATGTCCTCGAATCGCACAGGCATGAGGGCGGACCTCTCCCATCCGGAGTTCGTGTTCTCAATATTACGCTGCGTGCGGAACGCCAACAACAGAATGTGGTGAACGTGGCGGCTGTCCGGGTGGAAAGCCGCGGCGGGGCTAGGCCCTGGCGCGCTTTTCCACGAGGTTCGTCCACCAGATCACGATGGGAGAGGACACATAGATGGTGGAGTAGGAGCCGGAGATGATGCCCACCAGCAGCGTGAAGGAGAAGGGATTGAGCCGGCTGCCGCCGAACAGCCAGAGAGTGAGCACCGTTGTCATGACCAGAGCCACGGTGAGGATGGTGCGCGAGAGGGTCTGGTTGATGCTGGTGTTGAAGAGCTTTTCGAGGTTGCCGCCGCGGCGGTGCTGCAGGTTCTCACGGACGCGATCGAAGATGACGATCGTGTCATTGATGGAATATCCCACGATCGTCAGCACCGCGGCCAGCACGGTGAGGTCGAACTCCTTCTGGGTCAGGCTGACCGCTCCCAGCGCCACGAGCGCGTCGTGTACCAGGGTGATGATGGCGCTGACGCCATAGGCCAGCTTCTCGAAGCGGAACCAGATATAGATGAGCATCGCGATGAGCGAGCCGATCACGGCATACATGGCGCGTCTCTTGAGCTCGGCGCCCACGCTGGGGCCGACGTAATCCACGCTGCGGATCGCGAAGGGCCCCACCGTGGCGTTGTCGCGCAGCCAGCCGGCGGCCTCAGGAGAGACTCCGGGAGCCTGGCAGGCCTCCTCCACGCTGGAGATCAGCCCGTCGTGGGCGGTACGGTAGGCGGCCACCGCGCTCACGGCCGCCTCGACCATTGCCTCCTGCCCCGGGAACGAAAGCGCCATGCCCCGCCGCATCTCGGCCGGCCCGGCCAGGTTCAGATCGACTTTCCCGGGAGCCTGCGTTCCTGCCAGCCCGGCGCGCAGCGCCGCCAGAATCTTCCCGGAGACATCGCTCTCCACACCGGTCGGCTCCTGGCTGCCTTCCTGCGGCGGCACGCGCACCAGCAGATCGTGTGCGCCAGGATTATCCGAGAGGATCAGCTTCTGGATCTGGGCGCCGCCGAGCCCTTCCCTGGACAGGGCGTCACGGACCTGGTCAATGGAGGGCTCCTGCGCGAACCGCAGCACCACGTCGGCGCCGCCGCGGAAGTCGATCCCGTAGTTCAGACCGCGGGTGGCCAGCGAGATGACGCCGGCGGCCATGAAGATGACCGTCAGCGTGACGAAGATCTTCTTCCTGCCCAGGAAGTCGAAGTTGGGATTCCTGAAAAACTCCACCGCGCCGCCCTCAGATGCTGAGCCGGTCCACGCGCTTGCCTTCGCCGAGGATGAACTCGAACATCATCCGTGAGACGAAGATGGCCGTGAACATGCTCGCCGCCAGACCAATGACCAGCGTGAATGCGAAACCCTTGATCGGGCCGGTGCCGAACTGGAACAGCAGCACGGCCGCGATGACAGTCGTGAGATTGCTGTCCAGGATGGTGCGGAAGGCCTTCTGGAAGCCGGCCTCAACCGACGTGCGCACCGGCTTGCCGAGCCGCATCTCCTCGCGGATCCGCTCGAAGATCAGCACGTTGGCGTCCAGCGCCATGCCGAAGGTCAGGATGACGCCCGCGATGCCGGGCAGGGTCAAGGTGGCCCCGAAGCCCGACATGATCCCCAGGATCAGCAGGACGTTGAGCGACAGCGCCACGACCGCGTTGATCCCGGAGCCCTTGTAATAGAAGACCATGAACCCGACGGAGATGATCAGGCCGGCGAGGGCCGCCGTGACGCCCTGTCGCACCGAATCGGCTCCGAGCGACGGTCCCACCGTGCGCTCCTCGAGAACCGTGGTGCTCGCCGGCAATGCTCCCGATCGCAGCTTGAGCGCCAGATCGTCCGCGTCGCGCATCAACCCGATGTTCGTGATCCGGCCGTTCTCCCTGATGGCATCCTGGATCGTCGCGACCTGGATGAGGCGCTTGTCCAGCAGCGAGGCGAGCTGGTTGCCGATGTTGGCCGAGGTGAACGCCTCGAACCTCGTTCCCGCATCCGGCGTGAGGGAGAACTGCACTTCGGCGGATCCCATCTCTCCACGCGAGGGCCGGGCATTGAGCAGCTCATTGCCCGTGACGGGCGAGGACAGGCTCAGCGGCCACCAGGCCATGCGCCCGTCGAAGCTGTTGGGATCCGACTGGTAGGCCTCGACGTCGGCAGGAAGCTGCCCGCCGAAGAGGGCCACCAGCTGCTCCCGCGTCTCGGTCCCGCGGAAGCCACCGCCGGCCGCGGCGGGCGGCAGGACCACCTTCTTGAATTCGAGGAACGCCGGCTTGGCCACGAGGTCCTTGACGCGCTCCGGATCATCCACTCCCGGGATCTGGATCAGGATCCGGTCGCTGTTGATCCCCTGGCGCTGCACGGTGTACTCGGCGACGCCGAAGGCATCCACGCGCACGCGGATCCGCTCCAGCGTGTCGTTGACCGCCTCTTCGCGGATGCGCGTCACTTCCATGGCCGGTATCGTGATGCGCAGGTCCGCTCCCACCTGGGCGATCGCATAGCCCGGCAGCTGGGTGTTGATAGTCTTGGTGAACTCGTCGCGCGCGACGGCGTCGAAGCCCTTGATGAGGAGCGAGGCGGTTTTGAGCTCGCTTTCGATGCCGCGGTGGCTCAGGGTCCGCTTGGCGAACTCGCCAACCAGGGCTTCATTGCGATTGTCCAGCACCGACTTGACGGCGTCGTCGGTCTCCACGCGGAGGGCGAGGTGGATGCCGCCCTTGAGGTCCAGCCCCAGCCGGATCTTCTGGGAGGGCGGGATGATGAACCAGGCGCACACCGCGGTGACGGCGAGCGTGAGCAGCAGCTTCCACTGGAGGTTCTTGCGCATCCCGGCTCTCCGCTATTCCTCTGGATTGCCCGCCAGAGCCGCGATGGCGTTGCGGGAGATCTCGATCTTGACGCCGTCGGAGATCTTCAGATGGATGATGTCGTCTTTCATCCCCGCCACCACGCCATGGATCCCGCCGCTCGTTATCACCTTGTCGCCGTTCTTCAGGTTCGAGAGCATCGCCTGGATCGCTTTCTGTTTCTTGTTGGCGGGACGGATCAGAAGGAAATAGAAAATGATGAGGATCAGCCCCATCGGCACCAGGAAGCTGACGATCGGGTTCGCCGCCGGAGCCTCGCCGGCGCCCGTCTGCAGCGACAACAGTCCCGCCGCGCTGAGCGCTTCGATCATGGTGAGATGCTTATCCTCTGAGTGGTCCTGGTGGATCCGGCTGTCGATTGGGACCGCACAGGATGGGCCAGTGCCCCACAAAAGTCAAGACGTTGACCACAGGGGAAGCGCGGTCTATCGTGGCCCGCGTGACGCTGTGGCGCCTTCCCCTCCTCTCCGATCTTACAGGCCTGGCCCATCTCTTCGTCGGACGCCTTGACACGCCGCGTCCCGGGCCCGCCTCCCTGATCCCGCTGCTCAGACCGGGCGCCACGCTCCCCTTGCGCACTGTGCGTCAGGTCCACTCCTCCCGGTGCATCGAGGTGCCGGCTCCCGCCGACGGCGAGGCGGGCGAGGCGGATGCGCTGGTCACGACGCTGCGCGGGCAGGCGCTGGGGATCGCCACGGCCGATTGCCTGCCGGTGATTGCTTGTGATGCTGAGGCGGGAGTTCTTTCGGTCGTGCACGCGGGCTGGCGCGGAACTCTGGCGGGCGTGCTTGATTCAGCGCTGGATGCCATGACAGGCCGATGTGGCGCCCGCCCGGAGGCGATACGTGTCGGTGTTGGGCCCGGGGTGGGCCGCTGCTGCTACGTGGTGGGGAGGGAGGTGCAGGAAGCCTTTGCGCAGGCCCGGCCCGGACACGCAGCATCGATCTTCGCGCGCGCGGCGGACGGCTCGCTACATCTTGATCTGCTGGAGGCCAACCGGCTGGCCGCGATGGAGCGGGGGATCAGGCCGGAGCATTTCGCGGCGCTCGAGGTGTGCACTGTCTGCCGTGCCGATCTCTGCCATTCCTACAGGGTTGCCGGACCGGCAGCAGGAAGGATGTGGCTGCTGGCCGCGCTGATCTGAGCGGCGCTGCGTAGTCTTTCTACGTCCCGCCCTGCATCTTGCGCAGATCCGCCGCGAGGCTCTTCGCCTCGATGGCCTTGGAGTCCTTGGGTGCCAGCTTCGCGAAGGTCTCCAACTCCGTCGCCGCTTCCTTGAATTTGGCCAAATTGACCAGCGTCAGTCCAAGCTGGTAGTGGGCCTTGGCGTTGCCGGGCGCCTGCTGGATCGCCTTGCGGTACGCCGTCTCGGCCTTCGCCATGTCGGAGTTGTTGAACAGGATGTTGCCCAGGTTGTAGAAGGCCATCCCTGTCGGATCAGCCTCGCCCATGCGCTGGTAGGTCTCGGCCTCCTTGGCCGCGTTGCCGGCCTTCTTGTAGGCGTCAGCCAGGTTGCCGTAGTACTCGATGCGGTCGGGCTCCTGGGCGATCATCTTCTCGTAGGTCTGAATGGACTTCTCGGAGTTGCCCGCCTGGTCGTAGAGATTGGCCAGATGCTGCAGGACCGCGAGGCTGTCGGGGCTGAGCTCGAGCTCCTTTTCGAAGTAGGGGATCGCCTGCATCGGGCGCCCCTTTTTTTCGTAGAGCAGGCCCAGATTGAAGCCGAGGCGTGACTGCTGCGGGTCCAGCTCCAGCGCCTTCTTGAGCTCCGGCTCGGCCTCCGCCAGCTTCTCGTTCTGGAGCAGGGATTCTCCGAGGAACAGGTGCGCCTCCGCGCTGTCGGGCTTCTCGGTCACTGCCTCGCGCAGCTTCACCTCGGCCCCCGCGTAGTCGCGATCCTTGATCATCTGCTTTCCAGCTTCGAGCGGATCGGCCTTCTGGCCGCCCGTCGCAGGCGGAGCTTCTCCGCCGGGCGCCGCGCCCCCGGGGGCCGTGCCTTCCACAGTCTTGCCTTCGGCCGCCGCGCGCTCATCAGAGAGCTTGCGGAACGCGGCTGTGAAGGCGTCGTCGGTGGCCATGACGAAGTCCACCACGCACTTGCCCTTCGTGGTGGGATCCGAGCGCGACTGCGGCACCAGTGCGATCTTGTGCAGTCCCTTCTGGTCCGAGCCGACCATGTACGTTTCATCGGTGGCGCGCGATCCATCGCCTCTCTGGGTCAGCGCCTTGATCTGGAGGATCTTCCATCCCTCCTTGACCGCGCGGATCTCCCATCCCGGATTGGTGGAGGCGCGCAGGAAATTATGGGAGAACTTCCCCTTCTTGCTCGTCTTGACCGACTGCGCCTGGAGATTCTTCTCCAGGTCCAGGAAGGTGATCGTCACGTCGGCGAGCAGCGCTCCCTGGTCGTCCGTGACGGTGCCCTCGCAGCGCTGGGCATCCTCCTGCGCCCGCAGCGCGCCGGCGCCCGCGGCGATCGCAAGGATCGACACGATGCACATGGTGACTCGCGACGTCGTCAGGGGTTTCATCTCTTCACCTCCGCAGCTGATCTGGGGTCTCCCGGGTCACCGGGATTCCCCGCCTCATGCGGCGATTATAGCACCCACTCTCCGCACCCCCACCCGCGCCGGCTTCGGCGCGCTCCCGTGCAGTATGGCGCAGCATGCTGCAGTATCATGACGCCCGGCGCGCCAACCGGCGCGCACCTCGGAGGCGATCGTGCCCAAAGGCCAGCAGGCTCCCGTATCGGGCGTGGATGATTCACGAGTCGAGATGACCGAGCTGGTGATGCCCCAGCAGATCAACCCTCTGGGCTCCGTGTTCGGAGGCTGGATCATGGCGCTCATGGACAAGGCGGCGGCCATGGCGGCGACGCGCCACTGCCGCGGGCCGGTCTCCACGGCCTCAGTGGACAGCATCGACTTTCTCGCGCCCATGAGCCTGGGACACATCGTGCGGCTCTCGGCCTTTCTGACGCAGGTGTTCCACAGCTCGATGGAAGTCGTCGTCGAGGTCCATTCCGAGGATCCGCGCACGTCCGAGCAGGTCAAGACCTGCTCGGCCTACTTCACCATGGTCTGCCTGGGGCTCAATGGCCGACCGAGGCAGGCGCCGCTGCTCACTCTCCGAACGGATGCCGAACAGCGCCGCGCCGAGGAAGCCACTCAGCGCCGCACCCTCCGGCTGGAGAGGCGCACGAAAGCCGGCGCCTGATGCCTGAGGGATTCGCCAGGCTGGGCCGGCGCACCGGAGTGCGCACGCAGCCGCCGGCCGACCGGCTCTCCTCGCGTACCATCTGGTCGGCGCCAGCGCGCCTCGCGCCGCGCGAGGAGATCGCGCAATGGAACCGGCGCAACGCTCCCCTGCTTTCCCTCTATGGCCTGGAGATCGCCTCCGTGGTGGTGCTGCCGCTGCGCGCCGCGTCTCCCGGCGCGGGTCCGGCCGGCCCGCTCCAGGCGGAGCTGCGCGATCGTCTGCTGCTGGCGGGCATCATGGGCGCGCTGGCCGTCTCGATGGCAGGGCGGGGCGATCTGCTGGACGTGGATCCGAGGCAGCGGGACCGGATCAAGAAGGCCGTCAAGGAGAACAACGACCGCAACTCCACCGCCGCGATGACCGAAGCGCTCTACGCGCTGTGCGCCGCCGACCCGGATCTGTCGCTGCGGGTCGCCATCGGCGAAGGAGCGCGCCTCAAGCCCGGTGAGAAGGGCGGCAACCCGACGCTGTATGCGGGCCAGTCGATCGGCGCGGGCAGCCGGCGCTGCATGGTGGCGGTGGACACCGTCGAGGGAACAACGAAGAGCACCCTGTTCGATCACTCCTGCGGCACGCTCCTCCATGTGACGCAGGCGCCCATCCTCTCAATCCCGGATGTCTATTTCGACAAGTGCCAGCTCGCGGGGATCTCCTCGGTGAGCGTCTCCGATCCGCTCGAGAGGATCGTGGAGGCGGTGATGGACGAGAAGGCGACGCGCGAGATCAACCTGTTCGCGCTGGAGCGCCCGCGCCACCCGATCGAGAAGATGCTCGCGCTGGGAGCCAACATGCGCACCGACACCGACGGTGATGCCTATCCGGTCGTGGCGGCGGGCCTCTCGTTCGGCGTGTTTCCCGATAACATGCGCGCTCTGGACGGCGTCTGCGGCAACGTGGGCGGCGCGGCGGAGATGGTCGCCTCGGCCGCCGGGGCAGCCTATCTGGGAGTGCGCTCCACGGCGCGGTTCTGCGCTTCGAAGATCCAGAGCTGGGAGGCGCGGTACGACTTGTCCCGGGAGGACGAGGCCGTCATCCGGGAGCATGGGCTCGATCCGGCCCGCATGTATTCCATAGACGACCTCGTGCCCGGTCTGCGTGAAGCCGACGGCGCCTTCGTGGCCTGCGCCATCACCGACAACTGGCACATCCCCGGCCTGGATGCGGCCCTGGTCGGAGACAACTTCGCCACCGTCTGCGGCCTGTTCGTCGGGGCCGCCGGCACGGCGAAGATCTACAGGATCACTTTCAGCTTCACCCGCCCCCGCACCGAGACGGCCCGCGAGATCACGCCGCTCCTGACCCGCCTGCTGGCTCATTCGGAGAGCGACATCGGCGCCGCTGTGCGCCAGGCAGTGGCCGATCCCGCGCGCTCCGGGCGGCTGCGCCGCGAGATCGCGACCTCCTTCTACATGCACATCACCAACCGGGAGGATCTGGCGAGCGAGACCACTCCGATGGCGCTGGATCTGAGCGCGGCCTCGAAGGTCGAGCCGGCCGGCACGATGGCGCTGCTGCGGGCGCTGGAAGCCGCGGCGCCCGGGTGGTTCAAATAGGAATCACGCCCGGGCGATCCGCCTGATCGTCTCAGGAGCCTTCACGCGCTCGCGGACCATGTCGCGCGTGTTCAGAACGCCGAGCTTGCCGAACAGGAAGGTGAACTTGCCCATCAGCGCGGCGCGCAGCTGGGCCCGCGCGGACTCCGGCAGGTCCCAGCACTCCTTCTTGAATGGGCCCCAGGCCTGCTTGCGCGTCTTGTAATAGAACTGCTCCGGCGTCTCGCCGCTCTGGCGCTCGTCGGCGCAGTTCTTCTCCAGCCAGGAGTACATCCCCGCCTTGAGCTCCCGCGAAAAGGCCGCATGCTCGTACATCATGTTCTGAAAGTCGGTCGCCAGGTGCACCTCGCAGGCCTCGGACTTCGGGAAGTGATCGAAGGCATCGGCCGGCAGCGTGGAGGCGCCGTGCTGGACGGCGCCGGCCATGCCGTACTCCTCGCGTGAAATCCGCGAGATCTCGCGCAGCACGTCGAAGTCGATCTTCACCTTGGCGATGCTGCCGTCGGGAAGCGGCACGCCGCCGTGGCTCGTGCCGGTCTGGATGCTGATCTTGCTCGGGCCCTTCGCCCCCGGGGCGCGCCGCGACAGCTCCTCCAGGAAGCCGTCCATGTAGGCGCGCAGCTCCTCCGGGGTGGAGTTCTTCTTGCCCACCTCCCCGATCTCGCCGCCGATGGAGATCGTCATGCCGTCCTGCTGCCGGCTGCGCGCGTGCGCGGTGAGCTCGGCGGCGACGGCGGAGTTGTCGCGCTGCTGATCCTTCACCGTGGGGCGGGACAGGTCCACGATCGTGGAAGCATCGATGTCGATGTTGCCATAGCCGGCCGCGATCGCCTCGGAGATCAGCTCCTTGAGGGCTTTGATTTCGGCTTCGCGGGCCTCGCCTCCTTGAGCGAACTTCTTGGGATTGACCTGGTAGTGATCTCCCTGGATGAAGACCGGGCCGTCGAGTCCCTCGCGCACGCAGGCCGCCAGCACCACCGCGGCGTACTCGCCGGGGCGCTGGAAGGTGTACCCCATCTCGGAGCGGGCCAGCTCGAAGATCACCGCCCCGACGCTTCCCTCCCGCGCGGCGGCGGCCACCGCCCGCGCGCTGTCGTACACCATGCCGCGCAGGTTGATCGCGGGCGTGGTGAATCCGGAGATCTCGCCGCGGCCCATCGCGTCGTAGAGAGCCTGGATCGAGGCTGAACGGATCCCGGTCTGCCGCGCCGCCTCCCAGATCAGATCGCGCGCCCGGTTGCGCTCCGGCTCGGCCTCGGCGAAAACAGCCACTCGCGCCAGTTCGTCCATGACCTTCTCCCGGAGACGGCGGGCGTCCTTCACGGCGACATCACCGGATGGGGCGACCTCGAGGACTCCCTTCCAGGACTCGAGCAGCGCGGACAGACTCTTGTCAGACAAAGCTCTCTCCTTGGCGATAGCGCACGCAGGGTTTTTCGGACTCGTGACGTATGCGGGCCATTCTACACAGGCTGCGCGCGGCCGGGCAAGACTGAACGTCAGCCGACCATCACCCGGCGGCGGGTTTGCGGGGCGACGCGCGCGGCGGGAGTCAGGATGCCGGCCAGGTTGAGCGGGTCGGCCGCGCCCACGGACGCTGCGGGGCCGGGCTCCCTCTTGCGCAGGCGGCGCACCAGGTCGACCGCTTCGGGCAGGGCGAACTGCTCGCCGGAGAATCCGTTGACGAACCGCCCGCCGCGCACGTCGCCGCGCAGCTCTGCCAGGCGGCAGGCGCGGGCGATGTCGCGCCAGGGGATGGGAAGCCGCTCGCGGGTTATCAGGGTGCGGGCCAGCACGCCGTAGCGCGCCAGAAGCTGCCGGGCGGCAAACCACGCCACCTCGTCGGGTGCTCCGGCCGGCGCGTCCTCACCCGCGCGCAGCAGCGACCAGCGCCCCGCCGGCCAGCCGGCCGCTGCCGCGGCACGCCCGCCCCGCCGGCGCGGCCTGATCAGCCGGCGCAGTCCGGCGTACGAGTCACACGTCAGCAGGCCATGTCCGATCAGCTCGCCCAGGCCCATATCAAGATGTTCAGGGAGGCGCACTGCTGCGGCCCGCTCCAGCTCCTGCGAGAAGAGGGCTCCGCGGGCGCGCAGCACATCGAGCACCGCCCGGCCGTGGGCGCCCAGCGCGCTCTCATCAGTACCTCGGGCGCTCTGTGACATCGCCAACCACCCGGGCAGGTCGGCCCTCACCACCAGGCAGATCGGCACGCTGCGGATCGGCGCCGCGCCCGCGCCCCAGAGCCTCCCCCAGGCGATCTCGCCCGACAGCGTGATCTGATCCATCCACTCGGGCCGGTAGCCGCGCACGCGGGCGGAGAGGATCTGCGACTCCCACGCCGCGGCCGGTGCTTCGAAGCCTGCAAGCTGGCGGGCGATCTGCGCGACTCCGTGCGGCCCTTCGAGCCGGTGTCCCTCGTCTGCGTGCTGCCAGCAGGCCAGGAAGCGCCAGAGCGCTCCCGCCGAGACGGGCGCGATCTCGCGCCGCAGCCGGTCCAGCGTCTCGCGGTGGATCCGCGCCAGCAGCCTGCGATCGCACCATGCCTGAAGCCCTTCCATGCGGCACCGCAGCGCCACGCCGTCCCGCTCCAGCTCGGCAAGCAGCGGCTCGGCCTGCGCGGCCAGTCCGTACCTGCCGCCTGCGCCAACCATCACGGGCCCGAGCGCCTCGAGCCGCCCGCGCAGGACTCGCTTGTCGTCGCGCGGGGCCTCCGTGGCGAACCACCTGCCCTCCTCCAGCGACACCCTGCCTTGCGCCCGCAGCTCCTCCATCCAGACGTCCCACCCCGATGCTGCCGACTCCTCCGGTGTGGCGTACCCCATCCAGAGGAGCGCTTCGTGCAGCTGCTCGGCATCCTCGGCCGACGGCCACGCCTGCTCGCGCACGCGCGCCACGGCGTCGGGATCAAGCGCACCGAGCGTGTCGGCCGTGGCCGGATCCAGAATCCGGCGCGACATCACCGCCTGCGTGCGGCGCTCCTCCAGCGGGGCGTCATCCAGGAAGGCATACGGCATCGCGTGGAGCACACCCATGGCGAAAGGCGACGGACCGGACCTGTCCAGCGCGACGCGCCGGATCGTGCCGTCGCGCAGGCCGGAAAGCACCTCGATGAAGCCGTCGACATCCATCGCTTCGGTCAGGCAGTCGTGCAGCGTCTGCGCCACGATCGGATGGTCCCACGGAATCGGCACATCGCCGGGCGGCAGCGTCTCGCCGCAGGCCATCACCTGCGGGAAGGCGGCGGCGAGCAGATCGTCGGCCCGCATGCGCAGGATGGGCGCCGGGATGCGGCGGCCACCGCGGGTCCGGGGAAGCATCAGGGATCGCTGCACGTTCCAGCGCCAGCGCGCGGCGAACATCGGCGAGACCAGCAGTGCCTGGATCAGCACTTCGCGGGCCGTGGATGGGTGCAGGTAGTCGAACACTTCCTCCAGCTCGAAGCTGTGCTGCGGCCCCAGCGACAGGACGATCGCCTCTTCGTTGGCCGCCGCCTGCAGCTCGAAGCCGAACGCGCGGCAGAACCGCTTGCGCAGCGCGAGGCCCCACGCCCGGTTGATCCGGCCGCCAAACGGCGCGTGCAGCACGAGCTGCATCCCTCCCGTCTCGTCGAAAAACCTCTCGAGCACCACGCAGCGCTGGGTGGGTGCGGCGCCCAGCGCCTCCACTCCCTCCCTCAGGTATGCGGCCAGCTGCGTCGCGGCAGCCCCCGTGACTCCCGGCAGGCCCAGCAGCCATCCCTCGTCACCACCCTGCTGCCGGACGCGCGCGACCGATGCGGACAGCTCGCGGCTGCGCGCCGGCCCCTCGGCGATCCAGAACGGCAGCGTTGGCGGCGCGCCCGCCGCGTCGGCCACGCGCACCTTTCCCTGCTCCACCTTCAGGATGCGCCACGACGCGTTGCCCAGCTGGAAGATGTCTCCCGCGTTGGCCTCGATGGCGAAGTCTTCGTGGATCGTTCCCACCGGGACCTCTTCGGGCTGCAGCACCACCTGGTAGTCGGCCGTGTCCGGGATGGCGCCTCCCGAAGTGATGGCGGCCAGACGCGCGCGCGCCGTGGCGCGCAGCCTGCCCCGCACGCCGTCGCGGTGCAACAGCGCGTATCGCCCCTCCGCGTGCAGCGCCACGACGGCATCGAGCTGGGGCCGGGTCAGGTCGCGCCAGGGCCACGCCTGGCTCAGACGTGAATGAAGCTCGTCCACCTGCCAGGTCTCCGCCACGCACGCGGCGACCACCTGCTGCGCCAGGATGTCGGCCGCCGCCGGCGTCCCCGGCGTGCGATCCAGCAGGCCCGACCGCACGGCGTCGAGCAGCCCGGCCGCGCAGACCAGCTCGTCGCGCGTCAGGGGGAAGATCCTTCCCTTGGGCTTGCGCGACAGGGCATGTCCGGATCGGCCCACGCGCTGCAGGAACGTCGCGATGGAGGAGGACACGCCGGTCTGGATCACCAGGTCCACCTCGCCGACGTCGATCCCCAGCTCCAGCGAGGCGGTGGCGACCAGGGCGCGCAGGCGTCCTTCCTTGAGCTGCTTTTCAGCGGTCAGCCGGCGGTCGCGCGCCAGGCTGCCATGGTGGCTGGTCACGGTGCCGGCTCCCAGCTCCTGCGTCAGGCGCGCCGCCACCCGCTCGGACAGCTTGCGCGTGTTGACGAAGACCAGCGTGGTGCGGTGCTCGCGGATCAGCGCGGCCATCCGCGCGTAGATCTCCTGCCAGGTCTCGTGCGAGCAGACGGTCTCGAGCGGTGAGCCGGGCACCTCGATCGCCAGATCCAGATCGCGGCCGCTGCCCGCGTCCACCAGCGCGCAGGTGCGCCCCGCTCCCGCCAGGAGCTGTCCCACCTCCTCGAGCGGGCGCACGGTGGCCGAAAGACCGATCCGCTGCGGCGCATGCAGCGCCAGCGCTTCGAGCCGCTCCAGTGAAAGGGCGAGATGCGCGCCGCGCTTGCCTCCCGCCATGGCGTGGATCTCATCCACGATGACGGTGCGCACCGTGCGCAGGATCCGGCGCCCTCCTTCGCTCGTCAGGAGGATGTAGAGCGACTCGGGAGTGGTGACGAGAATGTGCGGCGGCCGGCGGCTCATGGCGGCGCGCGCCGACTGCGGCGTGTCGCCCGATCGCACCAGGACGCGCACCTCGGGCAGCGAGGCGTCCGCGGCGCGCAGATCCGCCAGAGGTCCCTGCAGGTTCTTCTGGACATCGTTGGCGAGTGCTTTCAAGGGCGAGACGTACAGCACCTGTGTCGCGTTTGCGAGGGCCGGCCCCTGCCGCAGCAGGTCGTCGATCGCCCAGAGAAAGGCCGCCAGCGTCTTGCCGCTGCCGGTGGGGGCGCAGATGAGGGTGTGGCCCCCCTGCCGGATGACCGGCCAGCCCTGAATCTGCGGCGGGGTGGGACGGCCCAGCCGCTCGGCGAACCAGCGGCGGATCGGGGGGCAGAAGCCCTCGAGCTGATCGGGCGCGGGATCGATGGAAGCGGACATGGCGGCGGAGCGGCTCTCCGGAGGCGGCTTGCTTCAGCCTATCAGAGCCTTTGGAGGCACGCATCCTCCGGAGACACGAAGGGCCGCCGGGAGCATCACCCCCCCCCAAGGGGAAAAGTGGATTTCCAGGCCGAGGGCCTTCGAGGCCCTCGGCCTGCATTCAAGCGCGGACTAGTTCGTGGCGCATTGGAGCAGTGAGCCGGCGTCGGTACAGATCCGGTTCATGTGCGTTGCCCCGTTGTTGCATCCACCGCCGACGTTGCCGAAGTGGTGCAGTCCCCAGACCCTGCTGCCGGTGGAGTTCATGATCGGCGAGCCGGAGGAGCCGCCCTCGCTGTCGCAGCCATAGGAGAACTGGCTCTGCGACGGCGTGCCGGACAGCGTCAGGTTGATCGACGTCACGTCGCACAGCGTCGTCTGGCCGCTGTTTTCGTACTTGCCGAGCCGCTTGGCGCCCCCGCCCGGATGCTGTGGGAACAGCATCACCGAGCCGGCGCTGGGCTTGACGGTGGTCGGGATCAGCTCGCCCCAGGTCGCCTCGGGGTTTCCCTGCAGCGTGAAGATCGTGTAGTCAAAGCCTCCCGTGACGGGCGACGTCCTGAGGAACGTCCCGCCGTTGTAGTTGGAGGCCGCCGCCAGCGTCGTCCCGGTGCAGGTCGTGGTCTGATAGTTGAACCTTGCCTGCACTGTGTTGGTTTCCGACTGCGTGTCGAAGCAGTGGTTGTTCGTCACCATGGTGCTGGAGTTGGAGCCCCGCGCCAGCCACCCCGTGCAGACGAAAGAGGATCCACCTGACTGGAACAGCAGCCGCGCGATGGGCCTGAAGATGTTCGGGCTCGGGCTGGTGTAGCAGGCGACGTTGCGACGGCCATCGCTGCCGCAGATTACCTCAGGCGTGGGGACCTCGTTGGGGAGCGTCCCGTGCGCCACCTCGGTGACGGTGTACCCCCCGCCGGCCCTGCGCCCTCCGTAGATGCGGACGATCGCCGTGTCCCCTTCCACGGAGAAGGCCCAGAAGTCGCCGCTGCCATGGGGGCCGCGGCCGGTGTACCGGTGTCCCTTCGGCGTCTTTGCAGAGCCGCCCGGCTCGCTGACAGTCAGAAAATCGCCGGGCGCCAGGTCGAAGTCGGTGAAGTGGACCCGGATCCACAAAGCGCCTGGGGACTTGATCTCGTCTTCCCAGACTACCGAGCGCTTTCCGGTGCCGATCGGGTAGGGCCGCGGCGTGGCCGCGTAGTACGAGTAGACGTCTCCTGCCTTGACCCGGCCGGCGATCTCCGCGTTGATGGTGGTTGCCTGCGCCACGGCGCCTGCGGCCAGCCCAAGAATGAGGCCGGCGACCAGCGTACGCTTCATACCCTCTCCTGCATGAGGGCCGTGCAAACCCGGCGCCCCCCGCGCCGAAGGCACGGCTTAGAGCGGAGCTCAGGGGGTGGCTGACGCCACGTGTCGTGACTTCATACCCCTCATGCACGGAGCCTGTCAAGACCCCGCGAGAGATCAGAGAGAGACAATGTCGAATTGTTCGTGGTGCAGCGTCGAATCGGACCGGATCGCGATGTCCAGGCCGGCCAGCTTCGGCATCCCCGCCGTGATGACCGACCGATCGTGCTCCAGCGACTGGGCGACTTCCGGGTTGGCCCGGATGATCAGCCGCTTGCCGTCGAGGCTGGGGGCCAGCTTCTGCAGCTCGCGGTGGATCTCGAACATCACCGTGTCGGGAGCCTTGATCTTCCCCGCGCCGGAGCAGTAGGGGCAGGTCCGGCAGAGAATCCGCTCGAGGCTCTTCTTGGTGCGCTGGCGGGTGATCTCCACCAGCCCGAAGTCCGAGATCGCCAGCACCTTGGTGCGCGCCCGATCGCTGAGCAGCTCCTTTTCGAACGCTTCGAAGAGCTTCTTCTTGCTCTTGCGCTCCTCCATGTCGATGAAGTCCACCACGATGATGCCGCCGAGGTCCCGCAGCCGGAGCTGGCGCACGATCTCGCTGACCGCCTCGAGGTTGGTCTTGAGCACGGTGTCCTCGAGGTTGCGCTTGCCCACGAACTTGCCGGTGTTGACGTCGATGGCCACCAGCGCTTCGGTCTGGTTGATCACGATGTAGCCGCCCGACTTGAGCCAGATCCGGCTGCGCAGGGCCTTGTCCAGCTCGGCCTGCACGCCGTACTTTTCGAAGATCGGGAAGCTGTCCCTGTACATCTGGATCCTGTCGACCATCTCGGGCTGCAGCCGGCGCACGAGCCAGACCGCTTCCTCGTAGGTGGCCTCATCGTCGATGACGACCTTGGTCACCGAGCTGTTGAGCTGGTCGCGCAGGATGCGCGGCACCACCGACAGCTCGCGGTGCACCTCGGCGGGGGCGGTGACCTTCTCCGCCTTGCGCCGGATATCCTCCCAGATCGAGACGAGGTAGCGCGCGTCGGCCTCGAGCTCCGCCTCGTCGCAGCCTTCTGCGACGGTGCGCACGATGAACCCCATGCCCTCGGGCCGCACGCGGTCCAGCACCTTGCGGAGCCGGTGCCTCTCTTTCGCGTCGCCGATCTTGCGCGACACGCCGATGTGATCCACCTGCGGCATGAGCACCAGGAAGCGCCCGGGCAGCGTCACGTACGACGTGATGCGGGCGCCCTTCGTGCCGATCGGATCCTTGGTCACCTGGACGAGGAGCTCCTGTCCCTCGGTGATCAGGTCCTCGATCCGCGCGTCCCGGTTGACCTTGGGCGCCGCATCGCGGATCGCGTCGCCTCCTTCCACATCGTCGAGGTTGAGCAGCCCCTCGTAGGCGTCGTACCCCGGAGAGATGTCCGACACATACAGGAAGGCGTCGCGGTCGAGGTTGCAGGCCACGAAGGCCGACTGCATCCCGGGGAGCACTTTGGTCACGCGCCCCTTGTAGACATTGCCCACCACCGGGCGCGTTGCCTCGCGCTCGATGAAGATCTCGGCCAGCGTCCCCCGTTCCAGGATCCCGACGCGGGTCTCATGCGGGGCGGCGTTGATGACGACCGATTTTTCGACCGCGCCATGCTCGCGCCGCTGCGCTTCGCGGTGACGGTCCGGCCGCTCCCGCCGGCCCGCTTTCCGCCTGCGGCCCTCCCTGCCGGGCACGCCGGCCGGCTCTCCGCCCGTCGAGCGCGTCGCATCAGAGTCGGGCTCCTGAGCTGCGGGCTGCGCGGCTCCGTCATACGCCGCCTCGCCTATCACGTCAGGCGCGCCATTGCTCGAATCCCCATTCACCACGATCCTGGGGGCGTGTGCCTCGGCCAGCTCGGACTCGGCTGCGGCCACGGCCATCTGTTGCTCCGTCCTGCGCCCTCCCCTGCGGCGCGTGCCTCCCCTTCCCCGGCCTCCGCGCCGGCGTGAGGGGCGCCGTCCGGGCGGACGCCCGGCGGGCGGCTCTCCCCCCCCCTCCCGAGGCACCGTATCTCCTGAAGGCGCATCCGCCGGCAGGACCGAGGGCCGCCATGCGGGCACTTCGGCATCTGCGGCTGCCGTAAAGGGCACGGCCGGTTGGGATCTGTGCGCGGGGCTGACGCTTTCGCCGGCGACGCCCCCGTTTCCAGGCTCCGCCCAGCCTGTCCCGGCGTCCGCGCCGGCTGCGCCCTCGGCGGGCCCGGCCGCCGCGGCTTCGGTGGACCCCGGCACCTCATTCAATGGTTTGCGTTGACCTCTGTTGGACCCGCCACGATGGCGCCGTCCCCTTCCGCGTCCGCCACGATGGCGACGGCGCGGTTTCAATTCACCAGACATCTCATCCTCACATTGAGAACCAATCCCAGGGCCGCGTAGGTCGTGACCAGGGACGAGCCTCCATAAGACATGAGGGGCAGGGGGACACCCGTCGTGGGCATCAACCCCAGAATCACCCCGATATTAAGAATCGCTTGCGAACACAGGACCGCCGCGACGCCCATGGCGATGTACGCCCCGAGCCGATCGCGCGCGCTGCGCGCGGCCGCGACGATCCTGGAAAACAGCACGAAATAAACGATGAGGGCGCATGCCGCCCCCGCGAATCCGATCTCCTCCGCCATCACCGACATGATGAAGTCCGTGTGGCTTTCCGGCAGGAACTCGAGCTGACCCTGCGATCCCTGAAGGAGCCCCCTTCCCCACAACCCTCCGGATCCCACGGCGATGCGCGACTGCAGCACCTGCCAGCCCGCCCCCTGAGGATCGCTGAGCGGATCCAGGAACGTCAGCACGCGCTCCTTCTGATAGGGCTTGAGCACGCCGCCGAAGTAAACCATCGGAATCATCAGCGCTGCAACAAGCCCGAGGATCATCAGCAGCTTCCACCTGATGCCCGAGAGCACCACCACCACGAACAGCAGGGGCAGGAAGGGCAGTGACGAGCCCAGATCGGGCTGCGCGGCAATCAGGAAGACAGGCAGCCCCACGATCCCCACCAGCATCATCAGGCTGCGCGAGCTCAGGCCGAATCCTTTCTTTTCCTCCACGTAGCGGGCAAGCATGAGAATCGTCGCCAGCTTGGCCGCCTCGGCCGGCTGGAGATTGAAAAACCCCAGCTCGAACCACGAGCGCGAGCCCGAGATCGCGCGCGCCGATATCAGCACCAGCAGCAGCAAGCCGCAGCACAGCGCGTACGCCGGCACGGCCAGCCCTGCCCAGAACCGGTAGTCCACCGCCACGGTGATGACGAAGACGACGGCGGCGACAGCCAGCCACATCACCTGCCGCTGGAACAGCCCGCCGCCCGACAGACGCGTGGCGCTGTAGAGCATCAGCAATCCGAGCCCGGTGGCCACCGCCATGGCGGCCACCAGGACCCAGTCAAAGGTTCCCAGCGCGCGCCGCTGCAGCATCTGCCACCTGTGAGCCGGCGGAGGGCTCCGCGTGCGGGGCCTTCTCCTCCGACTCGAAGAACTTCTGAAGCACTCTCTGCACGATCGGAGCGGCCGTGGTGCCGCCGTGTCCGCCGTGCTCCACGATCACCGCAAACGAGATGCGCGGATTGCCCAGAGGGGCGAACCCCACAAACCACGCGTGGTCGCGCATCTCGGGTGGCAGGTCCTCGTCCTTCACGCCGGCCGAGCCGGCAAAGACCTGCGCGGTGCCCGTTTTTCCGCACACATCACGTCCTTCAATCTTCGCCCTGGTGCCGGTGCCCCACTCGTTGACCACGGCCCACTCCGCCTGGCGCACCACCTCCAGGCTGCGCGAGCCGATCACGTCCGCATCGCCTTCAGCCGCGCCGGAGGCCGGCTGGCCGCCCGCCCGCAGCCTGGGGCGGATCCGGCGGCCATCCATCGCGATGGCTCCCTGCGCCACGGCCATCTGCAGAGGGGTGACCAGAAGGGGCCCCTGCCCGATAGACACCGACGTGGTTTCGCTCGGGTACCAGCGATCCTTGTGCGTCTTCATCTTCCATTCGGGAGTCGGGACAAGTCCCTCGGCCTCGTTGGCGATGTCCAGACCGGTGCGCCTCCCCAGCCCGAACAGCTTGGCGTACTTGGCGACTGAATCGATTCCGAGGCGGCTGCCCAGGGTGTAGAAGTAGACGTTGCAGGAAACCTGGATCGCCTGCTTCATGTTCACGTAGCCATGCCCCGATTTTTCGTGGCAGAGGAACCGGCGGCCGTAGAAGACTCCGGATCCGCCGCAGAAGATCGTCGTGGAGGGGACCGCAACCCCCTCCTCGAGCGCCGCGGCGGCCATGACGGGCTTGAAGGTGGAGCCCGGCGAGTAGCCGCTCTGGATGGCGCGATTCTGGAGCGGCTTGAGGGGATCTTCGACCAGCCCCTTCCAGAACTGCCGCGTGAACCGACGGGCAAAATAGTTCGGGTCATATCCGGGCCGGCTGGTGATGGCGAGCACATCGCCGCTGCGCGTATCCAGGAAGACCCCGGCACCCACCATATCGCCAAACGCCGCGTCCAGCTCGCGCTGCATGTCCAGGTTGATCGTCAGACGGATATCAATTCCCGGCACCGGAGGGATGCTCCCTGCCAGATCGCCCATCACCCGCCCGCCGCTGTTGACCACGACGCGCCGCTGTCCCCGTACACCATGCAGCTCGCGGTTGTAGGCGCGCTCCACGCCGGTCTTGCCGACGATATCGCCCTGCACGGAGCCCTCGAACTCGGGATTGTCCAGCATCCCCTTGCCGATCTCGCCGACATATCCCAGGTAGTGCGAACCGGACTTCCCCTCCTGGTAGGAGCGCTTCATCCCCATGGAGATCGAAATCCCGGGCAGGTCGGCGCTGCGCGCCTCCACGAATGCGGCCACTGCCAGCGAGACATCGGAGGCCAGCACCAGCGGCTCGTGCCGCGGCCTGACGGACGCCTTGCGCAGGGCCAGCATCAAATCGTCCACGCTGGTTCCCAGCGCCGGCGCGACGAGCCGGAGCGCCTCTTCCGGGCGGGCCGCGTGCTCGCGATCCAGCACCACGTCGAACGCTGGTCTGTTGCGGGCGATCAGGCGGCTGTACCGATCCAGGATCGCCCCCCGCGGAGGCGCCAGCACCAGCTGGCGGCCGCGGTTGGCTTCTGCCATTTCCGTGTACCGGACCCCTTCGACCACCTGCAGGTAGTAGAACGCCAGCAGATACGAAAAGAAGACGGCCCCCACGAATACGGACAGTACCGTGATGCGGGCGGAGAACTGCGTCGCTTCGACATATTCCTTGTATTCGACTCGATGCTTGAAGTCAGGTGTCATGAGGCTGGCCGCGGCCGGATCACTGCGGCGCCTGGCGCCGGAACGCGCCGATCAGCAGGGTGCCCGCGATGCAGGTGCCCAGCATCGCCTCGAGCAGGAACGGCAAGGACAACGGTGCGAACCGCCGGCCCATGATCGCCAGGGTGCCCATCTCGATAGCCCGGGACAAAACGGCGGCTGCGGCGATGACCAGCACGCGCGGGAGCGCCGGGCCGAGGGCCAGCCTGAGGCCCATCATGCCCACGAGGTAACCAACGAGCGCTTTGGAGAGTGCGTTAAGACCCAGCAGAGTTCCTTGCAGTACGTCCTGAAGAAGCCCGGCAGCCAACCCGACCATCAGGGCGCTGCCAGGACCTTGCGTGATGCCGTAGTATAGAACGACTATCAGGGGAAGATCAACGAACGCCATCGTGCGGGGCCAGGCGCCGGCCAGGACAGACTGCAGGACAACCGAGCCCAGGAGCGCGCTGAGGAACCTGAGGGTGCTCGCCATGCTCACCATCCTCACCGCGGCGGCAGCTGATCGGGCGCGGGGCGTGCCGGGTCCGCCCCGAGCGCATCGGCCTGGTTGGGCAGCCCGTCGGGCACGGGGATGTCGGTGCGGCGCAGGATCAGCACTTCCTCGAGCTGGTTGAAATCGACCCGCGGCACCGCCGTGATGCGCCGCAACAGCCTGCCTGATCCGGAGACTTCCCCCACCTCGGCCACGGCGAGTCCCTTGGGGTAGATGCCGTCGAGCCCCGAAGTGACCAGCAGGTCCTCCTTGCTCACATCGTCGGCCCTGAAGATGTACTCCAGCGTGCACAGATCCGCTCCGGCTCCAAGCAGGATCCCCTGCACGCGCGTGCGCTGGACGATGACGGCCGTTCCCGCGGCGCTGTCGGTGATGAGCTGGATCTTTGCAAGGCCCGGGCTGACCGACCAGACTCGCCCGACGATCCCCGCGGCGGACACCACGGGCATGTTCTTGCGGATGCCCGATTCGGTTCCGCGATTCACCAGGAGGGTCCGGGAGATGCCGCGCGTGGAGCTTCCCACCACGTTGGCGGGCACCGACTCGACGCTCAGCGCGTCGCGCAGCTCCAGCAGCGTGCGCAGGCGCGAGTTCTCCATCCTGGCTTCCTCGAGCTTCTGGTTCTCCAGCCGCAGGAGGGTGAGCTGCTCTTCGAGTGAGGCGGTGCGCTGGCGCGCGCCGCGCAGGTCGACATAGTTGGACCAGGCGCCGGCCACGCTGTCGGAGACCGCCGAGACGGCGCGCACGGCGGGCGAGGCAATGCGCATCAGCGAGCCTTCGGGTGCGCCCGCCTCCTGCCGGCGCACCTGCACGCTCATGAGGATGAAGAGCGACGCCAGCACCACCAGCAGCAGGATCGGCAGGCGGCGGTCACGCAGAAAATTGGTCATCGAAGAACCGTCAGAGGTCCGGTGGCCGCCGCGCGCGGGGTGCGCGGTGAAGCTGCTCGCGGGCGCGCCCTGACACCACCGATCTCCGCGCGCGAGCGCGGTGGGGCGGCGTGCGCAGCCACGGGGAGCCTTCCCCCGGACCAGTCCTTAATCGAGGGAGACTTTCCTCAGCAAGTTGAAATCGGTCAACATGCGCCCGGTGCCCAGCACCACGGACGAGAGGGGATCGTCAGCCATGGATACCGGGAGCCCCGTCTCCTCGCGGAGACGGCGGTCCAGGTTCTTCAGCATCGATCCTCCTCCGGTGAGCACGATCCCCTTGTCCACGATGTCGGCCGACAGCTCGGGCGGCGTCTGTTCCAGCGCCACGCGGACCGCGTCGATGATGGTGCTGACCGTCTCGGCCAGCGCCTCGCGGATCTCTTCGTCGGTGATCGTGATCGTCTTGGGAATGCCGTCCACCAGATCGCGGCCCTTGATCTCCATGCTCAGCTCCTCGTCGAGCGGAAAAGCCGAGCCTATCCTCATCTTGATCTCCTCGGCGGTTCTCTCGCCGATGAGCAGGTTGTACTTGCGCTTGATGTACTGAATGACGGCTTCGTCCATCTCGTTGCCGGCGACGCGCACCGTGCGGGAGTAGACGATCCCCGCCATCGAGATGACCGCCACGTCGGTCGTGCCCCCGCCGATATCGATGATCATGTTCCCCATCGGCTCGGTGATCGGCAGCCCGGCGCCGATGGCGGCGGCCATCGCCTCCTCGACCAGGTAGACCTCGGTGGCCCGCGCCTTGATGGCGGAGTCCTTGACGGCGCGCTTCTCCACCTGCGTGATCTCGGATGGAACGCCGATGACGATGCGCGGCCTCACGCCCATGTTCCGGTTGTGGGCCTTGCGGATGAAGTAGTCCAGCATCTTCTCGGTGTGCTCGAAATCCGCGATGACGCCATCCTTCATCGGCTTGATCGCCACGATGGTCCCGGGTGTGCGGCCAAGCATCTCCTTGGCTTCGCGCCCGACCGCCTCGACCTTTCCCGTCTTCTGGTTGACCGCCACGATGGACGGCTCGCAGACGACGATCCCCTTGCCCTTGGCGAAGACCAGCGTGTTGGCGGTGCCCAGGTCGATGGCCAGGTCATTCGAGAACATGCTCATGATCGAGCGAAGGTGGAATGCCACTAAACGTGTCCTTTCTGCTTGAGGGCATCGACGGGCGCCAGCGCGACGCCGTTCTTGCCCCGATCCTTGACCTGGTACATGGCCTGATCGGCCCTCTGGATGAGATCTTCGCGCGTCTGGCCTGTGTCCGGGAACGTAGCCACTCCAAATGAGGCAGTCAACCGGACCGAGAGCCCCTGCTCCGCCAGAAAGGCCCGCTCCTCGATGCTGGCGCGGATCCTCTCGGCGATGATGCCGGCTCCCGCAGCGCCCGTCTGAGGCAGGATGATGGTGAACTCGTCGCCGCCGTATCGCGACACGATATCGATCTCGCGCACGGTTTCCTGGATCACCTGTCCGACCTCGTACAGCGCCCGGCTGCCCGCCAGGTGGCCATGACGGTCGTTGACTTCCTTGAACCCGTCCAGATCCAGGAAGATAAGCGACACCGGGACTCCATAGCGCCGGGATCGCTTGATCTCGCGGCCCAGGTGCACATTCAGGTACCTGGAATTGAATAGTTTGGTCAAATCATCAGTCACCGTCAACTCGGCCGACTTCTGGTAGAGGATGGCGTTTTCGATGGCGATCGCCCCGGGCTCCACCAGGACCATCACCATATCGAGGTCCTGGGGGGTGAATTGCCCGCGCCGCTTGTTGATCAGCTCCACGGCGCCTATGATGCGCCCCCTCGAGATGAGCGGGGCGCAGAGGATCGAGCGGGTGTGGCCGGCCAGCGTGTCGAAGCGGGAGTCGAAGCGCCGGTCCTGACTGACGTCATTAATAATGAGCGGCTTGCGGTACTGGACCACCCATCCCGCCACCCCCTGCCCAACCCGCAGCCGGTGGCTGCGCACCCCCGTCACCTTCTCACCCTGGACCAGCTCGAGCGACATGGTGTGCTCCTTGTCGTCCACCAGCAGCAGGCTCCAGGCCTCCGCGGAGATCAGCACCTGGGCGCGGCTCATGACGATCTCCATCACCTTGCGCGGCTCGAGGACCGAGTTGGCCGCCTGGGAGATATCAGACAGGACCGACAGCCTGCGCGCCAGCGAGCGCGCCTGACCCCGGGAGATCGCCAGCCTGCTCTCCAGCGCCATCATCTCCGCTTCCTGGCGCAGCGCCGACACGATCAGATCGAGCGGCGTTCCCGGCGGCAGCGCCCGGCGGAAGCCGGCCGGCGGCTTGCCGCTCGCACGGGCTCCGGCAAGCGCGATGAAGGGCAGATCGCGCCTCAGCGCGCAGCAGGCGCGCGCGGTGGTGCGCTGCCTGGCGGCGCCCTGCACGGCCCAGACCACTCCCAGCCAGACGCGGCCCGGGGCGGTCAGATGGCCCCGCGCATCGGATGGCGCACACCAAGTGACCGCCACGCCGCCCACTCTGGCGGATTGCCGCACCACAGACCGGGGCCGCGGTCCGACCAGCAGAATCCCGGGCGAGGCTGTCATCAGTAGGGATCCACCGTGGCTGGCTTTTCGATCTTCGTCTCGTTGCCCGCCAGGTCCTGCGCCACGAACGGAATCCGGTTGAGCCCTTCATGCTTGAGCGTCACCACGGTGGTGAAGGAGCCGTCGTCGTAGACATCCACCTTGCGGCCCATCACGGTGAGCAGCGAGCCTGGCTCGGTCTTGCCTCTCACGATCACCTGGCTGGCAAAGACCAGGAAATCGTCGATCTCGAGCATCGGAGGGATGGTGTCGCCCGTCTGGGCCAGCCGGGCCGACATCATCTTGAAGCGGCGCGCCGGCGAAAAGTCGCTGCTGGAGCCATCGGTGTACTGGGCCGCCACGCGCCAGTAGTAGCCCCCTTCCTGCAGGTTCGGCAGCGTCACCGCAGTGTTGCCCAGATCCCCCAGATCCACGGTGGGCTCGGCAAACAGGGGCGCCACGGCGATCTGCAGCCGGTAGCTGATCGCCTCCTCGGAGGGCTCCCAGCTCAGCTCCACGGGAGGCGAGACATTGTCCTTGCGGACGTAGACCTTCTGATCCATCGGGGAGAGCATCGTGGGAGGCAGCTTCACCCGCTGGACCTCCGACACCTTCGACTGCCCATCGACATGCAGCTTCTCGAACGCGCCCACCTTGAGCGCCGGCCCGCTGCCGGCCGACACGGTGGCCTCTCCCGCGGTCACCTGCACTACGGTCTTTTCCTGCGCGCGGTCGAAGGCGACCTCGAACTCACTGCGATCGGCCGCCCGCGCCGACGTGGTCTGCGTCGTCACTTCGTGGAAGGAGCCTTCGGCCACCGGCTCCTGTGTTGAGGCCAGGATGCGTCCTTCGCGCAGGCGCTCCTTGATCTGCTGGACCCGGGTGGCCGGGTTGTCGTAGAGCTCCTTGATTTCCAGAAGCGAGCCGGGCTTGATCGTGGTGATGGTGCCGTTGAAATAGATGATCTGCGCGCTGGCGCGGCTGCTCGTCTTGACCTGATCGCCCGTCTGCAGCGACATACCGTTTTCCGCGGAGCGCCAGGTCAGCTCGCGCACGCGCTTGACCTTCACGTCGCCTTCAATCCGGTAGAACTGCACTTCCCGGGCGGATTCCCCCCGCTCGATGGCGATCGCCTTTTCAGCCGACAGCTTGCTCTCGGTGGCCGCCTTGCGCGCGTCCTGGTAGTTGGAGGCGTCGTACTGGCGCCGCGCCTCGGCCAGCAGCCGCTGCGCGGTCTGCTTGAGCTCGATGGTGTTGCCCTGGCCGGTGGCAGGCCCGGCGCGCTCCAGGGCATCCTCGGCCTGGTCGATCGACTCGCGCGCCTCGGCCCTGGGAGAGCCCTCGTAGACCAGCTTCAGCCATGCGTAGTAGGAGCCAATGCCCCCCGCAGCGACCAGGGTCACCACGGCCAGGACGATGCTGCGATAGCTGACGTTGAACCAGTCCAGGACGACGGAAGGCTGCTGTCCGCCCCGCTTCGTTGCCACTGCATCCCCTGTAGGTTCAAGATGTTAAGCTTGGCCCTTGCGCAACCCCTCACGCGGGCGGGCCGGCCTCTCGCGGCACACAGCCGCCAAGACGCGGCAAATCTATTTGTTTTGCCGCAGAGGGCAACTCTGCCGACAGCCCGGACCAGGCGGCTCGAGCGGACCGGGCGGCTAACATTTCTTGATATGGCTCCCCTCCCGGTCTAGAATCAGCCCCTTCCCCGGGAGGTTTCAGGCCAAAATGCTCGATCTCATGCGCAAGGCCAACAGGGTCAAGTGGATCCTGTGGTTAATCATCCTGCCCGTGGTGGCATCCTTCGTGATCGCCATCTTCGCCGTCTGGGGCGGGGCGGGCAGCGCGGGCTCGGCTTCGGGAAACGCTGACTGGGTGGCCCGCATCAACGGCCACACCATCACCCGCCGCGACTTCGAGCGGCACCGCCAGCTCGTGGAGGCCCAGACACGCCAGCAGTTCGGCGAGCAGTACGATCAGATGCGCGAAAACCTGCGCGGCTACATCAACCAGACCGCCCTCTCGCAGCTCGTGGCGCAGACTCTGGCCTGGTCGGAAGCAGTGGACATGGGGCTGGAGGCCTCCCCGGGAGAGGTCGCCGACGCCATCGTGAGCTCGCCCGCGTTTCAACGCAACGGCGTCTTCGTGGGCCGCCAGGAGTACATCGCCGAGCTGGGCTCGCGCGGCTACGACGTGGGAGAATGGGAAAGCGCCGTGACGCGCGACCTGACCGCCGACAAGCTGCGCGTCTTCATGGGCACGCTGGCATCCGTGAGCGACGCCGACGTGGAGAAGGCGTTCAACGAGGATGGGCAAAATGCCGAGGTGGACTACGTCCTCCTGAAGCCGGCTGACTTTCCCGCAACCGGAGAGCCCTCCGGCAGCGAGATCGAGGGCTTCTACCGCGCGCACCAGGCCGACTACATGACTCCCGAGAAGCGGCGCGCCCGCTTCGTGCTGATCGATCGCGGCTCGTTGACCGCGTCGGTGCAGGTTCCCGAGGAGGAGATCGCGGCCGAGTACGAAAAGAACAAGGACACGATCTACCGCGGCAGCGAAGAGCGCCGCGCCAGCCACGTGCTCTTCAAGACCGCGCCCACGGCGTCACAGGCGGAAATCGACGCGACCCGCGCCAAGGCCGAGACGATCCTGGCGCTGGCCCGCGGGGGCGAGGATTTCGCCGAGCTGGCGCGCCAGAATTCCGAGGACTCCTCGGCACCCGCGGGCGGCGACCTTGGCTGGTTCGGCAAGGGCCGCATGGTCCCCGAGTTCGACGCCGCCACATGGGCGCTGTCGGAAGGGCAGGTCAGTGACGTGGTCAAGACGCAGTTCGGGTTCCACGTCATCAGGCTGACGGGCAGCCGGCCCGAGGGGGTCCGCCCGCTGGACGACGAGATCCGCGGCCAGATCCGCCAGCGGCTCGCCGGCTCCAGGACCCAGGAGCTGCTCCAGCAGAGGGCCGACGCGTTCTCCAGGAAGCTCGGCGACCAGACGCAGTCCTTCGAAGCCACCGCCGCGGAGTCGGGCTACAGCATTCTGGACACGGGCATGTTCGGCAGGGCGGAGCCGGTCGGCACGCTGGGCCGCTCGCCGCAGCTCTCCGACGAGATCTTCCGGCTCGAACAGGGCGAGGTCAGTGGCGCCGTGAGCATCGGGCAGGGCGTCGTCTTTGCCCGTCTCGAGGAGATCAAGGCGCCTGAGGCCTCGCCGCTGGCGATCGTGCGGGAGCGCGTGAAGGAGGAACTGGCGGTGTCCCGGTCCAAGGACAAGGCGCGCACAGCAGCCCGCGAGCTCGCAGCCGCAGGAGCGGATCAATTCAAGGCCACCGCGGACAGGAAGAAATGGGAGGTCAAGAGCACCGGCGAGTTCAGCCGCAAATCGGCGCCCGCGGCCTTCGACGATGACATCAAGAAGGCCATCTTCGCGGCGCGAGGCGGCGAGGTGATCGGCCCGCTGGATGCATCCGACGGCGTGGCCGTCGTCCGCGTGATCAAGCGCGGCCCCTCGGCCGAGGAGATCCCCGCTGTGAAGGCGCGGCTGCGATCGAGCCTGCTCGCAAGCCGCCGGGACGAAGCCTACGGAGCCTTCCTGCAGAACGCGTTCCGCAACGCGGACCACACCGAGAACACGGAGCTGCTCGCAGAGCTGGCCGGCGTCCCGCGCTGACAGCCTTTTCTTCCTCGTTGGGCTATTCCGTCAGCGAATCTTCAACAGATCGTTGTGGATCCTTGCCGCCCCGGTTCCCGGATTTATATTTCTCCGGGCACCGACAGACCCCCGCTCCGTCGCACCGGAGGGAATCCGCATGAGCTCGCGCTCGGCTGAAATGAGCTTCCGCAAAGGAGTGCAGGCGCTCGACCAGAGACGCTATCTGGAGGGACTCGCCTTCTTCGAGTCCGCCCTGAATCAGGAGGAGCGCTCCGCCAGCCCGGCGCCTCGGATGAAATACCTGTCCTATTACGGAGTGGCCCTTTCGATGGCCGCAGGCCGTTCGCAGGAAGCGATCGAGATGTGCGAGCGCGCGCTGTCGGTGGAGTTCTACAACCCCGATCTCTACCACAACCTGGCGCGGGTCTACCTTGCCGCCGGCGATCGCCGGCGCGCATACAAGGCTCTCGTCCAGGGGTTGCGGATCGAGCGGGGGCATCAGGGTCTGGTGACCGAGATGAGGAGGCTGGGACTGAGGCGGCAGCCGCTGTTCCGGTTTCTCTCGCGCCGGCACCCCCTCAACCGCGTGACCGGGATGCTCGTCAGGAAGGTGGGCTCCTCGGCGTAGTGGAGCAGCCCCGCGGCTGCGCGGCCCACCCGCCCGGAAAAAGAAAGACAACAACCTGGTGGAGCTGACGGGGATCGAACCCGTGACCTCCTGACTGCCAGTCAGGCGCGCTCCCAGCTGCGCTACAGCCCCGATTCCCAGGTTGTTGTCGAAGCCTGCAGAAGTTCGCAGGGTGGTGCCTCTCGCCGGTTGCTACTTCCTGCTCGTCCGGCGCCGCGTGGTCTTCTTCGCGGTCTTCCTGGCAGGCCGGCGGGTTGTCCGCTTCGTGGCCTTCTTCCTCTTCATCGCCAAGGCTGATCCACCTCCTTACCTTCTGCGAAAAGGTTGACTCGTCTCCTCATCAGTCAACCGCGCCGCCAGGGACCAGCGGGTCCCCGCGACTTCATTGAACGTTCTGCATCCGGCGGCATCGGCGCGCGTCGCTGCGCGCCATCGTGCATCTCATCGTGCGCCGTCGCGGCCAGCGATCAACTCCGATGAGAAGGATGAAGGAGGCTCGATGTCGTCGACATGATCAACGCAATCGTCGCGCGTCGAGCCGCGCCGCCTGAGGCGGGAACCTCGTCACGATTCATCACGACGTGTTGAAACGCTGCGACGAAACGCTCGAGGCTGTTCACGCGCCGAAATCTACACTCGCATGCATAGCGTGTCAACGCTGAGCGCATCCGATCACGACAACCGCAACCAGATCGCGCGTCGCGTGCGAGCGCGCAGGATCCGATCGCGCCGAGCCGCGTCGCGATCTTGACACTCGCGCGCTCGCCGGATTGAATGGCGCCACACAGCGGGAGCGAACCGGGGCTGGTGTCTCGCGCGGACTTCAAATCCGTAGGCGGTATGCGAGAGCATGCCGCGGTGGGTTCGATTCCCACACGCTTCCGCCAAACGTCTCTCTATCCGCTGCAAGTTACGAGGGCCGCTCGGTCCCACTGTGCGGGAAATGTGCAGGACGATCATCAAACGCCGCTTCAAGAGGAAGCGTTGCGCTGTTGCGGTCACCCTGCTGCGCTGCGGCGTGCGCCTGAATCGCATGAGCGATTCCGGAACCCCGGCGTGGTCTGCTTCGAGCGTGTCACCGCGGCTCCACCTCGTACCAGTCCTTCCACCAGAAAACCTCAGCCTTCCCGTCCTCGTCCCAGTCGCCGATCACAGGAATGTTTGACCCGTTCATCACCGACGCCAGTTCCTCCCCCGACTTGCCGGAAAGCAACAACCCGGAGCCGCTGCCTTTCCTGGCTGGCACGTCCAGCCAGCCGTCGCGGTCCAAATCGTAGAATGCGTCGTAGAGTCCGACGGGGTTGACGCCGCCGACGAATCCACCCAGTCCGGCCGTCCACAGCACCTTGTCGGCCTCGGGATCCCAGCACACGATCCGCTTGCCGGAGACGAACACGAACTCCATCATGCCGTCGCCGTTCAGATCCTGGTAGACGGGCGAGAAGACCGTCTTGATCTTGTCCGGTGCCGGCCGGTTCAGGAGGATTCTGCCACCCGGGTCGAAGATCTTGATCCCTTCCTTCCATACGGCGAGAATGCGACTGCCGTCCGATATCGGAATGACATCTCGGATCTTGTCCATCGTGTGGCTCCACAGCGTCTCGCCGGAATTGAGCGACACCATGCGCAGCTCGTCCCCCTTCTCGCCGAGCACGAGAAACCCCTTCGCGTCGCCCTGACCGAAAATGCGCAGGCATGGCAGCGCACCGATGCCGCCCACGATCGCCTTCTCGAGAATGGGTTTGCCGGTCTGCGGGTCGAGGATCAGGATCCCTTCTGGAGCGTGGAGCACGGGCAGCAGACGAGTGTCATCCACCAGGGCGTTGAAACGGAGTTTGGAGGCTCGGATATCGCCACCGAGAGGTCGTGACCAGAGGGTGGTCCCATCTTTTTCGGAGAGCCCGATCAAAGCCTGCTGCTTGTCGTCGGTGAGCAGAACCACCCCTCCGGAACCGCCCTTACCGGGCAGCATCGACTGGAAGCGCGTGTTGCCCCACGTCCCGGCGGCCTGACCCGCCTGCAGATCCCGGTGCCACAGCCTCGTGCCGTTGTCATCGAATGCGGCCACGTCGTAGAGATCCGTCCCGACGCCGGGCACCACGACGAGGTACCAGGCAACGCCCGCGCCGGCCTGGAACTGGGCGTAGACACCAGCCATAGCGCCGAGGGTGGATGCGAACATGATGAGGCCTTTCTTCAGGTTTTCCTGGGCGCGGCTGCCATAGCCGACGATGAACTCGAGTTTCCTGTCTTCGTCGAGGTTGACGGCGATGAGTCCAGCCGGGGAGCCTTCGCCGACTGCGACGTGCACGCTCTCCCGGTCCTCGTCCAGCTCGAGCACGGTCAACTCGAGCACGTCGCCGTTCGGGTTCAATGACACGAACTCCACGTGGGCGTCACCGTCAATGTCGTGGAACATCCCCAAACGTCCGTCCTTTCCGTACGCGGCTTTGAGCAGCTCCTTTCCTGGCCGTGCATCCAGCTTGACGAGCTGCAGTGGTTCCTTGCCGTCGCTCCAGCTTGGCAGCGCCGCCCCCATCATGCACACACCGAGTGTTATCGCCGGCATCGACACTCTCGGCTCCCAGCTCATGCGGATCCCTCCTGGCCATTGGCCTGACAGAAAGAATGTGCCAGCACTGACAGATACCAAGCCAAGTGTATCAGGCACCGGGAAGTAGTCGCCCGGGAAGGTTGCATTTCGTGGAGGGTCAAGCGAGGAGGCGGTCGGCCCTGCGCCCTGGCCGGCCAGTTCCTGCGTCGTTACGCGCTCCGCCGCCGCGCGGCGCGGGCCGCCAGCGTCGCGCCGGTGAGCGCCAGCAGCAGGGCAAGCACGGCCGCCGCCCACGTCGAAAGCGCCGGCACCGGACTCAGCGGCACGAAGGCGGCATAGAGTCCTGTTTCGCTGCTGGAGATGGTCACGACCTGTCCATTGAAGGTCACTGAGCCGATGGGATTGCGCCAGAGGCTCTGCTGCGGATCAAACCACAAGATGCTGACGTCGCTGAACGGCGCGTAGACGCCGAAGCTCATCTCGATCGGCGCCTGAACCGGATCGCCGTTGACGACCCTGAAAAGAAACGCGCCGCTGGCTAACATCCGCGACGACGGCGGAGATGGCAATTGACCATGCATGCTGATCAGGAAGATGCCCGGCCTGGCCAGCGCACCCGGCGGGACGTGCAGCGAAGCTGCGATCAGCTCCGGAGGCTCTCCATTCTCGTAGTCGAACCCCAGATCTCCACCCGTGGGCGGGATCTGGTGAGGCTGCTGTATCCTCCGGGGTGCGGGGGGGGCCGCCTTTTCGAGCTTGCTGTAAGTCAGCACGAGTCTCACCGTGGGGGGATTTCCCGCGTCCACGATCTTCTGCACCGTGTCGTACCGTGATTCGACCGGCAGGTCCTTGACCCACGCCACGACGTCATCGTCCGTGGTCGCTCTGCGGGGGCTTCCGTCCGTCGGTTTCGGCGGGAACCCCTTGGCGCGGGCCTCGTCTCTGAGCCGTTTCTTCGCCTCGTCGTGCTGCGGCTGCGTCCCGCCGCTGAGGCCGACCGCCACATTCACGTTCACCACTCCGGGGTGACCCGTCGTGACCCCGACGCCCGGCACGCTGCCGCCCGTGGCCGTCACCGGCGTGACCGGCCCCGCGCCGTCCGGGTCCTTCGAAGTCCAGCAGCCGTTCAGGTTCAGCCTGATGTTTGCGCCCGGGCGTGGCGTGAGCGGGTAAGGACCCGAGGGCCGCCCAGGTCCATTGTCGTAGCCCGCGCCGGTGCCTGCGCCTGCGCCGCCAGCCGGCTTGAATCCGTCAAACACGTTGTCGCCGTCGAGAGTGATTCCACCCCCCTCAAAATCGGGTACGCCGAGCAGGAAGGCTCCATGCTTGATGATGTGGAGCATGCCGCCGTTAGCAACTTGCTTCCATGCTTCATCCGTTGTCGCGCTGGAGTTGACATCGTAGGCTTCTTTCGTGCCATCGGCGGATTTGTAGCCGATGACAGCGCCCGTGTTGGGGTCCTTGATCTTCTGGGCCTCCGGGATGTTCGGCTTGCCATTGGCATCCAGCAGGCCGAGCTCCTGCAGAATGAACCCCAGCGCGTTGCTGTCGAAAGTGTTCAGGTCCGCATCTGGTTTCTTGTTGTACACGAACACGGTTGTCGGCAGTCCCATCACCTTGGTTGATGACAGGAGCATCAGCCCGCAGATGATTCCCGCACATGACATGCTCGGCATCCGGCGCATGGTGTCCTCCGTCACTTCGGTTCGTCACGGGTTGCGTTCCATCGGTCGAGGGTCGAGTATGCGCCTCCCTGCCCGAGTCATACAAGAGGGTAAATGCGCGCCGGCGTGCGAGCTGCCTGGCCCTGGGCTGCCGCGGCGCTCCGCGTTCTTCACGCGGAGCGCCGCGATCAACTCAGCTACGGACAGTTCCTCGCCGGGATCGCGACGCCGTTCGAGTCGGCGCCGGCCCGCGAGCTGGCGGGACAGAGGTTCTCTCCACGAACGAGGAAGAAGAAGCCGGTTCCCGCGATCGGCACCACTGAATCGATGGCCGCGGTGTCGCTGCCGTCGTTGATCTCCAGGCACACGGTCGGAGCGACGAAGTTGTTCTTGTTGCGCGTCCGCAGCACGTCGTAGAACACGGAGCTCGCTCCCGGCTGGGTCGACGGACTCCAGGCAAGCGCAGTCTGGCCCGTCGTCACGTTGTAGGTCAGGGCCAGACTCAACGGCTCTGATGGCGGCATCCAGACCGAGCCGTCCGCATCGGAACAGTCCTGCTGACATTCGCTGAAGCCGTCCCCGTCGTCGTCGGCCTCGTTGGTCTGGGCCAGCGCCGGCCAGTTGAAGGTGGCGCAGTCGTTGTTGATGCCGTCGCAGATCTGCGGCGCGCCGGAGTAGATGGCCGGATTGTTCGGCTGGCAGTCCCCGGCGCATGCGGCCTGATTGTCGCCGTCCACGTCGGTGGTCTCCTCGAGCTGGCCGTTGCAGTTGTTGTCCACGCCGTCGCAGATATCCAGCGCCGCCGGATTGCGTGAGGGATCGTTGTCGGCGCAATCGTTCTGGCACTCCGTGTACCCATCGGCGTCATCGTCTGCTTCGTTGGTGCCGGCCAGCGAGGGCCAGCCGGTCGCCGCGCAGTTGTTGTTCACGCCGTCGCAAACCTGCGGCGCCCCGGGGAAGACCGAGTTGTTGGCGTCGTCACAGTCACCCGCACAGGAGGTGAAGTTGTCGCCGTCCGCGTCCAGCCCCTCATCCACCGCGGTGTCGCAGTCGTTGTCGAGCCCGTCGCACACCTCCGGAGCGCCCGGATAGATCGCCGGGTTACCGTCCTGGCAGTCACCCTGGCACTCCGTGAAGGTATCGGTGTCGTCATCAGCTTCGTTGGTGCCTGCCAGCGATGGCCAGCCGGGAGCGTTGCAGTTGTTGTTCAGGCCATCGCAAGTCTGGGGCGCCCCGGGATAGACCACTGCGCTGGCGTCATTGCAGTCGCACACGATGGAGACGCCATCGCTGTCGCCGTCAGCGCCTTCGTCGGAGGAGCCGTTGCAGTTGTTGTCCAGGCCGTCGCAGATCTCCGGCGCACCGGGGCGGATGGCCGCGCTGGCGTCGTTGCAGTCGCCCTGGCACTCCGTCAGACCATCGCCGTCATCGTCGGCCTCATTGGTGCCGGCCAGCGAGGGCCACCCGGGAGCCGAGCAGTCGTTGTTGAGCCCGTCGCCGCATATCTGAGTGGCACCAGGACCCACGCTGGCGCGCGTGTCGTCGCAGTCGCCGTCGCAGAGCCTGAAGCCGTCCATATCGGCGTCGGCCTGCCCCGTGACCGCGCAACAGGTGTAGACCATCGGCCGGACCAGCAGGGACCACCCATTGAGGATCCCGAAGTCCTGCGCCCCCAGATCGCTCAGGAAGAGCTGCCAGTCACCCTGGGTGCTCGTGCCGTTGTAGTGGCCCAGCTGTCCCACCGGATCCTCATCGACCCAGGAAGGAGAGTTCATCACAGCCTTCCAGTCGCCCGTGAAGGGCGCCTGGCTTGTGCCGGCAACAAGGAGATCCCGCGTCGAGCTATCGTTGAGAACCGTGTTGGTGAAGTTGTCGCCGGCGTTGGCACCGAGGAAACAGGTCGGGTTGCACTCACCCGGAAGGTAGACGAGGTCGACGCCGAGCCCACCGGGCCCCTTGACGGCGATGTTCATGTCTCCCACCCAGGTGTGGGTCAGGCTGTCGATCCGGACATCGATGTCGGCGATCTCCAGGTCGGGGGCAACTAACAGCGTGCTGACGGTGCCCAGCGGACTTGAATCCGGGACGCCGAGCCCGGGGGCATGGGTCCGGGTGAAAGTGACGGGAGCGCCCGGGCCCTGGGGCGCGCCGACTCTCAACGTGAGCTGCGCCGCCGTGGTGCCCAGCGAGCTCGTGGTCTGCAGGGTGAACGACAGCGGCAGGCCGCAGGCCGCGCCGGCATCCACCGTGAACTGGAAGATGTCGCCGGCGGCCGAGCCGCCTGCCGGGATCGGCCCGTAGACGGCCGAGCCATCGGTGATCACAACTCCCGGCGTGGATGACGTCAGGGTCGCCGTGACGGATGCGACGCCGCGTGAGGCCTGCCGCCAGGGATTGGTCAGACTGACGGTCAATGTGATCGGCTCGGCGGGATCGATGTAGCCGTCGTTGGTGTCCGCGATCGTGACGCCGGCCACATCCAGACGCGGCATCCCGAAGGACTCCTTCACGCCCGGGTGTATCGCCGTGCCGAGCGAAGCCTCCGCCCGGTACCCCAGCCCGCGATCGGCAAAGCCGCCCCAGATGGCGGTCTCGTTGGCGCAGGCATTCAGCGCGCAGTCGGCATCCAGCAGGGCATCGCGGGCCTCCGTGAAGCTGGGGTCCAGCGGCGTCATCTTGAGCGCGTCGGTGACGATGCGCAGCATGACGCCGTTCCCAACCGGGACATTGCCGCCGTTGGCAGCGATGATCCGGCTGCGCACTTCCCACAGACTGACGGCCCACACCTCACCGGTGTTGTGAACCTCCGAGCCGCTGTTGAACTGGAACCCGAGCGGGCTGGGGGGGATTCCTCCGGCGGTGTTGTCGGTGAGGTCATCCACATCGGCCCAGGTCAGCGGGTTGATGGAGTTGTCCGTGGTGTAGGGGAACATGCGGATCCCGTAGAGATAGTTCTCGGTCAGGCCGCCCAGCCGGTAGGTGATCCAGGCACCGTTGCCGTACTGGCCATTGGGATTGTCGCCGGGCTGGTTGTTGAGCAGCGACAGGGCGTAGAAGTCGCTCCATCCTTCGCCCATTCCGGCGCCCGGCCCCCAGTTGAGGCCGGCGACGTTGCCCACCAGCCGCTGTGTCAGCCCGTGCGTCAGCTCATGGATCATCACTTCGGCGTCCAATCCGACATCGCGGTCCGGAGTCGGGCCGGGGAAGATGTAGGCTCTGAGCCGCGGCGCTGTTCCGTCCGGCGGGGAGGAGAAGTTGGCGTTGTTTCCCTGGGGGGGAGTAAGGGCTATTCCGAACTGGGCCTGCAGCCGCACGGCATCGCCGCCGAGGCCACCGCGGCCGAAGTTGTCTGTCTGGTAGTTGCCCGAGGCCTCGTCGAATCCCAGGGCGTACACCTTGTCGTGATACCAGTTGGCGATGTAGAAAAGCTGCGTGAGCATGCCGCGCTGGGACGGCGCAGTGCCGGGAGAGTCTCCGGCATCGGGATTGCCGCCGGACGGCGCCGGGGAATAGTTGAAATCGCGGGCGACCGTTCCGAGGAAATCCCGGTTCCTTATATTGATGTCCGGATTCCCAACGGGACGTCCACTGGCATCAAGCAGGGCATCGGGAACGTTGTCGCCGTTGCGGTCCAGGAAGGCGTCGGCGTTGTTGCCGGTGGTGGTCTGGCCGCCGTCCGGGATCCACCCATTGGGACTGGCAACGATCGATTGCAGCGCCAGCATCGAGACGATTGAGCGCGCGATGCCGCCGAACTGGATTGTCCCGCCGGGCGTGAGTGTGTTGGGCGAGGCGGGCGCCGGGCTGTCGGCGGGCGATCCATCGGCCTGCGCGTAGACGCTGAAGCGGGCTTCGTGCGTGGAGGCGTTCAGCTCGATGTTCTTGCGGTAGAGAATCGTGCCCGCCGTGGCATCCACCAGCATGTACCAGTCGCCCGGGCCCGCGGTGATGACGATGAATGCCCGGGCCGGGATCGGCGTGCCGGGGCCCGCGGGAAACCAGACCTGCCAGCTCGTGACCTGGTCGGTGATCTCCGGATCCGCGACGGTGATGTCCAGATCGCCGGCGCCGGCCGCGGGCGCGGACTTCATGGCTGCCTCATCCACCTCCAGGCCGATCGAGGCGAGGGCTGCTTTGAGGGCGGCGGACGCTGGCAGCGCGCCGTCCGGCGACGGCTCGGAGTCGTCCAGGCCGGGCAACAGGCGCCCCACCGTGCGTACGAGGCGTCCCTGTCGGTCAATCAGCGCCCGCGTCTCGCTCTGGAATACCGGCAGGCCGTGCAGCCGCTGCTCCACACGCACCATGCTCAGACCATCACCGCCAGCGCTCTCGGCCACCACGTGCAGCGCGCGGGCCTGCTGCTCGCTGAGCCCATACAGATCGGCGTTGTCCGCGATGAAGTCGATCGCCACGTCGGCCGGCTTGCGGGCTGGCGCGGCGTCGGTGAGCCCGGCGCGCGCGGCACGCACCACCTCCACACCTCCGGTCAGCGGCGACTCGGACGCCTCGGCCTCGGGGCGGGCGGCGCGCAGGCGCGCCAGAGCGCTGCTCCTGTCGAGCTTGATCTGCCCGGCCTCGCGAGCCGGCCGGCCGGCCAGCCCCGGCAGGTGGTCCTTGAGCAGGCTCTCGAGCTGTGCCACGCCGTGGATCCGGATGTCATAGTTGTCGGTAAGCGTGGGCTGTTTCAAAGGATCTCTGGCCGGCGCACCCGACGGCATGGATGTCATCGGCTGCACGCACAGAGCGGCAAGCAGGCTGAGTGTCAGGGGCAGCCTCGCCCCGCGGCGAGGCATTCCTGTGCGAGGTGACATCGTCGTCCTCCTTAGGGCTGGGATCGTCTGATGATGCAGCGCGATGGTGATCACTCCGGCCGGGCCAGCAGGATAGGGCCTCATGATACCTGTGTCCGGCTCCCTTGTGAACGGTAATTCGACACATCCACCCAATCTTCACGCTGGCCGCTTCTCACCAGGGCATGGACCGGCCCCTGGAAATCTGTGGCCGTCTGACCCGGGCCGTCGTACCTTCATGGAGTTCCCGACGATGTGTCCCGCTTCGACATCCCCTATGGCTACCCAGATCGCTTTCTGCGGCACGTGCGAAGGAGTGCTCCCTTTCCGGAAGGTGCAGTTCCGCGCCGCGGGCGGCGTCCTTCCCGGGCTGAGGCATCCCGGGCTGATGTGCACCCGGTGCCATGGCCTCTACGCCTGCGTGGATCCGGCAACCGAAGGGCGCCGGCGTGCGTGGCGCTACTTGCTCTACGCCGCGGCCGCCGCGGTCGCGCTGGTTCTCGGCGCAGTCACATCGTCGCTGGGCTCACCGGCGCCCGGCCAGACGGCCCGGATGGCGGCGTTCGGGTTGGCGGCGCTCCTGACGCTGACCTGCCTGGGCCGGGGGCTCTGGCTGGCAGCCCGGACCTCACGGTTCGAAAGCCTCGAGTCGTATGAGGAAGAGGATCTGCAGCGCCGGCTCTGCCCGGGCATGCTGCGCACAGAAGTGATCGAGGAGCTGTCGCGCCGCGGCTGGCGCCCCGGCAAGATCCGGTCGGTACTGGCGAGCCTCGAGCGCCGGGATCAAAGACAGGTGCGGATCGAGCAGATTCCGATGATCGAGGATCAACCGGCCCGATCGTTCTAGATCCTCTCGATCACACCTTCTCCGAGCAGATCTCCAGGGCCAGGCAGGCGAGCCGTCCCGCAAACGCGGTGAGCTGATCCACCTCGATCTCCTCGTTGGGCTCGTGGTAGGTGGCTTCGTTGCCCGGAGCCCAGCCCACCGCCTCGATCCCCGCCTGAACGAGCGGGTTGGCGAAGGTGCCACCTCCGCTGCCCACCACCCTGGCGTCCGGCGCGTGCCTGAGAATCCGCTTGACGATGGGCGCCTCGGGAGAGACTTCGCAGGGCCTGCTGGACTGGAAGATCTCCACGTCGAACCGGGCCCCTTTCATGCTGACCTTGTCCGCGAGCGCGGCGATCTCGGCGCGGATCGCCTCGGGGGTCTGCGAGGGAACGTACCGGATGTCGAGCGTCGTCTCGCACTCCGACGCCACGGCGTTGGGCGCGGCGCCGCCCCGGATGAGCCCCGTGTTGATGGTGGGACCACCCAGGATGGGGTGGGTCACATGCTTGAGGGCGTACCCCTCGAGCAGCGTCAGGAACCGACCCGTGGCGTGGATGGCGCTGACTCCTTTTTCCGGGTTCATGGCGTGGGCCTGGCGGCCATGAGCGATCACCTTGAGCACCACGCGCCCCTTCTCGGCGACGTTGATCTCCTTCATGTCGCCGGCGATGTCGGGTACGATCGCGTCGGTGCAATCGATCAGCTTCTGCTCCAGCAGGTAGTCGATTCCGGCCCCGACCCCCACTTCCTCATCCCCCACGGCGGCGAAGGTGAAACGCCCGGGAATCTGCTGCTCATGCTGCTTGAGGATCAGCAGCGTCGCGAAGCTGGCCACCAGCGGACCCTTGTCATCCAGCACACCGCGCCCGTAGAGCATGCCGTCCTTTTCGAAGGGCTCGAATGGTGCAAAGCGCCAGGCATCACGCGGCCCCGACGGCACCACGTCGGTGTGCAGCAGCACCATGAGGCGGCGGTAGCCGGGCTCGCCGCGCCCCACCGAAGCCAGCAGGTTGTCGCGCCCCGGCACCTTGGCGTGCAGGCTGCTGCCGATCATGACCCCGGGCTTTGCCAGCTCCGCTTCCAGGATGCGCGCGACTTTTCCTTCCTGGCCGGGTGAAGTCACCCCATCGGGCCCGCCGCCCGGATAGTCCCGCTCGGAGTAGTTGACCGTGCGCTCGCGGCAGATTTTCAGAGTGAGACCCACGATGTAATCGCGCATCTGCCGGGCCTGGTTCAGGAGCGCGGCTGCGTCGGGTGGCGATGGCATGGTGAGCGCATGGTAGCCGCATGGCGGACCGTCTGCAAAGTGCCGTATGATCAGGCCGGTGTGCGGCGGGCAGGCGGCCCGCCTGACGGAGGGACAAGTGGCGATCAGAATGGCAATCAACGGCTTCGGCCGCATCGGCCGGCTGGCACTGCGCGCTGCGATGCAGCGGGCCGACCTCGAAGTGGTGGCGATCAACGACCTGAGCGATCCGGACATCCTCTATTACCTGTTCGGGTCCGACTCGGTGCACGGCCGCTATCCCGGCAGCGTGACCCGCGAAGGCGACATCATGAAAGTCGATGGCCGCGGCTTCCCGCTGCTGCGCGTGAAGGATCCCGCCGAGCTGCCCTGGAAGAAGTACGGCGTGGATGTCGTTCTGGAGTGCACCGGCGCCTTCCGCGCTCGCAAGGACTGCGCCAGGCACGTGGCCTCGGGAGCGCGCAAGGTGATCATCAGCGCGCCGTCGGACGACGCCGATTTCACCCTGGTCATGGGAGTCAACCACGACCGCTACGACCCCGCCGGCCACACGGTGATCTCCAACGCCTCCTGCACCACCAACGCCCTGGCGCCGCTGGCCTGGGTGCTGCACACGAACTTCGGCCTGGAGCGCGGCTTCGCTCTCACAGTGCACGCCTACACTTCGAGCCAGGCGCTGGTGGATACGCCGCATCGCAAGCGCCGGCGCAGCCGTGCGGCGGCGCTCAACCTGGTTCCGACCACCACCGGCGCAGCGGCGGCCGTCGGAAGGGTGATGCCCGAGATGGCCGGCAGGCTCGACGGCCTGGCGGTGAGGGCGCCCAACGCCGATGGCTCCATCGTCGACCTCACTGCCATCTTGTCGCGCGCTGCCACGGTGGATGAGATCAACCGCGCTTTCGCCGACGCGGCCGGGGGGCGCCTCGAGGGAGTGCTGCGTTACCAGGCTGAGGACGGCCTCGTGTCGTCGGACATCCTGGGCGATCCGGCGACTTCTGTCTTTGACGCACCGCTCACGATGGCGCAGGGCAATCTGGTCAAAGTGTTCGGCTGGTACGACAACGAGTACGGCTATGCCTCACGGCTGCTCGACGCCGCAAAGCTCGTAGGCGCGATTCCAACATAGGAGAGGTTCCGTCGGGCGGACGACCCTGCTGCTCCGCGATGCGACGCGTCCTTTCTTGGATGGGAGTGCGCAGTCCCTGGGCCTTCGAGGCCCTCGGAATGCCTTCAGGCGCATTCATGTATGCCGGCGCGCCCGGCACTGACCTGGAGGCAGGCGCATATCGCTTCCGCATTGCTGACTGCGAGTCAGCCCTTCGACCCGAAGATGAACTGCATGAGCGACCCGTAGTCGGACAGGTCGTCGACGAACAGGTCGGGCTCCAGCGAGCGCAGCAGATCGGGATCGGTCCAGCCTGTTCCCACCGAGATGCTCCGGAAGCCGTTGGTCTTCGCGGCGCGGATGTCCTCCGTTGAGTCTCCGATCGCGAAGACTTCCTGTGGCTCGATCCCGCGGTGGAGTGATTCCTGGAACCTCTGGCGCGCCACCATGCCGATGCCCGCACGGTCCGGAGCGTCCTCTCCGAATCCGCCGAGTGTGAAATACCGGTCCAGCGCCACCGACGCCAGCTTGAGCATCGCCCCCGCGCGGACATTTCCCGTGAGCAGCCCCACCCCCGCAATGCTCACCGGAGCCAGCCGATCGAGCAGATCCATCACGCCGGGAAGCGCCTGAGGCGCCGGCGCAGCGCGCAGCCTGGCCTCGAGATGCCCCAGGAACGCCTGCTGGATCTCCGCGGCGCGCCGCCGCAGCTCTTCCTGCGGGATGGCCGCGTTGTGCGCGATCTCGGCCAGGATGCCGGGGTCGGTGTTCCCTTCGAACCTGACCGGATGCGTGAATGGATCGGCGTCCGGCAGGCCGAACACCTGCTCGATGGCGCGCGCCATGGCCCAGCGCCCCGCCCCGCCGGCGCGCAGCAGGGTCCCGTCGACATCGAAGAGAACGAGCCTGAAGCTCACGGGGTGCGCGCCCCGGGAGCGGCCTTCCCCTGAGGCTGCGCGGGCGGTGCACCGTCCGGCGCAGCGGGGAAGGCCGCGGCCACGGGGCGCAGGCCACCTGCCCAGCTCTCCAGCTGTCCTGCCAGATCCGACAGAACCTGCGGCCTGGAGGCGAGCACCGAGGCAGTCTCCCCCGGGTCGGCCTTCAGATCGAACAGCGCCGCGTTCTGCTGTGACGTCACGACGTACTTGTAGTCCTGCGTGCGGGCCATCAGGAGGTTGCGCTGCAGGAACGAGAGGTCTGTTCCAGGAGGCGCGGCCTCCTGATAGGTGCGCATCGCGGCGGGATCGATGCGCGCCTCCGCGAACGCTGCAGGGCGAGAGCCCATCAGCGTTGCAGCCGAGACCTCCGCGGGGGGCGCGGACGCCGGCGCCGCCGTCACCGTCAGGATCAGCTTCATGAGATCCGTCGGCTGGACCTGCGCGGCGATGCGCTCGGCGGCCTTGATGCGGCCTGGAAGTGAGACGGCCAGCGGAACACGCACGATCGAATCATGGAGGTTCATGGTGTCGGCGTACGCGCCATGCTGGCCCAGGTCTTCTCCGGTGTCCGAGGTCACCACGACCAGCGTGCTGTCGAGAAGCTGGTGCTGCCGGAGAAGATCGATGAGCCGTCCCAGCCTGTAGTCGGTGTAGGCGATCTCGGCGTCGTACAGCGACGTCAGGACCGCGCGCTCGTCCTCGGTGAGGCCGGCCAGGCCGAGCGTGAACTGGCGGGCGAACGGGATCCAGAGCTGCGCGAGCTTTTCCTGGCGCTGGATCGCCACGACGGTGTCCATGAACTTGTTCTGATACTCCGCGGGCGGAGAGAAGGGCAGCCTGGGGGTGATCAGGGTCACATAGGCAAAAAACGGCGAGGAAGCCGCCGCGCCTCCCCTGGCTTCGAGCCAGGACTTGAAGCGCTCCTCGGCGGCCGCCGCCCCCCCTTCCGGCAGCCCGTTCTCATCGGGCAGGATCTCCTCGAAGGTGTCGAACCCCTGGGCAAAGCCGTTGCCGCGTCCCATGGCGGCATCCGTGTTGAAGGCGGCCGTCGTGTAGCCGGCGCTCTTGAGCTTCTCCGCCAGGGTCTCGAGCTGCGCAACCATGACCGGATGATCCGGCGTCACGTTGTGCTCGCTGGGATGCAGTCCGGTCTGGATCGAGGCGTGCGCCGAGATCGGGGAGGCCGACACGGTGATCGCGCTTCCGAACCACGCCCCGGTGGCCGCGAGGGCATCGAGCGCCGGGGTTGTGGCACGCGGGCCTCCTCCCGGCCCGGTGTGGTCGGCACGCACTCCGGACATCACCACCACCAGGCAATGAGGGCGGGACGCCGCATCGCGCGAGCAGGCGGCAAGGGCAAGGGCCATCAGCGCGCCTGCTCCGACCGCCGCGCGGGCGAGGGGGCGTCGATGGAGGCTGTATACTGTCATCACTTCGTCACCCGGACGCGGCCGGACGCCGCGAAGCATGCTTGGTTGGACATCAGCACCGAATGGAGCGGACACAGAGATTAGCATGACCACAGGGGCCGGTCCCGCGCCGGCGCCCGCGGCGCCCCAGCAGCGCTCCGCACCGTTGGTGGACCTCTCCGCGGTCGTCCCTGTCTACAACGAGCGAGACAACATCGGGCCGCTGTGCGCCGAGCTGCTCGCCGCGCTCGATTCCACGGGGCGATCCTTCGAGATCGTCTTCATCAACGACGGCAGCACCGACGGGAGCGCCGATGTGCTGCGGGAGATGCGGGCCGCCGATCGGCGCATCCGCGTGCTGACGCTGTCGCGCAACACCGGCCAGACGGCAGCCTTCTCGGCGGGTTTTTCGGCCGCCCGCGGCGGCATCGTCATCACGCTGGATGGGGACCTCCAGAACGACCCGCGCGACATCCCGCTTCTGATCGAAAAGATCGGCCCCTACGACGCCGCCGTCGGCTGGCGGGCGCAGCGCGAGGACACCCTCGTCAGGCGCGTGTCGAGCCGCGTCGGCAACTTCGTGCGCAACGTGGTGTCGGGCGATGACATCATTGATACCGGCTGCTCGCTGAAGGCCTGCCGGCGTGAGGCGCTCGAGCGCATCAAGCTGTTTTCCGGCATGCATCGCTTCCTGCCGACGCTGCTCAAGATGGAAGGGTTCAGCGTCTGCCAGGTCCGGGTCAATCACCGCCCGCGCGTGGCCGGCCGATCCAAGTACGGAGTCTGGAACCGGCTCCTGGTGTCCTCGGCGGACCTCATGGCCGTCCGCTGGATGAAGCGGCGCACTCTGAGCTACCGGATGACCGAGGAAGAGTGACATCCGAACTGACTTGTGGAGATGCACGATGCTGACGGAGATCGGCCGCGCGATGCAGGACCCCTGGGTCGTGGTGGGCTTTGCTGGCCAGATTCTGTTCTTCGGGAGATTCCTGGTGCAGTGGATCGTGGCCGAAAGAAGGGGTGAATCGGTGGTCCCGGTCTCCTTCTGGTACCTGAGCATCACCGGAGGCCTGGTTCTGCTGGCCTATTCCGTCCACCAGCGGGATCCCGTCTTCATCGCGGGCCAGTCAATCGGCGCGTTCGTCTACACCCGTAATCTGATCCTCATCCACAGGCGCAGGAAAGCCGACTCCGCCGCCGGCTGAAGCCCCGGCGCGGGCGTGCCGGAGGTGGCCTCGCGCCGCACCGGCGCATATCTTCTTGCACCCAAGGCCGCGACAGCCCCGCTCCGGGATCCGCTTGTCCGGGTTGTCGGGTTTCGCTGGCCTGGTGGAGCGCATACCCTGCATGTCCTTCGATTGGCTGACGCGGCTTGATCTGCCCCCGCTGGTGATTCTCACCACGCTGACGGGACTCATCGGGCTCGGGCTGGGATGGCTGGTCCGCGGCGCCGGCCGGGGCTCCGCCCAGGGCCGGAGCGGCCAGACGGAGCCCTCCGAGGAGGAGGCGCAGGATCAGCGCGACATGAAGCGCAATGTCTACCTCCTCCAGAACGAGAACAAGCACATGTCCACCTTCCTGATGTCGCTTCCCGATCTGGCGCGGCAGCTCAACACCAACCACGAGAAGCGGCGGATCCCTCCCCTGCTGCTGACCTTCGCCGATCAGATCTTCGAGGCCGAGCAGATACTGATCTTCGACGCGGGGCTCGACGGCAAGCACCTTGTCCTCTCGGTGGCCAAGGGGATCTCCGAGGACAAGAGGGCGCGGGATTCAGTCCCCTTCGGAGAGGGCCGGCTGGGGTTCGTGGCGCGGCACCAGGTGACGATGGATGACAGCGACTTCACCCAGAAGGCCGACTCCATGCGCGCCGACTTCAAGGACAAGCCGCACCCGCTCTTCAGGCCCGATCTGTGCGCCCCGATCGTCTCGGATGGAAAGACGCTGGGCGTCATTAGTGTAGGCGGTGTGCGCAAACGCCCGCGCAACGAAAAGCACATGCTCAAGATGGTGGCCGACCTGGGCAGCATCGCCATCCAGAACACCATCCTCTTCACCGCCATCCAGGAGAGCGCCAACTGCGACGGCCTGACGGGGCTGCGCAACAAGCGCCACTTCATGGATCGGCTTTCCGAGGAGATCCTCAAGGCACAGAAGTCGCAGACCAGCCTGTCGCTCTTCCTGTTCGACATCGATCACTTCAAGAACTACAACGACACCAACGGGCACCTGGCGGGAGACGATGCGCTGCGGATCACCGGCCGCCTGCTGCGCGCCGCCGTGCGCTTGGACGACACCCCGGCCCGCTACGGGGGCGAGGAGTTCGCGGTGCTGCTGCCCAACACCGACAAGCAGGGAGCGATCATCGCCGCCGAGAAGATCCGCAAAATGCTCGAGGAGCACGCCTACCCCAGCGAGGAGACCCAGCCGCTGGGCAGGGTCACCATCTCGGGCGGCGTGGCGACCTGTCCCGGAGACGCCTCCAGCGCCGCCGACCTGATCCGCTGCGCCGATCAGGCCCTCTACCAGTGCAAGAAGGCGGGCCGCAACAGGGTCATGGCCCACAAGCCGGTCTTTCTCTCCGACGAAACCGACGTCAACATCGCCCTGCCCCCGCTGGCCGATCGCCAGAAGATGTAGCTCTGCGTTCTCTCCGCGCTTGACAGCCGCGCTCCGCGTCGTCTAGTCTGAGACTCAGTCTCAACTAACTTTCAGCGCACGGAGCAGGCACCTGATGGTCAGGCGCGATCTGAAGGCTCGGGCCGCCGAGGAGGCGGACCTCTTCCGCAGCTACCTGTCGAGCCAGAACCTCAAGATGACACGGGAGCGGCGCACGGTGCTCGAGGAGATCTTCGACACCACGGATCATTTCGGCGCCGACGAGCTGCACCTGCGCTTCGTGAGCAAGAAGATCTCCATGTCGCGGGCCACCGTCTACCGCGCCCTGGACCACCTGGTGAAGAGCGGCCTGGTCCGGCGCGTCTACCTCGACAAGAAGAAGGCGTTCTACGAGCATGTCTACGGCCGCGTGCACCACGAGCACATGATCTGCCTGTCGTGCAGCAAGGTGATCGAGTTCGCCGACGATCCGCTCGAGCGCCGGCAGGACAAGGTCTGCAGGGATCTCGGCTTCAAGCCGCTGCGCCACTCGCTGCGCATCGTGGGTCTCTGCCGGGATTGCCAGTGAGCCGGCCCCCCGGGGCCGCCGCCTAGAGCCGGCAGGAGCTGCAACCATGAGATGCACAGAGGCAGCCGGCGCGCGGGCCGCAATCCTGAGACTGAGTCTCAGTTCATTCATGGGCCTGGTCCTGGTGGCAGCCTGCGCGGCGCCCTGCGCCGCCCGCGAGAAATCGGAGCCGGTGGCGCGCGCCCGCTACTTGATGGGCTCCATCTGCCAGGGGTACATCCCGGCGGGCGCCGCGCCCGATACGGCAGCCGCCGGCGAGGCCCTCGCGGCGGCCTTCGATGAGATCGCCCGGCTGGAGGCGGTGCTCTCCGACTACCGGGCCGACAGCGAGCTGTCCCGGCTCAACGCGGCCGGACCGGGCGCCCCGGTCGCCTGCTCGACCGACCTGTTCGACTTCCTGGCGCGATCACGCGAGCTCAGCGAGGCGACCTCGGGTGCCTTCGACATCACCGTGGCGCCGCTCATCGCTCTGTGGGATCTGCGCGGAGCAGGCCGCGAGGCGACCGACGATCAGGTGCATGCCGCCCTCGAGCGCGTGGGCTGGCGCCGGCTGAAGCTCGACTCCGGGCGGCGGACGGCCCGGCTGGAACGCCCCGGCATGAGCCTGGACCCGGGGGCCGTCGGCAAGGGGTACGCGCTGGATGCCGCGGTGCGCGTCCTGCGATCGCGCCGCGTGAGCGCGGCGCTGCTGGACTTCGGCGGCCAGATCATGGCGATCGGAGCCCCCCGGGGCCAGGGCGGCTGGGAGGTGGACATCGCCCATCCGCTGCGCCGCGGCGAGGCCGCGCTGTCGGTCTGCGTGCGCGACGCCTGCATCTCCACGAGCGGCAACGATCAGAAGGGGATCGTGGTCAACGGCCGGCTGCTGGGCCACGTGCTGGATCCGCGATCGGGGCGGCCCATCACCAGCAGCGGCAGCGCGACCGTGATCACCCCGGACGCCACCTCGGCGGACGCGCTCTCCACCGCCCTGCTGGTTCTGGGCCAGCGCGAGGGGCTGCGGCTGGCCGGACGGGAGCAGGTGCACGCGGTTTTTCTGGATGTGGACGGGCCCGGAGAGCTGCGGGTCCTGGCCACTCCGGGGTTTCCTTCAATCAACGCGGCGGCTGGAGCATGCCTTCTGCCGCCGGATTCCATGGGGGACAGGCCATGAACGGGACGATCCATCGAAGGCTGCTTCTCGCCGGCACCATCTCACTGGCTGCTCTTTTTTCATGCCCGCCCTGCCTCGCCGATGCGGCGCAGGGAGAGGCGGCTTCGCAGGATCAGGCCTCGCGCATGCGCGATCTGGAGCGCCGGATCGCCGAGCTCGAAGCGGCGCTCAAGCAGGGGCCCGACACCGCCTCGCGCGCCGAGCTGGAGCGCCGGCTGGATCTCATCGCGGCCGAGCTCGAGAAGCTGCGCGTCGGGGATGCAGCCAAGCCGCGCGAGCTGAAGTCCATGTACGGCCTGGGACCGGCGGCCTCCAAGGTTTACACGCAGGAGCACGGCGTCTCGGTCGGCGGCTACGGCGAGGCACTGCTGCAGGACTTCGCCGCCACGTCGGACGACGGCACGCGCACGGGAGAGGACACCAACTTCGATTTCCTGCGCGCGGTGCTCTACTTCGGCTACAAGTTCAATGATCGGATCGTCTTCAATTCCGAGATCGAGTACGAGCACGCCACCACGGGCGAAGGCGCGGAGCTCAAGGGGGAGATCTCCCTGGAGTTCGCCACCCTGGATTTCATGACCAGGAAGGAGGCCAACGTCCGCGCCGGGCTGGTGCTGCTCCCGGTGGGCTTCATCAATGAGATGCACGAGCCGCCCACCTTCCTGGGCGCCAGGCGGCCCGACGTGGAGCGGATGATCCTGCCCTCCACGTGGCGCGAGATCGGCGCCGGCGGGTTCGGCGACATGGGGCCGTTCTCATGGCGCGCCTACGTGGTCAATGGTCTCGACGCCGAGGGCTTCTCGGGCGAGGACGGCATCCGCGAGGGCAGGCAGGACGGCTCTGAGGCCTCGGCGCGCGATCTGGCCTTCACCGCGCGCGCCGACTACAACGGCCTGCCGGGCCTCCTGGTGGGCGCCTCGTTCTTCCAGGGCGACTCCGGGCAGGGCGCCGAAGATGCCGCGGGAGACGTGATCGACGGGCGGGTGACGCTCTACGATGTGCACGCACAGTACGTCTCGCATGGCTTCCAGTTCCGCGCGCTGTGGACATCCGTCCAGGTGGATGATGCCGGCACGATCAACACGGACCTGCTTCTGCTCGATCCCAACGATCCGCTGCAGGTGACGCAGGGCGTGGGCAGCCGCATGCTGGGCTATTACGGCGAGGTGGGCTACGACGTGCTTTCGGCTCTGGGCGAATCATCCAGGCAGGCGCTCATTCCGTTCGTCAGGCTGGAGCGCTACAACACGCAGGACAACGCGGCCGCGGGCTTCGAGAGCGATGGCGCCAACGACGTGCGGCTCACGACGTACGGCGTCGCCTACAAACCGATCTCGCAGCTGTCGATCAAGCTGGAGTTCCAGGACTACGACCGGGCCGACGGCACCGGGACGGATCAGATCAATGCAGGGATCGGGTATCTGTTCTAGAAGGATCACGGCGCCCGTCGCCGCGCGCGGCCTGCTTCTGGCAGCGCTGGCGGCGGGCGTCTGCCTGCGCTGCGAGGCGAAGGTCTTCATGACGCAGGAGGAGGCGCTCAAGCTGGCCTTCCCGGCGGAGGCGGCGATGCAGCGGCAGACGGCGTACCTGACCGAGACCCAGGCCGCCCAGATCGAAATGGACTCAGGAACCGCCCCGCCCACCAAAGTCATCGTCTATTACACGGCGGCGGACGCCGGCGGCGCGCTCACGGCCGCATGGTTCGACACGCACATCGTCCGGACGCTGCCCGAGACGGTGATGGTGGTGATCGGACCGGACGCCGCCATCACCAGGATCGACATCCTGTCGTTCGATGAACCGCAGGAATACCTGCCCCGCGGCATCTGGATGGATCAGCTCAAGGGCCGGCGTCTGACTGCCGACCTTTCGCTCAGGCAGGGGATCCGTCCGATGGCCGGCGCCACGCTGTCGGCGCGGGCGATCGTGGAGGCGGCGCGGCGCACGCTGGCACTGCACAAGCTGCTGATCCCGGCGCCGGCCCCCGCCGCTCCCCCGGAAGGGGTACCCCGCCCATGAGCCGCTTCGAGCGCTGGATGGTGAATCTCTCCACGGTCATCACGGGGCTTTCGGGCATCGTCTACGCCATCATGAAGTACCTGATGCTCAGCGACGATCCCTTCTCGGTGATCAACCATCCCTGGCAGCCCGCTATGCTGAGCCTGCACGTGCTGGCGGGGCCGGTGATGATCTTCGGGCTTGGGCTCATCGCCCAGGATCACATCTGGGCTCAGATGCGCAGGCAGACGATCAGCCAGGGGCGCGGCACCGGCATCATGGCGCTCGCCTGCGTGCTCCCCATGGTGGCCACCGGGTATCTCATCCAGGTGGCCAGCGGCGAGCCGTGGCGCAAGGCCAGTGTCGTCATCCACTTGATCACCGGGGGTCTCTACCTGGTGGCCTTCGCCGCGCACCTCCATGTCGCCTGGCGGATGACCGGCCGCCTGCCTTCCCCCCCACCTGATCCGGAACGGGTTGCCCGGTCCCCCCTCGCCCGGGACAACTGATCGGCTATCATCACGCCCATCTTTGCCGGAGGGCCGATGAGCTGGTTTGCAGAGATTCGGCGAAAAGACCACCGCATGTGCCGGCGGTGCGAGATGGGCCCGACGCACGTCTACCAACCCGATGTCGCCCGCGTGGAGGAGACCTCCGCGGGGGATCTTCCGCAGCCCACCGGGACCCCTTTGTGCAACGCCTGCCTCGCCGCGCGGATGGAGCAGGACCTCTCCACCTACGGCGGCAGGTGCCTTCTGTTCGAGCCGGCCCTCGGCCCCGAGTGCCTGGTGTTCATCCCTCTGGGTTCCGCCGCGCCGCGCGCCGCGCTGGATCGGGCCGGCGGACCATGCGCGGAGTGTGGAGCCACCGGCCACTTCGGCTGGATACCCGTCGAGCCGGACGCCAACCTGTGGGGCGAGCACTGGCTGCCGGCCCTGAGCTCCGGCGAGCTGTCGGTGTCCGATGCGCTGTGCGGCGCGTGCGCCTCCCGGCGGCTGATGCGCAGCATCGAGGAGCGCGGACTCTACTTCGAGGGGATCACCATTCCCACCGGCGGCGGCGACGGCGCCCTGCTGTGCGCCGAGATCTGACACCTGAGGGACCAAACGAGACCCACGCTCGCGTCACTCTCCCGCTGACTTCTGTCAACGCGCCAAGCGTCAGTTGCGGCAGCCCGAGGTGATGAACGCCAGGCATGTGCTGTTGCAGCGCAGGACGCCCGAGTCAAAGCCCTGGCTCAAGCACGTCTCGCCGCCGAGGTCGTTGCCGTCGCACACTTCGCCGGCGTCTCTGACTCCGTTGCCGCAGTACTGGAGCTGGCAGGTCACGCCCCGGTCAGCACCGGGGTGTGCCTGGCCCCAGCTCCCCCGGTTCGGAGACTCCGCGCGCACGAGATAGAAGAAGCCCGATCCCGAAGCAGGCACCATCGGGTCAACGGCGCACTCCGAGGCGGTCGATATCGGGGCGCATCCGGCAGAAAACTGTGCATCGCCCGCGCGCGCCAGGACGTATCTGCTCGCTCCTTGCTGAGGAGTCCAGCAGATCCGATCCTGTTGCGCGCCGTCTGTGAAGCCCATACTGCCCGAAACCTCATCTATCAGGCCATGGCCGGCGTTTCCGGGACACTGGTTGTCCTGTCCGTCGTTGATCTCGGGTCCCGGTGACAACCCCCGCCGCGTGTCGTCGCAGTCCTGCTGGCACTCGGAATAGCCGTCCAGATCGTCGTCGGCCTCGTTTGTGCCCGCAAGCGAGGGCCATCCAGGCCGCAGGCAATCGTTGTTCAGGCCGTCGCAGGTCTGCGCCGCCCCTGGAAAGACGAAGGGATCGGAGTCTTCGCAGTCGCCCTGGCACTGCGAGAAGCCATCGAGATCGCCATCCGACTCGTTGGTCCCGGAAAGCGAGGGCCAGCCTGGATGGTGGCAGTCGTTGTTGAGTCCATCGCACACCTGCGCTCCACCGGGACCCACCACCGCCCGGCTGTCGTCGCAGTCTCCCTGGCAGATCGACACCCCGTCCGCGTCGGCATCCAGGTCCGGGGTGGCCTCCAGCGACGGCCAGCCGGGCGTGTCGCAGTTGTTGTTGAGACCATCACAGGCTTCCACACCGCCGGGGCGCACCGCGGCGCGGGTATCGTCACAGTCGCCTGCGCATTCTGAGTAGCCGTCGAAGTCGTCGTCGGCTTCGCTGGTGGCTGCCAGGGCCGGCCAGCCGGGATGGCTGCAGTCGTTGTTCAGTCCGTCGCACACCTGCTGGCCGCCGGGGTGGATGCTGGCCCGCGAGTCGTCGCACTCACCCTCGCACATGCTGAACCCGTCATCGTCTGTATCAAGGTCCTCCGGCGGGGCAGCCGGCCAGGCAGGGTGCGAGCAGTCGTTGCGGATGCCATCGCCGCAGACCTCGGGCGCGCCCGGGTAGACGGCGGCTCGCCCGTCGTCGCATTCTGCGATCGCCTGGTAGCCGTCTCCATCCCTGTCGGGATCGCACGGATCGCCGATGCCGTCCTGATCGAGATCCCCCTGAAGGCTGTTGGCTGACTTCGGGCAGTTGTCGCAGAAGTCCCCCAGTCCGTCTCCGTCGCGATCCATCTGCCCTTCGTTGGAATGAGTCGGGCAGTTGTCGCACGCGTTGCCCACGAAGTCGCCATCGGCGTCGGCCGACCCGTCGTCATCGACCAGCCCGTTGCAGTCGTCGTCGGAGCCATTGCACCGCTCGGGGGCGCCGGGGTAGGCCTCCGGGTCCGCGTCATTGCAGTCCTGCGTGCAGCCCCGAAATCCGTCCCCGTCGGCGTCAACACGCCCGGCGGGAAAGTAGCGGCCCCCGCTGAAGTCTCCATTGAGGATGACCAGTGCGTCGCCGGTCCAGGCCCCAACGTGAAAAGGCCCTCCATTCGGTGCATCAATCCGTGGTATCTCTCTCCAGGTGTCGGTGTCGGGGTCATAGGAACCTCCCGTGCGGCCTGCGTGCGCGGACGGGATGCCTCCCCAGATCAGCATCTCGTGTCCGGTCCAGACAGCCGAAGCGAACTCCCGTTCGCTGGGCGCGCCCGTCAGTGAAGTCGGTCGCCAGGTGTCCGATGCCGGGTCGTAGACTCCCCCTGTGTTCGAGAATGCGGAGGTGGCATCTGCTCCGCTCCAGACGAGCATCCGATCACCCGTCCACACCGCCTCGTGGCTTTCTCGTGGCGAGGGCGCTCCGATCGTTGACATCGGTTCCCACCTGTCGCCGGCCGGGTCGTAGATCCCACCGGAATCGAACAGGTCTATGCTGGTTGGTCCGCCCCCCCAGACGAGCATCCGAGAGCCGGTCCAGACGACACTGTGACCAAATCGAGGCACCGGAGGAGCCGAGAGGCTGGAGATAGGACTCCAATGATCGGTGGTAGGGAAGTATTGCACTCCGGGGCCGGCGCCCCAGACGATCATCCGATCTACCGCCCATACGGCCTTGCTACCAAAGATCGGCCCCGCGGGGGGCAGCGACATGCTCGTCCATCTGTCCTGCAGCGGGTCATATCGACCGCCCGATATCAGGGGACAGGATAGGCACCCTTGCAAAGGGGCGGCCTCACCAAAGCCGCTCCAGACCAGGATCTCATCGCCGGACCAGATCATCTGGTGACGATAACGAGGAGCGGGAGACCCCAGGTTGCTGATCACCCTCCACGAGTCTAGGACAGGATCGTATGCAGCCCCATCATCGAAGAACGCCTGCCGGAACTCTCCCCCCCAGACGACGACCTCGGCGCCCGTCCAGACACCCGATATCTCACGCCCTGCCAGCGGCCTTCCCGTCGCCACCGGCGTCCAGGCGTTGGCGACCGGGTCGTAGCGGCCCCCGCCCGCGCCGATGCTCTCCGCGCTGCGGCCCCACACGATCATGCGGTCCCCGGTCCACACGTAGGAAATCCCTCCCTGGAGCCGCGGCGCGTTCTGCACGCTGGTTGGGTCCCACCTATCGGCGATCGGATCATAAAGCCCCCCGGTAGTCGTGGCGACTCCCCAGACGAGCATCCTGCTTCCCGTCCAGACGGCGCTATGGCTCGCCCGGGGCTCGGGCGCCTCGAGTGTCGATGTCTGCCTCCAGCGATCGGCGATGGGATCGTATGCCTCGCCCGTATTCAGCAATGGCCCGTTCGAGAAGAGGTCCTGCTCGAAACCTCCCCACATGATCATCTCGCGACCTGTGGACACCAGAGTGTGGCTGTTTCGAAGCGCCGGCATGCCGTCCTGGGACATCGGCAGCCAGGTGTCCGAGTCGGGGTGATAGCGGCCACCCGCCAGTTCGTTCACGCTCGGACCGAAGTATGGTTCTCCGATCACCACCACGTACGGATCGACCCAGACCCCCTCGGCCGGCCAGAGGTACTCCGGGGCTCCTCTCAGGCTCACCGGCCGCCAGGTGTCGCTCACAGGATCGTAGCGGCCTCCCGATTGCAGCGGCTCCCCAATAAACGACTCGGTGATTCCCGCTCCCCCCCAGATGACCAGCTCGCGGCCCGTCCAGACCATCGCGTTGGCCCCTCTGGGATACGGCGCGTGCCGCGTGGAGATGGGGAACCACTGGTCGCTGACCGGATCGTAGCGGCCCCCTACGTTGATCTCCTTCGGGCTCGGCGTCCCGTCGTCGGCGGCGCCCCAGGCCAGAACCACCTCTCCTGTCCACACGGCTGAGAGCCCACCCCGAGGCGCTCCTTCCATGGAGATCGCGCTCCAGGTGTCCGTCAGCGGGTCGTACCGCTGACTCATGCTCTGGCTTCCGAAAGCCATCACGAGCATGTGCGACCCGGTCCACAACGCGAGATCCCCTTGTGCAAAGGGCCGATCATCCAAACTGGCATTGTCCCAGTGATCAGGAATGCACCCGGTACTCTTGGTGCCGATCGTGAGTGCGCCGAGCGACATGATGCTCGGAGAAGCCACCGGCTGCGCCTCGGCTTCGTCGTACATCTCCCGCTGCGCGCTCCACCAGGTATTCCAGCTCACCTTCCGCACCTGGTTCTCCGAGATCACGATACGGTCTGGGCCTATTTCTCCCAATTCACGGACGACAAAGGCATGGGGATGCTCCTCGAGGATCACCCTGTCATGCAAAGGATCCTTGAAGGACGCCGCCAAGGCGTCGAACTCATCCGGCTTCATTGGAAGCCACGGCTCTGCTTGTAACCGTGCAGCCTCGCCCGGCTCGATGGGCATCAGAAGTGGAGCCGGACTGCCTTGAGTTGAACGCTCCACTCGCAGCAACCTGGGCGAAGGCAGCCCGAGTGCATTCCCGGAGAGTCCTGTCACCAGAGCGTGTCTGAGTTGCTCCGCCCGGCGGCGAGTCTCGCCATGGATTCGCTCATCCGAGGCGAAAAAGCTCCGCGCCAGCCGATGTGTAAGGCTCTGGCGCACCAGCGTCTCTTCGATCAGGAACCGATCCTGCCCCAGGGCGTCATAGAGGTCGGCCAGCCGGTCGGCGAACTTCGTGTTACCCTCGATCCGCTCCAGCTCCGCCCGAAGCGCCCGGCCCGTCACCGGTGTGTGCCAGTAGCGATCCAGCGCCAACGACAGGCGCAGCGTGTCGCGGACCTTCTCCTGCGTCACCTCGAGTGTTACAGCCTCTTCGAAGGTGCGCTGCGCGCCCTCATGGTGGGAGTAGTAGAGACGATCGATGGCTCTCTGAGCCGCTACGCGCTGCGCGAACGAAAGCCTGCCAGGTGTGCCGGCAGTATGACCCTCGCCAGGTGGAGCCATGCCCACGCAGCACAATACAAGCGCCGCTACCAGCCTCGTTCTGCCAGGACTGCCTGCATCTCTGATGGTGGATTTACCTGCCACCGGCTCACTTTCCTCCTACCTGCCGTCGAGCTACCAATTCCGGGAATGCCTCAATCATACGCCGAAGCGCGGCCTCCGGCGCCGCGGTGGGGCTGTTCTGACACAAACTCCCGCCGGGACTCCGGAGGCCGCCTGGTCCTGGCCTAGGGATCCTCGTAGCAGAACGAGCCCGGACCACAATCGTCACCCTGTCCCCCGCCAGAATTCGTCTGGCAGGGCTTGGCTCCCATGTACGGCGAGGATTGATCACCATCCCATGCGACATAGGTCGCGTCGCCCGCAGTGCAGACGGCGTTGCCTGCCGACGGCTGCCAGATTGAATTGAATTGTGGGTTGACTATCATGCTGTTCGATTCGAACGACCCTGAGCAACCTGCTGCGTTGTTGAATGTCCGCTCCCCGGAATTACTCCAGTAGCCGTTGTAATCGAGTCTCATAGGTAGGATCTTATAAGTCATTGAAAACAGATCACTTGCTCACAATGGTCAATTCCGGATGGACAGATCAACGGTGACCTGCCACTCTGTCGGTTGGAATGCGAATTCTCTCCGGCCG